>Ga0075030_100003622_pt1 | contig 13995 bp, 7 predicted proteins | sample LitLauG_LLR_2012_FD_71393 | JGI IMG/M metagenome (GOLD analysis project Ga0075030, IMG submission 71393) | Freshwater sediment microbial communities from Pennsylvania, USA - Little Laurel Run_MetaG_LLR_2012 | ecosystem: Environmental > Aquatic > Freshwater > Creek > Sediment | place: USA... | reverse complement strand
CACCAGCGCCGGGCGATAGAACGACCGGCCGAAACGCGCGCCCGGGAACCAACTCCAGCCGAAGCCAGCCCGCATATACCAGTTGCCGTAGTGGAACGGAGCCCAGCCCCACGGCGCGGCATCGACCCATGTCCAGCCGTAGTAGTCCTGCCAAACCCACTGGCCGTTGCTGTACGGAGCCCAGCCCGGGGGAACGTTCGCCGGTGTCCAGACATTGCCATAAGCGGGGTCATAACCCCAGCGGCCCGCCGCGTCGAGGTCTTCGGCGCCATAAGTCCCCTGGCTCACATAACGGTTCGACTGAGCGTGTTCCAGATATCCGTCGCGCTGCTCGTTAAAGCTATCCCAGCCGTCGCGCGCCGGCGCTGCAACAATCTGATATTCCGGATCGTCAGGCGTGCCGCGCACCATCATCATGCCGCCTTCGCGAATATGCTCAGTTCCTTTCGGTGTGGAGGCTTCCACTTCACCTTTGCGCACGGTAATCCGTGTGGAGCCATCCGGCGCTACTTCCACGCGAACAGCCGCGAGCCGCAGCGGATGCACGGCCACCGACGGCGTGCTGATCTCGGTCTGGACGTTCGAATCGCGCAACGCGCGGTACATGATCAGCCCGCGGGCGACCTGGATTTGATTCCGCCCGTCCGTCAGATTCGACAGCCGCACTTCGGTTTCGCCCGCGAGGCGCAGGAAATTCGCATAATCGAGCTGTACTTCCACCTGCCCGTTGGAGCCGGTCGCGATGGCGTCTCCGCCCATCAGCGGAGCGTTGACTACAGCCGCAGCCCAGTCGTTCGAGCCATCGTGCTTCACCGAAGCTTCGCCGTTCATCACGCTCAAACGCGCTACCGGAGGGCCGGGCTGATCGGCGGGGCCATCGGGGCCGCCATTCGCGCCGTTCGGGTAGCCAGCGCCCGGATAACCTGGATTCGTTCCCGCCGCGCCGGGATAGCCGTTCGGAGTACCGCCATTATTGGGATATCCGCCGTTTGGGCCGGCTTGACCTAGCGGGTAGCCGCCGCCCGGATACGCTCCACCGGGGCCTGCGGGATAGCCATTACCTGGATAACCGGGACCTTGGGCTACCTGGCCTGGGTTTGCCTGACCCGGATAGGGTTGACCTGGATACGGTTGGCCTGGACCAGCGGGGCCAGGGTAAGCCGGTCCCTGCTGCGGATAACCGTCCTGCGCCGCGAGGCATCCGGCCGCAAATGCGGCAACTGCGAAGAGGACTGTCCGACGTGTCATGGCCAATGTACTCCGCCCTGTGGAGTGCAATCCGTCGCCCAAAACCTAATCGCTTGATTCACTGGCACTTCTCGCTATCATAGAGACTTCTGCAATGGTTGAAAACCACCACCCTGCATCCTTTCGCCCACCGGTGGCCTGCTGGCCCTCGCTGTTCATCACGCTCGCCCTCATTGGAATCCTGACGACACCCGCCATGCTCGAAGCCCAAAACGCCAACTCGGTCCGCTATACCGTCCGGTTTCCCAACCCGGCCTCGCACTATGTTTTCGTGGATGCCGCAATGCCGTCCGCCGGCCAGCGTTCTGTCGAAGTCTTCATGCCGGTATGGACCCCGGGCTCCTATCTCGTCCGCGAGTTCGCCCGCAATGTCGAGTCGATCGTGGTGACCGATCCGGCTGGCCGTCCGCTCGCCTTTGCCAAGAGCCGCAAGAACCGCTGGCGCGTGGAAACGGGCGGGGCGACAGAGATCCATTTCTCGTACCGCGTGTACTGCCGGGAGATGTCCGTCCGCACCAACTGGGTGGAAGACAAGTTCGCGCTGCTGAACGGCGCGCCCACCTTCGTGAGTCTCGTCGGCGGCTTGAAGCTGCCGCATGACGTTCGTCTCGAACTGCCCGCCGCGTGGAAGACCAGCATGACCCCGCTGCCCGAGGCGCCGGATGGCCAGCCCCACCACTACATCGCGGCCGACTACGACACGCTTGTCGATTCGCCGATCCTGGCCGGCAACCCGGCCGTGCATCGCTTCGATGTCGACGGTGTCGCGCATTACCTCGTCAACGAAGGCGAGGCCGGCGTTTGGGACGGGGCGCGTTCCGCCGCCGATGTGGAGAAACTGGTCCGCACCTATCGGGAGATGTGGGGTTCCCTGCCGTATTCGGGCAAGTATGTGTTTCTCAACCTGCTCGTGGAATCGGGCGGCGGCCTTGAACACAAGAACTCGGTCTGCATGATGGCCAGCCGCTTTGCCACGCGCACGCGGCGGACTTATCTGAGTTGGCTGGACCTGGTGGCGCATGAGTACTTCCACGCGTGGAACATCAAACGTCTGCGGCCCGTGGAACTCGGCCCGTTCGATTACGAGAACGAAAATCCGACGCGCAGTCTCTGGATCTCGGAAGGCTTCACCGACTACTACGGCTCGCTCACGGTGCGGCGCTCGGGCTTGGCGAACGACGCAGAGTTTACGGGCGCGGAAAGCCCGTCGGCCGGATGGTCGCTGTCCGGCATGGTCAACACGCTGCAGACATCGCCGGGGCGACTGGTGCAATCGGCCGAGCAATCGTCCTACGACGCGTGGATCAAGTACTACCGGCCGGATGAGAACTCGGCGAACAGCTCCATCAGTTACTACACCAAAGGCGCGCTGATTGCCTGGATGCTCGATGCCCGCATCCGCAAGGCGACGAAAGGCGCGAAGTCGCTGGACGATCTGATGCGGCTTGCGTTCAGCCGCTTTTCGGGCGAGCATGGCTTCACGCCGGAAAACTTCAAGGCCACCGCCGAGGAAGTTTCGGGAGTGCCGCTCGGCGACTTCTTCCGGCAGAATGTGGAGACAGCGGGTGAGCTCGATTACACCGAAGCACTGGACTGGTTCGGGCTGCGGCTCAAAGCAACGAACGCGCCGTCCAATGGCGGGAACGGTAACGCCGGCGGGAACAGTGGCAAGAAGGCCTACATGGGCGTCGCGACGCGAAACGACAGCGGCCGCCTGGTGATCACGCGCGTGCCACGCGATTCACCGGCATTCGAGGCGGGCCTCTCCGTCGATGACGAGATCGTTGCCATGGACGATTTCCGCATCCGCGCCGATCAATTCACTCAGCGGCTCGACAACTACCACGCGGGCGACAAGGTGTCCATCCTACTGGCGCGGCGCGACCAGTTGATGCGGCTCGACCTCACTTTCGGCGAGGAACCGCACACGTGGCAACTGGAAACCCGGCCGGATGTTACAGCGGATCAGAAGAAGCACTTCGACAGCTGGGTGTCGAGGGATTAGCTGGCCTGCGTGACTTCAGTTACGCTCGCGCCTCTGAACTTACTGAGCCGCGACCGCGAGGGAGCGGTTGCCAAACGATCGCGACATATTCCGCTAGAAGATTCGTTCCTGCTTCTTCAGATTGCCGAACGTGCCGATATTGGCGATCGTGTACGCGAACTTGAACTGGTTCGTGTTCACCGTGCCGAACGCCACGCGGCGGAACTCCACGCTGAAGCCGCAGCAATCGGTGTTATAGGATACTTGCCCGACGGCGTATTGCATAATCTGCTGGCGATAGTCGTACACCGTGGAAAACGCCAGGTTCCATCCCTTGCGGTTGGTTTCGCCGTAGCCGAGCGTGGCGCGCAACTGGTCGGCTGCCGGGGTCAGGATCGGATTCGGCCGCACCACGTTCTGGCCTGTGGAGATGAAGTACCTGCGCACGCGGAAATCGATGGAAAACGTGCTGTTCACAATGCGGCGGAGCACCGGATCGTAATCGCTCTGCCACTGCGCGGCAACGCCCGGCCGGGGGAACATGCGCAGAATCGAACTGACCGGTGAGTAGTGCCGGGGCTGGCTCAGGAAAGAGAAACCGGTGAAATCCAGCGCTGTGAGCACCACATTCCGTTGGCCGGGTACCAGCGCGCCGCCGAAGGTCGGGTCGAAAAACGCCTTCCCGAAAAGTTCCCACGTCATGATTTCCACCGTGCTCTCGCCACGCTTCGCATAAAGCCGGTTCGTGATACCGGCGGAAACTTCGTTGGTGTTCGACAGCAGATCGAGTTGGTCAAACCGCAGCGTTTCGGCGAAATGATCCACGCCGGAAACGAAGCGGTAGCCAAAGCGGGGCTCGATGACATGCTTCAGCTTGTCGCCGAGAAATGTCTTGCGGTTATAGACGCGTGACAGGGAGGGCAGAATGAAATCCGCGCTCAGCTCCGGCGCGTTGCGCGTGAGCGCCGTATTCGCCACCGTGCCGTTCACCAGCGACTGACCGTAAAAACTCTCATGCAGCGTAACACTCGGCACCATGCTGAAGCCCTGCCAGTGAAACGCCGTAGTAAGGGTCGGCGAAAAATCGCCCCGCGGCATAAACTGGCTCGTCGTGTAAAACCCCGGTTCCGCAACCGGTTCGGCGCGGTGCAGCACATCGAGGCTCGAATCGAAGGAGAGCCAGAGCGGGACGGGTCCCTTAGCGATCTGGCGGTCGCGCTCCGTGAAATCGAATTCGGGAAGCTTGCGGATGATGATGTAGTCACCCGAAATGGCGTCCTGAAAATTCTCGGTGCGTGAAACCAGGGTATCGAAAGTGTAAGCGCCGAAGTGCTTCGCCACAATGCCGGTCGAGGTGACGGCGGAATAGATCGCTTCGTTGAACGACTGCGTGAACGTCTGCCGGAACAGCAGCGACGTCAGGTAATCGATGTTTGCTTTTGCCTCCCACCCGTCGCCGAACAGGATCTTGCCGTTGCCGGTCAGGCTCAGGCCGCCGGCTTTGATCACGTTCCCGCCCTGCTGGACGCCGCGGTCGTTTACGCCGTAGAGGATCAGATTGTAATCCGATTTTTCCGTCGGCTTGCCACGAAAATCCACGTGGTGTGCAAAGCCCCGGGCCGTGTAATCCTGGACGATATACGTGGTGTCCATGGAACGGCTGATCGCCCAGTAGTAGCCGAGTCCGAAGAAATACCCATACTGCGAGCTGTGGCCGGCCTCCGGTGACAGAAACCCGCTCTTGCGCGGCTCTTTCTTGAGGCCTTTATAGAAGTAAGGGAAGTAGAACAACGGGATGCGGCGGACGTGGAAGACGCCGTTCCGCGTTACCGCGTGGTCGTCAGGGTAGATGTCGAAGAGGCCTGAGCTGAGCGTCCACCACGGCGAGGGCATTTTGCAGTCGGTGATGTAGCCATCGTGGAGAACGTAGCGGTCTTCGAAGCGCTCCGCGTAGGCTCCCTGAAAGTAGAAAGGTTCATTGGAAATCAGCAGCCCCGGCCGGGCCACCACTTTGGTTTTCATGTAGCCGCGGACGTGTCCGAAGGTGCCGCGCCGGGTTTCGGTGTTGTACTCGGCGGTGTCGCAATACAGGACTTCGTTGCGCTGATAGTTGCGGTAGTAGACGTTGCCGCGGGCTCTGAAGACGTGCGTGCTTTCGTCGTACTCGGCCTCATCGGCGCGAAATGTAGCGTCGGAGAGCTCCACTACCACGTGGCCATGGAGGTGATAGACGCCACTCTCGGATTCCTGATTGTCGGAGGTAATGTCGTAGTCGCCTGGCGATGGCGCATTGGGGCGGGGAATGCGGACGCTGAAGTCGGGACGGTCAACCGTTGCCGCCTCCGGCGAATCGAGTGCAGGGGGTGGCGCAGGCAGGCTGCTTAATTGAAGTGACGGTTCGGCCTGAGACTGCGAATGTGCCAGTTGCGCGGAGCCCTGTAAAATCAGGCCCAGAATGAAACAGACGCGGAGAGTTTTTCCGTGACAAGCGACGGAGATTATGTTACTCAGAGGAGTAGGGCTGATGCGGGAATTGGGCTCCAATTGGCAACCGTAGCACGGCATAAATGATGTCGCAAGTGAAGGACTGAAACACCGGACCATCAGCGGTCACGAATTGATACGAGTTTGATACGAGTAAAGAGATAGATGCACTGTCAGCATTGCGGTTTCACAAACGGGGAAGAAGATCATCGCTGCCTGCGTTGCGGGCGGCGTCTGGCTGGTATTGTGATCGCCGCTCCTCCGGGATATGCCGGGGCGAATGCCCTCGCCCTCGCCCCTTCCGCCGACAGCGATACACAGGATTTCGCCACCGCCACACAGGACGGGACCCAGTCCGGCATCTGGACAACGGGTGCGCGGCCTGGTCCACCCCCTCAACAGGAAGCATTGTTTTCCGCAGCGCTTGATGCGGCGATGTCTGAGAAGGTCATCCCGTTCGAGCAGATTCAGCGGCTCGATCAGATGCAGCGCCGCGCGGCTCGTCTCACCCCGCAGGCACCGCACGCAGGACCGGCTGCGCAGGCGCCGCCCCGGCTCGGTGCGCCGATGAATGCGCTCCCGGTTGCCCCGCAACATAGGTCCCGTTCGGCGGCGCCACCCGTGCAGCAGGGGATGCTGGATTTCGTCCCCGCTTCGCCTCTCAAAGCGCGCATGCTGAAGACGGAAGTCGAAGCCCAGGTCTTCTGCGAGCAACCCGTGGCGACACCCACCCATCGCATCGTCGCCGCCGCCATCGACGCGGCATTCATTCTGGTCGGCTTCGGCATCCTCGTCCTGGCCTTTCAGCTGATGGGCGGGAGCTTCGGTTCCGGCGTGTTCTTCTGGATGGGCATCGGGGCCGCCCTGACGCTGGTGGCGGCGGCGTACGGGCTGATTTGGGCCATCGCAGGCCGCGAAACGGCCGGCATGGCGTTCACCGATCTGCAGCTGATCACCTTCGACGGGTTTCCTGTCGATTCGCGCAGCCGCGCCGTGCGTTACATCTTTACGTGGATGAGCTTCTGCGCGGGTGGCCTCGGCGTCCTGTGGGCCGTAGCCGATGAGGAGAACCTCACCTGGCACGATCACATCTCGAAGACGTTCCCGACGATCAAAGAAGCCACCGGCGCGTTCGTAAAGCAACGGCGGTAGGAGCGGTGGCCAACCGCCAGTCCCTACTGGATCGAGAGGAACACGTTAGCCGGCGTTGTCACGCCTCCGATATTTGCCACCAGCGCCTTATCGCCTGTGCCCGCGCCGGGAACCACTACGTTCAGCTGAAACAGACCGGCCTCGATGATCCCCGCGAAAGTTACCGTGGCCTGTACGCCACCAATGGTGACGGTTGGCAGCGTCGGGCTCGCTGCCGCTCCGGAATACGCTGTGCCTGCGGGGACGGGCGGCGTGGTGGGCCCGAATCCAACTCCGAAGAGAAGAACAGTCTCGCCTGCCTTCACGGGGCGTGAGGTGAACGGCAACGCGCTGCCGCCCGGCCCGATGTTGTCCCACCCGTTCCCGCTGTTCCCCGGTGTGCCGACGGTCCCCACAATCGCCGCGGGGTACTTGCCGTTGAACATGCTGAACGAAGGCGCGTACGGGGCGAGCGACACCGTAGCGGCAAGCGAAGTTCCGGCAGCCGTCGTGACCACCACACTGACGGGTCCGGTTGCGGCGTCATCGGGCGCCTGCAGATTGATCTGGGTGGGGCTCACGAACCACAGGTAAGCCGGCTTTGAGTTGATGGTGACGCTCGTGCCGCCCAGTGTGGTGGGGAAGTCGCCGTTCCACGAGGCGAAGGCGGAAGCGAGACCGGTTCCGTAGATGGATACCCAGGAGCTGGGTTCGATCGTCGTCGATGTGCTGAAAACGGGAACAACGCCGCCTGGCGTAATCACCGGCGCCCCCAGACTTCCGATGCTGAACGAGATGTCGTCAGCAACGCAAAAGTAAGCGGGAAACGTGAGAACGATGTGGACGCGTCTCGTCCCGGCCGGAAGCACATCTGAATGCGAGAGGCTGACCAGAGCTGCGCTTGGTATGAAGTTTGGGCCAATCTGGGCAGTCGGCGCCAGTTGTTTGCCTGACCAGTCAAAAAAGGTGTACGTCAGAGTGGGGCTGTTGGCGGCCGTGGAAGTGCCAAGCCACGCGGCGACCTGATAGTTGATTTGACCAGCGTCGATCTGGGTGGCGGCTGCCGACACGTCGAGGTCCTGGTATGCGGCCGCATCGGACAAGCCGCCGCAAAAAAGGCTCACACCCCGGTCGACGGGACCCGGAGCCGTGGCCGAAATCCACCCCGCCCCGCCGTACGGGCATACGGAAGCGCCGCCGTCTGTAGACCATCCGGGAACGTACGAGGTGGTCGAATCCGGGGCGCCTGAAGGACCGCCTTCGGCGTTGCCATTCACGATCAGATTAGCGCCGAGAACGGATGAAGGAGTGGTAGAGAGCGGTGTCAGCACAAGGGACAGACTGTCGGCGATTCCGAAAATGCTGCTCAGCGTCAGAGTCACCGCGATGGTCACCGTACCCGCAGGCACCAGCCCGATCTGTTGCTGTTGCGACAGGCCCGAGCCGCGGCGGAAGCCACCCGGTCCCACCGTAATGGTGTTGAATACCTGTCCTTTGGCATTCTCGAAAGCCACAGACACTTGCGCCGGGACCGTTCCGACCCCCGTCGTAGCGCCGAGGAATGCGCTGGCCGTGTACTTGATGTTTCCACCGCTGATGAGTGTGGCGGCGGAGGAGACATCGATGTTCTGCGTCAGTGTTGACGACCGGTTTACCGCGATGCCGAAGTACTGAAAACCATGATCCGGCGGGGCCGGATCGGTCGCCGTCTGCACGTCGCCTTTGACGTTATAAGAGAGCACAGTGGGGCTGCCGCCGCCCACGGTCCAGTTGGGGATGGTCACGACTGTCGTGCCGGCAGTCACCGCCGGGCCGGCCTCGGCGTTGCCGTTTTGGATCAGATTCGGGCCCAGAATGCCCTGCGCATGCCCAATTTGCGCCAGCGCAAAGAAGGGGCACGCAAAGCACAAAAGCTTCATTTTCATGGGTAAATTCGGACTTTTCATCGGGTCTGACACTCCTCCGTTGCCTGATTCGCGCGAAGCGATTAGCCAACAATCATCGAGGGTGTGTTCGCGTGCTGTCAAACCGCACTTGTGCGATTGACTACACCGCTTCTTTGCTGGTTGTCCGGAAAGGCTCGTGCAGATACTTCGAGACTTCGTCCTGCGCGCCCTGGGTGTTATCGCGGGTGCGCTGGGCCTGCGTGTATTCGTTGACGGCGCGCTCGCGCTGGCCGGTGATGTCGAAAATCTTGCCCAGATAAATGTGAGCCCAGACTTCCACCCACTTCGGCTCCAGATCGCCGTTCAGCGCCTCGCGGAACTCGTTGGCCGCCGACTGATAGTTGTGCTGCAGGAAGAACACCTCGCCCACACGATAGTGCGCCATGGAGGCGTTCTTGTGAGTGTCGAGCGCGCGCTGGTATTCCTTCAGCGCGTCGCCGAACTCGCTGATCTCCGCGAACTGCTCGCCCTTACGGATGGCCACCAGAACCCGCATGTCGGGGCTGAGGCGCAGCACCTTGTTGCCCGGGTCGATCGAGATCTTCTTCGGCTTGCCGAAGGTGTCGATGGAGAACTCGGACGACGTCCCCATCACTTCGATGCGCTTCTCTTCCGGATTGCCTTCGGTCTCGATCCGCAGGTCGACGGGCATGCGGAAGGTGTCAAGATCCTGCGAGATCTTACCCTGCACACGGAAGCCTTTCTGGGTGCGGAAAATGGTGTATTCGAGCTTGAACTCGGGCGCGCCGTTCGATTCCACCCACTGGATGAAGAAGTAGCGGAGATCTTCGCCCATGGCGGCTTCGCAGGATTTGCGGAAGTCTTCCGTGGTGGCCGACCGCCAGGCGCTCAGCTTCAGGAAGTCTTTCAAGGCGGCGAAAAATTTGTCATCGCCCATGGTGCTGCGCAGCATCTGGACGACGGTGGCGCCCTTATCGGCGCTCAGGGCCCAGAACTCGGGCGAATAGTCTTCGAGGCGCGAGGTCTGAATCAGCGGCACGTTGTCTACGGTCAGCGCGGTGATGGCCGTATCCTTCATACGCTGCTCAATGGCGGCGACGCCCTTTTCATGTTCGGCCCAGAGAGCTTCCGAATAGTACGCCATGCCGTTTTCCAGCCACAGATGGTTGCGGTTGACGGGTGAGACGAGGACTTCCCACCACTGGCGTGCCACTTGGTTGGCAAGGACGTTGGAGTTGATCTCCTTGCCGATGGCGCGCGGGGCAAGGAAAACAATTCCGGGCGCGGCGTAGCCGTTGGGAGCTCCGTCCACGGTTTCGACGACGGTGAGGTTGGCGTAAGGAGCGAGGCCGAAGAGTTCGGTGAAGTGACCGACCATCTCGGCGGTGGACGCGCCATAGGCGTTGGCCATGTTGGTCTCGGCGCCGCGGAACCAGACGGTGGTCGTCAGGCCATCGGTGGAGTTCTTAGTGGGGTTACCTTTGACGACGGCGATATCGCCGGGGAACGAAGAGCGCGGGAACTGGAAGCTGAACGTCTTGCCGCCATTGGGGGCAGGCTTTGAAGTATCGACGCCGCTGCCGAGGGCGGTATAGCCGTCGGGTACCGTGACGTTGATCGTGGAAGTGAAGCGATCGGCCGTATAGCCGTTGACGGGGAACCAACGGGCGGGATAGAGGAGAAAAGCGAAATCGGGCTGGATGGCGGCGAACTTGATGCCGTAGATGGGCGATTCTTCGTTGCCGGTGAGGCGGCCGTCGTAATTGAAAGTCAGAGTGGCGGGCTGGCCTTTGGGGGCGATGCCGGCGAGCGTGACGCGGACGGTGTTGTCGGCCTGATTACGGCTGGCTTGAAGCGCCTGGCCTTTGTCGTCGGTGATCCGCGAGATGTTGAGGGCGTTGTTGAGTTCGAAGACGAGGGCGGAGATCTGGTCGTCGAGCGGCGTGAATTTGACGGCGGCGGTGGCGGTGAGGGTCTGCGTGTCGGGGTTGATGCGGGCGTCGATGATGTAGTTATCGACGTGGATACGCGGGCGGCGGTCGTCCTGGGCTTGAGCCAGCGGAGCCGCCAGGGCTAGAGCGCCGAGGGCGATGCAGGCAAGGGTCTTCACTGCGAAACCTCCAACACGGGTTTGGTGCTCATCATGACACGGTCCACTTCGTCGGCCGCCCGTGCGATAGCGTCGCCGGGTCCCGACAGGCGGGCGGCGACGCGGACGAGCTCTTCCCTCATTGTCGCGCGTTCGGCTGGATTGTCGAGTAACCGTGCCGTTTCGGAGGCCAGCCGCGCGGGCGTCATGTCGTGCTGGATGAGTTCAGCGACGACGGGCTTTTCGGCGATCAGGTTGACCATCGAGTAAAACGGCACCCTGACGAGCGGTTTGCCGACAGTCCAGGTGATGGGCGTGACCCGGTAGAAAGTGACCATCGGAGCGTTCAGCAGCATGGCTTCCACGGTAACGGTGCCGCTGGCGGCGAGGGCGACGTCGCAATGGGCCATGGCGTCCCAGGCTTCGCCTTCAATGGCCCGAATGGGGGTTCCTGCGAGATGGGGTTCGAAGAACGCCGCGCCGCAGGTGGGCGAGGCCGGCAGCAGGAACGTGAGCGGGCGCGAGGCTGTGAGCAGGCGGGCTGCGCCGACGAGATCGGGCAGGTGGCGCAGGGATTCGGAACGTCGGCTGCCGGGGAGCACTGCAATGAGGGGACGGTCCGGCGGGATTTTGTGTTTCGCGAAAAATGCTTCTTTGCTTAGGGCGGGGCGGACGCGCGTGGTGAGCGGGTGTCCGATGAAGGTGACTGGGACGCGGTGTTTGGTGAAGAAAGCCTCCTCAAAGGGGAAGATGCAAAGGAGCCGGTCGATGACTCGACGCATGGTGCGGACGCGGCCCTGACGCCAGGCCCAGACCTGCGGTGCGACGAGGTAGACGACGGGGATGCCGAGGCGTTTGAGCTTGCGGGCGACGCGGAGGTTGAAGTCGGGGGAATCGGTGAGGATGGCGAGATCGGGGCGGCGGGCGGCCGCGGCGGCGATGAGGGTGCGGAAGCGCCGCCAGATGCGGGGGATGTGCCGGACCACTTCGAAGAGGCCGACGACGGCGAGGTCTTCGGAGCGGATAACGGGTTCGACGCCGGCGTCGCGGAGGTGGGGTCCGGCGCAGCCGAAGAACCGGATGCCGGGGTGCCGGCGGGCAAGTTCCAGCGCGAGCTGGGCGGCGTAATAATCGCCTGAGGCTTCACCGGCTGAGATGAGGATGCAGGGCAAGCCTTCATTATCGTTCCGGGCACGCACTGCTGCCTGTCGGCATTGCATGCCGCCCGTTGTTACAATCGGACGAAATCGATTCCCAAATAAATGCCATCCGAAAACGGCCTGGTCCGCACCACGGTTGACGAACTCGCGCGCCGCCTGCGGGCGGAGATGATTCCGGTCAACACACAGTTTGCATACTTCCTGATGCTGCCGGTGGCAGAGGAGGACCTGCGGCCCTATCTGCAGGAGCCGGTGGCGGCGATGCCGAAGTCGGTATGCGAACTGCTGCCGAAGATCGGGATCGTGCTGACGCCGTTTCTGGAGCGGGGGACGGCGAGGTCGAGCGCGGCGGTGATTTTCGATAAGCCGCCAGAGACGAAGCTGCTGCTTTCCACGCGCGTGGAGGCGGCCGATTTCGCCACGCTGTTCTTCACGGTGAAGGATGAGCAGGTGTCGGATTACCATTACTATTTTTACGATGAGCTTTCGGCGCTGCTTTCGACGCGACTGCCGGCGAAGGCGCAGGACGCCTGGCACGGGTTGCTGCGCGAGGAACTGAGCAGCGAAGTGCACGGCGAGGTGGATGAGCGCGGCTGGCATCTGAAGCAGGGGCTGCTGCGGAGGCCGATGATGGCGCGCAAGGACGGCAAACCGTTCCGCGAATATGCGCGGCAGAGTTTCGAAGACACCATGACGCTGTATCTGCACGGGCTCTGCTGCGATATCGACGTGGAGACGGGGCCGAGGCAGTTGCCGAGCCGGTATCTGCGGCGAAGGCTGGAGGCGCTGAAATTCATGTTTCCGCCGCCGGACGGACATGCGGTGTTTCCGGAAGATCTGAGCGGGCACCATCATCGTCACTAGCTCGAACCGCGTTAGCGACACCGGGTTATTACAGATGAACGGGTAACTGGTGGCTTTGGTGCTTCCGGGGTTGTTTTGCAGATTCCAATCAAATTTCTTTCAAGAGCCTGTGTCACTTTGAGATTCGCGATTCAGTTGTAGCAGATGAAGCCGGCAAGACTGCCTTTGTAACCCAGAGCTGACAGCCGGATTAGTGAGCTAAAGAACACTCGGTGCAGTGGTTAGGCAGATCGAAAATATATCAGGAAGGCTTGTAAATTGTCGGACCGCGCCGGTTGGCGCAGAATCGGGTCATAAGACGCTTTGGCGGACCTTCTGTGTGCGCCGAAGGCAGAGCCCTTGAGCCAAAACACCTATAAAGTCAGCGTCGAAGGAATTTTCCGCGGGTGAATCGGTTCGAATGGACGCTTATGTGCAGGGGGTTTCGCGTAAGTTCGCCGTTCACGGGTAAGGCGGGAGATTGACGATGAAAAGAGCGACCGCGGGAAGATTTTATCATTTCGCCTGGGCAATGCTGGCGCTGGTGGCCGGATTGTTCCTGAATCTTGCTTTTGCCGAAAAGCCGGCTAAACCGGAGGTCGATTTCAACGCTGTGCCGGCTGCGGCGTCCATCCTGTTCGGGCCGTCGGGAGTGGTGGTGAAGATTGTGAGCGCTGGCATTGCCAGTGACGGTACGATCACGGCGCGGCTCACGATTACTGATTCGGCCGGACACGCGCTGGACCGCACGGGCACGACCACGGCAGGAGCGGTGTCGCTGAGTCTGATCGCAGCCACGATTCCAGCCGGGCAGACGCAGTATGTGGCGTATACGACTACTCTCGCGAAGGCAACGCTGAACAACAATCCGTCGCAGATACAAGCGGCCAACGATTCCGGCGGCACGTTCACGCAGAACGCGATTGGCGATTACACTTATACGTTCAACACGAAGGCGCCGGCGGGCTTCGATGCGACGGCGACGCATTCGATCGGCGTGACGGCCTTTCGCGATCTGAGTACATTCGGGAGTTATACGGAAGCGTTTGAAGCGAGCAACGACGTTTTCAGTTTCGTGCCGAATGGCGCGCCGGTTACGGTGACGCGGGCGGTGGTGGCGACGGCGGCCTGCAACGGGTGCCACAATCC
>Ga0075030_100003619_pt1 | contig 14000 bp, 12 predicted proteins | sample LitLauG_LLR_2012_FD_71393 | JGI IMG/M metagenome (GOLD analysis project Ga0075030, IMG submission 71393) | Freshwater sediment microbial communities from Pennsylvania, USA - Little Laurel Run_MetaG_LLR_2012 | ecosystem: Environmental > Aquatic > Freshwater > Creek > Sediment | place: USA... | reverse complement strand
TTGAGAAACCGTTCAAGGTAACGGCGAACGCCCTGGTGAGGGCCCGCCGTTAAGAAATGTTTAAGCAGTTGCAGGCGCGCCGTGTGTCCTAGATCAACTTCCCCATGGCGACGGCGGTGTCGAGCATGCGGTTGGAGAAGCCCCACTCGTTGTCGTACCAGGTCATGACGCGGGCCAAGCGGCCGTCGACGATCTGGGTGCCGGTCGCGTCGAAGTTCGACGAGAACGCCGAGTGGTTGAAGTCGATGGAAACCAGTTCCTCGGTCACGTAGTCGAGAATGCCCTTCATCGGCCCATCGGCGGCATGCTTGATGGCGGCGTTGATTTCGGCGGCGGTGGTTTCGCGACCGGGGATGAATTTGAGATCGACGACGGAGACGTTGGGTGTGGGCACGCGGATCGAGGTTCCGTCGAGCTTGCCCTTGAGCTCGGGCAGCACGAGGCCGACGGCGGCGGCGGCACCCGTGGTGGTCGGGATCATCGAGAGGCCTGCTGCTCGCGCGCGGCGCGGGTCCTTGTGGACCTGGTCGAGGATTTTCTGGTCGTTGGTATAGGCGTGGATCGTGGTCATGAACCCGGCCTTGATGCCGACAAGGTCGTTCAACACCTTGGCGACGGGCGCCAGGCAGTTCGTCGTGCAGGAGGCGTTGGAGACGACGAGGTGGTCCCTGGTCAGCTTGTCGTGGTTGACGCCGTAGACGACGGTCAGGTCCGCGCCCTTCGAGGGAGCCGACACCAGCACGCGTTTGGCTCCGGCTTCCAAGTGGATCGCCGCCTTGTCCTTGTCGGTGAAAATGCCGGTGCATTCCATGACGATGTCGACGCCGAGATCCTTCCAGGGGAGCTTCCTGGGGTCTTTTTCGGCGAGAGCCTTGATCGGATAGCCGAGGCCGACGTCAATCGTATCGCCGTGGAACGAGACGTGACCGGGGAAACGGCCGTGTATGCTGTCGTACTTGAACAGGTGCGCGTTGTCCTTGGCACTTGCCAGATCGTTGATTGCGACGACCTTCACGTCGGTGCGCTTGGCTTCGGCGAGAGCGCGAAGCACGTTACGGCCGATGCGCCCGAAGCCCGAGATCGCGACGTTGACGGTCATGCGGTTTAGTCTCCTGAAGTCTTGACTGATGCGAAGTCTTGGCTGATGCGAAGTCTTGGCTGATGCGAAGTCTTGGCTGATGCGAAGAGGATGGCAGTGACGTGCAGGGCGGATGGATAGAGAACAAGGGGGTATGAAGGTTCGCCCACAATTCGTGCGCGGGCTAAATGTTGCACGAATTGGGACTTATAAGTCCTGAACTTTATGCCGAAGTTGCCGCGCAGTTACCGAATGAGCGCCCGCGCTGTCAATCGTCATCAGGCTTTTTCTCAGCAATGGCAAAGCCTTCCCTAATGTTGCAACCCCGGCACATTGACGCGGCCGAACGACCCCCTCTACAAAGCCATATCATGCACGCGGGATTCGGCCGGATCATACGCAGGATTATCAATTGAAGGCAGCACCTGACATGGCCGTTCGCAAGCCAACAAAGGCTCGTTCAGAGTTAAAACCCCCAGCCCAAAAGCTCGCCGTCCGGCAGGCGGGCAGGCAGGCTGTCGCGAATCCGCAGGTTTCAAATGCGAAGCCCCAGGTATCAACCGTGAAAGCGGGCGCGAAGGCGTCGGTAAGCCACCTTGAAGCCGCCGTGGCGCGGCTCGAAACCACGGTCGCCGAGCTTAAGGCCACCCGCGATCAGCTGGAACTCGACCTGGCCGCCGCCCGCAAGCAGATCGTCGCGCTCGAACAGGCCCGCCTGGATGCGATCAACCGGATCGACTGGGTGATCGATTCGCTGGAAACGTTCGCGCAGAAGTAGGGATTACGAGCAAAGCGCTTCCGCCAAATAATACTGCCGGTATCTCCCGTGGCCATCTTGGAATCGGCTGCGCGAAGGGCTATCTTAAATTTGCTGCGGGGTGCGTTAGGAGCACATTGACCCGGGGGCCTATAAGATCCGCACGGGTGCTGTCCCTGTCTTAAGCCGTGGCTTTTGGCAAACGGTGCCCACCTACTCATGTAGGGACCGCGCGGGATCATAGCTCCGACGGCCTTCGCGGCGCTTTATTCCGACTGCCTTCGCGGGCCTTATTTTGGGGTACCGACCGCCTGCTCGCCTAAAGCGCGGCGGATTTGCGCCACGCATCGCAGAACGCTTCGAGTTCTGCCTCCGAAATATCGGATACCGCCGTGTAGGCAAATCCCCGACCGGACCAGGATTCGGCGGCGAACCCGTCGCGCGCCTGATGGATTTCGGCGCTAGCGGCATCCTGCGCGCCCGACTTCGGCACCGCCGTTACGCTGATGAGATGCTCGCGGCGCAGGTAGACGAGCGTAGGCACGGGCCTTCCGCCGACAATATCGACGCGGCCGCCGGCGAGCTGGAACCCGTCCGCGGATAAATCGGGCACGCGCGGGGAAACCGCCAGCTTGGCATCAAACCAGGGCTTTAAGGTGTGGCGATCGCTGGAGGCGACGTCGAAAGGCGAGGCTGCCAAGAGAGCGCGCTGGTGGCCGGCAATGACGGCCGCGATGTCGGATGAGGGCACGGCACGCCCCATCACGAGTGCGGTTGTGCCGCTTGCAATGACGGCAGCAGCGGTTATGGCGGCGGCCATCTGGGTTAGAGCGTAGCGGCGCTGCGGGGGGCGCGCCAGGCGGACAACCCCGGCGTCAACCGTCCGGTTGCCAAACGCTGGTGGCGGCGTTTTGGGGGGATCACCTGCAGGGTCACGCGTGGCGCTGAGAATGCGTTGCCGCACGTCGTCGTCTCCGGCACGGACCCTGAGACCCGCACCTGCAATCGCGGTCCTCAGCGCCATCACGCGGGCCTGATGCGCCTTGAGGCGCGGCTCGGTTGCTAGCCGCCGTTCCACAGCCAAGGTGGCGCCCGCGTCGAGCTCGCCGTCGCAGTAGGCCTCGACCAGCAGTAAATCATCGTTGTTTCCAGGCGTGATCATGGCGCGCCGTCCCCGGCACGCCGCCGCGCCGACGCCGAATCCTTGTCTGCATCCTTGTCTGCACAGTGCGCGCCAAGCGCCTGCGCCAGTTTTCCACGCGCCCGCGACAGCCGCGACATGACGGTGCCGACCGGCAGAGCCGTGATGGCTGCGATCTCCTGGTAGCTCAACTGTTCAACCTCTCTCAGCACGATGATCTCACGAAAGCTAAGCGGAAGTGCTGCGATCGCTGAGTGCACCAGCGCCGCGTCCGCGCGGGCAATCAAGGTGGCCTCCGGGTCGGCCGCGGGATCGGCGGTTTCACGCTCGAGGAGCGCATCCTCATCGGCAAGCACGACGAGTTTCGAGCGGTTGCGGGCAAGCCAGGTCATCGCCGTATTACGCACGATCGTCAGCACCCACGCGCGCGGGCTGCCACCTTGATACCCATCTATGCCGCGCAAAGCCTTGACCGCCGCCTCCTGCACTACGTCCTCCGCGTCGGTCGCATTGCCCGTCAGCCAACGCGCGAGCGAGAGCGCATCGTCGAGCGCGGGCGCGACGATCTCCATGAAACGCTGCCGTCGACGCTCGTCGCTCACGCGTTGGCCTTGTGTGGCGGAATGACCTTGAGGCCATAACTATAGCTCAAAGTTTTCAAATCAGGCACGTCACGGCGTGACCGTTATTTTTCCTTTCATGTGCGGATGGAGACCGCAGAAATAATTGACTTCGCCGGGGTTCGTGAAGGTCATCTCGAAAGTCTCGCCGCTATCGATCGGTTTGGAGCGGAACTTGGTTTCCGCCTCGACCACAGAATGGGGGATGTCGTCGTCGTTCGTCCATTTTATCGTGGTGCCGGCCTTGATGGCGACGGCGTCCGGATTGAACGTGAAGTTCTCGATTTTGATCACAACTTCCTCTGCCCGGGCCGGACCTGCGAACGCGAGGCCCATTCCGAGGATGGCGGCGAATGCAACCGCCGTCGCCGCCCGCCAAGTTTTTTCCAGCATCAGCTATCGGCCAGCGCGGTGTCGGTGACAGCGAGTGGCGAGCCCGATTGCTTGAACTCGACCTCGCGAATACCAAGCACCGTGCGCAGCTTCTCCGCTGGAACCAGCATCGGTCCGGGTGAGGGCGCGGTACCGGGAGCAGGCTGGGGGAACGCGGTCGAACGCGCGGTGTGGAAGGTGACGTTGCCCTCGACCTTCTGCATCAACTGGTGGATGTGCCCGTTCAACACCGTGACCGAGCCGAAGCGCTTCAAGTAGCCGAGCGCTACCGCCGAATCCTCCGTACCCCAGCCCCATTGCGGATAAACCGTCCACAGCGGGATGTGGGCGAACACGACGATGGGGGTCGAGTCAGCCAAGCCCTTCACGTCGTCCTCGAGCCATTCGAGCTGATCGTGACCGAGCGAGCCGAGGCCCCCCGCTTTCAGGTTTGCGACGTTGACGAGGCCGATGAAGTGGACGCCGTTCTGGTCGAAGGAGTACCAGCCGCTGCCCTTTGCCTTCGACCTGGTACCATAGCGCTCCATGTAGGCCTTGCCGACGCCTTCGTCGACGATATCGTGCTCGCCCGGCACGTAGTGCACATCAACGCCCGATGCTCCTATCAGCTGCTCGGCGGCGTCGAATTCTGCAGGCTTCGACAGGTGCGTGATGTCTCCAGTATGGAGCATGAAAGTGGGCTTGTTCTTCAAGGCTCGGATATGGCCGATCGCTTCCTTGAGCGTGTCGTCGGCATGCGGATTGGCGGGCTTTGAAAAGCCCAAATGACTGTCGGAAATCTGCAGGAACGTGAAACCCTTGGTCGCGGCTTCGGCGGCCTCGGCCGTGCCCAGCAGGCCAACCGATTTGGGTACGCCGCCCGCGATCGTCCACAGCACGCCCGTGCCGGCCCAGATCATGCACTCTAAGGTTTGGCGGCGAGAGAGGTCGCCCGAGCCTTGGTCATCGTCTTGTGCCATCGTCGTGGTCTCCTGTTGCGCAAAATGACATCGCAAAGGAGGAGACCCAGTGGGCGGGAGGAATATTCCCGCGCGGGCCAAAGAATTTTGCAGGATAGGAAATTTTGGCGGAGACGGAGGGGGCCGATGCCGGTATAAAGCTCTGATAATAAATAGTTTTCTGTGCTGTCAAAATTTAACCACCTTCCCAACCACCCTATTATTCTCTGGTTTGGGGCGAAAAGAGTGGCCCGATTTCTAGCTACTGCCTCAGTCGCTGGCGCCAACATGTTGGACGGGGCATACGAAACCAAAGGCGATTGCGTCATCGATCCGAATAGCCATTATATTTCTGTTAATTCGAAACTTCTAATAAGGGTCGGGTTAGCGGAGTCCGGCCTTGTTCAGGTGTTCTCGTTTCGCTCTTGCTAACAGACCGTCATCAGATCACCATGGTTAACACTATTATTTTGCATGCCATAATTCCTCAGCTGAGCCTATCCGGAGAGGCCCGATGAAAATCAACATGATCGCGGACACCTCGGTGTCGTCGGCGCCAACTGGCTTTTCCTCAACAATTCAAGCGGCGGCAACATATTTCGCCAGCGTGTTCTCCGACAACATCACGATCAATATCACCTATGGGTGGGGCTCCTACGATAACTCCGTCGATACAAATCTGACCGGCTCGACCGGGGCCGAGGGCGGCTCGATAGCGGGCACGTACACCTCGTATTCGCAGGTGGTCAGCTGGCTGACCGCGTCGGCCAAATCCGCGACCGACAAGAATGCCCTTGCTAATCTCCCGACCAGCAATACGAACTCATTCTATGTCACCAGCGCGCAGGAAAAGGCGTTCGGCGCCGTCTCCGGAACCAACACTGCTGTCGATGGCTCTATAGGTTTCGGCACCAGTTCGTCGTCGAGCTTCTGGTATGAAGCGGCACTCCATGAAATCGCACATGCCTTGGGCCGTTCGACGGACTATTATGCGGGCGACCCGACAATCATGGACCTATACCGGTACGGGTCAGCGGGCAATTTCCAATGGACCGGGGGGCAATCCGCCTATCTGTCGTATGACGGCGGCGTGACGAAAGTTGCGGATTTCAGCAACACCTCCGACTACGGTGACTTCGCCGTCGACAGTCTGACGCCTGCCGACCCCTTCGACTACCTGGCCACCGGCGCCGTGAAGACCCTTACTGCAACCGATATCGGGTTGATGGATGCGATAGGGTTTACTGTGGCGACGCCACCGAAGTCCGTTTCCAGCGACTTCAACGGCGATGGCACATCGGATATTCTGTGGAGGAACGTCGGCACCGGCTCCATCGTCGTGTCGCTCATGAACGGCTCTCAGGTGATCGGAAGTGCCGGTCTCGGCGGTGATCTGAATTGGAGTGTCGCAGGCACGGGCGACTTCAATGGCGACGGAAAAGCGGATATCCTATGGCGTAATAGCAGCACCGGCTATGTTGTCGAGTCTTTTATGAACGGTACTCAGGTTACGTCCAGTGCAGCAATCGGCGGCGATACGACCTGGACGATAGCCGGCACCGGTGACTTCAACGGCGATGGTAAATCGGATATTCTGTGGCGCAACTCGACAGGTGTCGTATACGAAACGCAAATGAATGGTTCGCAAGTTATCGGCAGCGCATCTCTGGGCGGGGATCAGAATTGGAGCGTCGTCGGTACCGGCGATTTTAACGGCGACGGCAAGAGCGATATTCTGTGGCGCAGCAGCAATGGCCAAGTCGTCGTGTCGCTCATGAACGGCTCGCAGGTGATCGGAAGCGCCGGACTCGGCGGTGATATGAATTGGAGCGTCGCTGGTACCGGTGACTTCAACGGCGATGGCAAGACGGACATTCTATGGCGCAATGGCAGCACCGGCTATGTGGTCGAGTCACTCATGAATGGCACGCAGGTCATTTCAAGCACAGTACTCGGAGGGGACTTGAATTGGAGCGTCGCTGGCACCGGTGACTTCAACGGCGACGGGCACAGCGACATCCTATGGCGCTACTCCACCGGGGCAGTTTACGAAACGCTGATGAACGGGTCGCAGGTTATTGGCTCCGCCGGATTGGGGGGAGATTTGAATTGGTCAAATGTCAAAATTTAATCCAACTACTGTCCTTGTAGGCCCAACTAATTACTCGCGGAGCTGCGCAAAGCAAAGCTCTGCGTCAACATATTGCGGCACGTTCGCTCAATCGAGAGGTGTAAGGCAGCTGAGGAAATCAGCACGACCGACAAGAAGCAGACCAAAGCGGTCGGAGTCTGGGTTGCAGGTGCAGTCCATCCAAAATTGCTCACATACCCCCAAATCAGGACCTGATGCAGCATATACATAGAATACGAAATTTCACCGAGAAACACCAGGGGGCTGGTCGATAGAAGCCGGCCGAGCAGTCCGCTGCCACTGGCGAATGTGACGATCAACACGGCGAAACTCATAAATGCGCCTGCGTGCATCAACCACACCGCCGCCACGGGAAGCGGACCTGCCACGGCCATCAGGATGAGATGTTGGGTTCCATACCGGGCAACCCAGAATACCAGGACCACGCTGCTCAGCTCTGCCATGGTCCACCACCAAAGATTGGATCCCATCCTCGGTCGAAACGACGTCCACAACACAGCCGAACACATTCCGACAACGAACTCAAACAGTCGCCCGAGCGGGCTGATGTACAGTAGGCTGAGTGTAGAGATCGTGTTCGTCTTGATATCGAACGCTGGCAGCTCGAACACCTCACAGGCCACCATAAGGCAGACAAGCAAAACTGCTGCCGCCGTCAGGACTTTCCACCAATTCCGACAAAAGCCTTTAATCATCACAGGAAACAAAGCATAAAATCCGAGCTCTGTTGATACGCTCCAGCTCGGTCCGTTGAAACTAAAAAATAAGTCTGGCCAAGGGGCCCAGGAATGCAGCAGAAAACAATTCAGCAGAAACGGGCCGGGATTCCAAACTCTGAATTGTGGCGCAAGGAGAATGAGCAAGAAAAGACACGCGGCATGAACTGGCCACACCCTCGCAATGCGAGCCTTCCAAAATTCCAGTACGGCACGCGTTGTTTTTAGCTCCGGATAGACATAAGCAAGAATGAATCCAGAAAGCACAAAAAAGAATGACACGCCCTGACCCAGCGGCCAATCGAGCAGCGCACTTGGCGGCAGAAACAATTCCCGGCAATGGTGCATCACAATTGCAAGCGCTGCAAAGAACCTCAGGCTGGTGAGGGCATGAAGCTTTTCCGGACGCACTAGCTTTCCCAATCCATTGCGTGAATTATGCAAACTAGGCAACTTTGCGCATGACCACGATATCCTGCCAGCCGCGAAGCCCCCCGGGTATTTGCCGCACGACTTCCAACCCGTGAGCATTCCACTTCTCCTCTATATAGGAGGGGTGAATAAATGTGTTGCCATACGCAGGTCCCGCCTTTGCAGCCTCGACGATATCGGCGGCAAATGGAATGTAGACGAACCTATTGGTTGCGAACTTGTCGATGATAGCCTGCGTTTGGGCGGGCTTCAGCCTGAACATGCTTTGGTGAACACAAGAGTCCCGCACGATCGCGGCGGCAGTGTATCCGTGAGTGGTGACGATTAGTAAGCCACCTGGAGCCAGCACCCGTGTCAAATCCTTGAGCCACGCAGTAGCTATGCCTTCGTCGAGATGAGTGAAAATCGATAACGAATAGGCCATGTCGAATACATCGCTATCAAATTCAAGAGGCGGATTGAAACCGTTCAAACGCGTGTCGACGCGGTCGAGATTGTCGCGGCACCAACGAACGTGATCGGCGTTAATTTCCGACGCATATGCTTCGACCGAGTTCGCCATGGCTAAGTATCGGGTCATTCGCCCGCAGCCGCATCCAAAGTCCAACACCTTCGCAGGACGGTCTTTGCCTCCAACGTGAAGCTCATCGTAGAGTCCCATGAAAATCGAGATATCCCGCGCTCCGGTCCAGAGAAACAACTCTTCCTCGGCTGCCGCCACGATCGATCGCAAGCGAAGTGGAGGAATTGGTGGCGTGAGCGCCCGGAGGCCCCCATTGGAGGCTACACAAACAGAATGCGCCCACTCAAGGTACGTGCCGTCACCCATCATGAATTTGGTCGCCAATAGGGCCGGACTGTGCTCTTCCAAGCGCTTGAGTGCCTCCATGAAGCTAGGCGGAGTCGCCCGTGCCAGAAAATTCATTTTCATCCCCTCGGACGCTCGCTGACGCCTGACCGGCCAGTGGCCCGAATAGCCAGTAATCTTCTTTTTGTCCACAACCGATCGCCATCAGGCGACTTACCACTACATACGGTCCGACGTCGCTCAGAAACTCACAATGCCTCGAACTGCGCGCGCCACGTACTAGAGCTAATTCCGGTCCTTCGGAATCGGAACTTCGCTCTAAGTCACTATTCTGTCGCATCTTCCACGATGGGCCGGTGTCCACTTCGTCGAAAAATGCACTAGCGGATTATCGATCTATATTCTGTCGCAGCCAATCGATCGTGAGGGCCAGTCCATCCTGCAAAGCGATGGCCGGCTTCCAATCAAGCTCGCTCCTGGCGAGCGCATTGTCGAGGATGTTGACGGGCACGTCGAAGGGACGGCCCGGCAGGAACCGGGGCACGATCGGATTCTTCAACTCGCGGCTGATCAACTCCACCAATTCGAGTAGGGTAGTGCCGGCACCGTATGAGATATTGAAGACGTTGAATGAGCCCGAGTATTGCATGGCCTTGCGGAAGGCCTCGGCCACGTCGCCGACGTATACATAATCGCGCGTCACGCTGCCGTCACCCCAGATGTCGATCGGCTCGGCGCGAAGGGCTCTCACGCAGAATGCGCCAACTGCGCCCTGCGCAGTCTCGATGCGCTGCCGCTCGCCGTAAGGGTTTGATAATCTCAGGACGATAGCACGGATGCCGTGCATGCTCTCGTAGAGAGCGAGATATTTCTCGATGCAGAGCTTGTTGATGCCATAGGAAACGAGCGGCTCGGTCGGATGCCGCTCGTCGATGGGAATGTATTTAGGGCACCCGTACACCGTCCCTCCCGAGGATGCGAATATGATCCTCGGGACCTTGTGCGCGACCATAGCGTTGAGGATGAAAAGTGCACTGATGACGTTGCTTTGCACATCGTAGATCGGATCGTCGTTCGAGTTCTTTGGTAGCGTCGAGGAGATGAGGTGAATAACGACATCGACGCCGTCCATCGCAGCATCAATGTCACTCCCGCTTAGCAGATCGCCGGTCAGCCACTCTACGTGTTCATGGGGACCGAATTGCCGATAGGGCGTAATCCGGGGACGTTCGAAGACCCGGACGTAATGCGAAGTCTTGAGCAGACATTCAAGAACGGACGAGCCGATGAAGCCGCCGCCGCCGAGCAGGAGTACCTTCATTGACTTAGTCCTTACTGGGGGAACTTCCGCAGAATCCATTCGTCCTGCAAATTCCACCACTCCCGAGATTTGAACGACTCCAGCCGAAAACCGGTCGCCTCCTTGACAGTTGCCCGGTGAACCCAATCGGCGGCGACCACCATGGTGCCGTAAGAGGTCCCGGGGATGTCCTTCTGGTCAGAATAAGTCTGATACAGATAGCCGGTCGCGCGATCTAGCTTGCCGTTGATCGGAGGCGCTGCGCTTTCCATCGACGCTTCACCGTGGGTCGTGAACATCAAGAATCCGTCCTTGCCCACTTTGCGGGAAAGTGCCGACAGCCATCCGCCAAAACTCTTGGGCGGCAGATGCGAGAAGAGCGACAGTACGAACACAAGATCGAATCCATCATCTAACCTAAGATTAACGGGCTCCGACGACGAATGGCGCGTCTCGCAACCGAATGTCGATCGAATGAAGTCACAGGCCTCGAGATGGATATCCGAAGCGATCAGTTTTCGCTTTCCTATTGCGGCGGTGAGGTGCCTGGTCACGCGCCCGTATCCTGACGCAAACTCCAACACGCTTCTGACCGGCCGGGTTGCTTCGCAGCGCTCCACCAGGCGCATCACCTGCTGGGCGTCGCGAAAGCCACCGCTGAAGTATTCGGTAATTGCCTTCTCCTCACCGAGCATATTGATCAGGAAGCCCAGCAGATGGTCGGTGGGGGCTAGTTCCGGAGAAACATTGAACTGAACGGCGCAACGAGCAGCGATTTCTTTAATTTCCGGCGTCAAATCAAAAGCTTGCAATGCAGGATTGGACATATTCTGGCTCTCTCCTCGGACCTGGTTAGTCCTAGTTTGTTTGTACTGGCTCGGCCTCAGTCTGCGGACGGGAACGAGCGACATCGGCATATATCCGCTCAAGTTCGTCAACGTAATCTTCCGCCGTTCGTGGAGGACGGCAACCTGTCGAAAGGGTGGCAACGATGCTAGGATCGTCGGCAAGGCGGTTGATCAGGCGGCCGAGTTCGGCGGAGTTGCCGGGCTCGAACAACAGCCCATCCTTTGCGTCGCGAACGGATTCGGACATGCCGCCGAGGTCGGACGCTATCACGGGACAACAGAAAGCCTGGGCCGAATGAATAACGAGCGGCGTATTCTCGTACCATACCGAAGGAACAACGAGCACGTCCAACTGCTCAAAAATCGAAGCAATTTCCGAATTGAGGAATGTTCCCTTAAACCTGATGCGCTCGTCGTCAGCCGCGATACCTTTCAACCGATTAGTATATTCGGGAAAGTCTTCAAGTCGCCCATAGATATCGACCGTGACGCGCGCCTTCGGAATAGAGGCGACGGCCTCGAGCAGAACGTGCGCCCCTTTGTGATCGTAGAGAGTTCCGATGAAACCGATGCGAAGGGGCTGGCCTTCGGTACGGGCTGGCCGCTGGGAGGATCTGCTGTGCTCGAGCGCGATGCCGTACGGACAAACACTGACCCGTCCCGCCTCCGCGCCGTTGGCCGTCAACAGCTGTGCCATCAAGCGCGTCGGCGCTAGAACGCGATTGATCTTGTTGATGCGGCTGGCAAGATGGGAAGCACGGCGCGTGAGCGCGAGCGCATGATTGCCAGCCGGCCACTTCTTCGAACCGCTTAGCCGCAATATCGATAGCCCAGCAGCGAGCAGTGGAGCAGGAGTTCGCTCCAGTGCCGCGGAGACCGAGGCCGGCTGATGCAGTTTCGAAATATGCCGGATGCAGTTGATGCTCCATAGGCTTGGTCCCTGGCAAAGACCGTCGTCCGGAAGGCGCAGTTGAGATGTCGGACAAATGAACCAAAAATCGGTGGCAGTCAGTACTGTCGGAATTTTCTGAGCAACGCAGACGTCGACAAGGGAGGCCGACAGCCGCGACAGATGAAAAAAGTGCACGAAATCAGGTTTCAGGCGGGCCACCAGGTCGCGGAACCAGCCGGCAACGAATGTGTTGTCGTACTCCGCTTCCATGATGTCCTGCTGCCCACCCATCGGCACGTAAGCATGATGGAATCTGTGCACCGAGAATCCGTCGTAGACATAGTGATCGAAGCGACTGCTGTCGTCCAACATTTCCCGTGCCGGATAACCAGCCAGGATCTCGACCAAATGCCCGCGCCGACGCAGCTCCCTGGCCGTCGAAAGCGTAAGCACCTCCGTTCCCGACGAAAAGTGGGGAAAGAACTGATGGACTGTGAGAAGAATATTCACATCTATACGCCTCGAACCGATTTTTCCTGACCACAGCGCGCGTCTCTCGCACCCCGATACTGTCCATAGACGCCTGCGACCGTCATGAACGGGACTCTCAGCATCAGGGCAGATTTCTTAGTCAGCGGCATCTCCTCGCGATAGACATGCCGCCAATCCATGAGCGTTCCATGAACCACGGCTTTGCAGGCGTTGCGGAATGTGGGTACTGTCTGAAGTCGAAACAGGCGATACAATGTGTGATGACACAAATAGCTGCGCTTGTATTCATAGTTCACCGACCTGTCGTGTGAATGGATAACGTGAGCTTGCGGCTCATAAGCAATCGCCCAGCCCGAACTCAATACGCGCTTGCTCCATTCAATATCCTCACCGAATTTCATAACACCGAATGGTTCGCGGAGCCAGACGTCCCTCCTGATCGCCGAACAGACATTATCAAACGTGCAAAGTATGAGCTGATCCATCGGCGACAGCGATTGAAGCGCGTCAGCGCTCGCGACCGATTTTCTTTCCTGCTGCAGTCTTCCGGTTACCCAACTATTCAGATTGCGTTTCGTGATAGGGTCGGCGTCGGGTCGCGGCGACTGTCGGGCGAAGACACCCGCAACGGTTTCGTCGGAAAATGGCCTGATGATGGACCATAGCAGGAACTTGTCCGCTGGCTCCGCGTCCTGAGTCATCAACACAACGAACTCACCGCTGGTCGCCTCGATGGCCCTGTTTCGAGTGGCGCCATGATTAAATTCACGGGGCGCCACGCGCAAAATCTTGCATCCGGCCTTCGTGGCCGCATCAATTGTTCCGTCTGTCGAGCCTGAATCGATTACGACGATCTCGTATTCGCAATCGGCAACCTGTCGAGACAATTTCTGCAAGAGATCTTGAAAATACTTCCCGCCATTCAATGTCGGAATGACGATCGATATTTTTGGATTTGTTCCGGCCAGGAAGGGTGACTTCTTAGGAAATAAAGACATATGCTGGAGTGGGACGCCAGGCTCGGAATCGTCGCGGGGGACGCACGTTTCATGATCGGCCAAGTGGCTCGCGGCTGCCTGTCGGCGGCGGGGTCTCAAAACGGCACTTGCGGCGTTGGCCACAAACCGCAGCGGTCTGGTCAGCCGCCAGCTGGTCGAACGAACAAGTGCGTCCCGGTGCACTGTAACGTCGTGAAACTGACTGCAGACCTCGGTAAGCCGGCCGTCACGTTCCGCGACGACGTTGACGAGCGTCGCAATGCGGTGTTCGCACTCCGCCACGGTGTCGATCAGAACCGCAATCCGGCTGTCGCGCTCAGATACTGCGCCGGTGAGGGTCGAAATTTGCTCCTCGCTCTCCGTGACAGCGCTGGCCAGGGCCGAAATTCGCTCCTCGCGCTCGGCGACAGCGCTGGTTAGGGCCGAAATCCGCTC
>Ga0075030_100003618_pt1 | contig 14002 bp, 6 predicted proteins | sample LitLauG_LLR_2012_FD_71393 | JGI IMG/M metagenome (GOLD analysis project Ga0075030, IMG submission 71393) | Freshwater sediment microbial communities from Pennsylvania, USA - Little Laurel Run_MetaG_LLR_2012 | ecosystem: Environmental > Aquatic > Freshwater > Creek > Sediment | place: USA... | reverse complement strand
GCTCACAGGCGGGCCGACGGAGACGCAGGCCATGTATAAGGCGTTTGACGCCTTGACGGTGGCCCTTAACGCCGACGCGAACATCGTCGAAAACGTGGTGGGTACCGACTTGGAAATGTTGCTGGCCACGGGCTACCTGCCGGTCAATAACAACCGCGCCTCATCGCCCTTGGACGACACGTCCATCGTCCGGCTGCTGAACAACGGCACCACCCAGTTGCTGCTGCAATTGGAGGTGGTGCGTAATGCCAAGACGTATCAGGTGCAGACCAGCACGGATGGCGGCAAGACGTGGGTGGAGGCGTGCATCTCCACGCAGGCACGACGGATCGTGCTGAAGAACCTGGTGCCGGGCACGACGTATGCCGTGCGCGCGCGGGCCATCGGCGGCAGCACCGGGGCGAGCAGTTGGAGCGGTGCACAGTCCATCATGTCCACCTAAAAGCAAAAGCTGAAAAGCTGAAATCTGAAAAAGAGGCTGAAGGCGGTGGGCGGTGGGCGAGAAGACAAAGGCTGAAACGCTGAAACCTGAAATGCTGAAAGGCTCAATTCGGGATCAGTGGGATTTGCCCGGAGTGTTTCCGGGCAGACGGGCGGCCGGCAATTTCCAAGACTCTTATTGCCGGCCGCCCGCAACCATTTTCAGCTTGGTTTAATCTTTTACCGAGAAATTGTCCAGACCGGGCACGGGCACGACGAGCAACTTTACTGAATAAAACGCCGGGTTCGGCGGCGGTTTGGCAATGATGAATCACGGTTGATTTTTTGCCGGCTGGGGATGAAAATTCCGATACAATTCCTCCCCGTTGGCCAGTTGTTCGGGGGTCAGCAGGTCATGTCCCTGATAATCCTCCAACGCCTTGCGAGCACGAAAATTGCCCTGTGCGGCGCTCAAGCGGAACCATTTGTAAGCCTGCACGAGGTCCAGGGGCACGCCCCGACCTTCAAAGTAGAGTTGGGCCAGATTGGCCTGTGCCTGATCGTCTCCCTGCTCAGCGGCCGCGCGATACCACTTGGCCGCCTCCGCGAAATCTGTCTTTACGCCATAGCCATTGTCATAGGCCACCCCCAGGTTGTTCATGGCCTCGACCGAGCCTTGGCCCGCCGCCAGATGCAGCCAGCGTTGCGCTTCGGCAAAGTTTAAATAGTTGGTTCCATCCGGGAGCGGCCGCGGCAGCAGATACAACTTGCCCAAGGCGGCTTCCGCCTCAACCTGCTTCTGCGCCGCCGCCTTTTGCCACCAGGCAATCGCCGCCTGGGTGTCGTTGGTCATCCCACGCCCGGTGGCGCAGAAATTCCCCATGGCAAACTGGGCCATGGCATTTCCCTGATCAGCGGCCTTGCGATACAATGCGACCGCCATCTTGAGATCCAGCGGCACCCCCCGGCCCCGCCCATAAAGCGAACCAAGGATCACCTCCGCATCCGCATAGCCTTGATCGGCGGAGAGACGGATGTATTTAACAGCTTTGGCCAGGTCTTTCCTGACCTGCTTGCCCTCTCCATAATACATGCCCACAGCATATTGGGCTTTGGCATCGCCCTTGTCGGCCGCCGCCAGCGTGACCTGAATATCAAGGTTGGTTTCCTGCGCTGGGAGGGTTGCCTTTACACTGACCACCAACACCAGCACAGCGATCCGCCGAAGAGCTGCCAATAGCACACTATTTCGAATTGATTTCATAATGGCTCAGATATTATTTGCTGCCTCGGGGCTGGCAAGTTACAAAACCGTGACGCTCGTTGACAAATGTGTGAAGCAGTTCAGCTCGGAGTTTCCCGGTAAATGTGAGGGGGAACGCCGATGCAGAATTTAATTTAACGGCAGCTTTTAAGAGCAAAACAATCCGGGATTGTGCAGTCAAGGGAAGGGAGGTGGGCAGGGAGAGCGCGCTGCGCCGGCCTTGATTCTGGCAGGGACAGCCCGGCGGTCCGTCCCTACCAAAAATGGGTAGGGCTGGCGCGCTGCGCCAGCTTCGTCGCCGAGCACAGCGTCAGGCGACGGAACCGAACAATCCAACCCGCGTCTCCCGCCAGCCACACTTGTTCCGCCTCGCTTCGCTCCGGGCGGGGACGGCCCAGCGGTCCGTCCCTACCAAAAATGGGTAGGGCTGGCGCGTTGCGCCGGCCTCGTCGCCGAGCGCAGCGTCAGGCGACGGAACCCGACCACCTACGCGCGCCTCTCGCCAGCCAAGCCTGTTCCGCCCTCGCTGCGCTGACGGGCGGGGACGGCCCGGCGGTCCGTCCCTACCATTGTCGGTAAACCGGATAATTCCGTTGAAATCGGACAAAGCTTTCGGACCGGCGGAAGGGGTTTAGGTGGGACGGGTTGGTTACAATTGTGTGACGCAATGGCCAGTATTCGAACACTGACGGTTGGTGCAGCGTAAACAATTTAAAACTAGACACATGCAAAATTCGCTCCGTGTCCTTATAGCAGATGCGGATGTCCCAATAAAGGTTGTCTCAAAGGGGCATTTTTAATATTGTGTAGTTTCTATTTTATGAAGAAATCATTTCTTAAAAGCTTGCTATTGCAACTGGCCTTGTTCGTGGTGGTGCTGCCCGAGTTGGCATCCGCCCAACAATTTGTCTATAATCCCACGGGCGACGTGCTGACGGGGTTTCGCAAAATGAACACCTTGAGTGGAAATGGCGATCAGGGGAATTACGAACTGGTGGTGAATTTGGGAAGTGTTACGAATTTACTAAACGTTCCCATTGGGAACACTATCACCCTGTCCAACGTAAACTACAGCGCGTTGACCAATGCCTTTCTGGACACGGTCGGCAGTGAGCCGGTTTTGGCCCAAATTCAATGGTCGGTTTTTGTGGGGGTGCCGTCCCAGCCGGGCCCCGTTAGAACAATAAATCCTTGGGTCACTCCGTTGGGGGTTTTTCCCGGCGACACGCTTTTGTTCACACTTCCCAGCACCAATGTCAATGTGCAAACTGCCCCGCCTTCAAGGTTTGGATCTGCTGTGGCCGGTAACTATGTAAACGCAATCGGGAATATCGGTTCGGGTGCTGTCAGCATTTCATCTTTTTTGGGAGCTTCGAACGCCAATAATACCCCCTTTCTAATCAGAGAGCCGGATTCCACCTACGGCACCTACGATCTGACTACCTTCATTGGGCAAAATGGGAACAACGCGTTGGGCAATTTTGGTTCCAGCCAGAATTCCCCCTTTCCTGCCGGGGTGGTGGAAAATACCACACCGAATCCTTTCACTGCTGCCCAGAGGAATGATTTTTACATGCTTTGCCCGACAGCCACCACGAATCCGATCACTGGCTCGACAAATGACAGTTATTTTGCGGGTTATTTTCTGCTCAATGCCAACGGGACCATGACCTTCACGCGGGCTAACTCCACTTATTCGCCCCCACCGGCGGTCGTTTCCGTGGTGGGCTCAGTTACCAGTGGTTCAGCGCCTTTGCAGGTGGTGTTCTCAAACACGTCCACCGGGACCATCACCAACTGGGTATGGAACTTTGGCAACGGCACGATCATCACCAACACGACCGGTGGCAATGTGACCAATACCTATGCCGCGGTGGGGACTTATACGGTTACCTTGACGGTATATGGACCCGGAGGATCCAATACCGATACGTTGACCAGCTACATCACCGTTTCGGCGGCATCGTCAAATCCGAAATTCAACAGCCTCGTTCTCTCCGGCGGGCAACTGATTTTGAGCGGCACGAATGGCGCTGCCAGCGCCCAATATCGCATTTTCACCACCACCAACTTGGCCCTGCCCTTTGCCAGCTGGACGCCGGTTTATACCAACAACTTTCTGGGCAACGGCAGTTTTGCCTACACCAACTCGACGGCCAAACCCGCGGCTTTCTTCCGGCTGGTCAGCCCCTGAGTTGAGCGGATGATTTTCACGGCTGGCTGTCTCGGCAGCCAGCCTTTTTTGTTGGGTCAAAATATGGTCAATGCAGTGGGATGATGCCGTTGACTAGCAACTGGGTTGTTAGGGCGTTGCGGCGTCCCCGTACGGCAGGACGGAACGAACGTGAACAATCCCACTTTTCCGTCGCCTGACGCCGCGCTCGGTGACGGGGACAGCGCGGCGCGCCGTCCCTTCCGCCATTGTTTGTAAACGACACATATAAAAAAAAGATACTGAACAGATGCAAGCCACCCGAATTCTCCCTGATCTGCAATGCTCGCTGCCGTGCGAGGAAGTCCGGCAGGAGGCCAACGGCAACCTGTTTGTGATCGGCGTCATGGGTTTTATCCGCTTACCGGAACTGCCCATCACCGTCACGCGCATCTGTATCTTCAACCGCTGGATGGCGGGCCTCGGCCAGTTCACCGAGACCGTGCGGCTTCTCGCGCCCGACCAGACGACGGTCCTCAAGCAGGGTGAGTTAAAATTCGAGTTGCGCGATCCGGCCTTTTGTGCCACGGGGGTGATGGCGTTCGACCAGATTGAATTCAAGGTTGCCGGCACCCACTTCGTTGAGGTTCAGGTGGACGGCGTCTTGAAACTGCGTTATCCGCTGACCCTCATCCTCACCCCGCCGACAAGAGCTCCTTTGTCTGGGACACCACCGGAAACTGGCACACCGGTTTAGCCCACTGCACCAAAACTGATCTCCTTCTGGTTGCGACGACGGCTTTGATTTCGTTTTTGTCCAGTCCCGGGGGATGGTGTCGTGATCATAAACCCAACAAGATTTTCCAAACTCGGATTGTGTCATTCGCAAACGATTGCGGTAGGGTCTAGCGCTGTCCCTACCTTACATTACAGCTTTTCATCCGGCGGTAGGGACGGACCGCCGGGCCGTCCCAGTCCCTAAGCGCCGCGGAGGCGGAACAAGCCTCGCCGGCGAAAGGCTCGTGTTGGAGGTTCGGTTCCATTGCTGACGCTGCGCTCGGCGTCCCTACCAAGCTGCATTATTTGCCAAAGGCATAATCCCACGTAAAAGACGTTTCTGAAATATTGGCATTGCCCATGCTCGATTTCCGGCATGATGCAGAAACAACTCTCGATTGAACGCAAGGACTGGTTGGACGCAGCCATCGAGGGGCTGTGGCCAGCCCGAGTGGTGGAGCGGCTTAAAAACATCTTAATTCTCAAGGTGCCGGAAGGTTATCAGGATGAAAAAGGGTTCCATTTCGGGGCTAGGCCGACTGCCGGCCTATAAGACTGATTAGCCCACGTACCAATGGCCTGTCCCAAAATTGGAATTATTATGTTCACAATTTTGCCTGAAATTGCCTGAAATGAAGATTCACTCCAGTACGCCGTCCGATTTTGTCAGCTCAGTTCCTTACGAGCGTAAGAATGGTGCCAGAGGCGCGTGTTGGTTGTTCGGTTCCGTCGCATGACACTTCGCTCGGCTACGCGGACAGCGCGGCGCGCTGTCCCTACCAATGTCGTCTCTTGATTCAATGCCGCGGAATCATTCCCGCCGCGATGATTTTGGCAAGGTATCTTTGGTGTCTTTATTCGTATCTCCGCTATTACGGTAGGTTTCCGCCTCATCCGATTTGAGATCGATGGCCCTGTTTTTCAATTGTTTCTCGGCCAGCAACAACTCCGTGGCTTTGGCTTTATCCGCGCGCCCGCCGGCCGGATCATTTGACTGATCCTTGGCAATGCTGCGATTGAAGTAAGCCTCCGCAAAATTTGGTTTCAGGCTGATGGCTTTGGTGCAATCCGCAATGGCCCCGGCCAAATCACCTTTTTGCGCCCTGGCTATGCCGCGGTTGTTATAGGCCTCCGCGTCATCCGGTTTGAGGTCAATAGCTTTGGTGCAGTCCGCGATGGCCCCGGCCAGATCATTTTTCTGGGCCTTCACAATGCCGCGATTGTTATAGGCCTCCGCAAAATCTGCCTTGAGGCCAATGGCTTTGGTGCAGTCCGCGATGGCTCCGTCCCAATCGCCCTGGGCCTTCTTGGCGATGCTGCGATTGTTGTAGGCCTCCGCAAAATCCGGCTTGAGGTTGGTGGCTTTGGTGCAGTCCGCAATGCCGCCCGCCAGGTCGCCGCGGTTGGCCCGGGCCAGTCCGCGATTGCTGTAGGCCTCCGCAAAATCCGGCCTGAGGTCAATGGCCTTGGAGGCGTCCGCGATGGCCCCATCCCAGTCGCCTTTATTTTCTCTGGCAATGCCGCGATCATGGTGGGCCTCCGCAAAATCTGGTTTCAGGCCGATGGCTTTGGTGTAATCCGCGATGGCTCCGTCCAAATCACCTTCCCGGTTCTTGGCCAGTCCGCGATTGTGGTAGGCACTGGCCAAATCCGTCTTCAGATCAATGGCCTTGTTGTAGTCCGCGATGGCCTCCGCCAAGTCGCCCTTCTGGTTTCTGGCAATGCCGCGGTTGTTGTAGGCAAATGCATAATCGGGCTTGAGATCAATGGCCCGGTTATAGTCGGTGATGGCCCCGTCCAAATCGCCCTTGTCCTTTTTGGCATTTCCGCGATTGTAATAGGCCTCCGTAAAACCCGGTTTGAGGCCGATGGCTTTGGTGTAGTCCGCAATGGCCCCGTCCCAATCATGCTGGTTTCGCTTGGCCAGTCCGCGATTGTTGTAAACCTCTGAATCATCCGGTTTGAGTTCCATGGCTTTGGTGTAGTCCACGATGGCCCCATCCCAATCGCCTTTGTTCTTTTTGGCATTTCCGCGATTGTTGTAGGCCACCGAATCATTCGGTTTGAGTTCGATGACCTTGGTGTAGTCCGCGATGGCTCCGTCCCAATCGCGCTTATTTTCCCTGGCCAGCCCGCGATTTTGGTAGGCGTCCGCAAAGACCGGCTTGAGTTCGATGGCATGGGTGTAATCCTCGATGGCCCCGTCCAGGTCTTCCCGATAGATCTTCGCGGAACCACGATTGAAGTAGGCATCGGCAAAATCCGGCTTGAGCTCGATGGCCTTGGTATAGTCCGCGATGGCGCCGTTCAGGTTTTCCCGATAGATCCGCACGGAACCGCGATTAAAGTAGGCATCGGCAAAATCCGGCTTGAGGTCGATGGCCTTGGTGTAGTCCGCGATGGCCCCGTCCCAATCGCCCTTGTGGTCCTTGGCAACGCCCCGGTTGAAACAATTCTCTGCCTCATACGGATTGCCAGCCTTGGTGGTGGCTTTTAGGTCCTCAACCGCTTCACGGCTGGCGTCCGCGGCGACCACCCCGGCCGGTTGCGAGCGGGCCATGCCCAAAACAAAAAGCAGATACAGGAAGGCCAGGTTATTCGCTTTCATTTTATTACAGTGTTTCGAAAGCCGGTTGGAAACGCGCCCGGGGAAGTCAGCTGTGATTGGGCAAAATGACCGTGACCCGCTTCATGTGGCGCGACAACACCGGTTTTAATTTCTTCTTTTTCTCGTCATCGTCGGATTCTGTTCCGTTGCTGGCCAGTTGTTTGGATTCGCTGCTGGACTGGCCGGCGGCGGACTGGCTGGTGCCGGTGGCTGTGGCTGCGGCCCCGAGGGTGTTTTGGGCGACCCCGCCGACGTTGGCATTCTGGCTGAGCACTTGCGCGGACACGCCACTGGCACCGGTAACATTGGCACCCGCGACGCCGACGATGATGCCCGAGACGGTGCCGCCGCCGGACACATTGGCCGTGCCGCCGGACAACACCGCGCCGCTGAAGTTTGCGCGGCGACGATGTCACTGTTCTGGCGGGAAATCACCAGTCCGTTGATATTGCCACCATTTCCATTCGCATCTTTATAGGCATGGGCGTTGACAGTGCCGCCAATCACCCCGGACTGGCCAAGGTCAATGTTGCCGGCGTAGCCGGGGGAGTAATCCGGTTGTCCCACGGTGCCGGAGGGCGCGGTGCCGGCGACCAGATTGATGGTCGGCCCGGCCGCCACATTGCCATTGAGCGCCTCCTGCAAAATGCCGCCGAGACTGGCGATGATGTCTCCGCGGAAGGTTTTCACCGTGATATTTCCGGGAACACTGGCGCTGTTTGGGATACCGGAGGGATTTACCAAGGTGTAGGCCACAATGCCGCTTCCAAAGGCAGCCTCCCGATAGACTTGGGCCGCTCCATTGGCCGGATTAACATAAGCCACCGGCACCTGGATATAAGACGCACCTCCGTTTCCGGCATCAACATTTCCTTGGAGTGATTCAATCACGATATTCCCCCCGTTGTAGGTCGCGATGCGCGAGCCATCAACACTGATATTGTTTAAAGCTGTCACATTGACGTTGCCATTACCTGAGGTGAAAACCCCAAAACCCAAGTCCCGCGTGCTGTTGCCCAACAATTCTGAAGAACCCAGATCCATGGAGCCGCCGGTGCTGGTCAGGTTCAAATTCCCCCCGCCAATCGCCGCAATGGTCGAGGTCAGCAGGCTGATACTGTCGTGCGGCGCGATAGTGTTGCCGTCCACCACGACCGTCCCCGTTTGATCGGCCGCGACCGTAACATCCAATGTCGCCCCCGAGGGTGTAACGGAGGCCAAATTGGCATAACGGCTGTAGCCGCCTTGAGGGTCATACACGCCGCAGGAAATAATCCCGTAAGTGTTGCCCAGATCAATCGAACTGGCGTTGACACTAAAAAGACCGGGGCCGCCCACCCGGTAGCCGAGCTGGTCGTTCGAGGGCGAGGGGGCACCCAGGCTCGCTTGATAGAGAGTTGTAATCGCCGTCGGATTCACCCAGGAAATCGTATCCGTCTCCAGTTGTCCGTACATTCTGCCGGGAGAGTGATCGCCGGGATTGGTATCCACCACCGCCAAACCGTTGACCAAATGCAGGATCGTAATGGGACCGGTCAGTGCTGTCAGGACGCTGGAGGGAATGACGGCCGACATGTCGCCGGCAAAGCCCAACCGGCCCGTGACCGCATTATAAACAAAACCCGGATTTGTTCCCAACAGCTTGCCGTTTGAAAGTTTGGTAACCCCAAACAAAGAGGCCGTCTGCAAGGCATAGCCGGCCAGTTGTGAATCGGAAGTGTTGGCCGGTATTGTCAGGTTGGCAATGGCCGTCGGATTCAAAGCCAGAGTGAAGATATTGTCCCACGAACTACCCAAGCCGGGCAGCAGGTCCGTGGCCGGCACGCTGGGGATGTTGTTTATGCCGTAAACAAAGTCGTACGGACCCCGGTTGTATATCTGGCCACCCACCGTGATGGTGGTAGCATCGCCGGCGCGCAGGTTCTGGCCGGAAAACCCACAACCAATCATGTTGCCATCCACGGTGAGCTGGGTCGCCTTGGAGGTGATAAGGTTAATATTTTCCATGTTGCCGTTAATATTGATGACCACCGGATTGGCGTTACCGGCCTGCACCGGCAAACCGGTGCTGTGGTCGGTGTCAGCAAAAGAATTCCTTGCAAAGCTCCAACTGGTCTGCGAGCTGTCCGACATGAACAATTCAGGGATGGAACCGGGGTTATTGGGTGCGGAAACGAAACTCCCGCCGCCAGTGGTGGTGATGTTCAGACCCTGATAGACTGAGGGGAATAATGTCACATTCCCCTGCAAGGTGACGCCACCGGAACCGGCAATAATATCCAAAATGGGCGGATAGATTACCGGAACTTGATCTTGATCCGCCGCCGATAGTCGCGGCAGGCTCACATCGGTCAAATCCACTCCAAGGCCGGCATCCAGCGTGACGGAGGCTTGGGCGGAATAATCAAAAGTATGCGCCGCGACCGTACTGTCACTGCTGGCATTGGCATCAAAAACCCCGCGCGGATTGCGCACCTCCTGCAAAAAAATGTTTCCGTTGGGGGCATTCACGGTCCAACTGCCGGCAATCAGGCTGAGGGCGAAGGAATTGATGCCGCTGGACGCCCCCACATTCTGACCGGCGGTGATGGTGCCCGTGCCATTGGCCAGCACATAATGCCCGTAGACATTGCCCCCGGCAGTGATGGTGACATTCCCCGGTTGCGAACCAAACGCACCAGTGCCGGCGTCAGCGGCAACCGTGGAGCCGCCGGGCAGATAACTCGTGACATTGCCGCCGGCGGTGATGGTGACATTCCCACCGGCCGCCGTGCTAATCCCGCCAACCGTACTGGGAACGGTATAGTAGGGCGGCAGAAACGGCGGTGGCACCGGGTTTCTGCGGGTGCCGGTGGGTGCTGGCGTGTAGATATATCCGGATGGGTTAGCCCCCGTGTTGACATCGCCGTATTGCGTGGTCACCGCAATGTTTCCGCCATGCAAGGTGCGGATACCATCATTGCCGGCGTTGTTGTCCGCGGCAATTTGGACTTCATTGGCTGAGTTTAGAGTGATGTTACCGTTCTGAGATTGAATATAGGCATTATCGTTCAGGTAAATGCCGTCGCTCCCTGAAGCCGGCTGCGGTTGTGCGGTCGTGGGCACAAAGCCGGTGCCGGCCGTCAGGTTCACGTTCCAATTATTACCGGCCTGAATCCCCATCCCATTATCCAGAGAGATGCTGTTGCCGGCGGTCAAATTCAAGCTGGCGGCGGCAACCGCAGCCGGCAGGCTCCAAGTGGCGCTCAACTCAAAGTTATCCAGCGCATAAAGGTCAATTTGCGAGTAGGCGGCGAGATCACTTAGATTCAAATTCGCGTCCAAATGATTATTGGCATCATAAGATGTGGCCGTGGAATTATAGGAAAGGGTGATATCGTAGGGGTTGATCAAGGTGCCAAGATTATTGCCGATGCTTGATTGAACCGAGTTGGCATCCAGGGTATTGCCCAATGTGCCATCGAGATTATTGCCAAAGATTTGAACGATTCCATTTTGGCCCCCGTTCTGGCCGGAAACATTGATCTGGGAAGTGTGGGTGTCGGCAAAGGTGTTGCCTGATTTTAGCACGACAAGTCCTCCGGGACTACCGCCCGCCGCGCTGTTGTCGCCGTTGGCTTTGATATTTGAACCGGTTCCCAGGGAGAGATGATCGCCAGCTACCAATTCGATGACCCCGTTGACACTCTGAACTGAATTGGCCTGGATCAAGCCATTCTGGTTTACGGTTTGCGCCTGCGCGACAATACTGCCGGCATCCGCAATCAATTGTCCCTGATTATTCACCGATCCGACAGGAAGGGTGACCTTGGCACTTAATCCGCGTCCATCCGGCCGCAGGGATACCAGCACCTGCTCGCCGGCATAGAGGCCGATGTTGCCGCCCGGTGCATTGATCGAACCGGTATAGTGATTCACGTTGTCAATTTGGTTCTCGATATCGCTGGCAATCAGAAAAACCGAACCGCCACCGGTAATATTGATTTGGCCAAGATTTCTGATTTGGGCGGAGACCGGCGGCGCATTAAACGACCAGGGACCGCCGCTGGAAAGATCTGGCATGGGGGTGGGCGTGGTGGTCATGATCAGGCCATGGGCGGTGATCGCCGCCTGGCCACCGATGAAAAAACCGGATGAATTTTGAAGAACCACATAGCCGTTGGCATTCAGGTTGCCAAGAATTTGCGACGGATTGGGATCGTTGATTCGGTTCCACACCAAAGACGACGAGGAAGGCTGGACAAACGTCATGGTTTCGCCCAGGCCGATATTGAAACTCGGCCAGTTGATGTAAGCGTTAGGCGAGGTTTGATTGATGGTCATCTGTGCACTGTTCGGGGGAATTGAAGCTGCCCCTTGGGCGACGGTGCCGCCAGTGGGATTGGCCTGGGCTACAAACGGGCCAAACTGGGAGGCCAACCCGAAAACCACTGCGGTTGACCTTAAGCCAATGAGACGAGTGATTGTGATCTTCATAGTGAACCTAAAAAACTTGATGAGATAGTAACATGGCGGGTACCAGCGGAGAAATTATTTAGGTTACATTTTCGCGACAAATTGAATGATGAATTGAGGGATGAAAAGATGGCGGATCATTAAAATTGCGCCGTCAACGCGAAATTAAAAAACGGCAGATAAGCTTCGGTGGTGGTGGTGCTCAACAAGGGCACGGAGAACAGAAACCGCGCATCCCAATGGGAGCCGACGGCGGCGACCCCGCCGAAACCGGCGCCCCACAGCGCGGTGCTGGCTGCCCGGCCCTGCGGATCCAACAAATACACGTTGGCATAGTCCATGTAAACGGTGCCGCGCAGGGTCAGCAGGGTGTTGCCATGAACGACGCCCACCACATGGGTTGGGGTCTGTTGCTCGAGCGTGACATGCCAGCCCGTGTCGCCAAACACTTCGCCCTCACGATATCCGCGAACACTGTTGATGCCGCCCGCGCCAAATTGCTCGTTGCTGATCAACGGCTCGCTGGACCACTGGCCGTCAGCGCGCAGCGTGGTGAGCCAGTTCGTATGGATAGGCATCTGCCAGGACAGGCTGGGCGTCAGGGTCACCCAGTGTCCGGAGGACTCCTTGGAACTCGTGATGGCTTGCAGTGTCTTGAGGGGGCCGGAATACCAGGCGTTGACGCTAGATCCAAGCCCTGCAGCCAGCGTCCCCCGGGCGAACTGCCAGCTCGCGTTGTAAGCGAGTGACAGGGGCAGGTACTCCAATGGCTGGTAAGTTGCCGGCACGGCTGAAACCACTGAACTGTAAGTTGGGGGGTTGGGATGGCCGTATTGGTCCAAGGTATACTCCGCAAAACTAAAGATGTTAGTTTTGTGACTCGAGGACTCGTAGGTCTTAAAATCCGGTCCGCCGGAGAAACCCGAGTGAAAATTGCCGCTGGCTTTTAAGGGGGCGCTTAAGCGGGCTCCGATGTCATTGTTCACGGTCAAATCTTGCTGGACATTGTTTTGCGTAATTACACGCACGCCCGGGAGATCGTAGAGGACGGAACTGGAAAGGTTCTCCAAACCAGTGTCAATGGTGGAGCGGCTGGCGAAAAAGTTAAGCTCGGGCTGTCCCGACGCTGGCGGCAGGTTAAACTTCCGGGTGGCCTCATTGTAGCCGAAGCTGCCGGGATTGCTGGCGATGACATCTTCAATGGCTTCAGGATTCCCCAGTGGCATCCGGTAAAAGGCGCTGTAGTTAGCATCCAGTGGCACATCATATAAATTCCACTGTTTTCCGTCCTTGTAAAATCCGGGCGAAAAGCTGTATTGCACGCCGACCGAATGCTCGAGTTCCCAGAGATTGTTATAGACCGCCGATGAGTTCAGGCGTAGATCGGGCGTGCCCGGTGAGCTTTGGTTATTATATTCAATCTTGGCATGAAGTGGCAGCCGGTCTTTGACCTTGAGCGTGAGATCACTGGTGCCAGGATCGGGACCAGGTTCGATCACCGGGTAAATTTGCCGGTCTTGATTCGCATTGGCGCGGTTCAGTTCCGCCTGGAAGATCAGGCCGTTGAGAATCATGTTCGTGTGCAGGCTGGGCAGCGTGCGCATCACGTTGTTGGAACTGAAATACCGGTTGCCCTTGACATCAATGGCGGCCAGCCGGCCTTCGGTCACCTGCATTTTAACCGTGGCATTGGTGAGTTTTTGTGGCGGCAGGCCGACGGACACCGTCACATAGCCGCGCTCGCGATAAGCGCCTTGCACTCCGGCCACGGCTGAACGTATCCCGTCGAAACTGACATTGGTGCCATAGGCTCCAGCAACATTCGTGAGGGCCGTGGCGAGCGTTCCCGGTGACAACAGGGTGTTGCCGGCAACAACGTATTTTTCGACCGAAAATCGGGGTCCGGCGTTGGTGGCCGTTCCGGTGGCGGTAGCGACGGCGTTCGTGGGCATCGGAGCGGGAGAATTCTCGGCGGCTTGAATGGTACCATCGTCGGAAACGAAATAACGTTTGCCGGCCACCACGATCTGGGCCACCGCTCCGGGAAAAACATCCAAAGTTACGATGCCATGATTGATGCGCCGCGGGGCGATGACGATGTTCATCATCAAATAACCCTGCTTGCGATATTCCAATTGCAGGGCCGAAGCCGCTTGAATAATCTGATCAACACTGACATTCGTGCCGGTAAACTTTGAAAAAAGCGGTTCAAGAACATTGGTGGCCAGCAACGTCCTACCCTGAACTACATAAGCTTGAATATCAAAGCCGGGAGCTGCATTGCTCGTCAATCTGCCGGCCCCGGGGGCCGTTGCCGGCTCCGCCG
>Ga0075030_100003615_pt1 | contig 14006 bp, 10 predicted proteins | sample LitLauG_LLR_2012_FD_71393 | JGI IMG/M metagenome (GOLD analysis project Ga0075030, IMG submission 71393) | Freshwater sediment microbial communities from Pennsylvania, USA - Little Laurel Run_MetaG_LLR_2012 | ecosystem: Environmental > Aquatic > Freshwater > Creek > Sediment | place: USA... | reverse complement strand
AAGCTCGCCCAGGTGTCTTCCCATCCTTCGAAGTGGGTCATCCAATAAGGAATGTCGATGTAGATGCCGTCAATGCCGGTGCCCGCAATCTGCCCCACCCTCTGCATGTAAGTCTTGCGCCATTCCGGGGCATAAGGGCTGACCCAAACATCCTCGTCGCCCTTTTCGATCCAGAAGGCAGTACCTCCGCCAAAGATTGCGGGCTCGCCCGAAATTTTTCTCTGCAGCCAGTCGGGATGGTCTTTGGCCATCGTGTGTGCGGCCTTGTCGCCGTTGGCGGTAATGCACTCGGTGCCCGCAATGTAGACGAAGGCCTTGTTCCCTGCCGCATGCGCTTTCTCCGCAATGTCGCGGATGGCCTTCAACTTGGTTTCGGGGTCCAGAAAGCTTTCGTACCGGCCCGGTATGTCGTTGTCGACTTCAATTCCGAACACTCCGTCTTCCTGAGCCTCGCGAACGATCTGCTCCGCGTCGCCCCCTTTTAGGCCGTAAGCCCCAATACGCACGTAGTTCGTCCAGTCCTGGCGGGGAGGGGAGCCATGGTCACCGGGCCAGGCCATCATCAGAGGAAGCGCGAGCGCCGAAACTAGAGCCTTGCGTATCATTTCGAATAATAACTTTTACTTTCGGTTATCGGGTCTGTCAAGGGTAAAATGGCTTGCTTCGGGGCTGCCAAGCCGTAGAATAGGGCCGCCGACGGCGGGTAGACCGCGGAACTTGTGAAGATTGTTGTCTGGAGAGAATTGCCCTGTGTTGAACGAGGAACGGCGAAGGCACATTCTGGAGATTCTGAATCACGACGGGCGGGTGCTGGTCACCGACCTGGCCCGGCAATTCCGGACTTCTCAGGTCACCATCCGGAAGGATCTTGACATCCTGGAGGCAGAGGGCCGCCTTCATCGGAGTCACGGCGGCGCTTTACCCTCGCGCGCGAGTGCGCTTGATGATCCGACATTGCGCGAGAAGGAGAAGCTGCACCGCAAGGAAAAGCTGAAGATCGCAGCCGCCGCTGCCAGCATGGTGCAGGAAGGCCAGGTGGTGATTCTGGATTCGGGTACCACGACTACGGCCATTGCGCGCACCCTGCGCACGTTTCAGAACCTGACCATCATCACAAACGCGGTGAACATTGCTGCTGAGCTTTCGGGATCGTCACTCGACGTCATCCTGACCGGCGGCACTTTGCGAAAGAATTCATTCTCGCTGGTAGGCCCGATCGCCGAGGAGACGCTGCGCCGGCTGAACGCCGACATTCTGTTCCTGGGCGTTGACGGTTTCGACGTCCAGCAAGGTCTCACAACACCCAATCTGCTCGAAGCCAAGGTGAACCGCGCAATGATGGACGTGGCCAGAGTGGTCGTTGCCGTCTGCGATTCCAGCAAGTTCGGCCGCCGCTCTCTTTCTTCCATCGCGCCGACCTCCGGCGTGCATCGGCTCGTCACCGATCGCGGCATTCCCAAGCCTGATCTCGCGGCGTTGAGAAAAGCAGGCGTGCAACTGACACTGGTGTAGAGCCCTGCACTTGCGACCCAGCTATTTCTTCGTCGCAGCAGAAAGCCCGCGAAACTGTTCGAAGACCCTCTCGGCGTTCTTGTGATAGATCTTCTCCAGTACTGAGTCGGGAAGCTCCATTCCGGAGATTTTCCAGCGCCCCTGCCCTGGATATCCCCAGTAATCGAAGTATTCATCCGCGGTTTCCAGCCATCGGAAGTGGTTGCGATACATCTCTTCGTCCATTCCGTTGTCCGTGCCAAACATGATCCTGTCCTGATACTTAAGGAAGAACTCGCGGGCGCGGCGCGGCTGGCGGCCTAGTTCTGCCTCGCGCGCGCCGAACTCGACCATCACATTCGGCAGGGAGTCGAGCAGTTGCGAGACATAGTCGAGGTTCTCCGGCCAGTTCGCCAGGTGAAGCGCAACAAACGTAGTATGCGGATGTCTGGCGAACATACGATCGCGCGCTGCAAGAATGGATTCCTTGGTGGGGAACTGCGGGCCATAGAAACTCCAGTCCGGGTGCTCGGTCAGCTCCTCGTATCGTTCATTCGTATTGTCGACGGGATGGAAGAAAGCCTCCGGATCGGAAGAATGGATCGAGACCGGGATGCCCAGCCGGCCGCATTCTTCCCAGATGGGATCGAGCCGCGGATCGTCAATCGCAACCAGCTTGCCGGACTTGTCGCGAACGTTGAGCCCCAGATCCTTCAATTGTTTAAGACCGCGGGCCCCGCGGCTTACCGCATCATCGAGCTGGGCCACCATCTCCTGAGAAAAATTCGCGTCGTCCACTTTGCTCCAGTCAATCTGCGCGAACACAATGAAGCGTCCCGGATAAGGTTTCACCATCTGGTCGATCACCGCCTGCAATTTGTCGCCCCACATTCCGGTCAGGATCACGACCGTCTTCACATTGGTTTTGTCCATAATTTCCACCACTCGTGCGGGAGGCATGGCGTCGTCGATTCTCATGGCGTCGTTCACGTGGTTGTGGACGTCGATCACATAGAACTTCGCCCGGTCGATATTGTGCACCGGAGCATGCAGCATTGAAACGGGGTGAAAGTCTTTCAGCAGAAGCGTCTTCTTATCGTCCGCACCCGGGGCCGATTTGTAACCGATCTGGGCCGTCGGTTGGTCCTGCTGTGCCGTGCACGACGCCACCAGGGCGAACCATACGACGTAACGTATTCTCAAGTTATGGCACATAAACCGGGTCCCTCCGCGCGAAGCGCTTGACAATCCCAACGAAACGAAAGTAAAAGTAATCGTTCGCAATATACTGCAGGATTTCGCGTTTCGGCAAGCTTCAATATGCGCGGACCCACCCAACCTCGTCGACGCCGGACCCAGCCCGGCCGATGGTATGCTCCGGCCATGAGACGCGCGAAAGCGCTGTTGCTTCCTGTTTTTGTCCTTTTTGGCGCGGCCTTCAGCCGGGAGCCGGGCGGGCAAAGCGCCGAGCAGTCAGCAACCGCGTCGATCGTTCAGGATTCCTCAGGGCCATTGCAAATTCAAAGCCCGGTGCTGCGCGTCGAGTTTGATCGCCAGCTCCACAGCCGCGTTGTGGCGCTCTTGCCCGGAGTTCGCGATTTGGGCATCCCATTCGCTGCAACCGAGACGGTGAGCGGCGCTGGTCCGCGCGGCGCAATCCTGCGCTGGGCAGACTTTGCGCTCAGTTCCAGCCGAACGGAGAAAGTGTCCGACAATTTCGGTAAGGGCCAGCGGCTGGCGCTGTCGGGCGACTCCGGCACACTGCGCAAATCCATTACGGTCACAATCTACGACGACTTCCCGTCCACCGCAGTCTACGATGTCGAGTATGCGAATCAGGGTTCGTCACCAGTTCACATTCGCGGCTGGGCCAATCATCAATACTCGCTGCGCGCTCTGAAGGCGAAATCGGGGAAGATGGCGGAGGCCGCATTCTGGTCTTACCAAAGCGGCTCCTATGAGAAGCGGCCCAACTGGGTGCTGCCCTTGCGTCCCGGATTCCAGCAGGGCAACTTTCTTGGGATGAACGCCAGCGATTATGGTGGCGGCACGCCAATCGTCGATGTGTGGCGAAAGGATGTTGGACTTGCGGTCGGCCACGTCGAGCCGGGCCCGCGGCTCATCTCGCTGCCCGTTTCCATGCCCGACGGAATGCACGCCCATGTTGCGGTCCGCGCAAAACGAGACGTCACACTGCAAGCGGGCGAAAGTTTCCACACGCTGCGCACGTTCGTCGCTGTGCATCAGGGCGACTACTTCCGCACTTTGTTGAACTATCGCGCCATGATGCAGCGCCAGGGGTTTCAAATGGCATCGGCTCCCGACAGCGCCTTTGGCCCCATATGGTGCGCCTGGGGCTACGGCCGTTCGGTCAAGCCCGAACAGGTCTACAAAACGCTCCCCACCGCTAAAAAGCTGGGCTTTGCCTGGGTCACATTGGACGATGGCTGGCAAAACAACTACGGCGACTGGCAACTCGATCCCAAGAAGTTTCCCCATGGCGATGCCGACATGAAAGCGCTGGTCGACCGCATCCATCACGAGGGTTTTAAGGCACAGCTGTGGTGGTCGCCGCTCAGCGCAGTTCCTACTTCGCAACTGCTTAAGGACCATCCCGACTATGCGCTGCTCAACCGCGACGGGTCCCGCCGAAAGATTTCCTGGTGGAATTCCGACTATCTGTGTCCGGCAAAACGTGAAGTCGTGGAGTATCACAAAAGGCTTGTGCAGAAAATCCTGGGGGACTGGGGTTACGACGGGCTCAAACTCGACGGACAGCACATGAACGGCGTTCCCGCGTGCTACAACCCTGCCCATCAGCACAAACGTCCCGAGGACTCGATCGAAGCGCTGCCCGACTTCTTTCGTGAGATTTACGAAACTGCCCGCAGCGTGAAGCCCGACGCCCTGGTGGAATTCTGCCCCTGCGGTACCGCCTACTCATTCTTCACGATGCCGCATTTCAACATGTCGGTGGCTTCCGATCCCGAGAGTTCGTTTCAAGTCCGATCCAAAGGCAAAACGCTGAAGGCCCTGATGGGAGACGACATCCCCTATTTCGGCGACCACGTTGAGTTAAGCGATGGCGGCAATGATTTCGCCTCCACCGTCGGCGTGGGCGGAGTCGTCGGCACGCAGTTCGTGCTGCCCGATCTGGTCAAGAAGCGAAGCAAGTTTGACCTCACACCCGCGCGCGAGAAAGCTTTCGAAAAATGGATGGCTATTTACAAAGACAAAATGCTGTCGCGCGGCAAATATCTCGGTGAACTCTACGATATCGGCTTTGACCGGCCCGAGACACACGCGATCGGCAAAGGCGAGGAGATCTACTACGCCTTCTTCGCCCGCCACTGGAATGGCCCAATCGAACTGCGCGGCCTGCAAGACCGCGAATACCACATCAAGGACTATGAAAGCGGGAAGGACCTCGGAGCTGTACATGGCCCGACGGCCAGTCTCCGGGCACAGTTCAGCCAGCACTTGCTGGTCGAGGCGCGCCCCTGACAGCCCCTGCCGGTGCGACCCGCGTACGCCTGCTCTCGATCACTGACCCGATCCTCTCGTCTACGCACCCTACGGATTGACAAGGGCACATCCTTTTGCCATATTGTCAAAGCGGTTAGGCGGGCGTTTTCCCGGGGCATCTGGCCATCGGGGGAGAGACAATGAGCCAAGGCGACACTCTGGTGCATTCCCAACAGTTGAGCGAGGGAAAGTCGGGGGAACTGCTTCACCTGTCGCGGCAGCAACTGCAATGGGATTGGATGAGTTTCTTCGTGCGTAGCCTGCAGCCCGGAGACGTATACGAAGCAAAAACCCTCGGCGAGGAAGCCGCTTTTGTGGTGCTGGGGGGCACCTGCGAAGCCGACTGGGGCCAGGGCGCGAAGCACATCGGAAAGCGCAAGAATGTTTTCGACGGGTTTCCCTACGCGCTCTACCTTCCCACCGGCAATCGAGTCACCTTCAAAGCTGACAGCGTCTGTGAGATTGCCGAGTGTCGCGTGCCCTCTGACGCCCGCCTCACCCCGCAACTGGTCACTCCGCGCGATGTAACCAGCAGCCTGCGTGGCGGCGGGAATGCGTCGCGTCAAATCGTAGATGTGATGACCCCGGCTTTTCCGGCCGACAAGCTGATGGTCATCGAGGTCTACACTCCCGGCGGAAACTGGTCGAGCTATCCTCCGCACAAGCACGACGTACACAATCCGCCGGCCGAAGTCGATCTGGATGAAATCTACTATTACAGGATTCAGCAGCCCGAAGGTTTTGCGTTTCAGCACCTCTACTCGAGGGATCGCTCAACGGAACAGATCGTGAAGGCCCACGACGGCGACGCTGTGCTGGTGCGCAACGGCTTCCACCCCGTGGTCGCGGGCCCGGGATACGACGTCTACTACCTCAACTTCCTCGCCGGCTCATCGCGCGCACTGGCCGTAACTGAAGACCCACAACATGTCTGGATCCGCTCGACCTGGAATGCGACCGATCCGCGGCTGCCTCTGGTTAAGGCATGAGAACCCGTCGAGGACGTATTCCCGCTGAAAAACGACGCCCTGATCTAATCGCTTAGATATGGGGCTGAAGTTATATTGTTTGCTGGCGAGCCTGACGCCGCGCGGCAGGCCGCACCAAGGAGTACCACGTCATGACAACTCGAATGACCGTGGCGCAAGCGGTCGTCGCATTCCTCAAGAACCAGTACAGCGAGCGCGACGGCAAAAAGGCGCGCCTGGTGGAAGGCTGCCTCGGAATTTTCGGACACGGCAACGTCGCCGGAATCGGCCAGGCCCTCGAGCAAGATCCTGGCCTCTTGTATTACTTGTTTCGCAACGAGCAGGCCATGGTGCACACGGCCGCCGCGTTTGCCAAGGCAAGCAACCGGCTCCGGACGCTTGCCTGCACGACTTCGATCGGTCCGGGCGCAACCAATATGGTCACGGGCGCAGCCCTGGCCACGATCAATCGCCTTCCCGTGCTTTTGCTGCCGGGGGACATTTTTGCTCGGCGCTCGGTTGCGCCGGTTCTGCAGCAACTCGAGTCCTCTGCGACCCAAGACATTTCCGTGAACGATTGCTTCAAGCCGGTCGCACGATACTGGGACCGGATTGAGCGACCGGAACAGCTTCTGACTTCGTTGCCCGCAGCGATGAGAGTTTTGACTTCGCCCTCCGATACCGGAGCCGTGGTCGTCTCGCTTCCCCAGGATGTGCAGGCTGAGGCCTTCGACTGCCCGGATGAGTTTCTCGAAAAACGAGTCTGGACTGTTCCACGGACCCGCTGTGATCGAGACCTGCTGGCGCGGGCTGCCGAATGGATCAGGTCTTCTCGAAAACCCTTGATCGTTGCCGGAGGGGGCGTCTTATATTCCGAGGCCAGCCAGTCGCTGGCGGAATTCGCTGCGCAGACCGGAATTCCCGTGTGCGAAACGCAGGCTGGCAAAGGCTCCCTGCCGTTCGATCACCCACAGGAGCTCGGAGCCATGGGCGCAACCGGAACTCCCGGAGCCAACGTCCTGGCGCGGGAAGCCGACCTCATCATTGGAATCGGCACGCGATACTCCGATTTCACCACGGCCTCGCAGACGGCGTTTCAGAATCCCTCAGTCCGGTTCATCAACATCAATGTGTGCGAGTTTGACGCGGGCAAACAAGCCGCTCTGCCCCTCGTCGGCGACGCCAGAGTCACGCTGGAGGAACTTGCGAAGGCGGCGGAGGGATTTAAAGTTCACCCGCAATACTCCGCGCGGGTGCAAGCCCTTCGCGAAGCCTGGGAAGCGGAAGTCACTCGCATCCACAACCTGAACTGGGGCCCTCCGATCAGCCAGGGAGAAGTAATCGGCGTGGTCAACGAAGTTTCTGGGCCGCGCGACGTCGTGGTCTGCGCCGCCGGCAGCCTGCCCGGGGACCTGCACAAGCTCTGGCGTACCCGCGATCCCAAGGGATACCACCTGGAGTACGGCTATTCCTGCATGGGCTACGAGATCGCCGGCGGACTGGGCGTGAAAATGGCCGCTCCGGATCGCGAAGTATATGTCATGGTCGGCGACGGGTCATATCTGATGATGGCGCAGGAAATCGTCACCTCGGTGCAGGAGGGGGTGAAGGTCAATATCATCCTGCTCGACAATCACGGTTTCTCCAGCATTGGCGGACTTTCGCGCGCATGCGGAAATCGTGGCATGGGTACGGAATATCGCTACCGCAAGAATGGGAAGCTCGAAGGCGATCCGGTCTCAGTGGATTTCGTGAGTAACGCCGGCAGCCTGGGTGCGGAGGCAGTCCGCGCGCGCACGCGTGACGATCTGAGGGCCGCGCTGCTCAACGCGAGAAGGAGCTCGAAGACTTCGGTGATTGTGATTGAAACCGACTATTCCCAGCGTGTGCCGGGGTACGAATCCTGGTGGGACGTGCCGATCGCGGAAGTTTCACAAGTCCCCACGGTGCAGACGGCCCGCGAGCGTTATGTCGAAGCAAAAAAGAAAGAGCGGCTTTTCTGGTAAGTCGGCAAGTCTTTGATTGCGCGCAATTAAGGGCGCTTCATCGATGGCGGGACCGTTTCCGACGAGGAGCGTAGCGTGCAACCAGCGAACCAGATCGCCGAAACAGTTCCCCGCCTGAAGCGCGTGCTCGGCCTTTGGGACCTGATTTATTACGGCATCATTCTGATTTCGCCTATCGCCGCCGTTCCGATGTTTGGCGAAGCGCAGGTCCTGTCCAAAGGACACGCGGTCACCACGCTGCTCGCGTCGATGGTGGCGATGACGGCGACGGCCGTCAGTTTTGGCCGCATGGCCACTCTCTATCCGTCGGCGGGGTCGGTTTACACCTATGTCAGCCGGGCTTTCAATCCGAGGATCGGTTTCGTTCTGGGCTGGGCGATGTTTCTGGAATACCTGTTTCAACCGATGCAGAACAGCCTGTACGCCGCGCTCACGGTCCATCGACTGGTGCCTCAGGTCCCCCTCGCCATCTTGTCGGCCGTATGCGTTGGCTTCATGACCGTACTGTGTTGGATGGGCATTCGCACCACGGCCCGCACGAACCAGATCCTGCTGGCGTTCATGTCGCTCATTATGGCGGCGTTCCTGTTTGAAGCGACCCGCTATATTTTCGTTCATCAGTACTGGCAGGGGCTGGTTTCTCTTGAGCCGCTTTACGACGCGCGTACATTCAGCGTCCGCGCCATTGCTGCCGGCACCGCCCTCGCTGCGACGACTTATATAGGCTTTGACGGTGTCAGCATTCTTGCGGAAGAAGTACACAATCCGCGACGCAACGTTCTGCTGGCTACTGTGCTGGTCTGCCTTTTCACTGGCCTCTTCGCCGGCTTTCAGGTTTATCTCGCGCAGCGCGTTTGGCCCGACTATCGCACGTTGGCAAACCCTGAAACTGCGTTCATGGACGTGGCCCAGGTCGTCGGCGGGTATCGCCTTTTTGCAGCGTTTGGTGTTGTGCTGCTGGTCTCCAGCCTGGCGTGCGGACTAGCGGGGCATTTGGGCGCAGTCAGGCTGCTGTACGGCATGGGACGCGACAACATTCTGCCGCGCGGAGTTTTCGGCCACCTCGATCCGCGGAGCGGCAGCCCGACCTATAACGTCTTGATAGTCGGTGTTGTCGCTTACCTCGGCACCATCGCGATCGGATGGGAGCGATCGGTTGAGATCCTGAACTTCGGCGCGCTGCTGGCCTTTATGGCGGTGAATCTGGCCGCGCTTCGCCATTTTGGTTTCAGCAAGGGGCCGGGCAGCGAACGCAACGTGTTTCTCGATATTGTCGCGCCCGCACTCGGCTTTCTTTTCTGTCTGGTAATTTTCTTAGGCCTGCAGGGGTCGACCATCGCGGTGGGCGCGGTCTGGTCGGCCGTCGGCGCTGTATATGTCGCGTTGAAACTGCGTGGCTCGGCCGCGGCGCCCTTGCAAATGGATTTCAGTGACTCTTAGCGATCCGTCCGGTTTACGGCCGACAGGGTTTCTCCACTTTGGCTTCGGGATATGTGCAGGCCGAATCCACACGACTCGCGAATGCGCAACTCGGGTTGCAGTTTTCTCACGACCGCTTTTTTCGCGCTGCCGCCGATGCGTTCAATCAGCAATTCCGCCGCCTCGCTCCCAAGCTGGTGCTTCGGCAACTCAACCGTTGTAAGGCGCGGGCGGAACACTCCCAGCCATGGATAGTCGTCAAAACTCACCAGCCCGAAATCGTCGGGACAGGAAAGGCCCATCTCCTCGGCCGCTTTCAGAAGCCCGATGGTCATGAGGTGGTTCGCCACATAAACGCCATCGGGATGATGCGAGAGCAGCGCGTGCCCGGCACGAAAGCCGGAATCGATTCTGTAGTCGCCTTCGATCACCAGTTGAGGATCGAACGGCAGGCCCTGGGCCTTAAGTGCATCGTGAAATCCCTGCCATCGGGCCTGCGCGTTGCTGACTTTCAGCGGCCCGCTGATCAGTCCGATGCGCCGGCGCCCGGCGCGCGACAAGTGACAAACCGCGTCGTAGGCGCCCTGATAGTCGTCAGTGATTACGGCATCTTTGGTGAGCTTGGGATAAGTGCGCATGACCAGTACAAACGGGATGTTCGCCTCGTCGATCATCTGCCGCAAGGCTGGGCGAAACGGCTCGGCGGCTTTGGTCAGCAGGATTCCGTCCACTCGCTTCGAGAGCAGCAATTCGATCGCGCTTTCTTCTTTATCGAGACTGTCGTCGCTGTTACAAAGCAGCAGGTTGTAGCCGTGCTTTTGCGCGGCATCTTCCGCGCCGCGCACCACCATGGGGAAAAACGGATTGCCGATATCGGGCACGATCATGCCGATGGTGTGGGTCCGCTGCTTGGCCAGGCTGCGCGCCACCAGATTCGGCCGGTAGTTCAGTTTGCGGATCGCCTCCTCTACGCGATCGCGCAATTTCTTGCCGACATGGCTCTTTTTATTGACGACCGCAGAGACCGTGAACACAGACACGCCCGACTCACGCGCCACATCGTAAATACTGGCGGCCTTGTTGGACTTTCGTCGAGGATTGTTCCGTGTTGCCGACATTGTCCCTGCACTCTCGGTTGACTTTACTGGTAACGCACGGGAACCGACTGCCCGCTTTTCGCAGCATCGTAGATGGCGCGCAGAATGATCATATCCCGATGCCCCTGAACACCATCGGGCTCGATCTCGCGGCCACCGCGAATCGCCGAGGCAAACGCATCGATCTCGGGAGCGAATTCGTCCGTTACTTTGAATTTTCTGGAAATTCGCCGGCCCTTGACGCTCCCAGCAAACTCCCGCGCTTCGTTGAAGTCAAACACGGGAGCGATCGATGCCCAGCCCGCGCTCCCCTGAACAAAAAGGAATGACGACATCGCCGCCGCATACGATGTGCTTCCCTGCATCACCGCGCCGCTGGGAAAAGTCATCTGGAAGGCGATGCCCTGTTCCACTTCTCGAAAGCGCAGCTTGTCGTATCTCCATGAGGCGGCGCGGACCGTCACCGGGTCCTCGTCCAGCAGCCACCGTGTCGTGTTCACGCAGTAGATACCAAGATCCATGAGCGGGCCGCCGCCTGCGAGTTTGGCGTCAAGCAGCCAGTCCAATGATTTGCCCGGCACGTGCAATTCGCTGAAGGCGGTGTGAACGGTGTCAATCTGACCGAGATCGCCGTTCCGAATCAGATTCTTCAGAAACACAATACTCGGTTCGTAATATTTGCGATATGCCGTCATCAGCAGCACGCCGTTCGCATTGCATGCAAGCACGATCGCAGCCGACTGCTCGACGGTGGCCGCCAGCGGTTTTTCACAAAGCACGTGCTTGCCAGCCCGTGCTGCCAATACAGCCAGCCGTTTGTGCTCACCTTGCGGCGTCGCGATGTAGACCGCCTCGACGTCTGGGTTCCGCAGGCAGGCTTCGTACTCCTCTTGGCCGTAGGAAGCTGGCGCCTTGAAAGTTCGCGCCAGCCGCGCAGCCTTCTTCTGGTCGCGGCTCACCAGCGCGACCAGCTTCGCCTTCTTGCAGCGGGCGAACGCCGGCAACACCGAGCTTTGCGCAATGCTGCCCAGCCCGATCACGGCAAAACCAACTCTCTTCTGCGCAGCCATCCCTAACTCTCGCGATCGGCGCGGCTCAGCTTCTGGTTCCGTATCGCCTTGTGGTCGAGAGAACGCAGCTCTTCAATGTTTTCGAGCACTTTGTGGATCGCATCCGCGATCGCGTCCACATCCTTCTCCGTCCCCAGGAAAAGCTGGTGCATGAACCAGACCGCTTCGTGATAGGCGGCACGGTCCGCTTCCGGGCAGGAATACATCGAACGCAGGTCGAGCGGCTTGTCGCGGCCCCAACTAAGCGCGGGGAAATCAGTTGAATTCACGGGAAACAGGGAGCTGCGATAAACCGGTTCATAGAACAGTCCGTCACAGGGAATTCCCTCAAGTTGCAGTGCGGCAACAAACGCCGCGCGCGGGATATCCTTGACCTGGGCCCCGAAATATTTCAGCACGTAGCCGTAGGGAGCCAGGCGAGTGATCCGAGGCTCCGGCTTCAACAGCCCGATTCCGGGCGTGCCGCGCAAGCGTGTCTCCAGATGTTTCATGTTGGCTTCGCGCAGCTTTGCTTGCTCGGGCAGCCGGTCGAGCTGGGGACCAAGCACAGCGGCCTGAAATTCACCGAGCCGATAGTTGAATCCGACAATTCGATGATGGAACTGATCGGTCAGGCTGGCGCGGCCGGCGTTGATGTAGCTCTGCACCAGTTCCATGTATTCGAGATTGTTGGTGATGACCACGCCACCCTCGCCGGAAGTGATCAGCTTGCTCGACTGGAAGCTGAATGCGCCGAGGTCGCCCATCGAACCGGCGCCCTGCCCCTTCCACATGCCACCGTGGGCGTGCGCGCAATCCTCGATGACCTTCAGCTTATGTTTCGCAGCGATCCGCAGAATTTCATCCATGTCGGCAAATCGCATGCCCAGGTGGACAGGTAGAATTGCCTTCGTCTTCGGCGTGATTGCCTTTTCGATCAGCTTCGCGTCGAGACAGTAGGTCTCCGGATCCACATCGACGAACACCGGTATTGCGTTCAGCAAAAGGACGGGACCGACCGTACCTTCCCACGTGTAGGCCGGGGCGATGACTTCGTCGCCCGGTTTGATGCCGATCGCGATCAATGCGGCTTGTATCGCCACGGTCCCGGTGCTGACGCACTGCGCATACTTCGCGGTGTGCACTTCGGCAAACTTCTTCGAAAACGCAGCCGAATGCTTTCCCGGAAACGGCTGCCCGCCCCACTTGGAGCTCGTCAGCACATCCTGCAAAGCGTCGGCTTCTGCTTTGGTGGAAAGTGGCCATTGGGTAAAGGGTGTTTTGCGCAGCGGCTCTCCGCCGGTGATCGCTAGTTTTCCCACGTCGCGTTGCCTCCGAAATTGAAGTTGAACTGGGTCTGATCAGGCGCGATCAGGATCAGGAATCATGAAGTCGCGGACAATCGCATCCAGGTCGTGACACGCGGCGATAAACTGGCGCAGCGTGCGCCGGGTTGGCCCGAACGAGTCAAACTCGGCCACAGACAGGCCATCCTCGCGGCTCGCGCGCTGAAAGTCTTTGAAGTGCCGCGAAAGCTCCTCCATCACGGCGGGATTTACCGGCTCGTCAATGCGATCGCGCACTTTAATGTCGCTGGCATTGAAGCGAACCTGCCAGGAGTACGGAGGCGAAATGACAATGTCGCCGCCAATCAGCTCGCTCCAGTGCATGTGATTGCGAAATGCGGCTGAGAGCAGGCGGATCCGGTATCCCCGGTCGCGGAACAGCTTGTACGTCTTCTTGAATACGGCGACCCCGGCCCATTCCAACAGGCCCGGATCAATGGCGACATTGTCTTTTTCAACCACCACCTTCAGCCAATCGTCGAGCCGGCCCACCATGATGGTGCAGACCGGACCCATGGTCGCAATCTCTTTGCCTTCACGCTCGCGGCGTTTTAGCCCACGCTCCACCGCCTCGGCCACCGCAACGCACTGCGGCAAGGTGAAGCACACCGTCGCGTTGATGCTGATCCCGCGATACGTCGCTTCCTCGATCGCTGGAATACCGGCGCTGGTCACGGGAATTTTCACGATCATGTTCGGCGCCAGGGCATTGAATTCGACGGCTTGCTCGACAACAGCCTTCGCGTCGCGGAACAGTCGCGGATCGGTCTGGATCGAAAGCCTGCCATTCTTGCCACGCTGCTGGTCAAAGATCGGCTTCAGTAGAGCTGCACCTTCAATCGAAATATCCCGCACCACTTGCCACGCAATTTCCTCTTCGGTCGCGGTGGAGCGTTCTTTGATCAGCGCTTGAACGCGCTCCTTCCATCGCGGCATTTCTTTCTTCAGAACGCCCAGCACGATAACGGGATTGCACGTGGCGCCGACGGCCCCATGTTCGATCGAATAGGTCAATTCCTGGATGGATGCCGAATCGTTCCACAGACAGCTAGGCGTGGTCTGCGTCATTTCGTGCAGCGGGCTTTTATATGTTGTCGCAGTGGAA
>Ga0075030_100003614_pt1 | contig 14008 bp, 10 predicted proteins | sample LitLauG_LLR_2012_FD_71393 | JGI IMG/M metagenome (GOLD analysis project Ga0075030, IMG submission 71393) | Freshwater sediment microbial communities from Pennsylvania, USA - Little Laurel Run_MetaG_LLR_2012 | ecosystem: Environmental > Aquatic > Freshwater > Creek > Sediment | place: USA... | reverse complement strand
CACCAGCAGCACCAGCAGCAGCACCAGCAGCAGCACCAGCAGCAGCACCACCAGCACCCGCAGCACCACCAGCAGCAGCACCACCAGCAGCAGCACCACCAGCACCAGCAGCAGCACCACCAGCACCAGCAGCAGCACCAGCAGCAGCACCACCAGCACCAGCAGCACCGTTATTTGGCCCAGGTACTGCTGCTAGAGAAATTTGTCCATTAGATTGAACGTTTCTTGGCGGACGCACTCGTACTAATGCTTGGGATATAGGAGCAAGTTGCCAATCAAGGTGCCAATCTCTTGGAGCGTCTCGAATTTGTTGTTCGATTTGTCCAAAATCAAGTGAACGATTTTCGCGCGCTATTCGGGTCCGTTCTTCGTGTTCGTACTGTTTTTTGAGCTTTTCAAACTGCTTTTGGGTTTTGTTGAGTTCGTGAGTAAACTGCTCCCGTTCTTTCGGATCGGTACTGGTGCTACGTAAATATTGGAGCCTTTCGATTTTCAGTTGAACACCATGATAAACTTTGAACGGTATGTTTGTCGGTTTCTTCAAATTTTGCTGACTCAGCATCTTGTCAATTTCCCGCACACTATCCACAGTGCTTTCTCGAATATGTTCTTTGGTGATCCTTTCACTTTCAGCAGGCGAAAGATCGTTGCCACGAAGCACTCGTGGAAGTCTGTAGTATATGTCGTTATGGGCTTGTTCAACTGCTTCTAACATACCCGAAGCAGGCGCCGACGCAAGAGCCGATACACCGGATGCAAGTGCCGAACCCGCCGCTGATGCGCCAGATGCCACGACTGGTAGCGCAGCACCTACGCCAGATGCCAGTGCCGACGCGACTCTTTTTGTTGTCGACGGAGGCGCCGGTGGAAGCGCTGCCAAATACGCTGCGTACCGTTTGCCGCGAATGCGGTCGGTTTTGTTTCCAGGCGGCAAATTGTCACTGGGCCTCGAGACGGGTATCGTGGGAACGCGAGGTACGAGCGGTTCACCCTCTGGCAATCCAATGGTGACTTTTTCAAATTCGGGAAACACGAATTGTTCAAAGGCGGTGTGACGGCCCCGCGGTCTCAGTGCAGCCGGCAGTGCGTACAGTTGTGCCTCGGTAAGTTGTGTAAGTGCCACATCGTTGGGGGAAAGCGGTGGTGGTGCCTGTGGAGACGTAGCCGTGGCGGGATCCTCAAATTCGATGGCGGGCAGTGCCGTTTGCAGCGCGCTGGCGTTCAGCACAAACTCGTTGAGCGGGTCACTTTGCGTGGGCTGGGCGACCAACATGGCGTTGAGCGCGGTAATGACGAACCGCACGTACGACGAACGATTGTACAGATCGCGTTGTGCTGTATTTGTGCCTGTTGTACCTGTGCCGGTGCCGGACGCGGACGGTGCCCATGCCTGGACGATGGGCTGGATGTACATGCGCTTGAAGCCCCGCACGGCTGACATGCTGGACAGGTGCCCGGGTTGATCGGCCGGCGTTGTGGGATTGTGCAGCTCGTTGTACGCGGCCTGAATGTCATTGATGAGCTCGCGAGCCAGCGGAACCGTGAAAAGCGGATCGCCTGCACCGCCATTGGCCGTGGGTAGCACGTGCGAAATGTGATCCAGCAGTTTGTGGAGTGGGGCCGGATCACGCAGCAGGACGGCGTCCTCGATTCGCTTTCGCCACGACTGCACGACAAATTCGAGCGGGTCATTGTTGCGTAACATCTCGCTGCTTATGGACGCAAGGGGATTGGCAATGCCGCCGATGGCGCGGGGCGTGCGGTACAGCAGGTTGCCCGTGTACAGTGCGAATCCCGTGGGGTTTTCCGCGTCATACGCGGGGCTGATTGACTCGATGAGCGATGCCACGACATACATGAAAAACATGACGCGGTCTGCAACATACACGGCGTCGCGACGGGGCGGTGGACCCACAAAGGTGGCAAGGAGCTGGATGGCATCGTGTGCGTCGAGTATCATCAATCCGGACACGGGCGAGAACGCCCTGATGTTTTCGACGACCGACGAAGGGACGGCGGCGGACATTGTTGTTGTCACTACTACCTACTAGTAGTACACATCACAAATAATAATTTAGACTACAATTACAATCACAATTTTATGGTGCCCACGGCTGCCGCGTACGCCTGTACATTTTGCTGGACAAGCGCAAGCGCTGTTTGCACCTGTGAGGCGATGACCGGCTCGCTGATGGCGTACAGCACGACGAGTGCCAGCGCGGTGAAACCAATCATGAGCGCCCCGATGGCGAGTGCCCATGCCCACGGTAAAATGTGTCTGACGACGAGAGCGCCCAACAGAATGGCGACGCACGCGAAGAGCGGCAAGTAAATGGCAGCCAGGGCGGCGATGCCGATGTGTTTAACGAGCGCGCTGAAGACGGGCTGCAATCCCTGGAAGAGGACGTCATCCTGTGCAACGGCCTGTGCGAGATATTTGGTGACAAGTGGCGACAGTTGTTGCAGTTGCGATTGGACAAGCGCGGGCAGTGCCTGGTTGATTGTGGGCAAAGCTGCATTGGCAATGGCGGGTCCGTTTTGGGTGATAAACGGGGGCAACGCCTGACCGACGAGCGGTGAAATGCTTGCGAGGATTTGCGCGCCGAAATTTTGGAAAAACACGGGGAGATTGCGGCCGGCAAAGCCCAAAAGAGGCAGGGCCAAATAGTTATCGTTTTGCGGTCCAAAGATGACGGGAATTTGATTTAACACGATGCTGCCCACTGCGGCCGCTGCCTCGGGCGGTGCGTTGGCGAGCATTTGTCCAAGTTGGTTGGCGACGGCGGGCAGCACATTTGCCACGATGGTGGACGAGTACGTTTGGAGAAGACACGTGACGAACGGATCAGTAATGACGAATCCGGTGGCGGGGTCAATCGTGGCGGATGAGGCGCACTTGGGAAACGCCGCGGCGAGCTGCTGGCCCGTGATGCACTGCAGGAGGGGACCCGTGCTGATAACGGGCGGACTGGATGACGTGTTGATGTATTGGGCGCAAATGCTGCTGCCCGCCCCGCCATTAGCGATAAATTGCTGTGCCTCGGTGGCAATAATGCAAGGCAGCACCTGGGAAGCGTCGCCCGTGGCAATGTTGATGCGACCACAGCCGGCCACAAAGTCGTTGAGCAAATTGTTAACCTCGTTGTCGATGATAACGTTGACGCCTGAATTTTGCACGAAGTTTTGCTGGGCCCACTGCTGTGTGATTAGGCCCAATTGGTTAACTTCTTGCACGATGGCCTGCACTACACAGTTGGCAGGATTTTCTGCCCAATCAATAGCGTCGCACATGCGATGGCGATCGTTCGTTCGTTCGTTCGGTAAAAGGCTAACATTAATTATTTCTACGTCCGTGACAACACAAACAGATACCAGACGTGTTCAGGCGGAAGCATGCCCCCCGCATAATCTTTCTCCTGTGGACCCGACATAAACCGATACAGGCGTAGTCCGAGCTTCGTCGCGACGCCTGGGTCTGCTGAGCCCCGCAACAGTTCTTCGCGCGTGGCCTCTGTCAGATTGAATCGCCATGCATTGCAGTGCGCATAGTACGGCAAGGCCCCCTCGCCCGTGTACTCAAACGTCAGAGAGCGCTCGCCAGCGCCAGCGCCCCCGGGCGCAACCATTGCCGTTTTCCACGATTGACCCGGCGGCACGGTAAAGAGCAAACGAGCAAGCCGGGCTCGCATTGGATTGACGAGGGGCGGTGCCCACACGTTGCGATTTCTTTCTCGACTATAATAGTAGTCGATGTCGTCGAGCACGTCGTCTCCTTCGCCCATTCGAGCCGTGTGTGCGCCCCACCTGTATCGACACTGGCAATTTATGGCACTGTGGCCGCCATTAGCGGCGGCGGCGTCGTCGTCGTCGTCATCGTTGACATTGCCGCCACGGATTTCTTCTCCCACCGTGTGGCGCGTTCCGTTGGTGTCGTCGACGGCGTCGCCCATGGAGCGATCAATGGCATTCATCAGCCTGCGCCATCGCCAGTTGCCGTCGACGTGGTTCAAGTGAGTGCAATTGTCTAGGCTGATCTCCACGTGGTATCGATGCGAAGCAAAGTCGTTGTCCCACCCACCGCCGCCGCCATCGCCGTCGTCGTTGTCGTTGTCGTCGTTGTACCACACGTCGGGCAGCTGGCAAAATGTTGTTACACCGGTTGGCACGGCGGCCCGTGTGCTCAGCATCCACCAACGCCAACACCAACACCAATTACCAACTGTTTTTTTTGTTTTTGTGACACAGTTAATTAGACGACGACGACGACGACGATGGCAACCCCGGAGCCACACTTGTTGGGTGGTATTGGTGCGATTCCGGTCAACACAAATAGGGAACGGACATCGACATCGACATCGACATCGGCACCGGCACTAGGTACTGCTTTACCCTCCCGTCGGCATGGTCGTGTTCTTAGTGTGAATAAGGCTGCCGGCGCCAAAATTGCAGCCGACGACGCCAAAGACAGCGTGGCGCACCTGACAGACGATGCGCTTATTCACAAACTCGTGGTTTTTTACACGGACCTGAACGCGGACAAACTGACGGTTGCGCTATACAAACAAATCCAGCAAATGGTACGGCAACGGACGCGATTTGCCCCCCAGATCGAGGCGGCCATTCGACAGTACGACAAGAGTATTCAACAAATGACACGTGAGCAGTTGGGCATGTATGTGGCACACGCCCCGCAGTTTGAGCTCGATTACGCAGTATTTGTTATGGCGCAAAAAGACCCCAATCCGCGAAATCGCGAGGCACTTGTGGAACTGCAACACGGTGGCAATCCGCGCGACGTGCTTACATCAACGGAGTGGAACAATACCAAGAGTTTGTCGGTTAATTTGCTGAAGGAGCTCCTATATGGCATAGTTAAATCCGTTGGTGTGGCGGTGGGAACGCTGGTTACAACGGCAGCACTGACCAGCACGGTGCAGGGTTCCTTTAATCGAGTTGTTTCTGAACGAGTACTGGGCGACGATACGTGGACAACATACATCATTTGGAATTTGCAAGGATACGGCACGGCCGTGACCGAGGGTTTGCGCGGTGTATTTGGTGTTTTAGGGACAGCGGCGTCTCTTCCACTTAAAGCGGCACTTGGCTCGTGGTTTACGAGCTATTTCACGTAATTAGTTAGTTAGTAAACTGTTAACTGTTAACTATTAACTATTAACTATTAACTATTAATTGAGCCGCGGCCAGAAACGCGCGCCGTTCAGCTGGGAAACGCTCACATCGTCGACATCGCCTGCGTCGCGGCGGCTTGCAACAGTGCCCACCGTGCCGGCAAGAGGGTCATCGCGCCCCCCCATAAAACGTTGCATTTGGGCGTCCTCACTGGCCCGCACCGTGTCGGCGTGTTCCATGGATGAGACAAAGCACATCTTTTCGTAGTCCGTCAGGTACGGATTGAGCAGCACCTTCGTTTTGGAGATGTCCGCGTCAATGCGTCCGAGCGTGACGGGTTGTCCGCGCTTGTACCGGAGCCACACGAGGCCGGGCTCCGAGTGTTCGGGTCGCACGATGCGAGTCCGCGCCACGGGGAAAACCGACCCCGACAGCTCGTTGTCCATGTGATTGGTGTTCTTTTTGACCGCCCACGCCTCGTAGCGGGACGGCACAAGTTCGTCGACGACCGATGCGGTACTGCGTGCGTTGTCGTTGGAGACGTGCCACGGGCCGGCCACGTATGGGACATCGCCCTCGCGCTTGCGCAAGCGCTGGAGATAGCCATTCAGATCGACACCACCGCTGGCCGAACCGTCGCGCGGACCGACGGCCTTGACGGGCATGCCAAACTGCACTTGCGTGTAGAGGTCGGGTGCGCGGCGCCGGGGGTGCTGAATGTCCAGCAAAACGTTTCGCGTGTGGTTGCGGTTGTTGAGAATGGTCTGGTTGGCGTTGCCGACGGTCATTTCCGAGTTGTTCAGTGAGACTAACGCGCGGCGTGTGCGATCGATGGCGTCGCGTTCGCTCAACGACCAGGGCGGATAGTCGTCGGGATCGTCCGACGCACTCACATCGCTGCTAATGGGCGTCGTCAGCGTGGGGTCGTGTTGTGTGGTGCGGCTGAGCGGATTGGGCTGTGTCCACCGTTTGCCGTCGGTGACGATGGGCGAGGGGCGCCTCCATGGGCGGCGGTCGATGGCTGGCACACGTCCAACGGCGGACGAGGACGACGGCGAGGACGACAGCGCGCCCGTTGGTGGCGTTGGAACAACGGACACGACCATGCCCGCTCCGACCGTGGTGGTGGTGGTGGTGGTGGTGTGGTGGGCGGCTGCCCCCGAAAATCCCCAGCGATGAGCGCGGGGCGTGGCGGCCGGTGCAGCGGCGGCGGCGTCTGTATACACTTGTGCGTAGGGTGCAACTGCAGGCGTGGGCGCGGCGCGGGGAATGGACGGCTGTTCGGGCAGTGCCTGGGTGAGGTCCTGAATGTTGCCGCGCTGGCCAAAAATGCGGGGTCGGTGCAGCCGGACGAATGGATCGGGCCGGTACAGGGAGAAGTTGGATGCGCGACTACCGCCCTGAGGGACGGGATCTTGACCGGCGACGACGGGGCGGGCACTTGGTGGATATTGCGGACCGTTTGCGTAGTACGGCACGCGCGCCTTGCGAATTTGAATGGGGCGCAGCTCGGGTGTGTAACTGCTAGTGTGGTGCGATCCCAGGTCGGTCACGACGCGTTGGCCAATCTGCATGACGGGGGGCGAGTAGATGCGCTTTGGTTCGCGCACTTGGACGTACGCGTCGCCCACGTCGTAGTCCTGCTCGATGCGATGGTCGTTGTGCTTGATGGGCACCCACATCATGCCGCCGTTGATGAGGGGACGGCCGTCGGCCCCCAGATATTTGTGACGATTGTGGTGCATGACGTCCATCTCGTAGCGGCTCCACTCGTTGTTGTACTCGAGGTTTTCCACATGGCGTTTCTCGAAGCGGTTGGGATGCATGCGCAAGTTGTTGACGCCCGTCACGGGTGTTTTGGGAATGGCATCGCGAGACACAAAGGACACGTCGTTGTCCAGCGTGAGCAGTTTGCGGTATCCCGAGTAGGCGGGTTGTACGCCAAGGGGGAAACGCCAGTCGCGCAGGTTGCTCATCGAGTCTGCGCCCGATGTGGTGTTTTCGCCGCCATTGCTGCTTGCGTCATTCAGGGTGGTGTAGGCGCGTTGCCACGGCAGTCGTGTATCGGCAGGGGCGATGTTGGAGCGTTCGGCGCGGGGCGTGTTTCCGTTGCGGAGGCCCGACGCCAGTGTGCTTGGTGAGTGATGCCGAAGCGTATCTGGCAACACGCCCAGTTCAGCGGCGACGTCGCGGTACTCGTCCTGCTTGGCGCGTCGGTTACCCAGTGCGAGTGTGGTGCGGCGCGTGGCATCGTCGGAGCCGCGGTCTGCGTCGAGATTCCGGCGGAAGTCGTCAAAGGAAAACGGTGCCGAACGGGCGGTGCCAGACATGGTGTCGTTGTCGTCGTTTACTTTACTACTACTACTACTACTACTACTACTACACACATTCATAAAAATATTCTTGTTTTTTATTTAGGCAGCAATCGCGATGACGAGTGTGGTGGTGCCGCCTCAACTTGAATTTCTAAGTGGGTTTTTCGGATTGATTGCAATTATTTTTTGTGTTGGAGCGGGATGCCGTCATTGGTGTCTGCCGGCTTTGCGGAGTTGCTGTGGGGGGCGGCCACGAGCTGAATTAACGACATATTACGGTTCCGGGTACGCCATATCCCGCACGATCATGATTGACGCAAGCAGCGACGACGACGACAGCAACAACAACAGTGCCAACGGTGCCTTCCGAGCAAAAGCAACCGTCACCGTACGTACGGGCACCGGTGGATTCGTTTGAGCGACGAGTGTTCGTCCGCGCGAACGCCGCAAATAAATAAATGGTGGCCATGTAGATAGGTAGGTAGGTACGTAGGGAGGACAATGAGCAACGCTGTCGCCACCACCACCGTAACAGCCACAACAGCGCCAACGTGCGACGGTGAGTCGTTGGTGGTATCGCCCGAAACGTTGACCGACCGAGGACGCGCCACGCTCGAAGCCATGGGCTACATGGAAGAACTGATTCGACTGTTGATGGTTTTGCAGTATGGCACGCGCGAGGACCAGCGTGCCGAGCCGGCTTTCGCGGGATTATTTGTGTCGACGTCCACCACCAAATCAGCGATGAAAGCACTCATTGCGCAAGCGTCCACGCGTATCTCGCAGCAAATCGACGAATCGTTGCACAAGATTGGTCAACTGTACTGTAGCGACACCGGCGACGACGACGACCTCGATGGGCCCGACCGCGCGCAACGCATTGCAGCCTTTTTTCGCGGCATGACGCGCCAATATCACGAGATGATGGCAGACGGGCAACAGCGCAGCCAGCGAACCAACGCCGACCCCGAGCGTGACCTCGAATGGATGGCGCGCGTTCAACATGTTCAACGATGGTGTGATACAGAACGTGCCAACGTCATTGCAGATGTGTGTGCATGGAATCGCCGCGATTCTCCTGCTGTTGCGTCGCCACCGCCGCCGCCGTCCTCGTAATAAATTCAATTTTTATCAACATCATCATCATCATCATCATCATCATCATCATCACGAAATAATGCCCGACTGTGGATTTCGCGACAATGTTCCTAGCTGTTTAAATGGTGGCTGGGACCCGTAGTCAAACACGGTCCATGATATGACCTCACCAAGCATGTCTTGCGAGACCACTCTGAGGGTCGTCAGTTGGGGATCGATGGGCGGCAGTGGCGGCATCAGTTTCCATGCTGTTCCCGATGTTGTCACTTCGTTGGCAGTGCAAAATTGCACGCCCAGTTGGTCGGTGACGACAGCGCTGGTGAGTCCAAACCCATTCACTGGACTGCACCCCTTTTCGGGTAGTAAAGACGATCGCCGCACGTCTGGTTGGTACGACGTTGTGTTTGTAGCGAAAAGCCAGCCCACGGACTCGGACGGTCGTCCGGCAACAAACAATTCGTCCAGTTCCGCAGGCGGAGCAGTGGTGGCGGCGTCGCGCTGCATAAACCAAATGGTACCGTCGCCAAACACCATACCAGCAAGAATCACTGTTTCCTTGGCCTTTTCGCCGGTGATGTAGTTTGGCGGAGGTTGCCACGGCACACGAATGGTATGAATAACAACATAGCGTGTGGTGGTGTTTGCCCATGGACCGTACTGGCCGACGACGAATTCCGCGGGAACCGTTCCACTCTTGAGTGCATTTTGGATTTTTTCAACGTACCCAACGCTGGACGACCCCGCCCACGCAGCCGTGCCGGGTTGTTCCCTGATCCACTTGATGATTGGATTCGCGTGGAACATGATGATGCCGCCCAACCGGCCAACCGTTTCCTTTTGAAATGGTGTTACGCCTGTTTGCGACTGGTGCCCCACATTGATGCCGTACACGTCGAACATGTCTTTGATGTATTTTTTGGTCGCTTCCAGAGCCTGGCGCTGCACGTCGGCATTCCAGTTTTCCAAATAGGCAACGCGTTCGGCGTACAGTGCCCTGCGTTTGGCTTGCAAATCCTTGAGCGCGGCAATTTCCTCGTTGGACAGCGGCAAGTACGGCGCGACGTTGGCGGCTGTATTATAGTACGTGAGTGGTTTGTGAGTGGGATCATCTGCGGCAGCCTTCAGAATGAGTGCGGCAGCGCCGGTCAGTGCAACGCCTGCGTTGACGGCGTTTTGGATGGTGACGACACGGTAGATGTTGGTGTCTTTGACAATTTTACCGTAGAATCCGGTGATGGTTGGAATAAAAACAAACAGCAAAATAACAACAAAAACGATGCTCCCCCACAGTAACGTCGAGCCCGAATTGTTCAGGGCCACCTGCGAGTTAACGAGCGCAACTTCAGCCTGAAAAACGGCGTCGTCCGAATCGGGATTGCTCTCCTTGCCCATTCCGCGTCGTCGTCGTCGTCGTCGTTGTGGTCGTCGTCGCTGTAAAAATTAACATCGACAAAAATTTAATTTAATTCAATTCAATTCGATTCCATGCCGCCGCCGCCGTCGCCGCTGCCGCCATCAGTGTGTGTGGTTACGACGCCGCCGACGCAATCGAAGCGACGCCCTTGGCTGCCGATGCCACTCCCCTTCCAGTAGCTGCTGCTGCGGACGCTGCGCCCTTGCCCACGGTGGTGGACGCCTCGGAAACGGCCTGGAACAGTTCGGGTGCCACGATTTGCAGCACGTACCGGAGGAGAACAATGACAATCATAACGCCGGCCAAGACGAAAAAAATGACGCCAATCGTTGACCAAATGTTTGCCCACTGTGACTGTTGATGTGCCTGAGCGAGAACGCTCTTGGCGTCTGTGACGCCCGAGTAGGCCACCATGCTGATGCTCGTGGGGGACGTGTCAGCAATTTTGCCGGTTTCGATGGCGAGCGTGTACGTGCCGACACCGCCTGTTGTTGCCTTGGGATCGACTGGCCCTACGATGGTTGTGCCTGGGGTGATACCCGATCCGGCAATTTGCTGGCCCGCCGAAAGGAGGTTGGACGACGAGACGGGCGGGATCAGGCTGTCAACTGTTAGTACGGAATCGGTAATGGTGCCCATAAAAAAAATCTGTTGTTGTGTCATCGCGTATTCACTTACTCACGCACTCACTCGCTCACTCCTTGTCGTCGTGTTTTGGTGGGCGCACGCGGTCAAACACTTGCGTACTACGAAGAAGAAACCAAGAAAAAAAATAATGGTAATGCCCCCAAAAGCAATGCACGCGCTGTTTACGATGAATGCGCGCCGACCACGTTCAATGTCATAAAAAAAGCGTAGTTCTTCGTCACTGCCATCGGCATCGATTTGCGGCGGCGGCGGCGGTGGCGGTAGTAATAGTACCAGGAGTTCAGCGCGCGATTTGTTCCACTTGCGTGCACTTGCATTGTAGTACGCAAGCCATGATGCGACGACGACGACGACGACGACGACGACGAGGCATATTATGCCCACCACGACCATCTGTTGCGCGAGGTGAAACTTGAAATCGGGGCAGGCACATTTTATTTGCGAATGTAACGGCGTCTCCGATACGTTGGTCGTCCCGTTGAGCGATCGATGGGTCCAGACTCCAGCGTGTATTTTCCGCCGCGGGGGCCGGTGAACACCTTGGGTGGCGCGCCCGACGTGTGGTGCGGAGGCAACGAGTGGTACGGCGGCGAACGCGACACGGCAACAAGACAGTTCCACGGGGGTCGCCTTTCTGCCCGTGCCTGCGAGCGATGTGTGTCGGCAAAACACTTGCGCCACTGAGCCTGTGAGACAAACCCCCCTGTGGAGGATGATGACTGGGGCGGGGCGGGGGAGTTGGCGCTAGCGCTACTGACGGGTGGGCGACGTGCGGCGGCAGCGCGGGTGACAACTGGCATGTGAGTGAGTAGATGGATGAGCACCGCGTGCGCGTTCATTAATTTATGGAAATGAAACAATTTTTTTCTGATGCCTATGGTAGATTGAGTTAAGCGAGACGCGACTAGTTATCCAAAATGGCTGGTCACTACATTTCTATTAGCAACGAACTTTCGGGTGCACAGGCCCAAGTCAACGGCCTCGGCATTGAGGACGTCCTTTTGACGTTTGAGGCCGACAAGACGTTCTTCCGTGAGCTGTACCCTCACTATACCAACTTTGCTCGCTGCGAGACCGAGCAGCAGTTTAGCAGCCCCTACATGGCCGTGCAGGGCGGCGCGCAAACCAGGACGAAGTGGGATCGCGTTGGCGACCTGATGGGCCAGACGTGGGTTCGCAAGGTTGCACCGGGCACGATCTGGACCAATGGCCAGAAGGTTCCGCCCACCCCGCTGGGTCCGTCCGGGCTCGGCTATCTCCCCATTGGTTTGTACACGGCCGCGTACTTTGACACGGTGCTTGGTGCGGCAGGCCAGAACCAGTACCAGGCTGATCCGGGTCTTTTGAGCCAGAACGGCAACGTTCGCACCAACGTACCTGTTTATGCCGCCACGTCGACTCAGTTGTTTGCCTCGGGCCAGCCGTCGGTCAACGGTGTGTGCTACGTTGACGGGTTTGGCTTCTTCTCGATGCTGCAGGCCGAGCTCGTCATTGGCAACACGCAGGTTTCGCTGCCGTATCTGGCCGAGCATGCGTATGCCATGCACAATTTGAATCGTCAGTACAACACGTACCAGGAGGAGTCGCTTGGCCTGTCGCTGTCGGGCACGGCCCAGGAGTTGATTGTGCGTTCGTTTGTTGATCAGGAGATGTGGTGCCCGTTGATGTTCTACAACCGTTTCTCGTGCAAGTCGATTCCGACGATTGCCCTGTCGCAGCACGACATTTTCTTCACCATTACCACACAGTCCGCCCAGGCGCTGATTGGCGGTATTGGTGCTGCGGCGCAGGCGAAGACTAACGGGACGAACGCGGTTGGTGCCGGCTTTGACGTTGCTGTCGGTGCCGCTAACCTTGTCGCGGGGCAAGCCACGATTGTCACGCAGGTCATTGTGCTTGATCGTGCGGAGCGCCAGTTTGTTGCCAAGACCTCGTCTGATTATCTCATTGAGCAGGCACAGGTTCAGAAGGTTGATGTCACCGCAAATTTGGACACCGTTTCGGTTGATAACCTGTCGTTTACGCATCCGGTGTTTGCGATGGCGTTCCTGGGGCGTCGCCAGGGACGTATTCCCAATGGTAGCGAGGGCCAACCGCTTGGTGCCGCCATTCCTGGTGAGAACTCGGTTGTGCAGTTGACCGGGGCGTATGCGGTGGGCGGGGTGGGCCGCTGGGATCTTGCGCGGTTCAGTGACTTTAGTGGCGGACGTCGCCCTGGCACGAATCTACCGCACGATTTCATTGACAGCGTGACGATGACGATCAACAGCAACGTGCGTTTTGCGGTTCCTGGTATCTACATGCGCGAGGTGCTGCCGTCGCAGTTCTTCACGAGCAAGCCGTACGGCTTTGTGTATGCGTATTCGCTTGGCGAGAGGGCGTTTGCGGTGCAGCCGTCGGGTTCGCTGAACTTTTCGCAGTTTGACAAGGTGAGTATCAAGATTGTGCGTCACCCTGACGAGGCGTCGTTCCTGCTGACGTCGATTGGCGGTGGTGCCCAGCTTCCGGTTGCGTACCCTGCTGCGAGTATTTTCGTGTTGGGGTGGAATCACAACAAGATCTACATCAGCGGTGGCATGGCTGGTGTGGCGTACGCTTAAACGAGTCGAGTCGGGTCATACCAATTCAAGCCCGTTTGTAAGTGTTACAGAGGGGCGGCAATGGCAAGACACGAGCGCAGCGCTCGGGGCGAAGGGAGACGTTTTTTGTTTTCGCGACGCGACGACTTCCTTTCCCTCCTTTTTTCGCGTTCCCGTCAATTGAATACACTTGAGGGCGAATCGCCCATATATTTTGTTAATCAAACTCCTCATCGTACACAGCGGCACTGCTTGTCGGTGCAACGGCAAAAGGACGACGTTGGTGAAAATACCGCGGCCTAGCGCGGAGCCTCACCATGGCCAACTGGATCTGACGACGTTGTTGCGGATGCTGGTGCGGATGAGGATGCACCGACGAGTTAACGGGCCTGCCCACCCATAAAGTGCCGAGAATGTTTCCGACGTTTGACGTGAGTACGGCAGCGGACACAAACAATGCGCGACGCATTGGCTCGGACAGCCACATGTGTAAAGCAATCATAGCGGCAAGACCGGCAAGGTTTGTAAAAAAAAGCACAAGCGAAACGCGTGCCGTCCACGTCCATACAACGTCCCCAACGGCAACAGCTGCGATGGCAATGGTGTGGGCAGCATCAACAAAGTCGGCCATTGCGAAAACAAAAAAAAATTTAATGGCGGGTCTGTAGAAGGTAGAAGAGAATGCCGACGCCGACAAGGACGACCACGACGACGACGACGACGACGTTTCGCGTATTGCCCGAAGGTCTCGCGCGCAAACGCATTATTGTTGAATTTTTTGTGCCGACGACGGGATCTGGTCGGGCCCCCGTATTGATGATGAT
>Ga0075030_100003613_pt1 | contig 14012 bp, 9 predicted proteins | sample LitLauG_LLR_2012_FD_71393 | JGI IMG/M metagenome (GOLD analysis project Ga0075030, IMG submission 71393) | Freshwater sediment microbial communities from Pennsylvania, USA - Little Laurel Run_MetaG_LLR_2012 | ecosystem: Environmental > Aquatic > Freshwater > Creek > Sediment | place: USA... | reverse complement strand
TTTTATTTTCTGGAAATGAACACGCGGCTGCAGGTGGAGCACCCGGTGACCGAAATGGTGACCGGGCTGGACCTGGTGCAGCTCCAGATTCGCATTGCCGCGGGCGAGAAACTCCCCTTCACACAGAACGACGTGCAGCTGCGCGGGCATGCCATCGAAGTGAGGATTTACGCTGAAGATCCGGACAACCAATTCTTTCCCAGCCCAGGCAAGATCGAGAGGCTCGCCATGCCTTCAGGGCCTGGAATCCGCGAGGATCGCGGCATTTACGAGGGGTGGACGGTGCCGCTGGATTACGATCCCATGCTCTCGAAGCTGATTGCCTACGGCACGGACCGTCAGCAGGCGATTGCGCGCATGGAACGGGCGCTTGAGGAATATTTTGTCGGCGGAATCAAAACGAATCTGGGACTGTTTCGCAAAATTCTCGGCGCGCCGGAATTTCGCGCCGGGAAGCTGGATACCGGATTGCTACAGCGGATTTTGGAACGCGACAGCAGAACGGAGAGTGACCACGAAGCAAGAAAGTTCGCCGTTATGGGTGCGGCGATTTTTGCGGCGCTGGGCGCGAGCCGCGTACAGAGTAATAGCGCGGTACCGGCTATCAGCAAGCAGTCCGCATGGACGGTGACGGGGCGACAGGAGGCATTGCGCTCCTAGCGCAGACCATGCTCTACGACATCACTGTTGATGGCAAGAACTATCGGGTCGAGCTCGAAGCGCGAGGCGGAGCGTGGGTGTGCCGCGTGGATGGAGAGGAACTGGAAGCGGACGCCGTGCTGGTCGAGCCGGACGTGCTTTCGCTGCGAATCGGGGGAAGAAGCATCGAGGTTCGCCGGGAAACGCAGGCTGGTGAGCTGAAAATCTGGGTAGGCGGGCGAAGCTTTGCGGCAGAGGTGCGCGATCCGCGGTCGCTGCGAGAAAGGAAGCGCCTGGCAGATGATCAGGGTCCGCGGAAACTCACTGCGCCCATGCCGGGCAAAGTTGTGCGGGTGCTGGTTCAAGCCGGCGATGCAGTGGAAGCCGGGGCTGGGCTCGTGGTGGTGGAGGCGATGAAGATGCAGAACGAGGTCAAGTCGCCGAAAAAGGGCACCGTGCAGAAGATTCTGGTGGCGGCGGGAAGCGCGGTGAATGCGGGGGATGTGCTGGCGGTGGTGGAGTAGGGGATGAACATTTGCCGCGCACTTTTGTGGCGAAAGGATCTGTGCAGCTTGCAGCGCTCAGGATGACAAGGCTTGTGGTCCGCGGCTACTTCACGATGCCATTGCTGTCGAGAATCGTCTTGGCGTAGAAGTTCTCCACCTTGGCGGACGAACGCAGCGATTCATAGTAAGCGGACTTGAGGAGTTGCTCGCGGCGGTCACGCAACTGGGAGCGGATGGCCTGCTGCACGCGGGGATCGGCGAGTTCGCGCTGGCCAGCAGGCTCCTTGGCGATCAGCTTTACGATGCGGAACCCCATCGCCTGTTTCGTTGCGGGATTGACCACAGCGATCACGCCGGAATACTGCCCTGGTTTGAGCTTCAGCACGGCGTCGCGAGTTGCGGGGTCCGTATTTTTCAGCGCGGATTCCTGGGTGAACCCGAGATCGCCGCCGTTGCCGGACGTCTCCGGGTCCTCTGAATAATTCATGGCGAGGGTGGCGAAGTCATCGCCGCTGTCGAGTCGGTTGGTTACCGTTTGGATTTTCTTGCGCGCGTCGGCCTCGTTCTGGGCCTTGTTGTTCTGGTTGTGCGCCTGGGGGTTGGGCAGGGGAGACACAAAAATCTGTGCCAGATGGTATTGAGGCTCGATCAGGTTGAATTCCGCCTTGTGCGCGTTGTAGTAGTCGGTGATGTCCTGGTCGGTGACGGTGATCTTGGACGTGACCTCTTTGTTAAGCACCTTTTCGACGGTGAGCGAACGGCGCAAATCGTGCTTGAAATCGGCTTCGGATAGCTTCTTGTCCTTAAGGCGCTGTTCGAATTCGGCCGGGGTGTAGGGGGACTTGATCTCGGTGAACTTCCGGTCCACTTCTTCGTCGGTGGCGAGCAGGCCAAGTTTTTCGGCGCGGCGCATCAGGATTTCGTCGTCAATAAGCTCATGCAGGATGTTCAGGCGCAGGGCGGTGGCCTGCTCGCCCGTGGGCTGCGGCTGGGCCGATGCGATCTGATTTTCGTAGTATTTGTCGACGTCAGAGCGGAAAATCTTGCGGCCGTCCACGATGGCCATGACGTCACTACCGACGGAGGAGTTGCAGGCGGCGAGACTGATGAGGAGCAGGGCAGCGGTCAGCGTCGCGGCCAACCGGCTGGGCGAAAGGTTTTGCAAGTTTTTTCTCCTCAATGCGCTGGTGTTCGCGCAGCGTCGCGAGTCAGAAGCTCTGCATCTACTTGGAACCCGGAGCGGAAGCTGGGCTGTGGTCGGGCACCGGCACTCCTGCATCGCGCAGCGCCTGGTCCAGAGTGGCCCGTATTTCGTTCAGCGGCACGACGCCGTCAATCTTGCGGCCGTTGACGAAAAGAGCAGGAGTCGCCGAGACCCCGATCGCATCTCCCTGCTTGATGGAAGCTCTCACCGCGTCCTCGTTTTGCGCCTTGATGCAGGCCGCAAGTTTGGCGCCATCCAGGTTGTGCTTCTGGCCCTGCAGCAGGGTCTCGCGATCCAGAACCGCGAAACGTGCATCGCGGGATTTTTCGACGTTGACCTCGCCCTGGTTGGCGTGAATAAAGTCCGCGAAATCCCAATAGGCATCGCCACTTTGCGCGGCCAGGCAATTGGCATTCACAGCCGCATGCATCGACCAGGGATGGATTTCGATGAGCGGGTAGTCGAGGTAAATGAAACCGACCCGGTCGCCGTACTCTTTCAGAATCTCGGGGAACATGGCGCTGTGCATGCGCGAGCAGAACGGGCACTGAAAATCGTCGAAGTTGACGACCGTGACCTTCGCGCTCTTGGCTCCGCGCACGGGGCGGCCACTCACGTCGATCTTGCTCATGAGCTCGGCGTAGGGGTCCTTGTTCAGGTCAAACTTGATGAGCCGGACCATCTTGCTGCGGTCCTTGTTGACCAGGAACGTGTAATCCTGGATCTTGCCGTCACCGCTGTCGATGGTGACTTTTACCGAGTCGTAATCGGGGATGTCGGTGGCCGGGGCGGGAACGCCGACGGCTACTTTGACTTCGGCTGGAATGCTGTAGAACGAGCGCACCTGGCGCTCGATCTTTCGAGAGAGGTCAGAAGGAGCCGGCGCTTGGGCGGCACAGCCCACGCATATGCAGAAAAAGAGGAAAAAAGCGCGTCGAATCAGGTTCACCAGTAACTGCCTCAAATGATTAATCCCCCGTAATTATCTCATAGCAGCTAGCCCGGCGCTGAAGGCGCCGATACGTTGGACGTGGCCCGGAGCAGTCGGAAAGCGAGCCAAAACGCGTCACCGGTTGTGGCGCAAGACGTGCGACCAGGTTGCGCTATGCGTTCAACGGCCTGGGGCAGCGAGCAGGTCGGGCGAGAGCAATTGATTCATGGAGCCGGAGCGGAAACCTTCCAAATCCAGGGTGACAAATTTGAAACCGAGGGCCTTGAATATGCGGGCAAATGCGGCGGCCATGGCGGGGTCCAGGGCGCGCGGCAGTTCCTCCACTGCGATCTCGATGCGGACGATGTCGCCGTGATGGCGGACACGGAACTGGCGGAACCCGAGAGCGCGAAGCGCATCCTCGCCTTGTTCGACGACCGACAGCGCCTGGCGTGTGACCGGGCGGCCGTACTCGATGCGGGAAGAAAGGCAAGCGGAAGCGGGCTTGTCCCAGATGCGCAAGCCAGCGTCACGGGCGAGTGCGCGGATTTCATCTTTGGAGAGGCTGGCCTCGAGCAGCGGCGCGGTCACGCCGTGCTGGGAGGCGGCTTTCTGGCCGGGACGAAAATCGCCTTGGTCGTCGAGGTTCACGCCATAGGCAATGGTGTCGAAGCCGCGCGCGGCACGAAGGGATTCCATAACGGTGAACAGCTCGTCTTTGCACTGGAAGCAGCGCTGGCCGTCGTTGCGCACATAGTCTCCGCGGTCCATCTCAGAGGTCGTGATGACTTCCACCCGGATAGATTGTTCCTGCGCGAAGGCCAGGGCGTCGTTGAGTTGGGTTCGGGCCAAGCTGGGAGAGTCAGCGATCACCGCGAGCATGTTGGAACCTAGTACGTTGTGAGCCTCCCAGGCGAGGTAGGCGGAGTCCACTCCGCCGGAATAGGCCACGAGGGTGCGTCCGCCGGCGCGCAGGCGATCGGCGAGGAGCGAACGTTTCGCGACGAGGGTGGGAGTGAGGGTCATTGAGTTCATTCTACTGAAAATGTGCAGCTTCGCTCCGGATGATGCTAGTACAGCCGTTCCTGGCGGCGGAGGTTGCCGAAGGCGCCGATGTTGGCCAGCGTGAAAGTGAAGCGGAACAGATTCTCATTGCGAACGTTGGCGATGGAGTAGCGCCGGTACTCGACCGTGACGCCGCAGCAGTCCCAGTTGTAGGTGGTTTGCGCGGTGCCAAACTGAAGGCGGCTGGTTTCGGTATCGAGCGCCAGGCTGGTGGCAGCGCTGAGGCCTCGCTTGTTGAGGTGGCCATAGCCGAGCGCGGTGCGGAACTGCTGGAAGCGGGCGGCGGGGGCGTTGAGCTGAGGGATCTGCAAGAAAGCGTCGCCGGCACCAAACGTGAAATCGCCTATGTGGTAGTTGGCGAGCAGGGTGCTGGCGTTGATGCGACTTTGCTGGAAATCGTAGTCGAGGTCCCACTCGGCGTCGGTGCGCGCGCTGGTTTCCACGCGCAGCCGCGACACAATCGGAGAAAGATGGCGCGGCTGGGTGGCGAAGGCAATGCCGGTCAGGTCGGCGGTGGTGGCGAACACATTGCGCTGGCCGGGCACCAGAGCGCCCCCGAAAGTGGGATCGAGAAAATATTTCTGCGCTACTTCCCAGGTCACCACTTCGTGGACTTCGGGGCCGGGCTGGCATGGAGCAGTGGCAGCATCGTGGTGTTCCCACGGCACGGTGGACTCCGGCGCAGCCCCACCCACCAGCAGCGTGGTCATGCGCGTGCCGCAGTCGTTGGCCTGCGACGTGCTGCTTTTGGCGTAGAGCCGGTTCACCACTCCGTATTCGACTTCGTTGGTGTTGGACAAAATGTCGCGGTCGTCGAAGTGGAGGAAATTTGAAAAGCCGTTGTTTACGCCGGTGACGTTGCGATAGACCAGGCGCGGCTCGATCACGTGCTTCCACTTGCGACCCAGATGTTGGCCTTCGAACACGCGACTGACAGCAGGAGGCCTGACCTCAATGGATCCTTCCAGCGCCTTGCGGGTGATGGGATCGTCGATGCTGTGGTCGGCCCGAATGCCCGAGGCTGCCCGCTCGCTGTAGAAAGTGCCGTGCAAAGCGAGTTCCGGACGCACCGACCAGCCGTGGAATACCAGAGGCATGGAGATTTGCGGGTTGAGATCAAGGCGGCTCAACAAGGGGCCCGTCTGGAAGCCGGGCTCGGTGCGCGAGAGGCCGCCGAGCGATGCATCGAAGGACCAGAACAGCGGCAAGCGGGAAATTTGCTGGTCGGACGCGGAAGCCTCCAGCATGGGCACATGCGTAATTCGGATGACATCACCCGGCGTGGTGCTCTGAAAGTTCTGATAGGTTTCACCGACCAGGTTGTAGGCAAATCCCTTGGTGGATCGCGAGACAAAGGCAAGTGACTTGACCTCGGAGTCGACGGCCTGGCTGAAGTTCTCGTCGAAGGCAAGCCGGAAGACATAGGACGAGAGATAGTCGATGTTGGTGACAGCGCGATAGCCGTGGAACCAGCCAGCCGCGTTCAAGTGCACGTCTTCGCCGCCCTGTTTTACCGGCGGCGATCCGATACCGCGGTCGATGACGCCAAAATAGGTAAGGTCGACGTAGGAGTCAGGGCTGGGTTGGGCGCGGAATTCCCCACGCTGCTCCCATCCGCGCTTGGAGAAGTATTCAGCCCCTAACGTCGCATCCATGGAACGGCTGATGGCCCAATAATAGGCCTCACCGAGGACGAATCCTCGAGAGTTGGAATCGCCAACAGCCGGCGCAAGAAAGCCGGATTTGCGAGATTCCCCGTCAACGGGGTAAGTGATGAACGGGAAATAAAGTGCGGGCACGCCATGCAGGAAAAACGAGCTGTGATAGATCGTCGCGTTGCCGCCCGCGTCCACCGCGATTTTACGAGCTTTGAATTGCCAGCGTGGGTGGGGTAGTTCGCAGGTCGTGAGGGTTCCGTCGGTCAGGATGTAGTGCTCGGGGCTGTCCTTCACGACGAGCTTGCCTGAGAAGGCAAAGGCCGCCGACGATGTAAGGACGACGCGCTTGCCGGTCAAATGCAGGCCGGCGGTACCGGTGACGTCATGGAATGTCCCGGTCTCCAGGGTGAAATTGTAGACGCCATGGTGGGCCCGGATGTGTTCGTCGGCGGGGCCTCCGTCGAGTGAGAAATGGCCGTCGGCAGTCGCTTCCCCGGTGTCGGAGTTGTACGTCATGTGGTCGGCGCGCAGGATGTAGGAGCCATAGTGGACCTCGGCGTTGCCGTTTAACGTGTAAACGGGCCCGATTTTTTCCTGCTGAAGAGAGCAGATCAGGGTGGCATCGGGGGCGGCATCCTGCGCGAAGCAGCCGCTCTTGCCGGGGCTGCGCGACTCAGTCCCGGCAGTCGGCTGTTGCGCGAGCAACTGGCTGGTAACTACCCACAGAAGGAGAATCAGATGACAATGAAAAGCCGCGGGGATAAGTAAGGGCGTGCGGGAAGTCATCTGAAAAGTTTTTGATGCACGCGGGAGGGCTCATGCAGCCCCATCGCTGGTGAAACAGGCTGAACTTAGCACGGTCTGCCCTCGCGAAGCAAAATGATGCCGAAAATGATCTGCGACGTTTGTGGTGAGGATTGCCGGTGCGGCGCCGTGACACAGGCGCCCGATGCTATGGCAGGGTTCCCTGACGTGGAGGATTTGAGCGAGCGGCTTTTTGAGGCGAGTCTGGATGCCGAGGCCCGGGCGGACAACGCTTCAGAGCCGGAGATCGCACAGGTTGAGATGCAGATTGAGCCGGCTGCGGCGCCTGATCCGGATGCGTGGCGCAGAGAAGTAGCCGCGCGCTTGCAGCGCTACCGGGCGCGGCGCAAACCAAAACCCCCGCACTACCCGTCCCTCTGGCTGGAGTTTGAAAAGCCAGAGACAGCTGCGGCGATGCGCCCGGCGAGCCTTGAGTCCGTGGCGCGTGACGAGTTCGCGGAGCCTGGGCCTGCGATCAGCGCCGTAGTTCCAGCTGTCCATGAAGTGCCCGTTCCGGCCAAGATCCTGGCGTTTCCCCGATCGTCCGCAGCTCCGCCAGCGCCGGTACAGGAACTGGCCGATCCGGTGGCAAGCCAGCCGCGCATTCTGGAAGTGGCGGAAGCGCCGGCTGCCCCGCCTGCGCTCGGTGGCATCACCATGAGCGCGCCAAGCGACGAGCGGCGTATTGACGAACAATTTCGTGTCAGCCCAGCTTCGATCCCGCGGCGGCTGTTCGCGGCGATTGTCGACGCGTTGGTGGTGACGTCCGCTGGGGCGTTGGGCGGCGCAATTTTCTGGCAGATCGCGGGAGTTCGGCCGCCGGGCGTGCAGTTGGCAGGAATCATTGCGGGTGCATTGGTCGTCTTCTGGGCCGTGTACCAGTATTCCCTGATCGTTTATTCAGGCCAGACGCCGGGCCTGTGGCTGGCGGGACTGGAACTGGTCCGTTTGAGTGGGGCCCCGGCCACGCGATCGCGTCGCCGTTGGCGGGTGTTGGCGTCGTTTCTGTCGGCTGCATCGTTGGGGCTGGGCTACTTGTGGGCATTGATTGAAACAGATTCGCTTGCCTGGCATGACCGGATGACGGGGACTTGCATTGCCTTAAAGACCAAGCGGACACTCCCGTAAGCCGATTGAAGGCGTCAAGCGAGTGGGCCCTGCTGTGCTATCTTCAACAGATTGTTTCGGCGGCCGGAATCGCCGCCGTCCTTAAGAAATGGCCTCTCCAGTTGAAAATGCCAGACCAGCGGTAAAGGTCTTCGTCGCCACGACGGTGATGTTGAGCTTCATCTCGTTCTGGCGGGCATCGGCGATTGTGCTGGCGGATTTGGCGTCGTCGGCCTACTACGCCGGCGGCGACGCCGAGCAGGTCATAGGCAAGAGCGCCCCCTGGTTCATCCTGGCGGTCATGCTGTTCAGCTACGCGGTGCGCGCGCTCTATATCGAGTCGAGCGCCATGTTTGTGCGTGGCGGCGTGTATCGCGTGGTGAAAGAGGCGATGGGCGGCACCCTGGCCAAGTTTTCGGTCTCGGCGCTGCTGTTTGATTATGTCCTGACCGGCCCCATCAGCGCTGTATCGGCGGGTCAATATCTGGCCGGTTTTATCAAGGACCTCGGCGAATACTTCCACCATCCCCTGCATTTTTCCGACGATTACTTTGCCGCCGGCCTCGCGGTTCTGGTCGTGATCTATTTCTGGTGGAAGAACACGCAGGGGATCCACGAATCAAGCCAGAAGGCGCTGCAGATCATGATCATCACAACAGTGATGGTGGTCATACTGATTCTGTGGTCGGTGATCACCCTGCTGCATAATCCGGCGCCGCTGCCTCCCAGTCCATTCAAGGCCCCTATTCCGCTCACCAAGGAATCGCTGGGCTGGCTGCACGGCACGTTTTTCAGTCACATCACCTGGATTTTGTTGTTCGTTGGTTTCGGGCACTCGGTGTTGGCCATGAGCGGCGAAGAAACGCTTGCCCAGGTGAATCGTGAAATCGAACATCCCAAGCTGAAGAACCTGGAAAAGACCGGCCTGGTGATTTTTCTTTACAGTCTGCTGTTTACCGGGCTGGTTTCGTTTTTCGCGGTGATGATCATCCCGGACAATGTCCGGCCGAATTTCTTCGCCAACCTAATTGGCGGCATCGCCATGTATCTGGTGGGACCGACTCCGCTGAAGCTGGCGTTCCACGGATTCGTTGTGCTGGTAGGCGTGCTGATTCTGGCGGGAGCGCAGAATACCTCCATTGTCGGCGCCAACGGTGTGATGAACCGCGTGGCCGAAGATGGTGTGCTGACGTCGTGGTTCCAAAAGCCGCACCGTCGTTTCGGCACCAGCTATCGCATCATAAATTTGATCGTCGGTTTGCAGTTGCTCACCGTGTTTCTCAGCCTGGGTAACGTTTACGTGCTGGCGGCGCTGTATGCCTTCGGCGTGATCTGGAGTTTCGCCATGAAGTCGCTGGCGGTGCTGGTGCTGCGCTACACTGAGCCCAGCCACCGGGCGTGGAAAGTTCCTGGCAATATCAGAATTGGCGGCACGGAAATTCCGCTGGGGTTGATCGCCATCTCCGGCGTCCTGCTGACGACGGCCGTAGTCAATCTGTTCACGAAGTATGAAGCGACCATCGCAGGGCTGATTTTCAGTGGAGTGTTCTTCACGATTTTCACGCTCTCCGAGCGGCATGTAGCCCGCGAGCGCCATGGCAAGCCGGAAAATCTGGACCAGTTTCGCGTGTATGGCGACAAGGAGTTGGGCAGCAGCGCGATGGGCGTGCGTCCGGGGAACGTGCTGGTGGCGGTGCGCGACCCGCGCAACCTGTTTTATCTGGCCGACGTGCTGAAGCGGACCGACACGACGAAACAGGACGTGGTGGTGATGAGTGCCCGGCTCTATCACCGGGAACACTCGTTCAGCGGCAGCACGGTGTTTGACGCCAGCCAGGTGTTTGATCACTACGAACAGGAATTGTTCACTGCCGCGGTATCGGTGGCGGAAAAGGTAGGCAAGCCGGTGTCGTTGCTGGTGGTTCCGGCAACCGATGTGTTCGACGCAATTCTCGTGACCGCGCAGCGGATGGAATCAAGCCGCGTTGTGTGCGGGCTGTCGAATAAGCTCTCCCCCGACGAACAGGGCAAGCTGAGCGGTGACGCGTGGGAGCGGTTGCCCGAGCCTCGTCCTCGGGTGATTCTGGAGGTGCACTCATCCACGGGCACGGTCCGCGAGTACGCATTGGGCCCGCACACACCGAGGATGCGTCCGCAAGATGTGGACCTGATGCACCGGTTGTGGCTGGAAATTACCTGTGACCCGCGCTTTGCCGGCGCCCACCACTACCACATCATTGCCCTCGCGCTGGAAGAGCTGAAACGCGAGCTCAATACCGAGCAGCGTGCCGAACTACTGCAGAAGCTGGCCGAGGAAATGGGGCGGCCGGATGTCCCCGCGGGCGGGACCAAGCCGAACTGACAGCGCTCGGATGACAAATAACGAAAGTTGTGGACTGGTTCGGGATTTCCTTACGCTTTCAGCAATCTTTCCAGCGATCCCCGCAACTCGGGGAAGCGGAACTTGTAGCCGCTGGCTGTCAGCTTGTCGGGGATGACGCGCTGGCTGGCGAGCAATAACGCTTCCGCCATTTCTCCCATGAGCAGGCGTGCGCCGAATGCTGGCACCGGAAAGATCGCCGGCCGGTGGAGCACGCCAGCCAGAGTGCGGGTGAACTCGGTGTTGGTGACGGGATTGGGCGCGACCCCATTCACCGGCCCGGCGAGCGATTCGGTGGCCATGGCATGATGCATCGCACCGACCAGGTCTTCGACATCAACCCAGCTCATCCACTGCTTGCCGCTGCCCAGTCTTCCTCCGAGGCCAAGCTTGAAGGGAAGCAGCATTTTTCCCAGCGCGCCGCCGGTTGGGCTGAGCACGATGCCGATGCGAAGCATGACTGTGCGAATTCCAGCCGTGGCCGCGACACTTGCTGCGACTTCATAATCCACGCAGACTTCCGGCAGAAATCCCGTGCCCGGCGGGTTGGTCTCGCGCATGATTTCGTCGTCGCGATCGCCGTAGTAGCCAATCGCCGAAGCACAGATCAACACGCGAGGCTTCGCGGCCGCTCCGGCAAGCGCCATCACTAGATTCGACATGCCTCCGACCCGGCTATCGTGGATGGCCTTTTTCTTGGCAGGATTCCAGCGTCCGACGATGCTCTCGCCAGCCAGATGAACGACCGCGTCCATGCCGCTAACCGCTTCAGGAGCAATGGGCTGCGCGGGGTCCCACTGAATCACGCGCTCGCTTGCGATTGGCGCAGCGGCGTGGCGGGAGGTGCGAACCACCTCCATTCCCTTAGCGCGCAAGGAGGGCAGCAAAGCCGCTCCGATCGGGCCTGAGGCCCCCGTCACCAGCACTCGCATTCTGGCGTTTTCCTCCCGGAAGTCACTTTAGCAGATGACAAGCGTCTACAGATTCCGGCGTCCCGGGCGGGCTATAATCCATCATGGTGACGCTGCGCCAACAGATAGCCACCAGCGCCCTGACGCTCACCCGGTTCCGCGAGCTGACCCGGCGGATGCAAGAGAACCGCGCGCAGGAAGACCTCACTCTGGTCAAGAAGGCCTACGAGTATTCCCTGAAACACCATGAAGGCCAGACCCGCGCATCGGGCGAGCCGTATCTGGTGCACCCGTTGGAAGTTGCGCTGGTACTGGCCGAAATGAAGATGGATCCCGTGGCGGTATCGGCCGGGCTGCTGCACGATTCGGTGGAGGATACGTCGGTCACCATCGAAGATATTCACCGGGAGTTCGGTGAGCAGGTGGCGCACATTGTCGAAGGCGTCACCAAAATCAGCAAGATTGACTTCGGCAGCCGCGAAGCCCAGCAGGCCGAAAACCTGCGCAAGATGATGCTGGCGATGGTGGACGACATTCGCGTCGTTCTGATCAAGCTGGCCGACCGCCTGCACAACATGCGAACGCTGGAGCATCTGCCGAAAGAGCGCCAGCTCAAGATCGCACAGGAAACGCTGGAGATCTATGCGCCCATCGCGCATCGCCTGGGCATGGGCAAAATTCGTGGCGAACTGGAAGATCTGGGGTTCCGCTACACCGATCCGGAATCCTACAAGCAGGTGGAGAAGGCGCTGGAGGCGCGCCGGAAGAAAGGCGAACAATTCCTGGCCCGGGTGGAGCTGACGGTGATGGACAAGCTGAAAGACGCCGGAATACAGGCGCGAGTTGAACACCGCATCAAGCGCGTCTACAGCGTGCACAAGAAACTGGTGAAGCAGCACATCACCGTCGACCAGGTCTACGATCTTTTTGCGATGCGAGTGATCACGCGATCGGTGCAGGACTGCTACGCCGTACTCGGGACCGTGCACAATCTTTGGCGTCCGGTGCCGGGACGCATCAAGGATTTCATCGCCATGCCGCGCCCGAATCTTTACCAGTCTTTGCATACGTCGGTGATCACGGGCGACGGCACTCCGGTGGAAATCCAGATTCGCACCGAAGAGATGCACAAGATGGCGGAGGACGGCATCGCGGCGCACTGGAAATACAAAGACGGGCCAGTCTCGGCGCAGGACGAACAGCGGCTTGCCTGGCTGCGGCAAGTCGTCGAGTGGCAGCGCGACGTCAGCGATCCGGCAGAGTTTCTCTCCACCCTGAAGATCGATCTTTATCCCGAAGAGGTTTACACGTTCACTCCCAAAGGCAAGGTGGTGGTGCTTCCGCGTGAGGCCACACCGATTGATTTTGCCTACTCGATTCACACGGAAGTGGGGCACACCTGCGTGGGAGCAAGAGTCAACGGGCGCATGGTGCCGTTGCGGCACAAGCTGCACTCCGGCGACATCGTCGAGATCATGACCCAGACCGGCCATCAGCCCAGCCGCGACTGGCTGGCGCTGGTGCGGAGCTCGCGAGCACGCAACAAGATCAAGCACTGGCTCAATCTGCATCAGCAGGAACGGGCGATTGAAATTGGGCGCAAGCTGGTGGAGAAAGAAGCGCGCAAGTATCACGTTTCATGGAAAGACTTTACCGACGAGCAGATGCAGAAGACGGCGGCCTCCTACGGACTGGGGAAGGCCGAGGAACTGCTGGCGGGCATCGGTTATGGCAAGCTGTCGGCGCGGCAAGTGCTGGCGCGCCTCATGCCGGAAGAAACCGCGCCGGATGCGGCTGCACCGCGCGGCGAAAACTGGGACCAGCCTCAGACGAGCGGTCTGGCCAGCGTCATGCGCCGCGTGTTTGGCGGCGAAAGCGACGCTATTACGGTCAAAGGTCACGACGACATGCTGGTGTATCGCGCGCGCTGTTGCAATCCTATCCGCGGCGAAGCCATTGTCGGCTACGTAACTCGCGGCAAGGGTGTGGCCGTCCACTCCTCAAGTTGTGCCAATGTGACGAATCTGCTGTATGAGCCTGAGCGCCGCATTGACGTGCAGTGGGGCCGGGGTGAAGCGACTGCCACTACCTATCCGGTCAAGGTGGCCGTCTTTTGCGACGACCGCTTCGGCATGCTGAAGCAAATCACGGCGGTGATCGGCGACGCGGAATCGAACATTCGCAACATTTCGGCCAAGACCGCGAACAGCCAGGCCATCGTCGAAGTCGTGATGGACATCACGGATCTCAAGCACCTGGAGCGGATCATCCAGGGCCTGCGAAAAATTCCAGGTGTATACGACGTGCAAAGGCTCCAAAAGGTCTAACTGGAAAACCACATCACGCATCTGTGCTGTGCTAGCCTTTTGCAGAATCGCACAACTGCGGCCACCAATCCGGCATCCGAATTATTGTTCCGCAGATTTGCAAGTTAGTCGGGAGGTCTCATGCCACGAAACGGGATGTTTGTTCTCCTTCTGGTGGCGCTCAGTATGGTCAGTTGGTCACAGGATGCTCCCGCCAAGTTTCAGGTCTTCGGCGGATACAGCTACGCACCGACGAATTTTTCCTACCTCGGAGGCGGCGAAAATGGCTGGAACGCGGCTCTCGACATCAATTCAAGAAAATGGGTCGGCTTCACGGCAGATTTCGCGCAGTATTTTTCCAGCTTTTCAAATGGCGGCGGCATTCCCAACGAGAACACCAAGACGTACTCGTTCTTGTTCGGGCCCCGGGTCTCGGCCAGCTTTTCCAAGGCGTCCAAAGTTACGCCTTTCGGGCATTTCCTGATCGGGGCTGCCCATATC
>Ga0075030_100003610_pt1 | contig 14020 bp, 15 predicted proteins | sample LitLauG_LLR_2012_FD_71393 | JGI IMG/M metagenome (GOLD analysis project Ga0075030, IMG submission 71393) | Freshwater sediment microbial communities from Pennsylvania, USA - Little Laurel Run_MetaG_LLR_2012 | ecosystem: Environmental > Aquatic > Freshwater > Creek > Sediment | place: USA... | reverse complement strand
ATGAGCCTACAATCGCACACCCGAGACTTCGCACCACCTTAAAGGTGCTCCACTCGCCAAGAAAACGCAATTGCACATCCGATGACTAGAGAAGCAATAAACGCAAGCCAAAATAGAGGGTTGTGGATGGTTACCCCTGTGATGACGCTCAAACCGATTGCCGTACCGGCTTTGAATGGGCTTATGACAGTGATGAGAAAAATGAAGGTGCCAACTATGAAAAGCCCCGTACCGAGCAAGCTGCCAATTACAAGCCGTATCATGCGATCCCTCCATTCTTAGTGGTGAAAGAAGTGGGTGGGGTGACGATCCACTTGTTGTTGTGTCGCACCCCACCCCAACATATCAAGGATTATAGGTACACTGAGCCGGGGGCGGAGTTGGCGTATATTCGTCCCACGCAAATGCCTTGGGGAGGCAGAACCACGGCCGGTAGTTCCCCGGTGAACCGTAAGCGACACAGACGCCAAATGTTTCCCACCAAGTAGCTACAGGTGGCGGGTAGACCTGCGTAGCGACGGCGTTTACGGGATAATCTGGCACCGTTGTCGCGGGCGTACACCAGTATTGAGCATCGATGTCGCATATTTCTTGGCCAATTTTAGTGTTCCAGTAGCAGTTTGATTGGGTCCCCAAACTGACGGCGCGGGTATACGCGACTTCGACCTGGAGATGGGAGTTTCCTGAATCCCAAATGATCCCTTCTTCCGAACAATCTACGGCACCATCGAAATTAAACGAGATTGGCGTGCCGATAGGAAAAAACCCGGTATCTTGGTTCGCCTGGTACGAAAGATAGCAGTTTACGCAGACGGGAGTTCCTCCTGAGAATCCCCCCACACCGTTCGTTGTGCTTGTAACTTGCGGTGTATGCGTGGCGGTAGGGAGTTGGAGTAGCAAGTTCTGGTAGATCGGGTACGGGCAGGTGGCTGAATTGAGCGTCATACTGGCGCTGCCGTCTACCAAAACAGACGTTAGAAGATCAGCGCCCGTGCTCGTTGCTGCTCCTCCGGAGAGAGAAGACCCGGATGGGGAAGCGTCAAAGGATGCTCCACCAAAGTCCGCTAGGTCCTTTGTTGAAGACGTGGAAGACAGGCTGTAGTTTGTTCCCACCCCCGATGCTTTAGAGGTTAGGTAAACCACGTTGCCGGTCGCCGAGCTTTTTACGGGGGAAGTGTTGTCCGCGTTAAAAGCGTTTGCCAGCGCAGTGGCGATAAGTGAAGGCGTGCTACCTTGCGCATACGCAGTAGACTTCGAAAAACCATTCACGGTAATTGAAACGGTTCCGCTGTCGTATTTGGTTAGCCAAGTCTGGCAATCGCCGCCAGCCAGCCAACGGCGGCAGGTTTGTATGGATTGTTCGCTGCCGCCGATGGTGACTGCACCCATTCCAGGGACCGGCCCGCCCTGACCGGCCTGAACGCTACCTAGGGCTTCAGTTGCATAGACAGCGTATGAGAGCGAATAGGAGACGCACTGCGCATGGGCAATCCCAGCGCCGACAAGTAAGAATGTCAACAAAGTTGTAATATACTTTTTCATTGCTGTGCTCCTCCAGTCGTCGTATGAATCTTCATGTGTATTTTCTGGCCCTGGATGTGCGCGTCAATACGGTTTGCGCCTTGCGGCGTAAGCCGTGAAGAGATCGCGGCACGGGCATTAGCTACAAGAGCATCGCGTTGTTCCTGGAAGACGACTTGGTCTAGTTGCCCCCCCTGGAGCAACGCGGTTTTCGCTGATTCGTTGTATTTGGCAATTAGGTCAAGATATTGCGTTTTGAACTCCGTTAGCACGTTGATCAACTGCTGGTGATCCTCGCTGTTGGTTAGGTTCACGTTTTTAAGATGGGCTTGCTGAATAACTCGGTCGGCATCTGATGCATTTGCTGGTAGGGACACAGTGACCAGCCAGAGCCGGTAAGCGGTGGAATCGGGAATGAGTTCAGGGTTTTTAGCCCCATCCACGACCGTCATATTGAGATGCTGGTGTTGATGTTGTGGCGGAGAATTTTGCGCCCAAGTCCCAAGCGCAAGCACGAACAGAATGAGCACCGTGATCGCATAACGGATCATAGAAACTCCTTTTGAGGATTTGTGGGGCGGGGGGAGAGTTTGTGTTCAGCCGCGCAGCGCGTCCCGCCTGACAATTTAGGCTCTTTTAACCCAGAGTCAAGAAAAATTACAGTATATAAATAAATATTTACTTCATCTTCGCCATATTTAAATTGTTTGAGTAAATGGCATCTGTGTACACCCATTTCCAATTTCCGCAAGAACCTGTGATATTGGCGCGAGATAAAAGGGCACGGCTCGGGTTATCCAGCGTACGAAATCAAATGCGAGGTGGGGGCGGGGCAAGCCCCCCACAGACGCGCGGATCAATGCCATCCGGGCCGATAAAAGATATTTAGGCCGCGCTGCGGTGGCTTCCGGCTGGGGACTGGAGCCAGCGGAGGGCTTTGCGCCAGGGAGCGGCGTCTCCGCTGCTCATGGGTGTCTGCAACCAGACCATCAGGCTGTGGCGGGCGGCTGCCACGCTGTGGCGGGCGGCAGCCCATCGGCTTGGGCCGGATTCTGGGAGTTCGAGCGGAGCAACTGGAGGGAGTTCTGTTGGCGTAAGCCAATACGGGCTCGCGCTCGCGAACGGATGCCCGGCTGCGGCGCTCGACGAGTGGCGGTCGGTGATCGCGCCAGTGACTGAGAGCTTCAACAACGCTCCGACCTGCTCCTGGGACGCTCGCATGGTTTTCAGGATTTGGCGTGCAAACCAGACACCGGCGGCCAGGAAGGCAAACTGGCTGAGGAGATTTCCCAGTGCATACCAATTGCTTTGCATCCAAGCGGTGAAATCGTTCATGGCCTCACCTTTGGACTGGGACAATTCTAATTTACGACTGCGGGTCTACTGGCGAAACTGGTGAGAAGGACAGAAAATGGACAGGTGGCTGGCAGGGAAAAACTAGAAACTAGAAGGCAGAAACTAGAGTGGGGAGGGCGGAGGGGAATCCTGGCCGCGATCCGGAGAACTGCACGGGTCTGAAGACCCGCCACTACAGAGGAGAAGTCAAAGGCAAGACCCGGGTTCAAACTGCGAACCCGGGGCACCCTCCGTGTTGTGTTGAATTCTGGACGAGGCGAAAGTTCCTCGTTTGATCGAGCGAGCCGCTCCAACCCCAACTTGCACAGTCACGGCTTTGTCTCGGAATCGGCGATGGCGGCTACGGCGCTGGGAAGTTCTGGCAGCGGCGGATTCTTTTGGCGCGTTAGGTAAAGGACGAAGGGAGTGACCTCGAAGGGCATTTTTTCGGCCTCGGCCACGGTGCCTGCGGGCTTGGACTTGAGCATTTGGAGATGATCGTTCCAGGGCTCGATTTTGATGCGGCCGCCTAGCGGGAGGGCGGCGATTGCGTTTGCGGCGGGCTTTTCGTCATTCGGCTGCGGGGAGAAGACTGCAGCGACTACGGCCCAGCCTGTGGGGACGCGATTACCCAGGTGCGGGCTGATTAGGTTGGGGATTTCCTTGGAGCGGTCTCGGAGGGCTTGGAGAAAGAGGCGAGGGGTGGCGGACTGGTCCTTGTAGGGCGAGTTCTTCAGGAGTTCGATACCTTTTTGATTGGCGGTTTGTTCTTCTTCGGGTGAGCGAGCGAAGCCGAAGTGGCGGAAGGTTTCCTTTTCGTCGAAGCGCACGCGGTTGAGGAAGGCGAATTGGGAGTCCATGCGATGGCCGAGAACGACGTGACCGAGTTCGTGGGCGAGGATGGTGGCGAGGCTGGCCTCGTCGGGGAGGACGTCCACCAAGCCGCGGCTAAGTACGATGGTGTGGCCGATGGTGAAGGACTCCAGCGTGGAAATCATCAGCACGCGGCAGCGGACTTCTGGCTCGAGGTCGAGGTTGTTAGAGACTTCGAGGTTGTTGACGACTGTTTCGAGGACTTTGTCCACGTCGCCGTAAGGGGCCATCAAGCCTAGCCGCTCCATGCTATCGACGACATTGTTTTCGGCTTGGCGGGCCCAGGAGCGCTGGGCTTGAAGAGGCGAGTAGTCGTTCACCGCGTCGGACTCATCCTTTACAGGGATCGGCGTCTCGACCACAACTTTGTTGAGCTCTTGTTCTTCCCAAACGTGGCCCAGATCGTAGCCCCACAGGCGGGTTTGCGCGCGGAATGGCTTGAACCCCATTCGCTTGGTCTTGGGATCCAAGACGTCGCCTTCTTCGCTGTAGATGAAGGCCGGGAGCCATTGGTTCTTTCCGGCGTTGGTGCGCCAACTGTCAAAATTGAAGTAGTTGCTGATCAAGGACGAGCCGCCGTAGGCGCCGTTGAAGCGCACGATGTGGTAGTCCTGCTCTTCGACCCAGATGCGGCCGACGAAGCGGCTTTTGTCGTTTTTCTTCACGGGATCGACATCAAAGACCAAGCAACGGACTTCGCCCAGGAACTCGCGGCGAACGTACTGAAACGTGTAGTGCTGGCGATCGAAGCCGTACATGTCCACGTAGATCATCTGCAGGAAGCCTTGCGGGAGATATTCGGTGGAGAAGAAATTCCCCAGGCCGCCGAAAAGTCTGTTGTGCTTGGCATTGCTGGTGCTGCGGGTGAGCGGCTCGAGCTCGACGCCCTTGGCCAGTTCGGCGCGGCCGAGAAAGTACTTGTCGCCTTCAGGGACGGCGCCGGCCTGTTTATCCGGGCGGAGATTTTGGATATAGGTCTCCACCAGCGGCGAGTACTGGCGAAGCATCTGCATTTCGACTTGCTCTTGGGCGACAATTTTGTCTACTACCTGACTCATGGTGGTCTGTTGCTGGGCAGCGGCAGCTAAAGGCAGTGCGACGAACGCTAACGCGAGCGGAAAAATCTTCATGGTACGCATGTGTGTTTGCTGTACCAATTTGGTACAGCCCCCTGACCGGGAGGCTACTCCCGGGAGCGTACGCTGCCATCTGTACTGAGGCTCAGATTAGGGGCAGGTGTATTCGCGTTTGCTGGAGTACTACTTTCTCGGCTAGGTCTTTAGACCGGTTTGGACGAGGAAGGGGAAAAGCACAGGAAAACATGGGAAGAGTACGGAAAAGCACGGGTCTAAAGACCCGCCACTACAACACCGGTGTTCTGGGTGTTACCTGTGGTCTGGTACGGATGCACTATGGACTAGCACGTTGGGGCAGAGAGAAGATAAGAGCCAAGTCCGGGATTCAAACTTACAAGGCGGTTCCTAGTGGCCCAGAGCGACTCCTGTCCCCTGGCGCAGTTCCGAAGGTTTCGAGCCCTCCTCGATGCCATACCTCAGCCTGCGATTTTGAAAGACACGGAAGGGCGCATCGCGCTGGCCAATGCGGCGGCTTCGCGGCTTTGGAACAAGAAGCCGGAAGAGCTTGTGGGGCTTACCTCCGGCGACTTGGTTGACCCCGCGTCGGCGTGCTGGGCGGAGGCGGTGGACACGCTCGCGCTGTACTCGGGTGCACCTAAATTATTGCGGCGCAGGATGAAACTGCGCGGACAGCAAAAGTCGTTCTTGGTGAGTGTGGCCCCTGTCTATCTCTCGCGAGGAGAGCGCCCCGACGGCATTATTGTGGTGGTGCAGGCGGACGGCAAGGACGCGGCTGATCCGGCAGGTTCCGCCGAAGCCATTGTGCTGCGGCAGTTCGCAGAGTTGGCACTGATCCGGTGCGAACTCCGCGATGAGGAGAAGAAGAGTCCGGAAGAAGCAGAGATGGCCGGACACACTTTGCCTTCGCTGCAGGCATGCGTGGAGCGCGGGGCGCTGAGCAGTCCCGCGCCTGATCTTTCTGGGGGGCTCTGGCTGCCTCTCAAGCGATTGCTAAAATTGTGATTCAGAAATTTGCGGAAGCAGCGTGGGTGGCTCGACGGTCCTCGGAAGAGGCCATGGATTGGGCGAGCGTTAGGCGCGGGATGCGCAAGAGGAGGAAGAGTTCGCCGGCCCAGAGCAAAATGTCGAGCAAGCGGCCGCGCTGAAGATTGCTCAGGTTTTGGGACTGAAGGCTGACGTCGAGCGCTTTTCGGGAGCATTCTTCGATGAACGCGCGCATGGAGGCGAGGTCGACAGGTTCGGCGGTGAATTTGCGGCCGCGAGGATCGAGGCCTTCGAGCCGTTCATAACAGCGCAGCAGGAAATGGTTCAGGCACAGAGCCTGGCGATCCAGTGTTGTAATCGCGGCGCTGCCACAAGAACCAACCTTGCAGTTTCGCTTCCCATGCAACGTATCCATTCCACCCAGGCCCATTGGTTTAACCCGACTTCCAGTCTCTTTCTGCTTGAAACTTCCCGTCCTATATAAGATGCGTTATGCCACACAAACGGTTTCATCTTCGGAAATGCGATCCTGCATCATAGAACACTCTTCGGCGGCATTTGTTTCCGGATGGATTGCCGGCATGAAATGCTGCATCGGCAAAACCGGCAAATGCGCGACCATGGTTTGCACGCGCAGGCAGCGGTCGAGATAAGGCTTCAATAGCGCGTGGACCCAACGGGTGTTCTGGCTGCAGCATTTCGCGCGATCATTTCCGGCCCAGAGAGTAACGACGGTGACCAGGCGCGCTTCCTGATCGGAAATCATGACCAGGCAGCCAGCAAATCCGTTTACATCTTTCAGCGCACCAGCAAGGGCGGCGGGAATCGCGCTTTGTACGCGGTGGGCTTCCTGAGGCTTAGCGACAAACTCGACGCTGAGGGCAGTAACAGGGGGTAGACCCGCTGTTCCAGGCGAGATCGCGGCCGATTTCAGCGTATCGTTCTGTAAGAAGGGATAAGTGACACTGTTTGTCATACTTGAGTACCGCACCGGACTTGCCAAGGTTCCTCCATCGAATTGGCCCACCCTTGGGAGAAGGGAGGCGCATCCTCGCCCGTTCAGGGCGGGCCAGGATGCGCCCACTGGGGCACATGGGGACCGGGGAAGGTTCCCCACGGATAAGGACTCCCGAGCGTACTGGGGGTCTCTACGGAGGAATAGTGCGGTTGCCCCCCATTCCGTTTCAGGACAATTAAAATGAAATGGTTGCTCCATTGCGCCTGGAGGGGGGCAAAGATATACTCCTGCCCCAAGAAGCCGAGGCTCGCGTGGAGTTCTTCACATTTGACAAGGCCTATGTGGAAAGGCTGCGGGAGGGGGATCCCTCGACCGAGCAGCACTTTGTCGCCTATTTTGAGCAACTTCTGCGAATCAAGCTGCGCTCCAGGAGACTAGCTTCTGACCAGGTCGAGGACTTGCGGCAGGAGACGTTTATTCGAGTGATTGCCAACCTGCGCAAGGACGGCGGGATACGGCAGCCAGAGCGCTTCGGAGCTTTTGTTAACTCCATCTGCAATCATGTTTTACAGGAGTTTTACCGGATTAACGCCAAGAACCAACCCATGGAGGAAGACCACATGGAGATACCGGACAAAGTATTGGACTTGGAGGGCATGCTGGTCACGAAGCAATCGGCGGAGCAGGTGCGCCGCATCCTCGACGGAATGCCAAAGCGGGACCGCGAGCTGCTGCGCGCCATCTTCCTGGAGGAAAAGGAAAAAGACACAGTCTGCAAGGAGCTGGGAGTTGACCGGGAGTACCTTCGGGTACTAGTCCACCGAGCCAAGGATAAGTTCAAGGCGCTCTATGAGAAAGGGCAGATGGGGGTTGTCCGGCGGGCTACTGGTTTGGGGAACCAGTGAAACGATATTCCTGTTCCGTGCACTACCCTTCGGATGGCACAAATGGACCATAACGAATCAATACGGCTGCAAGCCGCAGTAAAGTATGTACTCGGCGAACTCTCCCCGGCCCAAAGGGAGGAGTACGAAGAGCATTATTTCGATTGCGCGGAATGCGCGGTCGACATCAAGGCACTGGCGACGTTTGCCGACACCACGCGGGAAGTCTTGCGGCGCGAGCGGGATGCCCAGTTCGCGAAGGAGCTGGTGCCCGCTCGCGGTGGGTGGCTGAGCTGGCTGCAACCGGTGGTGGCAGTACCAGCCATGGCGGCGTTGCTGCTGATCGTCGCGTACCAGAATACCGTCACGTTACCTAAGGCAAGGGAAGTGGCTGCTGCCAGTGAGTCGCAGATATTTGTGACTTCCCATGCGGCAAAAATGGCGGTTGTGCGAGGCAGCGAAGAAATTATAAAGTACTCCGTTCATCCCAACGAGAGCCTCCCGCTCAAATTTGACTTTACCCCTACACCCACTGCGGACGCTTACGTGTGTCAGCTTAAAAACGAGGCTGGCCGAACGGTTCTACAGTTGCGCGTTCCGGGAAGGTTCACCAACAAAGAGCTGGAACTGCCTGTTCCGGCGAGTCTCGTCAAGCCCGGCAAGTTCGCGCTTGTTTTCACTGCCGATCCGGGCGCAACGGGGCAGCCAACCAAGAACGAAGTCCTGCGCTTCAGTTTTGCTATTGAAATTCTCCCCTAAATGAAAGAGTATTGGGCTCCAAATTAGCTGATTGAGGTGTCCCCAATGAGTTCAAAGCACCACGGCCCCTTCTATTTTCATGCCGTCGGTCATGCGTTTAGCGCCAAATTCTGCCGCCCCTTCGAGCACGTCATCGAAGCGCAGGCGGCGACGTCGCTTCCCACCATAGGTGGGCACGCCAATGCGCACGTGGAGAACTACAAGGCGCACCATTTTGTTTCTTTCCGGCACGCACACACGCACGTCTCGGGAAGCTGGCAGGACGAGGAAACAGTTGTAACACACGCCACTTCGACGATTGAGGGCCTGAACATTCTCAATTTCATTACCGCGGACCGCATCGTGGCGCGGCTGACGTCGGAGTACCGCAAGGGAAGGAAAGAGGCGCATATCATCGCGATCGGAAGCCAATTTGACAATTTGCGGATCGCCGGGCATGAAGTGAAAGTGATCCTACGCCATGACCTGTTCCTGAAGTGCCCCGTGTTTGAAGACCTGCGAAAATTCATTGCAAGAGACAAGGAAACCGGGAAAATAGCAGCCACGGAAGATGGGGTCGCACTTTGTTCCTTGGTCGAGAGAATCGAAACCGATTTGCCGGGCCTGGAGAAGAATGGCCACATTCTGCGTATTCCCCATTTCGGCGAAGTTTCCGTCGCCCAGGTCTTTGCGACTCCGGGAACGCGGATTCTCACGATGCTCCGGCTCAATCTTGGGTCTCCCGATCAGGGACTAGCAACCGTGTGCGAAGCGCTGTCCGAAGGCCAGCCGCCTCCGCCTCCATCCGGCAATTAAGATTCTCCAGAATTGTTCATAGCCTGTTTTTGTCCGCAGTCCTAATATTCGGGGTGGGCTGCCGAAGTGAACGCCATTTTGAAGCTCTTTACGGCCAAATTGCTCAAAACATCCGCCGGGGTGATCTGAAGACTGCGGATATTCTCGCCGACCAAGCGCTTTCGCAAACTAGCTCTAAAGATGTGGCATGGTCCTGGCGCTTCCGAATTCAGAAGGCACTCATCCTGGCGTCCCGCTTGGCAGCAACTGAATCCCTCGCCCTCCTCAAAGAGGATATCCCCCCTTCGCTAGCTGGAACGGATATTGCAGTTCGGAAGAATCTGGTCGAAGGCATGGCTTACCGCGTCGCTCAGGAGTTTGGCAAAGCGGAAGAAAAGCTCCAATCGGCTCAAGATCTTGCAACCCAATCCCAACCTGCGATGCTTTGCGAGGTCTTGAACTACCGTGGAGCGCTGGAGTTTGACCTTAAAAGGTACGCCGAAGCCGGCGCAGTGTACCAGCGAGCTCTTGACCTTTCCCGGCAGGCCAAGAGGCGCGAGCAGGAAGCAAGCGCGCTAGTAAGCCTGGCTCGCGTGGCTACAATTCAGGAACGATTTGGCGAAGGTGTCGATCGAGGCCAAGCCGCTCTTGACCTTTCCATATCCCTCGACATGCAAGGAATGGTGGCCACCACCCGTGGAAACCTGGGTTGGAGTTACTTTCAATTGGGAGACTTTGAGGGAGCAGTCGAGAAATTCAAACAGGCTGCGGAGGACTCTCAGCGGCTTGGCCTGACTGGCTATAGTCTCTACTGGCAGGGTTTTTTAGCGCAGACCTATCAGGAACTCAATGACTACGCCTCCGCGGAAGCGTTGCTGAAGACCACGGTGGAAAACGCCGGCAAGCTCGGCATCAAGCAGACCATGACGGAGAACCTGAACTCCCTGGTACGTCTTTCCTTGAAAACGAACCACCTCGACGAGGCCGAGAATTACAACCGGCAGGCACTACAGATCGAGGAAGCGGGACTCGACCATTTCGGAGTGCTCGAAACGCAGCTATTGGCCGGGCGTATTGCCACTCTGCGGAAGGATTTTGCCCGGTCTGAAGCGCATTTCCGAAAAGTCATTCAAGACCCCGCGGCGGAGACTTTTTTGAAGTGGGAAGCCGAAACCGGCCTTGCCGAGATGTATGAGGCTAGAACGCGATCGGCGCTTGCGGAGCGGGAGTACCGCAATTCCATTGCCGCCTTCGAGTTAGAGCGCTCCGCCATTGATCGTGATGATTTGCGGATCAGTTTTCTTGCCCGTGGGATGGCCTCCTATGATGCATACATTGACTTCTTGATCCGTCAGGGGCGTCCCCTGGAGGCGTTGAACGTTGCTGAGCAAAGCCGTGCGCGTACTCTGGAAGAAGGACTGGCGTCCACGGCTCAAGCATCACACGCCTCCCCAAGCAAACTGCACCCACAGGAGATTGCGCGAAAATTGAAGGCATCGCTGCTTTTTTATTGGATCGGGCAGAAAAACTCGTATGTATGGGTGATCTCGCCGGCAAAGACTAGCTATTTCAAACTGCCGCCCGCTTCGGAGATTGAGCCTGTGGTAGCAGCCTATCGAAAAGCCATCTTGCAAATGCATGACGCTCGAGACGAGGGCAGCGCGGAGGGGAAAAACCTATACGCCATGCTGGTCGAGCCTGCGAAGAAACTAATTCTTCCCGGTTCACAAGTCATTGTTTTGCCATCGGAGAATCTCTACGGGTTGAACTTTGAGACTTTAATCGCACCTGACCCGCAGCCGCACTTCTGGATTGAAGATGTCACATTGACGACGGGAAGCTCGCTCACTCTACTGGCCGCCTCCTCCACCCAGCCGACACCCAAGGACAAGAGCCTCTTTCTGGTTGGAGATACGAAGCCGCCCAATCCTCCGTTTGCCCCGCTTCCGCAGGCGGCCGAGGAAATGAAGCAGGTCAAGAAATACTTCCCGGGAGGGCAGACGCGAGTTCTAGAAGGAGAGAGTGCCACTCCTTCAGCAGTGCTCAAGAGCAACCCGGAACAGTTTTCCTATCTACACTTTGTCACTCATGGGACCGCCAGCCACACGCGCCCCTTGGAGTCGGCGGTGATCCTTAGCCAGGAAGGCGACTCCTATAAGCTCTACGCGCGGGAGATTGTGCAGCACCGATTGAAGGCCACTCTCGTGACCATCTCCGCCTGTAACGGGGCGGGCACACGGGCATATTCCGGGGAGGGGTTGGTAGGGCTTTCCTGGGCATTTCTTCGCGCGGGCGCACACAACGTCATCGGCGCGCTTTGGGAAGTGAGCGATGCCTCCACGCCGCAGCTCATGGACGCGTTCTACAAGGAATTATTTCAGGGCAAGGACACCGCCACGGCCTTGCGTGACGCTAAGCTCGGCCTGCTTCATTCCGCTGACCCGGACTCTGTCTTCAAAAATCCTTTCTACTGGGCCCCTTTTCAACTCTACGCCGGGTCGTAGCGGAGCGCCGGCTTCCGCACTGTCCATCTTGTTTCTCCGGCTTCGGGCAAGCTGAGTGAAACGAATTCGCAGCGGGCGACACCATGTCTGAGTGGACCGCTGTCCCCGGAGAACTGATTGTCATGACTATCAACGAAGTAGTGGAAACAACAATGAATCGAGTCACTGGAATCCCGCGAGCACATTCCGACCAAAAACGAAACTCTACGAGAATCGAAGCCTGTGAGTTTGAACTGCTGCTCCAGCATGCCATGGAGATCTTGAAGGCCCGCGCAGAAAGAGCCGGGTTGCAGAGTGCATAGGCCAGGACTGACTCTGCCGAAAAGAATGAGTCTCGTTTGTGCTTTCGAGGTGTGGTGGACGCGGGGTCCATGCGGTGATACGATTTGCCCTCCTAGCCCACTATCCACGTAACGCAGTGCCAACCTATCTCTGCGACTTCATTGGGGGTGTATATGCCGCCAGCCGGACTAGATAACCTGAAACATATCGTCGTGCTGATGATGGAGAACCGCTCGTTCGACCACATGCTGGGCAGCTTGACGAAGCAATATCCCAAAATCAATGGCCTCACTGGCAACGAATCAAATCCCGACATGAACGGCACCATGGTTCAGGTGCAGCCCAATGCAAAGTTCCAGGGCCAGTTGGATCACGACCCCGATCACCATTTTCCTGGCGTCGACCTGCAAATCTTCGGAGGTACACCTCCCGGACCAGGTCGCGTCGCGAACATGCAGGGATTCATCAAGAGCTATGCAACCCAGGGCACCAGCATTAACGACTCCCATGCGATTATGTCCTACTTCCCCCCAAAGAGCCTGCCCGTGCTGACCAAGCTCGCAACCGAGTTCGCCGTCTTCAACGGCTGGTTTTCCTCCATTCCCGGACCGACTATCTGCAACCGCGCCTTTGCGCACTATGGAACGTCCTTCGGCAACGTGGACATGAACCTCTTCTACATCCAGGACCCCATTCAGAGTATTTATGAGCGCATGGTACAGGCCGGTCACACCGCCAAAATTTACTACTACGATCAGCAAAGCTCGACGATGGAGATTGTGAATCTCCTGAAAAACCAGCCGCAGATTTTTGGAAGCTACAGCCAGTTCGTCGCTGATTGCAATGGCAACACCCTTCCCGAGTACAGCTTTATCGAGCCTTGCTACAACGATCATCCGGGACCAGGTGGCGGCCAAGTTCTTGCTTCCGACCAGCATCCCGATCACAACGTGCAGGAGGGCGAGAGATTCATCGCCAATACCTACAACGCCATTCGCACAAATCAGCAGCTTTGGGAAACCACGGCACTGTTGGTGGTTTACGACGAGCACGGTGGAATCTACGACCACGTCGTGCCCCCCGCCTGTCAATCGGATGGATATAGCGCGACCGCAGACAAAACCGGAACGGGTGAAGCATTCAACTTCGACCGTCTTGGCATCCGTGTGCCTGCCATCCTTGTCTCGCCTTACGTTCCCCGAGGAACAGTCATACCCGGCACTGAAGATCCCAACGGTCTGGTTTTTGAACACGCCTGCATTCCTGGCACGGTGACGAGCTTCTTTTTGAAGAACTATGACCAGGCCACGGTTCGCGAGAAGAATTCCAGGAACTTTCTGACGCCGTTGACCGACACCTTGCGGCCCGATGATGATTGTTGGGTCTTTGACCTGTGAGGCAAAAATGACGAAAAAATACAAATTGATGATGAAGGTCCCCAAAACGCCAAAGAGCGCTTACGATCATGGCCGGTTCATATCCAGCCTGATTGAACATCAAATCAAACATTTCTCCGAAGTCGAGAAATCACTCTTGAAGCCCGGTCAAAAATTGACCGATATCTCAAAGATAAAAACGGAACTCCAGGCCAGCAAATACTTGAAGCGAATGACCGCACTCCTGCATCCTCAGGGCGCCGACAAGCCGCGGAGAGCGGCTCAGCCAAAGAAACCTACCAAAACCGCAAAAGGCGCGAAGCGCAAGAGCAAGGTGAAGACCAAGCGGGTTAAGAGAAAGAGCCGGTGAAGGAGGCCCTGTGCGACATTCAGTGTTGGCAGTTCTTTTGTTTGCAGTGGCGGGAAGCGTATGGGCCCAGGAGAATCCTCCGCAGACAGCTTCTACGCCGCCGAAAGTCGATCCTTCCGGCGAAGTCGAAAAACTGAAAGAGAGCTGCGGTGCTTTCAAGATCTTGCCATGTGCCGAGGAGCTTTTCACAGGGAAGCCGGTGCATATTGCCGCGGGAAGCATCGCGCCGCAGAACGGGTTTGGAGCGGGGATCTCTTATCTTGGGCACAAGACAACGGACAACTGGCGAATCAACTGGGACTC
>Ga0075030_100003609_pt1 | contig 14020 bp, 12 predicted proteins | sample LitLauG_LLR_2012_FD_71393 | JGI IMG/M metagenome (GOLD analysis project Ga0075030, IMG submission 71393) | Freshwater sediment microbial communities from Pennsylvania, USA - Little Laurel Run_MetaG_LLR_2012 | ecosystem: Environmental > Aquatic > Freshwater > Creek > Sediment | place: USA... | reverse complement strand
GGCGTCGGTGAAGCAGGTCCAGGCGGTGCTCGGCCACTCGTCCGCGGTGATCACCCTGCGGACCTACGCGCACCTGTGGCCCGGCGACGACGACCGCACCCGGTCCGTCATCGACTCCGCGCTGGGAGTCTTGCGGACCGGGTGCGGACTAGACGATCTTCAGACCGGCGTTTCCGCAGGTCAGGAGGCCGGGAGTGCCTAGGCGGCCTTCTTGGTCTCCCAGAAGATCTCGGCGATCTCGTCGATCTTGCCCAGCAGCTGGTCAGCGACGGCCACGTCGGTGGAGCCCTTGGTGCCGCCGGCGCCGGCCAGCTTGGTGGCCTCGTTGAACAGCTGGTTCAGCTGGGGGTACTTCTCGAAGTGCGGGGCCTTGAAGTAGTCGGTCCACAGCACCCACAGGTGGTGCTTGACCAGGTCCGAGCGCTCTTCCTTGATCACCAGCGCGCGGGCCCGGAAGGCCGGGTCCTCGTTGGCGGCGTACTTCTCGACGATCGCCTTGACCGACTGCGCCTCGATGCGGGCCTGGGCGGGGTCGTAGACGCCGCAGGGCAGGTCGCAGTGGGCGCTGACGGTGGCGGTGGGGGCGAGCAGACGGCCGATCATGGTGGTCCCTTCCGTTCGACTCAGGCGACACCGCGACACTACCGGGGTGATCCACGCAGCGCCGCCGGGCCAGCCAGGTGGGGCCATGACCGCCACGCCGGGCGCCCCCCTGGGCATCGTGGTGGTCAGCGGGGAGTCCATGTCGCCGACCCTGAAACCCGGCGACCGGCTGCTCGTGGGCTACGGCCGGGTGCCGCGGCCCGGTGACCTGGTGGTCGTCGAGCTCGGCGGCAGCCGACCGCTGGGTGTCAAGCGAGCCACGTTCCGCCTGGGGGACGGCTGGTGGGTCGAGCGGGACAACGCCACTGCCGGGGTGGACTCCTGGACCGTGGGCGCGATCGCGGCGACCGAGGTCCGCGGCGTGGTGCTGGCTCGGCTGGCGCCGGGACCGGCCTGGCTGCGAGCCCCCCGCCCGGGCGCTGGCGGCGGCGCCGCGACGGGGGCGCGACTGTGGCGCCGCTGGTTAGGCTGAGCCGCATGCTCGCCGTCACCGCCGACCGGATCTCCCCCGACGACCCCTTGGCCGGGCTGGCCGTGGGGGAGCGGCCCGCCCCGGTACCGCCGAGCGGATGGGTCACCGTGCGGGTCGTGGCAGCCGCCTTGAACCACCACGACCTGTGGACCCTGCGCGGGGTGGGCATCAAGGCGGACCGGCTGCCTGTGGTGCTGGGCTGCGACGCGGCCGGACTGGCGGAGGACGGCAGCGAGGTCATCGTCCACGCCGTGATCGGCGACCCGTCCCGCGGCGGTGGCGACGAGACCCAGGACCCCAAGCGCTCCCTGCTGTCCGAGGTGTACGACGGCACGCTGGCCGAGCTAGTCACTGTTCCGGCGCGCAACGTGGTCGCCAAGCCCGCCGCCCTCAGCTTCGCCGAGGCCGCCTGCCTGCCCACCGCCTACCTGACCGCCTACCGGATGCTCGCGACCCGCTCCGGCCTGCGGCCCGGGGACACGGTGCTCGTGCAGGGCGCGGGGGGCGGGGTGGCCAGCGCCGCGGTGCTGCTGGCCCGCACGTTGGGGCTGCGTGTGTGGGCGACCACCCGGGACCCCCGCCGTGCCGAGCAGGCCCTGGAAATCGGAGCGCACCAGGTCTTCGAGTCCGGCGCGCGGCTGCCCGAGCGGGTGGACGCGGTCATCGAGAGCGTCGGCGCCGCCACCTGGGAGCACTCGCTGCGGGCCCTGCGCCCCGGCGGGCGCGTCGTGGTCTGCGGGGCGACCAGCGGTGCCTCCCCGTCGGCAGACCTGAACCGGGTGTTCTTCCTGGAGCTCTCGGTGGTGGGGTCCACGATGGGCACCCGCGACGAGCTCGTGCGGCTGGTGCGTCTGCTGGAGGCCACCGGTGTCCGTCCGCGCATCGACTCGACGTTCGCCCTGTCCCACGCCCGAGCGGCCTTCGAGCGGCTGGCGTCCGGCGAGGCGTTCGGCAAGGTCGTGCTGACCACCGGGGCGGCGTGAGCCAGACCGAGGCCCCCGTCGACCCCCACCCGCCGGCGGCCCGCGGGCTGGGGCGGTGGACCCGCAGGCGCCTCAGCCTGCTGGCCGGCGCGGTCTTCGTGGCTGTCGTGGTGCTGACCTCGCACCCGGCCGGCGGGTCGCCGACCACGCTCACCGGCTGGGCGCGGCTGGCCCCGGGCGGCATCGCGGTGGTGTCCACGACCGACGCGCACGTCGTGTCGGGACAGCACTTCCCCGTGCAGCGGGTCCGCTGGCGCGGGGTGGACGGGGTCTGGCACGACGACGGTGGCACCTGCCTGGACGACGGCGCCGTGCACCGGGTCCAGCTGGGCGTGCTCGGCGGGGTGCACGTGGTGTGGCTGCACTGCCTGACCTAGTGGCCGCCCCCGCTGCAGCGGCAGGCCCGACGCGCCGGGCTAGACGTCCGCGTCGTCGTCCAGCCGGGCCAGCCACGTGGCCAGCCGGTCCACCGCGTTCTCAAACGCGGGGAACTGGTCCACGAACTCCACCATCCGGGCGGCCAGCCACTCCAGGCTGACCTCCTCCTCGCCGCGTCGGCGCGCCAGCTCCTCCATGCCGCGGTCGGTGTCGTACACCTACCCGCCCTAGGCCAGGGCCGCGGCGACCAGGGCCCGCTGCTGGGCCTCGTGACGCTGGTGGGAGCCCACGGCGGGGGAGGAGGAGGCGGGCCTGCTGACCGGCGTGACGGGGCGGCCGAGGAGGCCGGGCAGGTGCATGGCCATGAACGGCCAGGCACCCTGGTTGGCCGGCTCCTCCTGCACCCAGCGCACCTCCTCCACGTTCGGCAGCGCGGCCAGGGCCTCCGGCAGGGTGCGCGTCGGCAGCGGGTACAGCCGTTCCAGCCGGATGATCTGCGTGTCGACGCGGCCCTGGGCCTGCGCGGCCAGGTCGTAGTACACCTTCCCCGCGCACAGCAGCACCCGTCGCACCGCCGACGGGTCGGCGACAGGGTCGGGCAGGGAGGCGCGGAAGGTCCCGGAGGTGAACTCCGCCAGCGGGGAGGTGGCGGCCTTGGCCCGCAGCATGGACTTCGGCGTGAACACCACGAGCGGGCGGCGTGTCTCGGCGTGCACCTGCCAGCGCAGCAGGTGGAAGTACGACGCGGCCGTCGAGGGCTGGGCCACTGTCATGTTGTCCTGCGCGCACAGCTGCAGGAAGCGCTCGATGCGCGCCGAGGAGTGGTCCGGCCCCTGCCCCTCGTAGCCGTGCGGGAGCAGCAGCGTCACCGCGGAGCGCTGGCCCCACTTCTGCTCCCCGGAGGAGATGAACTCGTCGATGATGGTCTGCGCGCCGTTGGCGAAGTCGCCGAACTGCGCCTCCCACAGCACCAGTGCCTCGGGTCGGCCCACCGAATAGCCGTACTCGAACCCCATCGCCGCGAACTCCGACAGCGGGGAGTCGTAGGCGTACAGCTTGGCCCCGTGCTCGTAGCAGCGCTTCAGCGGCTTGTACTGCCAGCCGGTCTGGCTGTCCACGATGACGATGTGGCGCTGGCCGAAGGTGCCGCGCCGGGAGTCCTGACCGGCCAGGCGCACCGGGTGACCCTCGGTGAGCAGCGACCCGATCGCCAGCGTCTCGCCCATCGCCCAGTCGATGGAGTCGTCGGCCACCATCTGCGCCCGACGCTGCAGCTGCGGGGCCAGACGGTGGTGCACGGAGAACCCGTCGGGCAGCGTCAGCTGGCTGTCCACCACGCGGGAGACCACCGCCGCGCTGATCGCCGTCGCCACCTCGTAGGACGGGCGCTGCGGGGAGAGGTCTTGCTGGCCGTCGCGCTGCACCTGCTCCGAGGTCGCGCTGAGGGACTCGGCCGGGTCGGCGGCGCGGGTCTCGTTGAACACCCGCTCCAGCTGCTCGCGGTAGTCACGCAGGGCGAGCTCCGCCTCCTCCACGGTGATGTCCCCTCGGCCGACCAGCGCCTCGGTGTACAGCTTGCGGATGGACCGCTTGTTGTCGATGAGGGCGTACATCAGCGGCTGGGTCAGCGACGGGTCGTCCGCCTCGTTGTGGCCGCGACGGCGGTAGCAGACCAGGTCCACGACCACGTCCTTGTGGAACGCCTGGCGGAACTCGTAGGCCAGGCGGCCGACCCGCACGCATGCCTCGGGGTCGTCGCCGTTGACGTGGAAGATCGGGGCCTGGATGGTGCGGGCCACGTCGGTGGCGTAGGTCGAGGACCGGCTGGCGACCGGGGAGGTGGTGAAGCCGACCTGGTTGTTCACCACCACGTGGACCGTCCCGCCGGTGCGGTAGCCCTTGAGCTGGGAGAGCTCCAACGTCTCGGCCACCACGCCCTGGCCGGCGAATGCGGCGTCCCCGTGCATGAGCACCGGCAGGACGGGGAAGTCCTCGTCGCGGTCCAGGATGTCCTGCTTGGCACGCGTGAAACCCTCCAGCACGGGGTTCACGGCCTCGAGGTGGGAGGGGTTGGAGACCAGGGAGACGGCCACCGACGAGCCGTCCGGCGCCTGGAAGCGACCGTCGGCGCCGAGGTGGTACTTCACGTCGCCGGAGCCGTGGGCCGTCGACGGATCCAGGTTGCCCTCGAACTCCCGGAAGATCTGCCCGTAGCTCTTGCCGACGATGTTGGCGAGGACGTTCAGCCGGCCACGGTGCGGCATGCCGATGCATACCTCGTCCATCGCCTCGCGGGCCGCCTCGGACAGCACCGCGTCGAGCAGGGGGATCACCGACTCGGCGCCCTCGAGGGAGAAGCGCTTCTGCCCGACGTACTTGGTCTGCAGGAAGGTCTCGAAGGCCTCCGCCGCGTTCAGTCGGCGCAGGATGCGCAGCTGCTCGTCGCGGTCGACGCGCTGCAGGGGACGCTCCACGCGCTGCTGGATCCACTCGCGCTGCTCGGGGTCCTGGATGTGCATGTACTCGATGCCCACCGTGCGGCAATAGGAGTCGCGCAGCACGCCGAGCACGTCGCGCAGCTTCAGGAACGGCTTGTCCGCGAAGCCGCCGGTGGGGAACTCGCGGTCCAGGTCCCACAGCGTCAAGCCGTGGCTGGTCACGTCCAGGTCGGGGTGGTTGCGCAGCCGGAAGCCGAGCGGGTCGGTGTCGGCCATCAGGTGGCCGCGCACCCGGTAGGCGTGGATCAGCTCCTGGACCCGCGCGACCTTGTTGACGTCGGCCTCGTGGGAGGCCGGGATGTCCGCCGCCCAGCGCACGGGCTCGTAGGGCACCCGCAGCGCCGCGAAAACCTCGTCGTAGAACGCGTCGTCGCCGAGCAGCAGCTGGTGCACCCGACGCAGGAACTCCCCGGACTGCGCGCCCTGGATGATCCGGTGGTCGTAGGTGGAGGTCAGCGTCAGGGTCTTCGAGACCGCCATCCGCGCCAGGGTCTCCGCCGCGGCACCCTGGTACTCCGCGGGGTACTCCAGCGCCCCCACGCCGACGATGCAGCCCTGGCCGGCCATCAGCCGCGGGACGGAGTGGACGGTGCCGAGGGTGCCCGGGTTGGTCACCGTGATCGTGGTCCCGGCGAAGTCGTCCACCCCCAGGCGGCCGCCACGGGCCCGGCGCACCACGTCCTCGTAGGACGCCCAGAAGGTGGCGAAGTCCATCCGGTCGGCCCCCAGGACCCGGGGCACGACGAGCTGGCGGCTCCCGTCGGGGCGCGCCAGGTCGATGGCCAGGCCCAGGTTGACCTGGCCCGGGTGGGACACCGCGGGTCGTCCGTCCACCTCGGTGAACGCGGCGTTCATCTCCGGCATCGCCGCGGCCACCTTGACCACCGCCCACGCGATCAGGTGGGTGAACGACACCTTGCCGCCACGCGCGCGCGCCAGATGGTTGTTGATCACGATGCGGTTGTCGATGAGGAGCTTGGCCGGCACCGCACGCACGCTGGTCGCGGTCGGGACGGTCAGGCTGGCGTCCATGTTGGTCACCACGCGTGCCGCGGTCCCGCGCAGCGGCTCCACAGTGCCTTGCGTCGAGGGGTGCTCGGGGGGCCGGGGGGCGGCGGAAGGCGTGACTGTCGCGGCCGCTGCGGTCTCCGCCGGCTCGGCCGCGGGGGGGACAGCGGCCGGCGCCTGGGGCGCCGTGGCCAGCGCGGGCCGGGGGTGCGCCGCGCCGTTGGGCGCCGAGCCGTTGGGCGGCGCGGGGGCAGTGGCAGGCGCCGGCGCGCCAGCAGGCGGCGTCATGGTCGTGCCCGCGGACGGTGCCGGGTCTGCGGCGGCTGTGCTGGCGTCCGCAAGCTCGCTGGCGGTGCGCGGCAGGGTGACGTCGACAGGCTGGTAGTCGTCAAAGAAGTCCCACCACGCGGGATCCACGCTGGCGCGGTCCCTGAGGTACTGCTGGTAGATCTCGTCGACCAGCCACTCGTTGGGACCGAAGTCGGTGGTGGGGTCGGTGGGCTGGGCCGGGCTGGACACGGGTGCGGCACCGCCTGCGCGTCGGGTGCGGGTCTCAGGACGAGTCCCCAGCCTAGACCCGTCCCGGTGACGCCACGGCCGTGGACGCACCCGCTCGGCGACGTGGCTACCGCGGACGACGGTGGACGAACTTCAGCCCGCTCCAGGTCGGGTCGATGGCCGCGATCTTGACGTCGACCAACCCGGTGGACAGCCCTGCCGAGCGGACCGCGCCCTCGGTCACGTCCGTGACCACACCCGAGGCCCGCTTGGGCCAGGCCAGCCAGAACGCCGCTCCCGCGCGCAGCTCGGCTGCGGCGTCGACTGCCTGTGCCAGCGCGTCCAGGTCGGCGCAGAAGGCGAGCACGACGTCGGCGGCCTCTACGCCCCTGCGGGTGACGTCGGCGCCGTCCGGCAGCGGCCCCGGCGACCATCCCCGTGGCGCACCGAGCAGCAGCAGCCGGGCGTTCGGGCCGACACCCAGCTTGGCGGCCAGCAGCCGGGGGCCGGGCGGCGCGTCCATACGCGGCAGGCTAGCGGCGCCCGCCACGCGGCCTGTCCGTGGTTGCGAGCGGCGCACCCGGTTGGACAACCGGGAGTGAAGGGCCAGTTGTCCCTGTGCGCGCGCCCTTCGCGGCCCTACCGTGACCGCGATGACCGGGCGTGGGCCCGGGGCGGGCGGAGGACGTCATGGGGCGCTATGCCGAGCAGTACGCGCGCAGCCTGGCCGACCCTGAAGGGTTCTGGCTGCAGCAGGCGGAGGCTGTCGAGTGGACCCGGCCGCCGGCGCGGGCGCTGGACGACTCAGCGGCCCCGCTGTACCGCTGGTACCCCGACGGGGAGCTGAACACCTGCGCCAACGCCCTCGACCGTCATGTGGCCGCCGGGCGCGGTGAGCAGGCGGCGCTGATCTACGACAGCCCCGTCACCGCCACGTGCACCACCACGACCTACGCCGAGCTTGCGGACCAGACGGCGCGCTTTGCCGGCGCGCTCGCCGCGCTGGGTGTGGGCCGGGGCGACCGGGTGGTCATCTACCTGCCCATGATCCCCGAGGCGGTCGTCGCGATGCTGGCCTGCGCCCGCCTCGGCGCGGTCCACTCGGTGGTGTTCGGTGGATTCGCCCCGCACGAGCTGGCCGTGCGCATCGACGACGCCCGCCCCACGGTCATCGTCTCGGCGTCGTGTGGGGTCGAGGGTGCGAAGGTCATCGAGTACAAGCCGCTGCTGGACGCGGCCCTCGCCCAGGCCAGCCACGCGCCGGCGGCCTGCGTCATCGTGGACCGGCCCCAGGCCAGGGCCGCGATGGGCCCGACCGACCACGACTACGCCACCGTGCTGGCCGCGGCCGACCCGCTGCCCCCCGTCGCGGTGGCAGCGACGGACCCGCTGTACGTGCTGTACACGTCGGGCACCACCGGGCGGCCCAAGGGCGTCGTGCGGGACAACGGCGGCCACGCCGTCGCGATGGCCTGGTCGTTTCGCGAGGTCTACGGCATCCGACCGGGCGAGGTGTGGTGGGCCGCCTCCGACGTCGGGTGGGTGGTGGGGCACTCCTACATCGTCTACGCCCCCCTCATCGCGGGAGCGACGACGGTGCTGTACGAGGGCAAGCCCGTCGGGACGCCTGACGCGGCGGCGTTCTGGCGGGTCGTCGAGCAGCACAAGGTCGTGGCTCTGTTCACCGCCCCCACCGCCATCCGCGCCATCAAGAGGGAGGACCCCGGCGGGGCGGGCATGCGTCGCCACGACCTGTCCAGCCTGCGCACCCTGTTCCTCGCCGGGGAGCGCCTGGACCCCGACACCTACCACTGGGCGTGCGAGCACCTGGGTGTGCCGGTCGTGGACAACTGGTGGCAGACGGAGACCGGGTGGCCGATCGCGGCGAACCCCCGAGGCCTGGAGCCGCTGCCGGTCAAGCCGGGGTCACCGTCGGTCCCGATGCCCGGGTACGACGTCCGCGTCGTGGACCCGGTGGGCGCCGACGTCCCGGCCGGCACGGAGGGGGCGATCGTGATCCGCCTGCCGCTCCCGCCGGGGGCGCTGCCCACGCTGTGGGGGGACGACGACCGCTACGTCGCCGGGTACCTGTCCGCCTTCCCCGGCTACTACCTGACCGGGGACGGGGGATACGTGGACGCCGACGGCTACCTGTTCGTCATGGGCCGTACCGACGACGTGATCAACGTCGCTGGCCACCGGCTGTCCACCGGGGCGATGGAGGCGGTCCTCGCCACCCACCCCGCGGTTGCCGAGTGCGCCGTCATCGGCGTGCACGACGACCTGAAGGGGCAGGTGCCGCGGGGCTTCGTCGTGGTCAAGGCGGGCGTCGACACCGACCCGGACGTCCTGGCGGCGCAGCTGGTGGCGCTGGTCCGCGCCCAGATCGGCGCGGTGGCGGCGCTGCGCCAGGTGGACGTCGTGGCGGCGCTTCCGAAGACCAGGTCCGGCAAGATCCTGCGCAAGTCCATGCGCGGCATAGCCGACGGCGCCGAGGAGCCGGTGCCGTCGACCATCGACGACCCGGCAGTGCTGGAGGCGCTGCGTCCCGTGCTGACCTCCCGCCGCTAGGGCGAGGTGCGTGCCCGGTCGGCGGGGACGTGGGCGGCTAGTGCGCGGTGGCGCCCTTGATGATGAGCACGACGCCGACGACGGCCGCCACGGCCGCCACGGCCTCGATCTTGTGGGTGCCCAGCCACGTCGAGAAGGCGTCCACGCGGCTGGCCGTGGCGTCGGGGGACACCGCGTAGCTGATCAGCGGGACCTCCACGACCATGTAGGTGATCAGCGCGAACACGACGATGAGCAGCGCCTGCGTCGGGACCCGGTACCCGACCCTGACCATGAGGCCCACCGCAGCCAGCGAGAAGGGTGAGGGCGCGCCCAGGACGACGCCCGCGGCGATCGCCACCCAGACCGAGCCGCGCTGGAGGGCCTCGTCTGCCCTGGACTTCACCACCTCGACCTTGGCGTGGGCGCGGTCGCCCAGTGAGCCGTGGGGATCCGGAGCGGCGTCGCTGTGCCGCTTGTCCATCTCGCGCCCGATCAGCTCGCGTCCCCGCCTGGAGGCCGCGAAGATCGCGACGGCCAGGGCGATGACGCCGACGAGCAGGTAGACGCTCGGGCTCACCGACTTCGACGTGGTGCCCAGGATGGTGCCCTTGGCACGGAAGACCGCCAAGACGATGGCGGAGACACCGCAGCTCACGATCATGGCGGACAGCCAGAACGCCCACAGCAGCGGCTTCGGGCTGGGCCGGGTGAGGATGACCAGCACCACAGCCAGCAGCTGGATGCTCAGCGACCCCGCCGAGGCGACGGCCGGCAGGATGATGTGCGCCATCGGCGTGCGGTCGGCCCCGGTTGCGATCGTGACGAGGTCCGCCTGCACCGGCCGTCAGGACCGTACGGCGCAGCCGAGCACGGGGGGTACCCCGGCCGGGTGCGTGGCGGGCTGGGTCGTCAGCGACGCCACACCACCCAGGCGGCGGCGAAGGCCACCGAGTTCGTGGCGACGTGCGCCAGCGCCGGAGCGAGCAGGCTGTCGGAGCGCAGCCGCAGCCACGCGAACCCGACGCCGGCGACGGTGGTGGCCGCGACCGTCCCCACGATCACACCCGCGCCCCGGCTCCACACACCGCTGACGTGCCAGAGGCCGAAGGCCACGGAGCACACCGCCACTGCCCAGGTGGTGCTCATCTGGGTGCGCAGGAGGCCGAGCAGGGTGCCGCGGAAGGCCAGCTCCTCCAAGACGACGGTGCCCAGCGGAATCGTCACGAGCACAGTGAGCAGCATCTGGCCGGCACTGACGTGCACCCGGGGGTCGGCGAGAAAGCCCCGCGTCGCCGGCATCGCCGCGGCTGCGGCGAGCCCCGCGGCGATGACGCCCAGCACGGCCAATCCGTAGCAGGCCCCGGCCCTGAGCCGGGAGGGGCTCAGCCCCAGGCCGCCCACCCCGAGGCCGCCCGCGAGCCCCAGCAGACCGAAGCCGACACCCACGGCCAGGTTGGCGGCGGACATGAGGTGGGCCGGCACGTGGTGGATCCGTCCGAGGTTCCACGCGACCAGCGCCGCGGCCGTCGTCGCCAGGGCCAGCCGTGGCCGGCCCCGGCTGTCAGCTGTTCCCACCGAGACCGTGCAGCGCCACCATCGCCGTTGCCAGCCGCTGGGTGTCTGCCGCGGACCAACCGGGGGGAGCCGCGACCGAGGTGAGCGCCTGCGCCCATGCGTCGTTGTAGTTGTGTCCGTGGCCTGCGGGGGTGGAGAACCCCTCGATCAGGTCGGCGCTGACCTGCGCGAAGGTGACAATCGGGAACCACGAGGCCTGCCGGGGGATGTCGGAGCCCAGGGGGGAGCGCAGCCAGGGCGGCGGCCGGTAGAAGGTGGACAGGTTCCACCAGGTCACGGGGTCCGAGGGATGCTGCAGGTACTGCAAGCGGGGTGTCGCGGTGGCCGGGGTGAACTGGTCGGCCCCGGTCGCGAAGAGCACCGTCTCGCCCGCGCCGTAGGTCGGGCGCCAGACCGGGGACCCGGGGGTGCGGGCGGCGGTGAGGGCCGACCACAGGGGGTTGGCGTTCGTCGGGCCCACCCACAGGGCCGACGACGGGCCCGCCAGTACGGCGTTGACCCGCTGGGCGGTCGTGGCCCCAGGGAAACCAAACTCTGACCCGTACGACCCGAGGCTCTCCCCAAAGAACACCAGCAGCGGCCGGTGGGTCGCCGGCAGCGTCGACCAGTAGTCGTACACCGTCCGGTTCAGCACCTGGCCCGCGTCCGCGGCCTGCGCCCGGTCGGTGAGGAACGCGATCCACGACGGCAGGTAGGAGTACTGCATGCTGACCATCGCGCAGTCACCCGCCCACTGGTACTCCAGCGCCGAGGACATCACCGGGTTCACCCACCCCGACCCGGTCGCGGTGGCCACGACCAGCACCCTGCGGGAGAAGCCTCCCGCACGCTCCAGGTCGGCCAGCGCCAGGTCGGCCCGCGCCTGCGGCGTAGGTGCACTGGCCAGGCCGGCGTAGGCCCGCACCGGTGCCATGACGTGCGCGCCGGGGCCGGCGAAAGCCGCGAGGGCGTTCGTGGGGGTGACCCCGGCCACCCAGGTGCGGCCCTGCAGCCCCAACGTGTCCCAGGGCACGAGCGATCCGGGCCCCCCCGAAGCGCTCGCCACGGTGGGCTGGTGCACGCCCGGTTCCGTGGTCGAGTCCCCGGCGGAGAAGGCCGCGCTCGCACTGCCCAGGACGCCGTCGATGACGACCTTGTTGCCCAGGACCACCGCGACGACGACCACAGCCGCGGCCACCAGCAGGTGTGCCAGCGCGGGTGCCAGGCGGCGCTGCAGCGCCCGGTCGACCCAGCCGACCAGCGCGGCGACCAAGCGGGCCACGACGAGCAGGACGACGGTCAGCACCACGGTGACGGCCAGCATGACCAGGGTGTCGGCGGGCCCCACGTGGGGCATGGCCACCAGGCTGCGCTGGTCGTTCTGCCACGACAGCCACACCACCGCGGCGACCGGCACGCTCGCCACGCCCACGACGAGCAGGACCGCGCGGACGGCCGTCCTGCGCGGGGTGCGCTGCGCGAGCGGGGCGGGTCGGGACCCCCGGGCAAGCAGTCGGCGGACCCCTCCGGCGACCAGGCCCCCGATCCCGTAGCCCACGAGCAGGCAGACGGCGCTCAAGGCTCCCTGCATGACCGCCGGTCGCGGCAGGAGGCTGGGCCGCAGGGACTCCAGCCAGAACACCCAGCCCACGACCAGGGGCACCAGGTCCGGTCCGGCGAGCAGCCGCGTGCCCAGGCCCCGACGCGGCGGGGCGGGGTGGGTGGGCGCCGTGCCGGTCATCTCCGCGCCCCCTCGTGTCGTTTCGACGTGCCGCCGTGCGGGGCCGCCGCCCCTTGCCGGGCCTCGGCCGGCTCCAGCGTGCAGGAGTATCCCGTCGCCCGCAGCGGCGGGCCTAGTGGGCCTGCGCGCCCAGCACCACGCCGTGCCCGGACCTGCGTGGGTCACCGACCGCCTCGACGCCTGCGCCGTCGCCGACCCCCGGGGCGTCCACGGCTACCGCGTGCGTGCCGCCGAAGTACAGGTTGCGCGCCGGCCACACCCGCAGCGGGGCGTCGCCGACTGCGGCCAGCACCTCCTCCGGCAGGCCAGGCTCAGCCTGGAACCGGGAGCCGTCCCAGTGCAGACGGGGCGCCAGAACCGCCTGCTCGAGGGTCTCCCCGGCCACGAGCCGCGCCACCACCTGGGTCAGTGCGGAGCGGATCCGTTCGCTGCCGCCGGTGCCCACGGCGACGACGCGGCGCGGTCCGGCGAGCACGGTCGGCGCCATCATCGATCCCACGCGGGTCCCCGGGCGCCAGGCCCGGGCGTCGGGGACCAGGTCGGACTCGCCCATCATGTTGTTGAGCTGAATGCCGGTGCCCGGCACCAGAACCCCCGAACAGGTGCCCGTCGACGTGGTCATGGCGACCACCGTCCCGTCGCCGTCGGCCACGCTGACATGGGTGGTGCCGTGGACGGCGCGCAGACCGTCGATCGTGGCCCGGTCGCTGATCATGGCGAGCGCGGTGGGCAGGTCGGCACCGTCAGCGAGGGCGCGGAGCCCGAGGCGGACCAGTTCGCCACCGAAGGAGGGTGGGCAGTTGGTCAGCACCGTGTGGTCGCCGAGCTCGAACCGGACAGGGCTGCGCTCCACCACCTGGTAGGCGGCGAGGTCCGCGGCGGTCAGCCAGCCGTCCTCGGCGTCCATGCGGGACACCAGCGGCGCGGACAGGGCGGGGTCGGCGAACCCGCCGCGGAACTGTCCGTCCGCCAGGGCGTCCAGGAAGTCGGCGTACGCGGGGTTGGTGTGGACGTCACCGGCGCGCGCCGGGCGCCCTAGTGGCTCGTACAGCTGCGCCCCGTCCGGGGCGTAGGTCAGCAGGCCCGACACCAGCCCCAGGACCTCCGCCGAGCCCGGCGCGAGTCTCACCCCGGCGCGGGCCGCGTCGGCGGCCGGCGCAAGGACCTCCGCCAGCGGCAGCCGACCCCACCGGGCGTGGGCGTGCAGGTAGCCGGCTAGGCAGCCCGGGACAGCGACCGAGCCGGCGCCGACCCCGAAGGTCTGGTCGGCGGCCGGGTAGTGGATGGTCTCCGGCCGCGCACGCCCGGGGTGGTCGGGTGGGCGGCCACGGCCAGGGACGTCGACGAAGAAGTCCAGCAGGACGGCGGGCCCGTCCAGCGGGCGGACCAGCAGGAAGCCCCCGCCGCCGAGGCTGGTCAGGCCGGGTTCGGCCACAGCACCGGCGAATCCCGCGGCGACCGCGGCGTCCACCGCGGTGCCACCGGCGGCCAGCACCGCCGTCGCTGCCGCGACAGTGGCGGTGTCGCCGGCCGCCACCGCACTGCCCCGGGTCATCGCAGCAGGGTGCCATGCCGGGGGCCGCCTCCCACCGGCGGCCACCGGGGCGGGGCGGGACGCGCCGGTCGACCCCGCACCGGCGCAGGGTGACGCGGGGCCCATGATGGGGTCATGACGAGCCCTTCCGACGTGGACGGCGACACCGCGTCCACCCAGCTCGCGGCCCTCGCCCAG
>Ga0075030_100003606_pt1 | contig 14029 bp, 11 predicted proteins | sample LitLauG_LLR_2012_FD_71393 | JGI IMG/M metagenome (GOLD analysis project Ga0075030, IMG submission 71393) | Freshwater sediment microbial communities from Pennsylvania, USA - Little Laurel Run_MetaG_LLR_2012 | ecosystem: Environmental > Aquatic > Freshwater > Creek > Sediment | place: USA... | reverse complement strand
GTGCAAGCCGCCATCGGGCAGAAAGTTTCCGCCGAAGAATTAGGCGGCGCCGCCATGCATTCCGCCATCAGCGGCACCGTCGACTTTCGCGAACCGAACGACGAAGCCTGCATTGGCCGCATCCGCTCGCTCATCGAAAAATGGGGGTACCGTCGCCAGTCTCTCTGGGACCGCAAGAAGCCGATCGATCCGGCGCTGCCCGCTGAAGAGATTTACGGTGCCTACGACGCTTCTCCCGCGCGTCCATATGACATGAAGGAGATTCTCGCGCGCATTGTGGACGAAAGCCGGCTTGATGAGTACAAGCCCGAGTACGGCAAGACGCTGATCTGCGGCTACGCTCGCATCGGAGGTTTCGCCGTCGGCATCGTGGCCAATCAGAAATTGCACGCGCAGCAGACCGACCATGAGGGCCACAAGCGGGTCGAATTCGGCGGCGTCATCTATACCGAGTCCGCGGAGAAAGCCGCACGCTTCATCATGGACTGTAACCAGAACCTGATCCCACTTGTTTTTTTCCATGATGTCAACGGCTTCATGGTCGGGCGCGACGCCGAGTGGACGGGCATCATCAAAGCGGGAGCGAAGATGGTGAACGCTGTGTCGAACTCGGTTGTGCCGAAAATCACCGTGATTGTCGGCGGGTCTTTCGGCGCCGGACACTATGCCATGTGCGGTAAAGCCTACGACCCCCGGTTTGTGTTCGCCTGGCCGACCGCGAAATACGCGGTGATGAGTGGAGACGCCGCCGCCGGCACGCTGGTGGAAATCAAAGTGAAGCAACTGGAGCGCAGCGGTAAGAAGTTGAGCGACGAAGAAAGAAAAGAACTCTTGGATTCCACCAAGAAAACCTACGAAGAACAAACTGATCCGCGCTACGGCGCTGCGCGGCTGTGGATCGATAAGATCATCGATCCGATGGAAACGCGTCAGGCGATCACGCAGGCGTTGGAGGCGGCGTCGCTGAACCCGGATGTGCCGGAGTTCAAAGTGGGAGTCTTACAAACATGATTCACCACGGAGACACCGAAGCACGGAGTAAACTTCTTCATGAAGATCTCACCGAGAAGATCATCGGCGCTGCCATCGAAGTGCATCGCGCTCTTGGTCCGGGCCTGCTCGAATCTGCCTACGAGGAATGTCTGTGCCACGAACTGCATCTGCGCGAGTTGGTATTCCAGCGCCAGTTGCCGCTTCCGGTCGAATACAAAGGCGTCAAGCTGGATTGCGGATATCGCCTCGACTTGATTGTTCAAGATGCAGTCGTCCTTGAGCTGAAGTGCGTAGAGCACATTCTGCCAGTCCACGAAGCACAATTGCTAACGTATCTCAAGCTGACGGGCAAACGCGTCGGCATAATCATTAACTTTAACGTCGCCACACTCGTAAGAGGCGGCATAGTAAGGAAGGTTTTATGAACCGATTTTCCTTTCTCCGCGCCTCCGTGTCTCCGTGGTGATCATGTCTACGTCGATCAAACTCGTAGAATGTCCCCGCGATGCCTGGCAAGGCCTCAAGGGCCAGATCCCTGCCGATCTGAAGACCAATTATCTGCAGGCGCTGATCTCCGCCGGATTCAAGCACATCGATGCTGTCAGCTTCGTCTCTCCCAACGCCGTCCCGCAGATGGCCGACTCGGAAGATGTCCTGAAAGAACTCAACCCGCCCGACGACGTGGAGATCATCGGCATCGTAGTCAACGAAAAAGGCGCTCAGCGAGCGATTGCGACTGGGAAGGTTCGAACTCTGGGCTTCCCTTACTCGATCTCCCCGACGTTTCTGCAGAACAATCAACGCCAGACCCTCGAAGAAGCCATCGAAGAACTGGAGAAGATCGAGAAGAAGGCTGACGAAGCCGGACTCGACACTGTCGTTTACATCTCAGTGGCGTTTGGCAACCCGTACGGTGACGATTGGAGCGTCGACGAAGTCGTCGCTGCCGTGGCACTGCTTGAAATACAAGAGATCCGCACCATCTCCCTCGCCGACACAGTCGGACTCGCGTCACCTGAGAAAATCAAGGAAGTCATCTCCGCCGTGATTGCCGAGTACGGCTACCTCGAAATCGGAGTCCACCTGCACAGCCGTCCCGAAGAAGCTGCTGCCAAAGTCATCGCGGCCTACGACGCTGGGTGCCGCCGCTTCGACTCCGCGATCGGTGGCTTGGGCGGCTGTCCGTTTGGGCAGGACTCATTAGTCGGTAACATTGCCACCGAAACCGCAATCGAGGCCCTCCGCAGTTGTGGCGCGCACTTGCCTCCGCTGAACTCCTTGGAGGCACTCACCAGAGCAACCGCTGAAATCGGCGCCCGATACAGGGTTTCGCCGAATATGTGAAAAGGTTTTCCTCGATTCTTCGCAGAAAGAATTACGACCGGCGTCGTAAATCGAGCGTATGATTGCTCGCAAGAAGACGACAAAGGGTCCTCGAAAGTAAGTCTCGACCGCGTGGTCGCCCTTTCTCTCACTACGGACCTTAGTCGCCGCCACCAGGAGGAACCCTAATGAAGTTATTCTGTCGAATCGTGGTCCTAGCCACCGTAGCACTTTTGCTTGCTTCACACGTTTTTGCCCAGGCTCCCACAATCACCAACATTAATGTCAAAGATACGGGTTGCATCTACAAAGTGGGCATCAGCACTCGTCAATGCAATATCGCACCAGGCATGACCGTCTCCGTTGTCGGCACAAATTTTGGGAAGTTGGCTGGAGGGATCGGCATGTGTAGTTGCCCGTCCCCGACTCTTGTCACCTGGACGAACACGCGGGTGGTAGTGACGATCAACGCTGCTACTCCGAACGCCGGCTTGTTTCTGGAAACCAACGGGGGCGCGATGAGCAACACCGTTCCTTACACGGCGCTGGCTCCACTCATTACCAGTATCGCTGTTGGCAATTGCACCTATGTTCCCAATCAGAGCCAGTTTCTTTGCATGATTACGCCGGGCACGCAGGTGACCATCAACGGTAGCTACTTCGGACCGGGGACTGGTGGCGGACAGGTCGTTACCTGCGACTGTGGAGTGACTCCGACGATCAATAGCTGGAATCCGAATTGGTCAACCAGTCCATCGCCCTATAACAATCAGATCGTGATTACCGCCAATCAGGCCGTTTGCGGGTCAACAGTCGCGGTCCTGTTCGATACGATGTGGAGCAACTACGTTCCCTATACTGCCTGTTAGCGACTGAGAGCGCGGCGCGAACCTATCCGTTTCGCGCCCGCTACCACCCAGTTCAAGCCACCCGTCGCCCCAGTTAACGCGGGCCTCTTGTATACTGCAATGTTCCTGTCATCCTCCGACGTCACACATGAGCTACAGCACGCTTGATCTGAGTTGCGACTCCGGCATCGCCACCCTCACTCTCAACCGCCCCGATAAACGCAACGCGGTCAGCTACGAACTGATCGACGATCTGACACGTGCCTTGGAAGAAGTGAGAAATTCCACCGCTGGCATTCTCATTTTGACCGGGGCGGGGAAGGCCTTTTGCTCAGGCATGGACCTCGATAGTCTCAAGTCCCTGATCGGCCGAACGCCCGAGCAAAATCTCGAAGATTCGCGAACGATGGTTGGTTTGTTCCGGTCGCTCTACGAATTCCCCAAGCCGACAATCGCCGCCGTGAACGGAGCGGCCATTGCAGGAGGCACGGGGTTGGCGCTGCTTTGCGACTTTACCCTTGCGGTGCCGGAAGCGAAGTTCGGATACACGGAGGTCCGCATCGGGTTCGTCCCGGCGATCGTCTCGACTTTTCTACTGCGCCAGGTCGGCGAAAAGATCGCTCGTGATCTTCTCTTAACAGGCCGCATCTTCGATGCCGCCGAAGCATTGAAGTTGGGTCTGATCAACGAAGTCGTGGCGCCAGAGAAATTGCTCGATCGTGCCCGGGAACTGGCGGGCCAGTTGGCCGAGAACAGTCCACTTTCGCTCTTCTACACCAAGCGACTGCTGACGGATCACGCGCGCGCCGAACTCGATACGCAGATTGAAGCTGCAGTCCGCGAGAATGCCGGTATCCGCGAAAGTGCCGATTTTCGTGAAGGCATCACGTCGTTCCTCGAAAAGCGCAAACCAAAGTGGACTGGCCGATGAGCGGGATTGTGAATGAAACACGGATTCGCGTGCGCTACGCCGAAACCGATCAGATGGGCGTCGCGTATCACTCAAATCATTTCATCTGGTTTGAGGTGGGACGGGTTGAGCTGCTGCGCCAGTTCGGCTTCAGCTACAAGAATATGGAGGAGGCAGACGACTGCTTCATCGCGGTAGTTGATGCCCGTTGCCGCTACCGAGCTCCTGTGCATTATGATGACGAGGTTGTCGTTCGCACCTCGATCAAGCATGTTAGAGAGAAGATGATCCACTTCGTCTACGAGTTGCGAAAAGCAGACGGTGGTCAACTGCTCGCCGAAGGTGAAACGACGCACATTGTCGCCAATTCGAAAATGAAGCCGCGAGCGCTGCCGGAGAAATATATGAAGATATTCCGCGCCGCCGTGGGCCAACACAGCTGAGAACCGAGAACTGCCTTGCAAGCCCTACACATTAACGGAAATGACCTCACTCTCGAAGCCGTCCGCGAAGTAGCGCGGGTCGGCGACCGCCGTCCCGTCCTGCTTGACCCCGATGCCCGCGAAGCCGTGAATCGTGCCCGCGCCGTGGTCGATTCACTCGTCGCGGCCAATAAGATCTCGTACGCCATCACGACTGGTGTCGGCAAGCTCAGCGATGTTCACATCGTCGGCGATCAGGTTCGCGAATTGCAGGTGAATCTCGTCCGCTCTCATGCAGTCGGTGTCGGAGAGCCGCTTGCGGTCCCGGATGTCCGTGCCATGATGCTTCTGCGCGCGAACTCTTTGTCGAAGGGCCACTCCGGAGTGCGCGCGATCACGATCGATACAATCTGCGAAATGCTGAATCGCGGAGTCACTCCCATGGTCCCTTCGCAGGGCAGCGTCGGAGCGAGTGGCGATCTTGCGCCCTTGGCGCATCTCGCGCTCGCCCTCATCGGGGAAGGCGAGTGTTTTGATGAGACGGGCAAACGGATGCCGTCTGCCCAGGCTCTGAAAGGCGCTCAGATCAAGCCGCTCGTGCTGGAAGCAAAAGAAGCGGTCTCGCTCATCAATGGCACGCAAGCGATGCTGGCCATTGGTACTCTCATGCTGCTGGATGCCGAGATTCTGGTCGACACCGCCGACGTTCTTGGTGCCATGACCTGCGATGCCCTCAAAGGAACTAACGTTGCATTCGACGAGCGCATTCAGAAAGCGCGTGCCCACGCGGGGCAAATAAAAACGGCCGCCAACCTGCGCCGTCTGCTCGAGCAAAGCGAAATTCGCGAATCACATCGCGACTGCGGCCGCGTGCAGGATGCTTACTCGCTGCGCTGCATCCCTCAAGTTCATGGCGCAGTGCGTGACACGATTGCCCATTGCCGGGCCGTCTTCGAGACCGAGACAAATTCCGCGGTCGATAACCCGCTGGTCTTTGTGAAGAACCAAAAGGCGAAGGATGGCGAGGGAGATGTGCTCTCTGGCGGGAATTTCCACGGTGAGCCGCTTGCTTTCGCGCTCGACTTTCTCGCGATTGCCCTGAGTGCTCTCGCCGGCATCAGCGAACGCAGGCTCGAGCGTATGGTGAATCCTGCTCTCAGCGAAGGCCTTCCGCCATTTCTTGCGCCGGGCGCCGGAATGAATTCGGGTTTCATGATGCCGCAAGTGACCGCCGCAGCTCTGGTCAGCGAGAACAAGGTGCTGGCACATCCCGCGTCCGTCGACTCGATCACTACCTCAGGCAATAAAGAAGATTATGTCTCGATGGGCATGACGGCGGCCAACAAATTAAAGAGAGTGGTTGAGAACACGCGCAATACCCTGGCGATCGAAGCGATGGCCTCGGCCCAGGCGCTCGACTTCCTCGCGCCGCTCAAGACTTCCAAGCCGTTGCAGCGAGCGCACGCGGAGATTCGCACCGTCTGCGCCACCATGGACAAGGACCGCGTCATGTATCAGGATTTCGCGCGCATTGCGCAACTGATCGCCAGCGGAAAATTGGCGCAGATTCTGCAATGAAGACTCCTGAGCGTGCGAAATCTTTGCACATGAAGTGATCTTTGCTGCGGCTTTACAGCTCCGTGCCAATTCCTGTTTACAGTGTCGCGTCTCATGTTTTACACTCGGCGAGCTTCACGCTATCCCCCGAGCGTGGCCTGCGTTGCTCCTAGCGCGGTGCGTTTTATCCCCGCCGCAGCGAGATTTCAATCCCTCCAATAACAGGGATCACGTGCGCTGGTAAAAACCTGACAAGGGACTAAACATGCTGAACATGGATCGTGCAAACCGTGTGATGAGTCGTGCCGTTGCGCTTCTGGTGCTCGTTTTCGCCGGTCTGAGCGTCGGTGCTCTTGGCCAAGTAGCCATCACCACGTATCACTATGACAACTACCGCACAGGCTGGAATTACCAGGAATCGGTGCTGACTCCCGCCAACGTGAAGCCGGGGTCTTTCGGTTTGTTGAAAACCGTGGCTCTCGACGACCAAGTCGATGCGCAACCGCTGGTGGTGCCCGGCGTTGTGATTACCGCGGGAAAATACAGAGGCACGCACGACGTCGTTTACGTTGCAACAGAGAACAACACGATCTATGCGATTGACATCCATACGCGGACAGTTTTACTCAAAGTAAACTTCGGCCAACCCATCGGCTATCCGCTTGGCTGCGGAAACAACGGTCCCAACGTCGGCATTAACTCCACGCCGGTAATCGACCCGGGCAGCAACACCTTGTACGTGATGGTGTACACGCGCAACACGAAAGCACAACCGATCTATCTGTTACACGCTCTCGATCTCGGAAGCTTGACCGACAAGGTGACTCCGCAGCTGGTCTCTGCCTCGCACACGCTGACCGATGGATCGACGTTTACCTTCAACGCGAAATACCAGCGCCAGCGGCCAGGACTCCTGTTCGCGAACGGCAGCATTTACGCCGGGTTTGGCAGCTTTTGCGACCTGAGTGCAAACCTGTCGCGCGGCTGGTTGCTGGGGTGGACGGCGGCAACACTTGCTCCGTTTCCCTCAAACGAACTTTTCGATCAGCAGGCAACGTCGCCCGACAGTTTCTTCCTTTCTTCAATCTGGATGTCAGGCTATGGCCCCGCCGCCGATGATGATGGCAACATTCTGTTCGTTACCGGTAACTCCGATTATTCGGGTACGACCTACGACGGCATCACCAACATTCAAGAGAGCGTAGTAAAGGTCTCGTCCACGCTCACGGAAGTTGTCGATCTTTTCACGCCGAGCAACCAGGCCGCTCTCGATCAGAGCGACGCCGATTTTGGCTCAGGCGGGGCACTGGTTTTGCCCCATCAGCCTGGGGCAATTCCCCATATTGCGGTCGCCGCCGGTAAAGACGGCAATATGTATGTGATGAACGAAGACAACCTCGGTGGCTACAACCCGAACCAGAATAATGTGCTGGGTACCTACTCGGTTGGAGGTTGCTGGTGTGGGCAGTCCTATTTCGTCAACTCCGACGGAGTTGCGCGCGTTGTCAGCAGTGGCGGCAGCGTGGCTGGAATCTGGAAGGTGCAGACGTCGCCGCAGCTAGCGCTATCGCTTGAGTCTGTTTCGCCTTCGCTGGGTGGAGTGCAAGATCCCGGGTTCTTCACGACGATTTCCTCGAACGGCACAGCCAGCCCGATTGTTTGGGCCCTCTCCCGTCCCATCAACTCAAGTCCCGCCGCAATTCGCCTATCTGCCTATGATCCGAATTCGCTGAAGGCGGGGACGATGAAGCAACTGTTTCGAGCCATTGCCGGTGTTTGGCCGAATCTTGGAGGCAATTCCAATCTGGTTCCCGTGGTCGCCGATGGCCATGTTTTCGTGGCCAGCAATGGTCAGCTGAAAGTCTTCGGCCTGCTTGGGATGGGAGCGAAAAACAGTCTGACGAAAACAAAGTAGCGTCGACGGTTAAATTCCATGCGGTTCGTACTTCGCCTCTTCGTGGCGCAGTACGATCGCAGGTTTCCTCAGGTTGGTCTCGCCGCCGATCCGTCCAGCCCAAGGTCGCCGGCGATTCCTTTCATGGCTGCAATGCAGAAAGCAATATGTTCTTCGAGATCGACGCCAAGATCGGCGGCTCCCTGAACAATGTCTTCCCGGTGAACGCTCCGCGCGAACGCCTTGTCTTTCATCTTCTTTCGTACCGAGGGCGCTTCAACTTCGGCCAGCGATTTTCCCGGTTTTACCAGCGCGCAGGCGGTAATGAACCCTGCCAGCTCATCGCACGCGAACAGAGTCTTTTCAAGAGGCGAGACTCGTGCCACGCCCGTGTATTCCGCGTGCGACATGATCGCGCGCCGCACTTCCTCTGAGTACCCGCGCACCTTGAGGATCTCGGAGCCCTTGTAAGGATGTTCGTCCGTAGTCGGATACTTCTCGTAATCGAAGTCATGCAACAAGCCGACGAGGCCCCACAATTTTTCATCAGCTCCTGTCTGGCGGGCGTAAGCACGCATGCAGGCTTCGACAGCCAGCGCATGTTTTTTCAGACTTTCCGATTGAGTGAACTCAGTTAGTAAACACCATGCCGCTTCGCGCTCATCCATCGTTTCCCGCCTGTTTTCCACGGATTTTCGTTGCTCCACTGCATTGCTTTACGACGTAACCTCTGTCGCGACACACTTTTATCTTGACATCCACAGGACCGATCCAGCAGATTACACGCTAGTTGGCTTTGAGAGTAGCCCCGCTCTGGCACTCGCAAAACCTGAATGGCCACCACATTAACGCCCGTGGACTCACGGGAAGTTGTTCGCTGTGACCGTTGTCTTCTCGTGCAATTCCGCACATCAAACAGTCTCTGCCGCCGTTGTCATCTTTCATTGGACGAGGACGAAGCGGAAATGGCTGCGATCACGCCCATGCCGGAAGCAATTCCGGTCAACATCAATTCTAACGGCCGCGGACATCTGAAGCTGGCGCACTCGATCCGTTCGCTTCGCTTGCGCAACGGTCTGAGTCAGCGGCAGCTCGCGCTGCGGATGGCCGTGCCTCGAACCTACGTTTCGAAAATCGAAAACGAAAAAGCGACGCCCACTCTCTCTTCACTGGAGCGGTTGGCGCGCGCGCTTGAGGTCAGCGTTCCAGATTTGCTTTCTGGCGGAGAACGCAACCGCCAGGAAGAAATTCGCGAGCTCATGGAAGATCAGTTCGTCGCCGAGGTTCTTCCGTATCTATCGCAATTGAATGGAATGCAGATGTCGAGCATCCTTGCGCAGGTGCGGGACTTGACGGTTCGGCCACGCCGCAGCGCATAGCGCCAGTCCGACGATCGCGATGTGCGCGTCGTGGTCATGCACTAACGAGTAAAGCTTCGAAGCTTAATTTTGAGTTTTTCCGGGCGCACAACCAACTGGACAGCCGGAACCTTCGGGTTCCGGCTTTTTTTGTTCTTACGGCAATCCTGCGCCCTGTTGTTGAAGCAAATGCGCGTGAAACTGCAGAACCTTGCACAATGGAAACCATAATGCGCAACAGTTTGCATGTCGTTCAATAATTTCTGTGGAAAGCTCCGCTTTCTGCTTGACCCTTGCTTTTGAACGGGTTAAGTTTGCGCAACTCCCCGATGCTGAGGAGAAGACTCCCAGCGAAATCTCTAATTGGTGAACAGGAAAACCTCAATGAAAATTTCTCAGATCTGTGCCACAGTTCTGCTTCTGGTGCTCGGTTCGGCCATGGCTTTCGCTGACAGCCTGACGGATCCGAAGATCATCATTCACGGCATCAATGGCGGGAATGGTCCGCAGGCGTGCCCCCGGCAGGGATGCACGCAGGTCGGCGTCGATTTCTCCTTTAGCGTGCCAAAGGGCGGCACCGGAACGCTGTACTTCACCAATGCCAGCGGCAAGAACTGGACCTCGCTGTCCCTGATCGAGACCGGCGTTGCGGCAAAAGATATTACCTGCTCGCAGACCTTGTTTCTGAGTTGCACCACGAAGACTCTGAAAAACGGCTCAGTCGAAATCCTTCTGTCTGGAGTGAAGCACGGTCTTAACCCGCGCACCGGAATTTTGGCTGGGGCGAGCTTCATCATCGGATTTAAGTGTGATCCGGCCTGCTTTTCGGGCACCATTACAGGACACGCCGGAACCGCTCCGGAGCCTGGCACCGTAGCTCTGATGGTGACTGGACTGGGCGCGCTGGTTTCGCGCCGCAAGATGTGGAAGGGTCGCCCGAACTCCTAGGAGCCGGTGAACTGGTTCTTGGGTTAGGGCACGGGTCCACTGTTTGAACTCGAGTTTTGCACTACGGCATCGCTTAGCGATGCCGTAAGTTCTTGGCGTCGAGAAGCTCTTTAAGGCCGTGCGCTGTCGTGGGAGCTTCAGACGCCTAGAGGGTGTGCTTCTCGAGCGCAAAGGAAAGTTCTAGGCCACTCCCGGCCCCCCCCAGCTCAGTCCTGGTAACTTCCAGCTAGCCAGAGGAAATATGTCGACTTCGTGTGCATTCGTGCGTTGGTTCACTGTATCAAGAGTCATCTTGCTGCTGGCGCTGACCACGGCTGCTTCGGCCCAGCTCACGCCGAGCGACGACGCCTACGTCAACTCGGCGCTCCCGACCACCAATTACGGCGCCGCCACCACTCTCAACCTGCAAAGCTCCGCCGACACCGCTTTCATCCGCTTTGACCTGACGGCCGTGCCTGCCGGCTATACGGGCGCGTCTGTCGCCAAAGCGACACTGAAGCTGTATGTGAACTCGGCGACGACGGGCGGCAGTTTCAACGTCGACTATGTCACGGGCACCTGGGTCGAGAAGACAATTACCTACAGCTTGCAGCCGACGATCGGAACGACGATTGCCGCCAGCGTTCCGCTTACCACCGCCAGCAAGGCGAAGTATGTCGAAGTCGATGTGACGTCGGCGGTGGTCGCATGGCTGAACGGGACGCAGTCTAATGACGGGATCGCGCTGGTGGCAAACAGTCCGCTGGTCGCGACCTTCGACAGCAAGGAGAACACGGGAGCCAGCCATCCTCCGGAACTGGACGTGGTGTTCACGAGTGGCGGCGGCATCACGGGCATAACTACGGCGAACGGCAGCGGTCTGACTGGTGGTGGAAACAGCGGAACGCTCAATCTGAGTCTGCTTACCTCCTGTAGCAGTGGTCAGTCGCTGGCTTGGAACGGATCGGCCTGGGCGTGCGCGGCCAGCGGCACGGGCACGGTGACCAGCGTGGGTCTGGGCGCGCCCGGTTCGGATTTCACCGTATCCGGTTCGCCGGTCACTGCCAGTGGGACGTTGGGCTTGAACTGGAACGTGGCGCCGACGAGTACGGACACGGCGAATGCCATTGTGAAGCGCGACGGTTCGGGCAGCTTCGCGGCTAACACGGTCAGTGCGAGTCTTATCAATGCGGTGGATGTTACCGTTTCAGACAGCACAGTCGGCGCAGCCACGATCCAGGGCTATGCAAACGCGACCACGGGGTCTTCCTGGGGAGTTTATGGTGTGACAAACAGCAATGCCAGCAATGCCTATGGCGTAGTTGGCTACGCGACATCATCATCGGGGACTCCGAAGGGCGTCTACGGCGTGGCTACAGGTGCGACGGCGGTGGGTGTATTCGGACAACACGGCTCCCTGAGCTCGAGCGGATCCTCGTTTGCAGGGCTCGCCGGCTTCGGCACTTGGGGTGACGGCGGGACTGCTGGAAGCCCTGGTGTGCTGGGGACCGCAGACGATTCCTATGGAGGATATTTCGTAAACAATAGTCTCACCAAAGAATCGGTGGGCGCGCTAAACCTGAACGTCTCGGGCTTCCCTTTTGCCGCATACGGCGGGGTGGGCGGCAATCTCGGTTGTAACATTGATTCCGCTGGCAGCCTCAACTGTACCGGAGCCAAACACGCGGTAGTTCCAATCGACGGCGGAGCGCGCAAGGTTGCGCTATCAGCCATTGAGTCACCCAAGAACTGGTTTGAAGATTTCGGCTCGGCTCAGCTGGCCAGCGGATCGATCGTAGTAGCCCTCGATCCCGACTTCACCCAAACCGTCAACACTGGGGTCGAGTATCACGTGTTCCTGACCGCCAACGGCGATTGCAAGGGTCTGTATATCAGTAACCGGACACCGGTCTCGTTTGAGGTACACGAATTGGGCGGAGGCTCTTCCAGCGTGCCGTTCAGCTATCGCATCGTGGCACTACGAAGGAACTATGAGAACGTCCGTCTCGAGGATCATTCCAACGACCCCGATCCGGGAAAGATGATGCTGCGGCGCGATCCGGCGGTCATGCCGGAGGCGAAGAAGGAACTGACGCTGTTTCACGCGCTGCCAGGACAGGACAAGAGCAAGTGACGCCAGACTGGCATTGGTCCGGCTTCATGTTTTTAGGGGCTCTTTTTCGAATACTGTTTCACTAATTGTGCGAACTGCGGGAGGGTCTGGAGTTTCTGAAGTTCAGGATCGTTCCAGGCCTCCTGCGCCGCATATCCCTTCTCTAGCGCGAGCTTCAAAGACTTGAGCGCTTCTTCCGGCTTTCCGATCAGGGTCTTCACTTGCGCCTCCGAATAGATCAGCTGAACATCGTCAGGACTGATGGCACGCGCTTGATCGGTGTACTGAACAGCGTTCGGGGCATCACCCTTCTTCGCGTACAGTAGCCCAAGGTCGCCCATGATCGTGGCCGAGTGCGGGTTGACCTGCAGCTCCTTAAAGGCGAGAGAGATGGCCTTGGCGTATGCGTCGCTAGCCTTATCCGAATGACCCGACCAGCGATACGCATCGCCGAGATTGCCCAGGAATTCCTCGTTGTTCGGCGTCATGGCGACCGCTTTTTCGTACATCGCCGTCGACTTGTCGTATTGCTTCAACCAAAAATATGCCGTGCCGAGGTTGGAGTACGTGGGCGAGTCTGGAGTAATCGTGAGCGCCTTCTCGTATTGCGGGATGGCCTCGCTCCATTTGCCCTCCCGCAGATAGACGTTACCGATTCCTTCATAGCCAAGGGGGTTGTCACTGGCGATTTCAATTACCTTCTGAAACTCAGGCAGGGCTTTCGCATTGTCGCCCAGCCCGAAATATGCATTGCCTAGAAAAATGTGATTTTCGAAATTATAGGGATTGGCAGCCACGGCTTTTTGAAAGGTTGCGATCGCCAGGTCACTCTGCCCGCTATGGTTATAGGCGTCCCCTAAGTTCCGGTAGGCTTCATCCGAGTTCGGCGCGAGTTCCAGAGCGCGGTTAAGTTCGGTGACCGCTTGCGTGTTCCTTCCGGTGGTGGCGTAGACGCTACCCAGCGCAAGATGAACTTCGGGCAAATTGTTAGACATGCCCTCGGCTTGCTGTGCCGCCATAGTTGCCTTCTGTGCCCAAACGCTGTCTTTTGTTTCTCCATACATCCGAATGCTGGAATCCGCGAGTCCGGTATAAGCCAGGGCGAAGCGCGGATCTTTTTCGATCGCTTGCTCGAACAATCCGACGGCCTGCCGGTAAGCGTCCTGACTATGGCCGTTGCGCAATGTATTTCGTCCTTGCAGGTAGAGGTCATATGCCTTGACGTTCTCGGTCGGGTGGGCGCCAACGCGGGCTTGCTCCTCGTCGGTCGGCTTCAGGGCCAGAGCCGAAGCCACGGTGCCATAGATCTGGTCTTCGAGCGTCAGCACATCTCCGGGTGCTCCTGGGAACTCCCCGCTCCACAGGCGCTTTCCGGTGGATGCATCGTCGAGACTCAAGGTGACGCGCAGTTTGTCGCTATTACCCTGGACACTACCCTGGAGCACGAGGTTGACACCCAGTTCGTGGGCCAGTTTGGACAGCGGCAGGTCCTTTGCCGCTGCTTTCTCCACTGCATCTGCAGATGCCAGGTGAATTTCTTTCAACTGAAACAGCTTCGCGGCGAGCGCTTCCTGAATGCCGTCTCCGACGTAACCGAGCGTCTTCTGATCTCCGACAATTTTCAATGGGAGAATCGCAACATACTTGCCTTGCTTGAGCGAGGGAATTCCCTGCGCGATTTCGC
>Ga0075030_100003605_pt1 | contig 14032 bp, 9 predicted proteins | sample LitLauG_LLR_2012_FD_71393 | JGI IMG/M metagenome (GOLD analysis project Ga0075030, IMG submission 71393) | Freshwater sediment microbial communities from Pennsylvania, USA - Little Laurel Run_MetaG_LLR_2012 | ecosystem: Environmental > Aquatic > Freshwater > Creek > Sediment | place: USA... | reverse complement strand
TCGGCACCTCCGAATTTCGTCGTCATCTGCTGCGACGATCTTGGATACGGCGATCTGCAGTGCTATGGATCGTCTCTGCCAACGCCGCATCTGAACCGGATGGCGAGAGAAGGCGTGCGGTTCACGCGGTGCTACGCCGGCAACAACGTGTGCTCTCCGTCGCGCGCCGCGCTGCTGACGGGCTGTTATGCAACGCGGGTGGGCGTGCCCGCGGTGCTGTGGCCGACGGATACGATGGGGCTTTCCGCATCGTCACCGACGATCGCGGAGGTGTTGAAGCCGGCCGGGTATACGACCATGTGCGTGGGCAAGTGGCACGTCGGTTCCGCCGCGCAGTTCATGCCAAGGACCCGGGGCTTCGATCATTACTACGGGATCCCTTACAGCAGCGACATGTCGCCCTCGATCCTGATCGACGACGGCAACGTGATCGAAACACCGGCGGATTTAAGTACCCTCACCGCGCGATACACACAGCAGTCCGTCAACTTTATCGCTACCAACGCGAGCCGTCCGTTTTTCCTGTACCTGGCTTATAACACTCCGCATCTGCCACTGGCGGCGTCGCCCGCATACCTGGGGAAATCGCCGCTGGGGTTGTACGGGGACGCGGTGCAGGAAATCGACGGAAGCGTGGGGCAGGTCTTACAGGCGCTGAAGGACAACGGAATCGATGGCAATACGCTGGTGATTTTCACCAGCGATCACGGGCCTTGGTTCCAGGGCAATGCGGGCATTTTGAGGGGCCGGAAGTGGTCCACGTACGAAGGCGGCGTGCGCGTTCCCTTCATCGCGCGATTTCCCGGCTGGATTCCGTCTGAGGCGGGCCGCAACGCCTTTCCAGGGGCATCCGGAACGGGGGGCCGTGTGAGCACGGCGGTGGCGTCAGGGATGGATATTCTTCCGACCATCGCGCGCATGGCAGGAGCAGCGCTGCCCAGCACGCTGGATGGAATCGACATCGGACCGATTCTGACGGGCGCGGTGGACAGTGTCGCGCGGGACGTCATGTTGCACTTCAGGAACTGGGACATGCAGTGCGCGATGTACGGGCCGTGGAAGCTGCATATTTCGCGCGACAACAATTTTCCGTGGGGCCCAATGCCCGCCGTGGGCGGCTGGAATCTGCCTCTTCCCGCGCCGGAACTTTACAACTTGGAACGGGACCCTTCGGAGAGCTGCGACGTGGCTCCGGCCCATCCCGATGTCGTGGCCGACATCTTAGCCCGGGTACAGAACAAGCTCCCAACGTTTCCCGGCGAGGTGATGAACGCCTGGAACATGACGATGAGCATGAAGGTGGAGGGCACGGCCGTCGGGGCACTGCCGATTAAGGCTACGTAGCGCTGATTTAATTCTTCGATAGCTCGTGGATTTCGTGCGTCAACAGCGGGAACGCGCGTGGCGTGTCGCTGAGTTCGATGGCTTTCGCGTAGGCTTGTAGCGCCTCCACTTTGTTGCCCGCTGCCGTTTCGGCGTTGCCGAGGAACATCGCGACGCCCGCCGATTTCGGGGCCATCGAGGCTGCTTCGCGCGCCAGCGCCAGTGCGTCGCCGGTCTTGCCTTTGCCCAACAGAGCGCCCGCCAGGCGCGTAAACTCGCCGGGGCTTGCATCGTAGGTCGAGCCGTCCTTCATCTGCTTCCATTGCTCCATGACGGCCTTAATGCCGCCGGTCTGCCACGTCTTATAAAGGGCCGGAGCCGCAGGCATCTTGGGCATCTTCGCTTCCTTGCCATCGAGGATGGCGCGCAGGCCGTTCACCATTTCGACCAAGGGCGCGCCGCCGGTGTTATTGAGCAACACGTATAAGCGCCGCGGCTCGATGTCGCGCGTGATGGCCGTGTTGAAGCCGTTGATGCCTCCGCCGTGCTCGATGGTGGTGACCGCGCCTTTGTGGATCACGAACGCGTAGCCATAATTGCTCAGGCCCGGCGTGAACATTTTCTCCTTGCTCGCCGCGCTCAGCACTCTTTCGCCATACAGAGCCTGATCCCACAGCAGCAGATCGTCCACCGAGGAATAAAGCGACCCGGCGGCATACGGCTCGCCCATGTCGAGATAGGACGTGTTGACATAACCGTCCAGCGTCGCGTCGTAGCCCGAGGCGCGCTTCTCCAGAATCGGCCGCGTGGAATCGTAGCCCGACTGCTTCATGCCGAGCGGCTCGAAAATACGCTCCCGCAGTAGTTGCTCATAAGGTTTGCCCGCAACCTTTTCCAGAATCACGCCGAGCAGAAAGAATCCAGAATTGCTGTAGCTGTACTTGGCGCCGGGTTCGAACAGCAGATCGAGGCCGGAGAAGATCTTCAGGAACTCCTCGGGCGACTGGCGCCCACGCGGCTCGCCGAAGGAGGGCAGTTCGGTGTAGCCGGGGATACCGGAGGTGTGATTCAACAACTGATGAATCGTCACGCGGTCGCCGACCTTCTTCGGATAATCCGGCAGGTAGCGCGCGATGGGCGCGTTCAGATCGATCTGGCCTTTTTCGACCATCTGCATCACCAGCGTCGCGGTGAACTGCTTGGTGATGGAGCCTAGCCGGAAGCGCGTGTCCGGCGCGTTGGCGATGTGCCATTCCATATTGGCCTCGCCGTAGCCTTTTCGGAGGATCGGCTTACCTTGCTCAGCAACAAGAGCAGAGCCGTTGAACAGCCCGAGCTCGTGATAGCGGGCGATGAACGCGTCAAGTGCCGCAGCCTTGTCGGCGGCGAAGGCGGGGAGGGCGAGAAGGACAGCAAGAAAGACGCGGGACATACGCGTCAGTATAGCGAGAACGAGGTTACCTGTCGTACACCTCGCTCCGGTGGGCAATTCTCGTGATATCGACTAGCCTCTGAGCGTCATCAATCGCGTACACCACGCGATAGTTCCCTTGTCGGATTCGCCATCGGTTCTTGTAACCGTGAAGCTATTTGCTTCCGATGGGACGGGGATTGAGGGAAAGTTCACGGATTTTGGGAATGATGCGACCGACCACATCGGCTGGCAGATCCCGCAGCTCTTTCTTGGCAGAAGCCGCGAACGCAACCTGATATGGGTTCACCTCAACTTGCCGAGCGCTCGCAACTCTGCCTCGACCTCGGCCAGCGTGGAGTGCGGCTCACCTGCGCGCGACTCCGACACCGCGCCATCCTCGACATCCTCGGCTAGCATCGCGAGAGCGGACGAGATGACTTCGTCCGAGGAATGGTAGGCACCCGACTGAATCGCCAGATCGACTGCGCGCTGCTGTTCCGGGCTCAGTTCGATGGTCATGAAGTAATTTTACTCTGTCCTATTCGCTATGCAGCGGCAGATCGATCTGCACCAGCAACCCCGGCTCGGCGTTCCTGGCCGTGAGCGTCCCGTGGTGGACCGTTACCGCTCGGTGCGCGATCGCCAAACCTAGGCCGACGCCTCCCGTGGACGAGTCGCGCGATTCGTCTACGCGGAAAAACGGGTTGAAGATTTTCGGCAGCTCCGCGGCGGGCACTCCGGGGCCATAGTCGCGCACCGTGATCTCCGCGTCGTCCGCGTCGGAGGCGAGCTTCACCTCCACCGGCGTTCCCTCCGGCGCATAGCGGATGGCGTTGCGGACGATGTTTTCCAGCGCGCGGCGCAGCAGTTCGCGGTCGCCGTGGAAATGCAGCGACTTCGGAGCTTCCAGTTGCAGTGTGCAGCCGTGCGCCTGCGCCTCCATGGAACAATCGTCCACCACTTCGCGCAAGAAATCGTCCAGCGGCAGGTCGGTCAAGTTGCGTGACGACGGGTCGCCTTCAGCGCGCGTCACCTGCAACAGCCCGCCGACCAGATCGGTGAGCCGGGCGATCTCCTTTTTGATGCGCGCCGTGGCCGCGTCGCGATCCTGCGCGGTGCGCGACAGTTCCGTGGCGAAGCTCAGCCGGGCCAGAGGCGTGCGCAACTCGTGCGAAATATCCTGCAACAGGCGACGCTCCGCAGTGAGCAGCGTCTCAATTCTCTCCGCCATGCTGTCGAAGGCCTGCGCCAGATGGCCGATTTCGTCGCGGCGCTTGGACCGCATGCGGGCCGAAAGATCACCTCGGCCGAAGCGGTCCACGGTGCGCTCCAATTGGCGCAGAGGTGTGGCCAGATTCACCGCCAGCAGCCAGCACAGCAGCGCCAGCGCGATGAACACCAGCAGGTAATACGGTACGAAACTCCACGGATCGAAATTCCCCGGTGGCAGCACGATGATCCAGCGGTAGGGGATGTCGGGCGAGGCAGGCGCCACCGCGGCATGCGCCTCTCCGCGACGGCCGGTACTTTGGAACATGACGAACGGCCACGGCCACATCCTCGGCTGCTTCTGGTTGAGCCATGCCGAGCGGTCCTCGCCCGTCACCATGTCCTTGCCAGAGGCGTCCGTCAAATGATGTTCGATGCCGAAGTGTTTATCCACTCGCTCCATGTAGGCGCGCAGTTTTTCCGGGCCTCCCGATTCGTAGGCCTCGCGCGCTTCGCGCAATTGCCACGTCGAGGTCTTCTCGAAAGGCCCACCATGGCCGAAGGCGCGTACCTGCGCCGCCGCGCCGATCACCGCAAAGGCGACGGCGGAAAAGATCAGCGTGCCGAAACAAAACAGCAGAACTTTGGCGTATACCGATCTCATTCTGTTTTTCCCGTGGTGAACATGTAGCCGACGCCGCGTACCGTGCGAATCGGCGTCATGTCGCCCTGCTCGAGTTTCTTGCGCAGATGGCTGATGTGAACGTCGAGCGAGCGCTCATACGGATTCGACTCCCGTTGATGCAGCACGGCCGTCAGCTCATCGCGCGACACAATGCGTCCGGCGGAGCGGGCGAGAAGGTCCAGAATGTCGAACTCAATCGAGGTGACTTCGATCTTTGCGCCGCCCGCCCACACTTCGCGTGAACTCGCGTCGAGCGTCAAGCCGTCCACTTCCAGGCGATCCGATTTCACCTGTTCCGTGACGCCTGCGCGGCGCAGCACGGCGCGGATGCGCGCTAAAAGTTCGCCTGGTTCAAATGGCTTGGGCAGATAATCGTCCGCTCCGGCGTTCAGTCCGGCGATGCGGTCCCGTTGCGCGGTGCGAGCGGTGAGCATGATCACGGGGACGCTGCTTCTGCGCCGCAACTGCTTCAGCACTTCGAAGCCGTCGAGTACCGGAAGCATGCCGTCCAGAATCACCAGGTCGAACGAGCCTTCCAGAGCGCGCGCCAACCCGCACCGGCCATCGTGCGCGGCTTCCAGCGTGAATCCATTTTGCGCAAAAAAATCCGACATCAGGGAGCACAGCTCCGTGTCGTCCTCCACCAGCAAAATGGACTTTTCCGCCGTCACTACATTCTTTGTAACTCATTCTTGGCGCGATACGTAGCGCGTTTAACAAAACTTAACGGTCCGTCGAACGATTTTCGTCGTCTGATAGTAGTAATGAACAAGCTATTCGCATGTGCGCTGCTGAGCGCGGCGGCGTTCGGACAGACTCCCAAGATGGTTATGGGTTCCATCTCCGGATTTAAGCCCGAGGATCTAGTGGTGATGGTGAAGCCCGACAATTCCGATGCGGTGAGCGTCAAGTTGACGCCCGAAACAATTTTTAAGCGAGTGGCGCCTGGCTCGAACGATTTGAAAAACGCCGCCGATATGAAGATGACCGATATGGCGAACGGCGACCGGGTGCTGGTGAGCTTCAAGCCCGGCACGACGTCGTTCGAAGCCGCTCGCATCGTGGTGATGCCGGCCAACGATATTACCAAACGCAACGAGCAGGACCGGCTGGATTGGACCAAGCGCGGCATTTCCGGAGTGGTGACGGCGAAGAAGGATTCGGTGATCACCATCAAAATGCGCGGTCTGGCGGGCGAGACGGTCGCAACGGTCACGGTAGACCCGAAGACGTCCTACAGGCGCTATAAATCCGATTCGGTGAAATTTGCCGACGCGCAGATCAGCAAGCTGGACGAGGTCAGCGTCGGCGATCAGTTGCGCGCGCGCGGCGTGAAGGCTCCCGACGGATCGAAGGTGGACGCGGAGGAAGTGGTGTTTGGGACATTCATCACCAAGGCCGGAACGATCACCGCGATCAATACGGAGACCAAGGAAGTGACGGTCACCGAGATCGGAACGAACAAGCCTTTGACGGTGAAATTCACCGGCGACTCGCAAATCAAGAAGATGCCGGAAATGGCGGGCATGATGATGGGCCGCGGCGGACCTCCCGGAGCGCCGGGTGCAGGCGGACCTCCAGCGGGCGGGCCTCCTGGTATGGGCGGAGGCGGACGCGGTCCCGATCTTTCTCAAATGTTGGACCGCATGCCTGCGGCGAAGCTAGACGATTTGAAGCCCGGCGAAAAAATTGTGGTGTCGAGCACCAAGGGCGCGAAAGCGGATGAGGTCACCGCGATCATGCTGCTCGGCAACGCCGATATGTTGATCCAAATGGCCACGCGGCCGGCTGCCGGAGCGGCGGGTGGAGGGCGTGGAGGCGCGGGTGGCGCCGGTGGCATGGGCATGGGCGGATTACAAGGTCTCGACTTGCCGTCGATGATCATGAACTAACGGTTTTTAATTAAAAGGACATAAATGAGACTTCTTACGATATTCGCGCTGATGGTGTGTTCATTCGCGCCGGCTTCGCAAACGCTGGTCGCGCAAACGCCTCCCAGTCTGCATGGTACGGTGACCGATCCTTCAGGAGCGCTGGTGCCCGGTGCACTGGTGCAGCTTCGCGGCTCTGGGCCGGAGCAGCGTGCGACCACCGACGACAAAGGCCAATACTCTTTCGCGGCGCTGCGTGCGGGTGCGTACACCGTCCGCGTGATCGCCAAGGGATTCACGGTCAGCACCAAGCAGAGTGTTCAGATCGACGCCCCCGCGACGCTCGACGTGCAGTTGACCATTGAAGCGGAATCGCAGGTGGTGAACGTGGAGGAAACGGCGGGGCAAGTTTCCACCGATCCGGGCTCCAACGGCGACGCGCTGGTCTTGCACGCCAAAGAGCTGGAGGCGCTGTCTGACGATCCGGACGAGCTTGCACAACAGTTGCAGGCCATGGCCGGACCCGCGTCCGGTCCCAACGGCGGGCAGATCTATATCGACGGATTCACCGGCGGCAATTTGCCTCCGAAGTCGTCCATCCGCGAAGTGCGCATTAATTCTAACCCTTACGCGCCGGAGTTCGATATGCCGGGCTTTGGACGCATTGAGATCCTCACCAAGCCGGGCTCGGACACCTTTCACGGACAGGCATTCTTCCAGTTCAACAATCAGGACTTCAACTCGCGCAGCGGGCTTTATACCGGAGGGTCGCTGCCCCCTTACCGTCAGGTGTTCGAAGGCTTCAACATCGGGGGACCCATCAAGAAGAACAAAGCATCGTTCACGTTGGACTTCGACCGCCGCGATATCAACGAGAACGCGTTCATTCTCGCGACCACGCTGGATAGCAACTTCAATCCGGTGACGGTGAACCAGGGCGTGGTCACGCCGCAGACGCGCATGTCCATCACGCCGCGCCTCGATTACGCGATTAACGACAAGAACACGCTGATTGTGCGCTATCAGAACACGCGCATCACGCAGGACGACAATGGCGTGGGCGGCTTCAGCCTTGCATCGCAGGCGGTGAATAACGTCACCCAGGAAAACACGTTTCAGGCGACCGAGACGGCGATCCTGAGCGCCAAGCTGATCAATGAAACGCGTTTCCAATATTCGCGCAGCACTTCGACGAACACCGTCGCGGACACGACGCCTCAGATCAACGTGAGCGGCGCGTTCGTCAGCGGAGGATCTCCGGTGGGCAACTCCGGCTCCACGCAAAATAACTTCGAGCTGACCAATAACACGACGTACGTGATGGGCACGCATTCCTTCAAATGGGGCACACGTGTCAGGGAAGGCCTGTATCGCAATACTTCGGAGACGAATTTCAACGGCTCGTACAACTTCCTGGGCGGGGTCGGCCCGATGCTGGACACCAACAATCAGCCCATCCCCGGAACCTCTCAGGAATTGACCGCGCTCCAGGTATATCAGCGGACACTGATCTTCCAGCAACAGGGCCTGACTGACGTGCAGATTCGCGCCCTGGGCGGCGGCGCGACGCAGTTCCAGTTGGGCGCGGGCACGCCCACGCTGAACGTCCGCCAGTTCGATATCGGCGTGTATTTGAACGACGATTGGAGAATCCGGCCGAACTTCACGTTGAGTCTCGGCTTGCGCTATGAAAATCAGACCAATATCACCAATAACAGCGATTTCGCGCCACGCATCGGGTTCGCCTGGGGAGTGGACGCGCACGGCACAACGGCTGCGAAAACGGTTGTGCGCGGAGGCTTCGGCACGTTCTATTCGCGGATTCCGTTAGCGTCCACCTTGAGCGCCGACCTCTATAACGGAGTGACGCAGCAGTCATACTTCATCACCAACCCGATCTTCTTCCCCGCGATTCCGACGCTTACGGCGTTGAACAAATCGCCGCAACAGATTCAAGAGCTGTACGCGGGTATCGTCGCGCCGCGCAATTATCAAGCCAGCATCGGCGTGGATCGCACGATCACCAAATACGTCCGCTTCAGCGCCCAATACCTTACCAGCCGTGGCGTGCATCTCACACGGTCGCTGAATATCAACACGCCTTTGAACGGCGTTTATCCTTTTGGAAACACGCAGCTGCTCGATCTAACGGAATCGAACGGCTTCAGCCGGACGAACCAGTTGATCATGTCGCCCAGCGTGAATTACAAGAAGTTTTTCCTGTTCGGCTTTTACTCCTATTCCCACGGCAAGGACGATAACGAGGGCGCGCCAAGCAATCCGTATAATCTGCGGCAGGAGTGGGGGCCTTCCACGTTTGCGGATGTGCGCCACCGCGCCGTGATCGGCACCAGCATTCCGGTACCCTGGGGAATCAGCATCAGCCCGTTCCTGATTATGAGCAGCGGGACGCCCTACAACATCACCACGGGTATCGATACGCTGCAGGAAGGCTTGGCCGGAGAGCGTCCGTCGCTCTCGGTCACGACCAGCGCGGCCAACTGCACGGGCACTGGCTTCAAATACGAAGTGGGCTACGGCTGCTTCAATCTAAACCCCGCGCAGGGCACGCAGATTTCACGCAATTATGGACGCGGGCCGGCCAATGAAACTCTGATGCTGCGCATCGCGCGCACCTGGGCGTTCGTGAACAAGGAATCGGCCTCGCCGCAGCCGCAGGGCATGGGCGGACCGGGCGGCGGACCTCCTCCGGGAATGGGCGGCGGCGGACCTCGCGGCGGCGGCGGACCCGGTGGTGGCGGTCCTCCTCCCGGGATGTTTGGCGGAGGCACGGCGGGCAAGAAGTATAGCCTGACGGCCAGCGTCCAGGCGTCCAACGCGCTGAACCATACGAATCTCGCGGCGCCGGTCGGTAATTTGTCGTCTCCCTACTTCGGTGAGTCGATCGCCACGGCGGGTGGCTTCGCGGCCATGGGCGGCGGATCGTCCACGTATAACCGCAAGATCACGCTGCAGCTGCGGTTCACGTTCTGAGTTGGCAGGCGGAACCGCCTGGCCTACCGAACCGGTTCCGTCTGTGCCAGGAGTTGTTCCAACTCCTGGGTCTGGCGGTCGGCCGTGCCGGCAAATGCAATGCTCAACAGGCTGATCTGGAATTGAATTTCGTTTGTTTCAGAGCTGGAAGCGTCGCGCATGAACTCAATATCGGTGCTGTCCAGGGTGCTCTTTAGGGGATAGTACTTACCAAAGTTGCCAGTTTCCTCCGGCCAGCACCCACACGGCGACCAGAATATTGGCCACTGCATGCGCCGCAATTGCCTCGCCGATGCGTCCGCGCCGGATTTGCACCGCCGCGAAGACCATCCCTGCCAGTACGCCGGCTAACCAGCGGTCGCCATGAAGCAGACCGAACGCGGCGGAGGAGATCAAGAACGGTCCCCAGGCGAACCGACGCCAGTCTACCTTCTCAAACTCAGTTGAGATGAGCCGCCGCATGAGGAACCCTCGAAAGGCCAGCTCTTCGGCGATGGGGACGAACAGCACGGCGCCCGCGATCCGTGCCGCGATCCACGCCAAGCGAGCACTGGCGGAGGCGTCGAGCAATGCCTGAGGCGCTGCGGCATGGGCTCCGCGCGGCTCCAGTGCGATCCACAGCGCAAACACCACCGCACCGCCCATCACGCCCATTGCGCCGAAGCGAAAATCCAGCGTTCTGTAACGTTTGCGGAATATCCACAGAGTCACCGCGGCCGCGGCGCGCAACGCATACAGCCACTCGAACCCGCCGGAGGCCGCCCGCGCAACCATCGCAGCACCCAGGATGGCCAGAAACGGCATCAGGTAAGGGGCCGTCGGATTGTCTGTTTCCGCGGCGATATGCTCCTGCTGCGATAGCGCGGGAATCTTCCGGGCCACCACGCAGATTCCGATTGCGACGGCGTTGAAAGCCATCCATCCAGCCTGGGAATGAAAGCCGCCTTCGGCGATGCGAGGCCAACCCGCGTGGCCGATGGCCATCAGCGCGGCGATGCGAGCGGCGTTGACCACCCACATCAGCGCGACGCCAGCGGGCAGAAGGATCAGAGCCTGGGGAAATCTCCACTGGCGGCGGAAGAACCACAGCCAGGCCGAACTGAACGCCAGAATCAGCCCCATGCCTTCATAGCCGGAGCAGGTAGGCGCAATCTCCTCGCTGAACGAACCGATGCCGATGGTCATGGTCGCCGGCTCGACAACCAGCCCGGCGTAGAACGGGCGCAACATGGCCGCCACCAGGTCGAGCGTCCAATGGCTCAGAGGCATCCAGAGCTTCTGAGCCTGCGTCCCTAGAATGCTCGCCACCAGCGCAGCGGCCAGACCGTACACCCAGGCGTCGCCGGTGACGCGGGCAAGCTCTATCCAGATCGCCGGAGGGATCAGCGCTAGGGCCGCTAAAACGAACCCAGCCACGCCCACCGCGCCCCATCCCACCATGAGTGCATTGGATAAGCCCGCGCCGCCTTCTCGGAACATCGTCGAGGATAGCCATAAAAACAAAGCCATCAGGACAAAGTGCGCCGCAAGCCATTGAATGCGGATGGGATACGCATCCGAAGCGCTGGAGATCCGGGTAAACCTGCTGCGCACCCGCGACTCGGCAAAGATCAAGGTGCCGAGCGCTAGCGCCACCGACAAGCGCAACGTCCACGCTCCCCAGTCGTGCACCAGTCCGGCTAGAATGCCGCGTCCGCGAAGTACCTCCGCGTCCAGCCAGATGGAGATGACCAGCAGTTCGATGAGAACAAGCGTGCCCAGCATCGCGAGGCGGGCAGGCAAGGGCGGGATCCCTGCGAGTTCGACGGGATATGGTCGGCTGGACAAAATCGTGACTCTCTAGAAAAAGAGAAACCCAGGCCGCCTCCGAGGAGCCTGGGTTTCGGTTACTGCGATGGCAGTTGTGATTAACGCCGACGGCGGCCGCGAACGACCAAAAGAGCGCCAGCCAGCAGAGCCAGCGCATTCACGCCAGATGCCGGATCAATCTCGGGGACGACGCCGTACGCAACGCTGGAGGTGCCCACCGCCAGCATCGCCAGACCAGCCATCACCGTGAAGCTGTTCTTCATCCTGTTTGAAACCTCCGAGGGGATTTACTGCTTTGAAGCTTGTGCGAGTATGACCGTTAGCACGGGAGTTTGTCAAGGTACAAACGGTTCAAACTCTTTGTACTAGAGCCCCTTAGAGGCTCAAGGAATCAGGTTGGGAAGGTTTGTGGGGTATTTGGGAGGGTAGGGGTAGGGAATTCAGCTGGCAGATTTTTTGAGGGAAACAACCACGATTCCTTGAGCTCTCATCTTGTTCGTCACGCTTCACAGATGAGCAATCTCCGTGCCAAGTTTGTAACTTATTGATTCCCCGAACTCCGATGCTGTTTTACGTCCCGTTTTGGAATAACTTACCGTGCTCTGGGAGGGATTTACCGGCCGTATTGCACCACTACTTGTTGTTTTCGGCCGGTATGGCGTCCGGCGCGCGGGAAACACGGCCCTGCCTCGCTTCGTCGATCTGGATGTTGTAGGCTTCCAGCGTCCTGCCCACTGCGACGTCCAGTTGCAGCCGCGCCTGGATGTAGTTGGCCTCGGCGACCACCTCCGCACCGCCGGCGTTCGACAGGTCGCGCTGCGCCTGAATCACCAGGAACGGGGTGGATGCTCCGACGGCATACTTCTTGTTCTCCGCGTCGAGCGTCTGCTGTTGCAAAATGCGCGTCTTCACGGCGGCTTTATACTGTGCGCGGGCCTGGTTCAGGTTGTTTACAGCATTTTGAACGTCCACGTGCACTTGGTTGGTCAGCTTTTGGACGCTCAGTTCGCTCTGCCTTAGATTCACTGCAGCCGTCGCGTAATTGGCCTGGGCGTTGCGATTCCGCAGAGGGATGTTCAGCGAAAAGCCCACCGAATAGTTCGGGAAATTGCGCTGGAAAATCTGCCCCAGCGCTGTGCCGTAGCCGCCCACGAAAAACGAGTTTTGGTTCGTCGCGGGCGTGGTCGAGCCGGGCGCAGGCAACGTGTTGGGATCGCCTGAAAGGCCGCTGTTGCGCACGTCGGCGAATGCGCTGAGGGTTGGCAGCATCAGGTTGCGCGTCCCGGTGAGCAGAATTTTCTGGTTCTCCAATTGGACGCGGCTTTGCTCCAGTTCCGGCCGGTTCGCCACCGCGGCGGCGAACAGATCCTGTGCGCGCTCCGGAGCCTCGGTGTCCGGCACGCGGATCTTATCGGTGGGGATGATTCGCGCGGAGGCCAGCGCGGCGTTGGCCAGTCCGTTGCGGCTGAGCGCGTTCTTGAGGATGGTCTCCTGCTGGAGGACGGTGGTCTCGCTGGTGACTAGCGCCTGTTCATCGGAGGCGATTTCGGCCTCGGCGCGCACCACTTCCAAAGGCGCAAGCGATCCCGCGTCCACCTGCTTTTGATTGTCGGAATGCAGCTTCTGCGACAGCGCCAGAGCCTTGCGCTTCACCTCGACGTCTTCGTTGGCGCTCACCAGCAGCCAGTAGGCCTGCACCACCGCCTCCACCGTGACGATCACCTGCTGCTTGAAAACCAGGTCGGCGGCCTTCAGGTTGTTTTTCGCCACGCGGATCGGGCGGTTGTTGAAGGCCGAGCCGAAGCCCTGCAGCAGGGGCTGCGTAAAACTCAGGTCAAGGTAGGCGGAGGTGGTGGGGTTCAGCAGGTTGAGGTAGGAATTCTGCGACTGGAAGGTGTTGTCGTAGCTCAGCGTGACCCCGCCGCCGCTCGAAAAGTTCTGCGACGCACTGAAGTTGGCCACGGTGCTGGTGGTCACCAGCGATGTGGTGCCAGTGGTGACGGTATTCTGCTGCGGCGTGGTGATGTGGCCCCATTGCACCGTGGAACTGATCTGAGGATCGTAGCCGCTCAGGTTGAATGTGTTCGCGATGAAGCCGCCGGAATAGAAGCCAATAAAGCTCTGGGCCGTCGTGGTGGCGAGGCCGGTGGTGCCGGCCGTGGTCGCAGTGGAGAATCCCTGCGCGTTGTTACCGGATTGCGCGCGCAGCAGGTCGGCCTGAGCGAGGGGAAACAGGTTGCGCTCCACTTCGATGTCCACGTTGTTTTCGAGCGCCAGCGCGATGGCGTCCTGCAGGGACAGGTACAACTTGCCGTCTTTGATCAGGGCGTCCAGGCGTGCGGAGTTGGAAAAATTCGCAGGCGCGACCGCTTTCGGCTGATACCACTGCACGCCAGGCACTTGCGCGTAGGTCAGGGCGGAGCAAAACAAGGCAAGAATGGGCTGAATTCGTCTGATCATTTTCATTTGTTCCAGAGGCAGGCGGAACCGCCTGCCCTACCGGCGAGTGTACGGTTAGGACTGGCGGTTCCGGCTGTCAAGTCTTAGAGTACTGAAATTCGCGCGCGATCCACGTTCCGAATCGGCCAATGGCGAAAAAAGAGGGATGAGCGGCAGTCGAAGGAGATCCGCTCCATGGCTGTCGCGGTTCGTGCTGAACGTGGGCCGCGATGCGTCATCATGCCAGGCGGCGGCTTTGTCCCTCGACTGACGCCGAGGGCTGCGCAA
>Ga0075030_100003603_pt1 | contig 14038 bp, 10 predicted proteins | sample LitLauG_LLR_2012_FD_71393 | JGI IMG/M metagenome (GOLD analysis project Ga0075030, IMG submission 71393) | Freshwater sediment microbial communities from Pennsylvania, USA - Little Laurel Run_MetaG_LLR_2012 | ecosystem: Environmental > Aquatic > Freshwater > Creek > Sediment | place: USA... | reverse complement strand
ACTCTATTCATCACTCTCTACCCGGCGCCGTTACGAAGTGTGGTTTGTCCGCCTGGGACTGGCTGACGGCAGCGGGGCGTGGTGGTTCCGATATTTGCTGATGAACCCCGGTCGAAGCGGTTGCGAGGGCAACCCGCGCGGCCTGCCCGTGCAGGTGTGGGCCACGTGGTTTCCTGCGAATGAAAAACCGCAAAGCTTCATTCAAGGATTTCCCCGGGAAGGCTTGGACCTAAGTGCCAGAGGGCAAAATCCATTCCACTTTCAAATCGGCAACAATGCAATCGGCGAGAACTGCTGCCGGGGAGCATTGGATGTCGGGGGGCACAGGATTTCATGGGATATCCGCTATCGTTCGACCTTTCGCTTCACGATGAGCGACAAGGGCTGGATTGGATTCTCGCGAACGCCACACTCCGATGCGCTTTTTTCCGGCCGGATCACGCTCGATGGGCGGCGTTTTGAAGCAGATCCTTTGGGCTACGGAGTGCAGGGACACAACTGTGGATACCGCCATCGCAACTTCTGGACTTGGACCCATGCGTATTTCTTCCGCTCCGATTCACGTCCGAGCACGCTCGAGGCATTGATCTACGAAATGCCATTGGGGTTTGTCTTTCGCAAAGCGGTGCTGTGGCATGAGGGGGAGCAACACGAATTCCGGAATTTGCAGGAGATCGGGAGAGATCCAGATGGCTTTGGGTGGAATTTTCGTTGTGCCACCACGGACGGATTCGGATTGGAAGCAGCGATCGATGGCGCCGGGCCGAGCGTCCATCGTTTGCCCTACCTGAAGACCGATTGCCGAGGCAGTTTTGAAGTCACGAACAACAGCTTGGCGCAAGCGGTACTCCGTTTAGAGCGGCGGGGCGGGCCGGTTGAAACACTCGAGACCGATGCCGGGGCCGTACTGGAGATGGTGGGCGGGAGAGAATCGTTGTAGCCCCAATGGCTGCCGAACTGCGCTCGGCTTGACGGCCGAGAACCTGCCCCGAGCTTGTCGAAGGGGCGGCCATCCCTCCACGAGCTAGCCCTATTCGAAGGACTGCGCCTTCGCCAGGCGGTCGGCGACGATGGTGTACACGGAAGGATTGAAGGCCATTCCGATATGAGTACCCGGCACTTCAAAGTCGACCTCCGGATTCCTGGTCATGCAATAGCGCCAATCCACGATCCCGTCGTCGCGCGTGTAGATAGCGGTCTCAAACATCGAGTCTGGAATATCGCGTCGCAATGAATCCACGAAATTGCAGGTGCAGCGCCCGGTATAGCAGGTTGGCAGAACTCCCCGTCCATGCTCGTGCAGGATGCGCTCGCGAATGGCTTCGGTCGCATGGAGAACGGCTCGACTGGTTGCCGTGCCGCGAAATGGGGAAGCCAGCGTAATGACGGACGCGACATCATCGGGCCGCTGCCCCGCAACCGCGCGAGCGATCACCCCTCCGAGACTGTGCCCAATCAGATGAATCTTCCGCTCCGTATCGGTCAGGGCCTTTTCTATGGTCTGGTTCAGATGGCGTTGGACCAGCAGATTCGGGCACTCAGCGTTGATTCCGATACCGGAGAAATAGGGACGGTATCCGATGCGCTCCAGCCAGCTGTGGAGTTCCATCAAATAGAGATCGGTCCCAAGAAAACCGGGAATAATCACCACTGCGGAACCGTCGCCGCGGGGCACGCCGAAGCCGTAGTAGACGGGAGTCGCGTGTAAGAAAAGGATCTCAGCCGCAAACAGCGCCTCTGTCCAAGGCGAGATGGCGGCTTCCATATCGACCCTGTGAGTGTTCGTCCGACCCCGTGCCTTCGATGTCCCCGTGGTCTTCTTCCGTTTGCTTGGCAATTTCGTCCGATCTGCCCGGTATTTTCGCACCCTGCGCCAGCGCACGCGCAGCGGGCGGAAGCTTGCCGCTGCGAATTATAACCTGCTCTTTCTCTTTTGCTTCCGGAGCGGGTTTCGTTTTCCTGGCCCAGGCTTTTGCAGCCTGGCCTCCAGCTCCGCCACCCGTTGCCGCAAAGCGTCGAGTTCCGGCTCGGCCTCGGTTCGCTGCTGGAATGACGCCGGCGCGGCCACGAACTTCCTCATCATATCCATGGGCGAGCGAATGGCAGATTGAACCTCGCCCAGCCGACCCTGCACCGCATCCTGCACCTTCTGATAGGCGTCAAAAGCGGATTTCAGATACCACATGACGAATTCCTGCCGCACCTCATCGGAGGCAACGATGAGTTGGCGCAGCAACTCGAGCGGCAGGCCCGTCTGCTTTTCCTTGGCATCTTCGGTGATGATCTGGGTCAGGGTGACGCGGGTGAGATCCTGGCCTGTCTTGGCATCGACTACCTGGACGTGCTTGCCCTCCCGAACGTAGCGCGCGATATCGTCAAGATTCACGTATCGGCTGTTGGAGGTATCGTACAGCCTCCGATTTCCATATTTCTTGATGACGACTGGACCGGGCTTCATGGGATCCTGCCAATGCTGCCATGCACACAGGACAAATACATATTGACACAAAATTGGTAAAATCGTATATTCTAAGTGATGCTGCATCGCAGCAATTTGGAGGTGTCAAATGCCAACAACCGTAAAGTCTGAATCCTCCCGTACCCATACCCGGGAGTCCTCATTCGTTAATCTTCTGTCAGGCTGGGCGCAGCAGGGAGTCCAGAGCTTTTTTGCCACGCAACGGATTCTGGTTGACCTGGCCATGCGGCAGAATGCGAGCTTGATGCACTCTGTTCGCCAGCAGTTGTCCGATCCCAATCATTCCCCGAGTGCGATTCTGAGCGAAGTCACCGCCGAAGGCATCGCCAACTTCATTGAAGGGCAGAAAGTCCTGCTGGAACTGGGACAAAAACAGAACGAAATCCTGATGAGCGGCGTCAAGGAACGGGTCGGCGATTCGCCGGCGGCGGAAGCGGTCACCGATCTGCTGCAGCGTAGTGTCGAGACTTTCGTCCAAATGCAGCAGGAGTTCCTGAAAATTGCCGGCAAGCAAACTCATACCTGGGTAGAAGCCGTGAAGGCGGGGAAACCATACCAAGGCGAAAACCTGGTGGAACTGGCCCAAGAGGCGATGGAGCACTTTGTGAAAACCCAGAAGCACTTCATGGACGTCATCGCCGAAGAGACAAAGAAGGCCACCGGCGGCAAGCACACCAATGGCGTCAAGAAAATCAAGAAGACCGAGCTGGCACAACTGGCACGCCAGACCACGGAGTCATTCATCGAAGCGCAAAGGAAGCTGGTGGATGTGGCCGGGCGACAGATGAACTCCAGCGTGAAGACGGCCGGCAAGACTCTGGAACTCTTGCGGCCGTTTCCCTTCCTGCCGTTGACCGAGTTGACGCGGGAAGGCGTAAAAAGCTACGTCGATGCCCAGAAAGAATTGATGGAAGTCATGGCGAAGCAGGGCGGTGAACACAAACACACGCCCAAGGTCGAGCATCGCGCGCACCGGCCGGCAAAGAAGCACGCGGCTGCCGCCGCGGCCTAACCTCAACGATGGCCGCGAAGTAATCCAACCGTACTGCGCCAACGTGCCCTGTATGCAGGACACGTTGGCGTTTTTTCGCCCCCAGCACGAAACGTTCAACACTCAGAACGGGGTTCCCTCACTGACTTCGCAAAAGAGCTCCATGCCGTCGCCCAAAATGGGATCACGTCACGACGAAGAGTGACGACATCACAACGAGGTGTGACCCGCGCTACGGACTCGAACAGCGCATGGTGATGTAGTGACCTTGGTATCCCCAGCGAGGACGTGAGGAACTCCAAATGGACTTATTCAAATGGTCGAAGTCAAATGCCGACTATGGACGTAGGCTTCTGGATTCCGGAATCGAGGGAGCGCGTTCTGGTGAAGAGGCATTTCTAAACGGGGAGTCTCTTGCTCCATTTCTTGGCAAGTCAGTGCAAAGGGCTTTGAAGCCCGCCGCACTTGGGGCGTGCATCGGGGTATTGGGCAGTTGTCCCGGGAATCGGGAGAAATCCATCGCCAGAACATTGGTGTACGGTCTGCTGGGCGGGGCCATCGGCCTGGGTGCCGGCTTGGTTTGGGGAAACCGCCGTTTAACCGCAAGCGTCGCCAGTAGCGCGTTTAGAAACATTGGCAGGGCGCGGGACGAGCACTGGCTGGCCAAGCATCCGATCGACTACGCATAATGCGGCAGTTTTGCCAGGAACCAAGAGTAAGCACGCTCCTCACAAGCAAGGGACTGCGAAAGATTGTTAGAGGGGGCAGAGATGATCACCGACGAAGTGGTGCAGGAACGGCTTCAGATCCCGCCAGCCACAGAAAGCCTGAGTGAAGAGCGGATTGGTTACCTGGAGAAACTTGTTAGTCAGGCCCGAACCGCCGCTGCCGTATTTACCCAATATACCCAAGAGGACGTTGACCGCATCGTCAAGGCAATGGTTCTGGCCGGCCTGGAGCAGGCCCAACCTCTCGCCCGTCTGGCGGTCGAGGAGACCAAGATCGGAGTCATGGAGGACAAGGTCCTCAAGAACATGGTGGCCACCGAGTTCGTTTACAACTACATAAAAGATAAACGTACGGTCGGCGTCATCCGCGAGTTTCCGGAGCGCAATCTGGTGGAGATCGCCGACCCGATTGGGGTCATCTTCTCGCTCACTCCGATTACGAACCCGACTTCCACCGTGCTCTTCAAGTGCATCATGGCCGCCAAGACGCGCAACGCGGTCATTTTCAGCCCCCATCCAAACGCCTGGCGTTGTTGCTCCGAGGCGGTGAAGGTCATGTACGAGGCAGCGCTGAAGCAGGGCGCTCCGGAAGGGCTTTTTGCCTGCCTGGAATCGCACACCTTGCAGGACAACTCCTACCTGATGCGGCACAAAGACGTGGCCTTGATCGACGCCACCGGCGGCCCGAGCGCAGTCAAGGCCGCCTATAGCTCCGGCAAGCCGGCGCTGGGTGTGGGCGCAGGCAATACGCCCGTCTATCTGGAGAAGACGGCGGACGTGAGTACGGCCGTGGTGGACATCATCGTTTCCAAGACTTTCGATAATGGGACGATCTGCGCCTCCGAGCAAACGGTAGTGATCGACGATGAAATTTACGACGTCGTGCTGAAGAAATTTGCGGAACTGGGCACGCACATCTGCAATGTCAAAGAGACGGAACTACTGTCGCGCACGGTGATCGATCCCAAGACTGGTTTTATGCAGCCCATGGCGGTCGGGCAGAAGGCCACCGACATCGCCCGCATGATCGGTCTTTCCGTAAAACCGGGCACAAAATTATTGATTGCGCCGATTCTGGGCGTGGGCCGCGAATATCCCCTGTCGGTGGAGAAGCTGTTTCCAGTGCTCGCCGTCTATCGCGCGAAATCCGTCGATGAAGCGCTGAAGGTATGCATCGACGTGAATCATGCCGGCGGCCTGGGCCACACGGCGGTCGTTTTCTCGCGCAACGACGAGATCATCCGCAGGTTCGGCGAAGTAATGAACGCGGGGCGGATCATCGTGAACTCGCCCGGCTCCGTCGGAGCGCTGGGCTCGGTTTACAACGATTTGGTGCCCACGTTCTCTTTCGGATGCGGCACCGGCGGCGGCAACAGCACCACCGATAACGTCAATATCTATCACTACTTAAACATCAAGCGTGTGGCTCGGAGGACACAAGCCCATATGTGGTTCCGAGTTCCCAATCAGATTTATTTCAACCTGAACGCGGTGGAGAATGTACGCCAGTTCCCATCGCTCTCCACCATCATTATTACTAACCCGGCTCTGGAGAAGTTCGGACACGTGGATATTGTCCGCCGTTACCTTCCAGAGGGGACACACGTCCACGTCTCGGTCATTCCCGATGCGGAGCCCGAGGTCAAGGTAGTGATGCAGGGAGTGGAGGCGCTCAACTTCTACAAAGCGGACCAAATTATCGCGCTGGGCGGCGGATCTGTGATCGATGCAGCGAAGATCATGAAACTCAAGTACGAATCGCCGGATGCGGACTTGGAAGAACTGGCCGCTCCATTTCTCGATCTGCGCAAGCGCGTGGCCCAGTATCCAACCGCGAAAGTTAACCGCGCGCGGCTGATTGCTATCTCCACCACCAGCGGAACTGGAAGCGAGGTAACTCCCTTCGCCGTCCTCACCGACAAAGAACGCGGACGTAAGGTGACCCTGGCCGACTACTCGCTGACTCCCGACGTGGCCATCGTCGATCCGCAATTTGTCATGTCCATGCCGAAGGGCCTTACCGCCGACACGGGCATAGACTGCCTGACCCATGCGCTGGAGGCCGCGGTTTCCGGCTACGCTTCGGCTTATACCGACTCCAACGCTATGCAGGCGATCCGGCTGGTCTTCAAATACCTGCCCGTTGCTTATGAGCATCCCGGCGATGAAGAGGCGCGCTCCATGATGCACAACGCCGCCTGCATTGCGGCGATGGCCTTTGCCAATGCCTCGGTGGGAGTGAATCATGCGCTGGCGCATGCCTTCGGAGCGCACTTCCACGTGGCGCACGGCCGGGCCAATGCGCTCATGCTGCCGCACGTGATTGCGTACAACGCGGCCGTGCCGACTAAGTTTCTACCGTCCCCCTTCCAGAAGGGATATACCGCACACAAGAAATACGCCACCGTCGCGGATTTGCTGGGTCTGGGCGGCCACACGGTTGAAGAGAAGGTTCAGAAGCTGATCGGGGCCACAGAACAGTTACTAGACCAATTGGCAGTGCCGCGTTCGATCGCCGACCTGGGAATCTCGAGGGAAGAATTCCAGCGGGCAATTCCGGAGTTGACCAGGCTTGCCTTTGAAGATCCGTCCTGGCGCACGAACCCTCGTATGCCCCTGATGAGCGAATTGGCCGGCCTGTTTTGGAAGGCTTATGAGGGACGAGGCGTGGCGAAGGCGGCCGGTGTATTGCAGCAACAAAATGCGTAGCGGATGGTGGGTATGGCAATGATTGCCGTGTGGCTCAAGATCGATGAAGAGCGCGTGGCCCAGGCGTTGCAAGAGGCCGGGGAAAAACTGGACAGCGTCGAGGGCGAAGTGGCTTTGGATTTCTCTTCCGTGAGCCGGGTTGATCCGAGTGCAATCCGAGCCCTGGAAGAGTTCGCGGGCCTGGCTGACGACAAAAGAGTGAAGGTCGTGTTGCGCGGCGTCAACGTCGGTGTCTACAAAGTGCTCAAGCTGGTGAAGCTCGGGTCGCGATTCTCCTTCGTAGCTTGAGACGTGGCTTGAGATGTACAACTTCGCGCTGGCGAATGAATAGGGGCTGTCATGCAGAAACAGGGTCAAAGCGAACGCCTCTCCTGGGGCGACACGGTTTTCCTCAATCTGGAACGCGAGGGCATGCCGCTCAACGTGGCCTCCGTCTGCATCTTTGACGGTGAAGTCCCTTTCAAGGATTGCGTCCGGCTCATCGAATCCAAGTTGCCCTTGATTCCTCGCTACCTCAAGCGGGTGGTGCCGCCACTCTTTAATATTGGCCTTCCCAGTTGGGAATACGATCCCACCTTCCACATTCGCAACCATGTACGCGAGGTGAGGCTCAAGCACGGCTCCGACGCCGAGTTGAAGACGCTGGCGGGAAAGATTCTGAGCACGGTGATGGACCGGGAGCACCCGCTCTGGGACTTGACCTTCGTGCACGGGCTAAACGGGAAGCGCAGCGCGCTCATATTCCGCCTGCACCACTGCCTGGCCGATGGCATTGCCGGAGTTGGAATCATGAATGTGCTGATGGATGCGAGTCCGGCGGTTCCTGCGCTGCCCCGGCGAAAGCCCCGGCTCCGAATTCCACCGCCCCGTGGCATCCTCACGTCGCTAACCAGCGGTGTTGTCGATTCCTATTCCGATGTCGCCAAACGAATTTTCGACGCGGTCGCCAATGTCTCGAGTATGGCCGAGCGCTTTGCCCTCAATGACGAAAAGGTGGCCACCGACGAGCTCACGCGTCTGCTTCCGGAACTAACGCTGTCCACCGAGCGCCTGCGCTTCAACGTGCTCTACCGCGGACCGCAGAATTTCGCCTGGGCAGAAGTTCCCCTGGAGGAGATCAAGGCCATAAAGAGCGCTCGCGGAACCAGCGTAAATGATGTCGCTCTCGCGCTGGTGACGGCGACCATCCGGCGTTATCTCGAACTGCACGGCGACGACGTCAAGGGGCGGCAGTTCCGCATGATGGTTCCGGTCAACTTGCGCGGCAGCGATAGTCCGGACGAACTCGGAAACCGTATTTCCCTGGTCCCGGTGACAGTGCCGCTGGATATTCGCAACCCGATGAAGCTGCTGGCTGCCGTCCACAAACGAACCGAGCTACTCAAACGAGCGCACAGCGCCGAACTGGTGAGTCTGGCTGGCGGGGTGCTGGGCATGATCCCGTCTTCGACGCAGGCGCTGGCCGGCCACATCATCAGCCGGTTGCCGTTCACCCCTTTCAACATGGTCTGCACGAATGTGCCGGGACCGCAATATCCGCTGTATCTGCTCGGCCACAAGATTCTGCACTGCTATCCCTATGTGCCAATCGGCGGCGAGATGTCCCTCAACTGCGCCATTCTGAGCTACAACGGCACGGCTTATTTCGGATTCAGCGGCGATGTGCATGCTGTGCCTGACCTGCGGCGGCTGGAAAAGTTGCTGACGACGAGTTTCACAGAACTGCGGGATGCTACCGGAGTCACACCGCCGCGCAAGAAAGAGGAGAAGAAGGTAAAAACGAGAGTGCGAGCAAAGGCAAAGGCCGCAGGTACGAAGGCACCCACTTCGGCGCCAGTGCCCGCATCCGTTTCGCTTCCGGCTCGTATTTCCGTCAAATCGCCAATAACAAAAGCTCCCCCAGTTACGGAGGAAAAAGTCTTGACGCTCATCGCCTAGAGATCGTCAAGCAGAGAGGTAGAAACGTGGTAGACATCCAGTCAGCTTCGCAGATGACCTCCTGGTTGGTCGCGGGCCGAATCCTCTTCCTGACCATTCACGTTCTGGGTGTCCTGTTATTTGCCTACATTGTGGCAATGCGACTGGTGCCCCTGCTTCGGGCCCAGCGTGATTTTCGATTCGACCAGCCCTTGGCTCGGCTGGGAAGGGTTCTGAAATATTGGCTGGGACAGTGGAAGCATCCGCGCTACCGGACCGCCGGGATTCTCCACATTTTCATCTTTGCGGGCTTCTGCACCCTAGCCATTCGCGCCTTCTCGGTACTGATTGTCGGCGTCTCCTACAACTTCGTGATGCCAGGCCTTTCTGGGAGAGCTGGCTCGATCTACGACACCATCACGGATTACGCGGCCACCATTGTTTTTTTGTGCATGGTAATCGCCGTGATTCGCCGGCTGGTTTTCAACCCTGCGCGCTACGCGGTGCCGGCAAAATATGGCAAAGCTCACACGGCGGACGCCATCTTCCTGCTGTCGCTAATCGGCATTCTGATGATGGCCGACAGCCTCTTTGCCGCCGCCAAAGCCGGCGCCCAGTCAGGCCAGCCGGTTGAGACGTTGGCCGCATTTTCGCTTCCCTGGATGTTGCAGAAAGCTCTCGCTTCAGTTTCCCTGGCCGCGCTCGGGAAGTTCTACTTCGCCGGTTATCTGGTCCATGAGATTACTTTCTACTTCTTGCTCTGCTATCGGCCTTTTGGGATACAGTTCCACGTCGAAACCTCCCTCTTCAATGTTTACTTTGCAAAGTTGGACCGGGAGATTCTGAAGCCGGTGCGATACGGCGTCAGCGACGAGCAACTGGATCAGGTGAAATCGTTCGGGGTAAAGACGTTCACAGATTTTACCTGGAAGCACATGCTCGATTTCTATTCCTGCGCCGACTGCGGGCGATGTTCAGACAATTGTCCAGCCAATGCGGTGGGAAGGCCGTTGTCGCCGCGGGTCATCACCATCAAGGCGAGAGACTACAGCTTCCAGCACTATCCGGTCGTGGGACGCGCTAACAATGGCACGCCGCTGATCGGTGACAAAGATTCAGGCAGCATCTATTCCGCGGACGAAATCTGGTCGTGCACCACCTGCGGCGCTTGTGAAGCAGAATGCCCGCTACTGATCGAATATATCGATAAGATCGTCGATCTGCGGCGCGGCATGGTCGATGACGGGAATGTGCCTCAGTCTCTGCAGAAACCGCTGAAGGCGCTGGAGAGCCGCGGCAATCCCTACGGCAAGATGGAGAAAAAGAAGGCCGACTGGGCCAACACTAAAGAGTTTCAGCAAACCTGCCCCGTCAAGACCATCGGTAAGACCGTCGGCAAGAGCAACGCCGCCGACACTTTGTATTTCGTCGACAGCATCACCTCCTACGACGACCGCATGCAGTCGATCGGGCGGGCAACAGCCAAGATCCTCACCCATGTCGGAGAGAATTTCGGAATCCTGGGCGCGGCGGAACGAGACAGCGGCCATGAAGTGCGGCGCTTCGGTGAGGAGACGCTTTTCATGGCCTTGCGCGATCACAACGTGGATGCCATCAAAGCCTCCGGGGTTGAGCGCATCGTCACCTCTGACCCGCACGCCTACAGCGCGCTGAAACACGACTATAAAGACGTGCCGCCGGTGGAACACATCAGCCAAGTGATCGCCCGGGAAGTGAAGTCCGGCAAGATCAAGTTCAATCCGATATCAAACGAAAAGAGCGCGTACGCCTACCACGATCCGTGCTATCTGGGGCGGCACAACGGAATCTACGACGACCCCCGCGACGTGCTGGATGCGATTCCGGGTTTGAAGCGAGTCGAAATGACCCGCTCTCGCGACCGCTCGTTCTGCTGCGGCGGTGGCGGGCTGATGCTGTTTTACGAGCCGAAAGAAGAGCAGCGAATGGGCGTGAAGCGGGTGCAGATGGCGGCCGAAGCCGGAGCCAATGTGATGGTGACGGCGTGTCCGTTCTGCATGGTGAATATAGAAGATGCGATCAAGGTCGCGGGGTTGGAAGGCAAAATGACGGCCATCGACCTGGCGGAACTGGTCGACCAGCAGATTGTGCGGGGTCCTGGTTTGAGGTTTGGTCTGAAGAAAGAAGAGTGAAGACAAGGAATGCGTGGTGGCTTCGTCCACTGCGCCTTGAATTTTGAACTAACAGATTTGTGGAGGTGAATGTGGAGATTCTAGTTTGCGCAAGAAGAGTGCCGGACACTTCAGAGAACGAGATTCAGCTCAACAGTGCCGGCAATGACATCGAACGGGACGAGTTGGTCTATTCGATCAACGAAGCCGACAACTACGCGGTCGAAGAAGCCCTGCAGATCGTCGCCCGGGTCGGCGGGAGCGTCACCGTCGCCACAGTTGGCGGCGAGGATGACGAAGAAATCCTGCGCCGGGAGATGGCGATGGGCGCGACTCATGGCGTCCTGATTAGCGACGAGGCTTTCACCGGATCGGACGGCAGGGGCATCGCCACCATCCTCAAAGACTTCGTGCAGAAGGGAAAGTACGACCTGATTCTGACCGGGATCCAGGCCGAGGACCAGGGCGCGCAGGTCGGTGGAATGCTGGCTGCGCTGCTCGACTATCCGTTCGCTTCCCTGGTCAATTCCATCGAAGTCCTGGACGGCAAGAAGTTGAAAGTCAGCCGCGAGATTGAAGGCGGCAACAAAGAGATCAGCGAGATCGATCTGCCCTGTGTGCTCTCGATTCAGACGGGCATCAACGAGCCACGCTACGTCGGCATGAAAGGCATCCGGCAAGTGGCTTCATTGCCGATCCCAACCTACGGCGCGTCGGACCTCGGAGTCGACGCCAGCGCGGTTGGAGAAACCGGCGCAAAAGTAAAGCGCGTGGACTATTTCGTGCCTGCGCTCGGCAAAGGCGCCGAGATTCTAAAGGGCAGCCGGGAAGAAAACGTCGACAAAGTTCTGGAATTACTGACCGCCAAAGGAGGGTTGAAATAATGGCTCGCATCTTCGCTTACATCGCACATAAAGGTGGCGTGCCCGCCGATTCCGCGCTCGAACTCGCGGCCGCCGCGCGCAAGATCGATTCCGCAGCTGCGCCGACCGCCATTCTCGCCGGCTGGGGCGCGGACCTCGACGCCGCGTGCAACTCCCTTGGCGCCTCCTACCCGGAGGTCTGGAAGATTGCCAACGAGGCTCTTGCCTATCCCAACGCTGAACTCATCCGCAAAGCCTTGCAGAAGGTCCTGCCGGCCAACAGCATTGTGCTAGTCGCGCACGAACACTTCGGCATCGATCTGGCGCCGGGTCTTTCCATCAAGACGAATTCAGCATTCGTCTCCGACGTGCTGGACATTACCGGAGTCGATGGCGCCAACCTCAAACTGGTTCGCCAGGAATTCGGAGGACAGATAAGCGCCCACGTTCGCTGCGACATTTCCACGGGCGCGGTGATCACGATACGTCCAGGCGCGTTCAAGCCGGCAGAGGCAGCTCCGGGAAGCGGCAGTATCGTCGACAAATCCAACGAAGTCGGCGCTCTGTCAGCAGGCCGCCGCTATCTGGAAACAGTCGTAGCCGAGGCTGGCGATGTCGATATCACCAAGTTCAACATCCTGGTTTCTATCGGCCGTGGCATTCAGGAAAAAGACAATGTGCCGATCGCGCAGGAACTGGCCGACGCCCTGGGCGCGGCAGTGAGCTGCTCGCGACCCGTGGTCGATGCCAAGTGGATGGAAAAGGCGCGTCAGGTGGGCTCATCGGGAAAAACCGTCAAGCCCAAAGTTTACATGGCGTGTGGCATCAGTGGATCCTTCCAGCATCTGGCCGGGATCAAAGGCAGTCCGTTCCTGATCGCCATTAACAAGAATCCGAAAGCTCCGATCTTCCAGGTGGCTGACATTGGAATTGTCGACGACATCCTGGAGTTCTTGCCGGAGTTGACCAACAAAGTTCGTGAATTGCGACCCGTCGCATAAATAAAGAGAGGCACCGCCCATGATTACCGCTAAAACGCTGAAGCTAAGTTTGAAGTCGCTCAAGGACTTCGCCAAGAAACGCTTGCCGGACGAAGTTCTTCGGGAGCTCGACGATCGCGACGAATGTCCGCTCGAAATCGTTCGTCATATGTGCAGCCCGGACAAACTGGGCATTCAACTCCTGTTCATTCCGGAAGAGTTTGGGGGCATGGGCGGCGGGACCTTCGACGTATATTGCGTCTGCGAGGAAATGGCGCGCATCGATCTGGGCGTTGCCACCGCAGTGCTCGCCACGTTCCTCGGAAGCGACCCGATCTTTGTCGGCGCCACTCCTGAGCAGAAAAAGATCTGGCTGACGCGCATCGCCGAAGAAGGCTTGTTGTTCGCCTACGGCGCCACCGAGCCGGAAGCGGGCAGCGACCTGGGGGCGCTTCGCACCGCGGCGGAACGCGTTACAGAGGGCGACCGCGTCGTCGGCTACAAGATCAGCGGCAACAAGCAGTGGATCAGCAACGGTGGAATCGCCGACGCCTACACAGTTCTGGCGAACACGCCGAGCGGTCCGAGCTGGTTCATCGTGGAAAAAGGAGTGAAGGGCTTCACTCACGACGAACCGGAAGACAAACACGGCATCCGCCTGAGCAACACGGCGGCGCTGGCTCTGGACAATGTTTATGTGGATGCCGACCGGCTCGTTGGCGGCGTCGAGGGCCAGGGATTGATTCAAGCGCAGGCCGTGTTCGGCTACACGCGCTTGATGGTAGCCACGTTCGGCCTGGGCGCAGGATGGGCCGCGCTCGACCGCGCCATTCCTTATTCCACCAAGCGTCTGCAAGGCGGGGCGCCGCTCTCGGAAAAGCAGGGATACACCCACAAACTGATCGTGCCTAACGTGGCGCGACTGGAAGCCGCGCGCTCTTACATCGAAGAAACCGCGGAGCGTATCGACGCGCACACCGAAGGCAGCCTGAACACCGAGGGTGCAATTGCCAAGTACATGGCGACCGAGGCTGGCAATACGGCCGCCGAGGCCAGCATCCAGGCTCTGGGTGGCTACGGCTACACCCACGAATACATGGTGGAAAAAATCAGCCGTGACGTGCGCATCACCACCATCTACGAAGGCACCTCCGAGATCATGGAGATGACCATCAGCCGCGACCGCTGGCAGAACCACCTCAAAACCCGCGGGCAGTACTA
>Ga0075030_100003599_pt1 | contig 14041 bp, 9 predicted proteins | sample LitLauG_LLR_2012_FD_71393 | JGI IMG/M metagenome (GOLD analysis project Ga0075030, IMG submission 71393) | Freshwater sediment microbial communities from Pennsylvania, USA - Little Laurel Run_MetaG_LLR_2012 | ecosystem: Environmental > Aquatic > Freshwater > Creek > Sediment | place: USA... | reverse complement strand
CTCGCCGGAGCGCATAAACACCGCCAGCGTGATGGCGCGGCTGCGATGCGTCACGCCCGCCTTGTCGGTCCAGGTGTAGAAGTTCAGGTACTGAGGAGTCTGATAGCCGCGGCTGATCTGTACCAGATCGCGCAGATAAACGGGCGCTCCGGGTCCAACCGCGCCCACAATCACGTTGCCGATCGATTGCGCGCTGTCGAACTGACCCGATGGATCGATCTGCAGCGTCTGCGCGCCCGCTTCAATAGAGCCTCCGGGCAAGGTGATGTTGCGGGCATTGAGAATACCACTCAGGTCCCCGGCCTTGAAACCGTAGGCGGCGAGGCGCTCCTGCGAATAATCGAGATAAACGGTCTGCGGCAGCACGCCTTTGCGTTCTACGCGTGAGGTTTGCGAAACGCCCAGCAGCGTGCGGCCGATCAAGTCCGTAAAATCGTCCAGTTGCGCGTAGGAATATTTCGAACCGGCCACAGAGGCAAGACGAGCGCGCGTATCTTCCACGCTGCGGATCACGACCGGAGCGGAAACGTCGGGATCGAACTCGGCGGCCTGCAAGCGCGTGGCGATGTAGTGCGCCAGGAACGCGCCCACCTGCGCGTCGTCCAGCTTGGTGCCTCCATCGACGCCGATGAAGCCCCGGCCGGATACGATGCGTGGGCGATCGAGAATACCGCTGCGCTGCGCCTGGCGCAAGAAATCCTGTGTAACCTCCATCACGCCGGCCTGCGACAGCGAAAGAGGATACGCGTAGACAATGCTGACGGCAGGAAGCTTCGAACGGCCCGGCGCGGCGCGCACGGCCTTGATGGCGTCCTCCACGGAACGCGCCCGCATCTCGATTTCCAGATCGTCGATGGGCGGGCTGGCGATGGTCATCATCAGAGCGGCGGTGTCGCCGAAATCGCTTTGAAACTGCACCGGGCTCGCGCCCGAGGGCAGCCGTCCGTTCAACGACTGCAGCTTTAAATTGATATCGCTAAACTGCTCGCGGCTATCCTTGGTGCTTTCGGAAAGCTGCACGTAGACAAACGACACGCCAGGCAGCGAGATAGACCGGATGCCCCAATTGTCGGCACTGGGAGGATGAATCGTTTTGTTCTGCGCGATGGCCTGCTCCATCGGGCGCGTAATCAACTGTTCGATCTCCTGCGCCGATGCGCCGGGCCACTGGCAGGTAGCGACCGCGACGCGTACGGGAATCTCCGGGTCCTTCCGCTGCGGCATGGAAAAATAGCCGTAGACGCCCCACGCGATGGTGGCAAACAGGCACGCCCATGCGATCTGCCGGTGCTCCACGAAATAGCGGGACGTGTTGTGGATGGTGCGGATACGATCTTCATCGGTCATGTGCACCATGGCGAGCTACGGCAGAAGCCGAACCTCCTGGCCATCGCGCAGCAGCGATCCGCCCAAGGTGACGATCCGATCGCCCGCAGCCGCTCCGGAGGTCACTTCAATGGAATTGCCGTACGTGTTGCCGACCTGAATCTCCTGCGCCTCGACGATCACTTTCCCACCACGCTCGCGGATTCTAAACACGGCGAAGCCTTCGGGGTTCGCCGGCGCATGTACAATCGCGCCCAGCGGCACAACCAGGCGTGGCGATGACGCGCGGGTCGCGCCCACTTCCAGCGTGCCGATCATGCCGGGACGCACTTCTTCTTTGGGATTGGCGATGGTGACCTCAACCAAGAACACACGCCCCTTTGGATCAGCCTGCGGCGAAATCGCCGTGACCACTCCGGCGAGCGGCTGTGGAACGGCATCGAGCAACACAGTCTGGCGCTGGCCCAGGCGCACACTCTTCAGGCTCAGATCGGGCACCGCGAACACCGCCTTCACCAGATGCGTGTCCATTAAACTGAACCCCGGCGTCGCGTTGCCGACCAGACTACCCGTTTCAATGTTCCGCGCGGTGATCCAGCCCGTGAAGGGCGCGCGGACGGTGGTGTCGGCGAGGGAAAGCCTCGTTTGATCCACGACGCTTTTGGCGTTCGCAATAGCCGCTTTCGCGCCTTCCACCGACGCCTGCGCCGATTCATAACGTCCCTTGGCCTGATCGTATTGCGGCTTTACGAGACTGGCCGATTCAAACAGCGTTTTGGCGCGTGTGTATTCGATCTCGGCCTCGCGCAGATTAGCCTGCGCCTGGGCGAACTGCGCCTCGGCCTGCGCCACCTGCGCCTGGGCCTGCTGGACGCGCTGCTCATAATCGAGCATCCGGACCACCGCCAACTCCGTACCTTTGGTCACCAAATCGCCGGGCTGTACGTCGCGCATGCGGCCGTCCGCGCCGCGCACCTGATGCACGGTGGCGACGATTCCCGCGGACTTGAATGCCAGATCGATTTGTGCGATCGGCGAAATGGTGGCAGAGTAGCGCTCGGCGGCTTCCGGCATAATCTGCTCGACGCGTCCCGCGCGCACGGTCTGAATTTCGGGTGCAGGAATGTTTTCCTTCCTACAGGCCACGGTCGAGATGGTCAGCACCACAAGGAAGATTCGGCGCATAAACGTTAATCCCTCCCCACGGCGCGATCAAAGGCGGCCTTAGCGCTCCAGAACCCTGCCAGCAACTGTTGATACTGGCTGTCGGCCTGCGCCAGCGACGCCTGCTGCTGCAGCGCATCGGCCAGCAGCGCGGCTTTTTCCTTGTACTGGTTCAGAATCACGCGCAGCTTTTCCCGCTCCGTCTCGCGCGCTGCGTCTTGAACCTCGAGAAGCGCCCGCGTCTCAGCCAGCTTGCGGAATTTCGAGTTGACGTCCAGCGTGACCTGCTGCGCCGCATCGGCCGCGGTGAGCACGGCCTGGCGCGCGGTATCTTTCAGCTCCTCTGTCTTGTGCCGTTTCTGGCCCCAATCGAACGGCTGCCATTGCAGCAGGAAGCCGGCGGAGACGATATTTTTCGGCGCGAAGCTGATGTTTGGCAGAGATATATAGGATAGCTGGAGGCTCAGGTCCGGCAGATACTCGGCGCGCTCCCGGCGGATTTCGAGCTCGGTTTTTTCGGTTTGCAGGCGCGACTGGCGAATCTCCGTGCGCTGCTCCAGCGCGGCCTTCCGCGCCGCTACGAGATCCAACTCCTCCGGCGACGGCACCGGCTGCTCCTCCACCGAAAACTCCGCCGAAAGATCGCGCCCCAACAGGCGGTTCAGCGCTTCTTTTTGCGACGCCAACGCGTCTTCCAGCACCAGCAACTGATAGCGCTGCTGGCTGAGCTTGGCCTTCACGTTCAGGCTGTCCGATTTCAGCACCGTTTGCTCCGCGAGATTACGTTCGGTCAGCGCGGCGAGCTCCGTCAAATATTTCAGCGCCTCCTTTGCGCTCGCGATCTGGGCCTGTGTTTCGACGATCTGGTAGTAAGCCTGCTTTACCTGCTGCGCGGTGTCCTGCTTCTTCTGCCGCAGCGACTCGCGCGCCGATTCTTCTCCCAATCGCGATTCGCGCACCGCGAGGCCGATCTTCTTAAGCTGCGTCAGCGGCTGCGCGGCCGACAGATAGATCAGCCCGTTGAAATTCTGCGGCGTGCTGATGGTCGAATTTTGCGCTGGGATCGGCCCGGTCGCCTGGTAGACGCCGAGCGCGCCGCGCGGAATCGTGAAATCGATGGGCGTCAACGCCTCGCCGCCCAAAATATAGGTATTGAACTGCGGCAGCCGCGCCGAGCGGGTCTGCTCAGTCACCTCGCCCGCCTTCGCCACGTCGAGCGCGCTCGATTGCACGGCGCGGTTATCTTTGGCCGCCATGGCCAGCGCGTCGTTCAGCGTCAGCACCTGCGCCTGTGCGCACCATCCGAGCAGAAAAAGAAACGAATATCTCATGTCTGCCTTTCGAGCCAATGATAAAAGAAATCGGTTTGCTCTCGTGGCCTGTTTCGTTCGAGATCGTGCGCAGATGGCGAAATCCTTCCTGTCACAGGCAAGGCGCCGAAATAACTCACCGGCAATCCTCAACATAGAGGTTCTCCGTCCACCGCCCTCGCCCCTGCGATGGACACTGATCAATGGAATGGGGACGTCGCCGAATGAAAGGAAGGGCCAGGTGCATACAGCGAAATTACGGAACGAACCCAACACTAGCCCCGGCATTTCCAGCTAACTGTCCCGTTTATGGCCCTGATAAAGTATGCTTTAACCCAATGATCACAGTTCTAGCTTCGTTGCTTCTGGCCTTCGCCGCCGACGTAAAGGTCGATAACGACGCCGTGCGCGTCCTGAGCGCGGCTGACGAGCCACACAAGGCTTCCGCGCTCCACAAGCACGACCTGAATCGCGTGATGATCTACATGACCGCGGGCGACCAGACCATCCGCTATCAGGACGGGCGCGTCGAAATGAATCATTGGAAGGCCGGCGACGTCGCGTGGAGCCCCGCCGGTGGCATGCACATAAGCGAAAACACCGGCTCCGCCACGCTGCGGATTATCGAAATCGAGTTGAAGCGCACCGCGCCGCCGCAACCCGTGCGGGATCCGAAGCTGGATCCCGTCGCCATCGACCCCTCGCACAACATTCTGATTTTCGAAAATCCGCAAGTCCGCGTGTTCCGCAGTACGCGCGAGGCAGGCGGCACTGAACTGACGCACGAGCACACGGGTCGAGGCCGAGCGGGCGTCTTCTTCACCGGCTTGAACGCCACGGTGAAGACGGGCGACGGGTCCACGCGCACGATGCCGAAAATTTCAGCGGGTGACGTAACGTGGAGCGACGGCCCCACCACTCATGCCACCACCAACCTGGGCCCGGACGCCATGGATATGATCGTGGTCGAAATCAAGTAGCGGCGCTATACTGGAGGTCTCCCCCGCTTTACACGATGTCGAACACGCCTTTCGTTCATCTTCACTGCCACACCGATTATTCGCTGCTGGACGGCGCCTGCGAAATCTCGCAGCTGATGGACCTGGCGGCGGAACAGCAGATGCCCGCCATCGCCATGACCGACCACGGCAATCTGTTCGGCGCGGTGGAATTTTACACCGCCGCCAAGGCCAAGGGCATCCATCCGGTGATTGGCTGCGAAGTCTACGTTGCGCAGCAGGGGCGCACCAATAAGAGCGAGTCGAATCGCTACAACCACCTGGTACTGCTGTGCGAAAACCAGGAAGGCTATCGCAACCTCACCAAGCTGGTTTCGACGGGCTATCTCGAAGGCTTCTATTACAAGCCTCGCATCGATAAGGATCTGCTCGCGCAGCATTCCAAAGGGCTGATCGCGCTGTCGGCCTGCCTGCGCGGCGATATCAACGAGACGCTGCTCAACGACCGCTACGAAGACGCGCGGCGTCTGGCATACGAATATACGGACATGTTCGGGAAGAACAACTATTTTCTCGAACTGCAGGACCACGGCCTGGAACAGGACGGCCGTGTGATGCCCCTGGTCCACCGGCTTTCGCAAGACACCGGCGTCCCGCTGGTGGTGACCAACGATTCGCATTATCTGCGCAAGAACGACGCGCGCGCGCATGAAATCATGCTGTGCATCCAGACCGGCAAAACCATGTCGGACCCGAACCGGATGCGCTTCGACAATCCCGCGTTCTACATCAAGTCGAAGGAAGAAATGCTGGCGCTGTTCGGCGAAGTGGAACACGCGCTGGACCGCACCTACGACATCGCGCAGCGCTGCCACGTCAAACTCTCACCCATTGAGGAGCCGTTTCCGAAGTTCGGCGTGCCCGAAGGCCATTCGATCGACAGCTTTTTCGAATACGTCGCGCGGCAGGGATTCGAAAAGCGTCGCGTGCGCTTAGAGGGCCAGCAGACGCAGGGCAAGTTGAAGCACGATTTGCAGGAATATGCCGAGCGCCTGGACCGCGAAATCAAGACGATTCAGCAGATGAAGTTCTCCGGTTACTTCCTGATCGTGTGGGATTTCATCCGCCACGCAAAACAAAAGGGCATTCCGGTGGGACCGGGCCGCGGCTCGGCGGCCGGCAGTTTAGTTAGCTACGCGATGGAGATCACCGATATCGATCCGCTGGCGTACGGCCTGCTGTTTGAGCGCTTCCTCAATCCGGAACGCATCAGTATGCCCGATATCGACATCGATTTCTGCACCCGCGGGCGCGGCGAGATTATTCAGTACGTCACCGAAAAATACGGCCGCGAACAGGTCGCCCAGATCATCACGTTCGGCACGTTGGCCGCGCGCGCCGCGATCAAGGACGTAGGCCGCGCGCTCGACATGAGCTTCGCGGATGTGGAAAAAGTCACCAAGCTGATCCCCACGCAGCCCTTGAACATCAAGCTGAAAGACGCGCGCAAGATGGAGCCGCAGATCGACGACCTGGCTCGCAAAGATCCGCGCATTAAGGAGGTCCTGGAAGTCGCCGAGCGCCTGGAGGGCATGGCGCGCAACGCAGGTGTCCATGCGGCAGGCGTGGTGATTTCGCCCGTTCCGCTTACCGATATCATTCCGCTGTACAAGACAAACCGGGATGAAATTGTGACGCAGTATGACGGCGTCACGCTGGAAAAACTGTCGCTGCTCAAGATGGATTTTCTTGGGCTCACCACGCTGACCATCATCGACGACGCGCTGAAACTGATCGAGAAGCATCGCGGTGTGAAGCTGGCCGTTGAGGACCTGCCGCTCGACGACAAAAAAACCTACGAAAGCGTTTTTCACAAGGCCTACACCAGCGGCGTGTTCCAGTTCGAATCCTCAGGTATGCGCGACATTTTGCGCCGCTATCAGCCGGACCGCCTGGAAGACCTGTGCGCCTTGAACGCCCTCTATCGCCCCGGCCCCATGCAAATGATCGACGACTTCATCGACCGCAAACATGGGCGCAAAGAAGTGGTTTACGATCTGCCCGAAATGAAAACCATCCTGGAGGAGACCTACGGCGTCATGGTCTACCAGGAGCAGGTCATGCAGATTTCGAACGTCATCGCGGGCTACTCCCTGGGCGAGGCTGACATGCTGCGCCGCGCCATGGGCAAAAAGAAGCTCGAAGAGATGGCCAAGCAGCGCGAGCGCTTCAACGCCGGCGCAAAGGCCAAAGGCCATCCGCAGAAGAAGGCCGAAAAAATCTTCGATTTGATGGAAAAATTCGCCGGCTATGGCTTCAACAAGTCGCACTCCGCCGCCTATGCGTACCTCGCCTTCGTCACGGCGTATCTGAAAGCGCATTATCCCATCGAGTTCATGGCCGCGCTGCTCACCTCGGAAACCGGCAATACGGCGAAGGTGGTCAAGTACATCAACGAATGCCGCGAAATGAATATTCGCGTCCTCGCGCCCGACGTGAACTGGTCTGAATTCACGTTCACGCCCGTGCCGGATGGACCCGAGCCCGGCATCCGCTTCGGCTTGGGGGCGATCAAGAACGTCGGCTCCAACGCGGTGGATTCCATCGTAGCTGCGCGCACTGCGGGCGGCAAGTTCGGCTCGCTGTTCGAATTTTGCGAGCACGTAGACCTGGGCGCGGTGAATCGCCGCATGATTGAGAGCTTCATCAAGGCCGGCGCGATGGATTCGCTCGAAGGCACGCGCGCGCAGTTGATGGCTGTGATCGATAGCGCGATGGAGACGGGCGTCCGGGCGCAGAAGGACCGCGCCAGCGGACAATCCGGCCTGTTCGCCAGCCTGATGGTGGAGCAGACGCCCGCCGATCATCCTTTGCCGAAGGTCCCCGATTGGACCAGTCAGGATAAGCTCTCGTCCGAGAAAGAAATTCTAGGCTTCTATGTCAGCGGCCATCCCTTGGATCAGTTCATGGACAAGGTGAACGAGCTGGCGACGTATCGCTCCGGCAATCTGGAGGGACTTGCGAAAGGCACGGAGGTGGCGCTGTGCGGCATCCTCACCGGCGTCCAGCGCCGCCGCAATAAGGAACAAAAGCTATGGGCGTCCATGCAGATCGAGGATCTGGAAGGCTCCATCGAGGCGATGGTTTTCACCACGCAATATGAGCGGCTGGAGAAATCGCTGATCGAAGATAAAGCCGTGCTGGTCCGCGGTCTGGTTTTGCCTGAGGAGAACGCCCCGCCGAAGATTTCCGTCCAGGATATCGTGCCCTTGGAAGTGGCGCGCGTCAATCATCCGAGCCTGATTTCCATCCGCGTTCCCGTGAACGGCGCGGGTGGAGCGGATCGTGCCGATGCCCTGCGCAAGTTGTTCGATGGCAAGCCGGGCGCGACCGAGGTGCGCTTGCGCTTGGAAAAGACGCGCGATTTCTCCGTGATTCTCGATTTGTCGATGAAAGTGCGCCCGGATAAGGAATTTTGCGCCGAGGTGAAGCGCATCTGCGGCTCCGAAGCCATGGAAGTGCTTGCCAATTAGGGTATTCTGTTAGAGCAGTCTTCAAATCATGGCCGATTCGCAGTCCCCCACCCTGAACAACCCGAGTTGGGATCGCGTGCAACTTGCACGCAACCCCAAGCGTCCGCACGCGCTCGATTACATCCAGCGCATATTCACAGATTTTACGGAGCTCCACGGCGACCGCTTCTTCGCCGACGATCATTCCATCGTCGCGGGCATGGCCTGGTTCGACGACAAGCCGGTAATGGTGGTGGGCCAGCAAAAAGGCCGCGACACCAAGCAGAAACTGTTCCGCAATTTCGGCATGCCGAAGCCCGAAGGCTATCGCAAGGCCCTGCGCCTGATGGAAATGGCGGCGAAGTTTGGGCGGCCGATTATCACACTGCTCGATACGCCGGGCGCGTACCCAGGCATCGACGCCGAGGAGCGCGGGCAAGCCGAAGCCATCGCCTACAGCCTGCGCGAAATGTCGCGCATGGGTGTGCCGATCATCGTCGTCGTCATCGGCGAAGGAGGCAGCGGCGGAGCTCTGGCCATCGGCGTGGGCAATCGCGTCTATATGATGGAAAACGCCATCTACAGCGTGATTTCACCGGAAAGCTGCGCGGCCATCATTTATCGCGATTCGGGGAAAGCTCCCCTGGCGGCGACGGCGCTGAAAATTTCCGCGCCCGATCTGCTGAGCCTCGGCCTGATCGACGGCATTGTGCCGGAGCCGGGCGAGGGCGCGCACACCGATCCGGACAACGCCGCCGACGCGCTGCGCATGATGCTGCGCATCGGCCTTGCGGAGCTCACGCCATTGAGTCCAAAGCAGTTAATCGACGAACGCTACGACAAATTCCGCCGCATGGGTTCGTTTTTCACGGAGCCGATTCTGTGAAGAAGGCGGCGATCATCGGAGCGATCTGCGTCGCCCTGCTCGCGGCTGCGATTTACTTCTCGATGTCTTCCCAGGCCGCATACCGCGTCGAGGTGTGCGTCGAATTCCGGGGCCAGACCGCCTGCGGCAAAGCCTCGGGAGCCACAGAAAAGGGCGCTCAGCGAGCAGCCACAGGAATCGCCTGTTCGTCGCTCGCCAGCGGCGTAACAGACTCCATGGCCTGCGACCAGACGCCGCCAAAGTCGGTCCGGTCGCTGAAGTAGGTGTAGATGATCTTTAGCCGGTTCCTCGCGCTCGTCCTGGCTTCATTTGCCATCAGCGCCCAGGATGTTCGTCCTTTAACCATCCTCCACTCGAACGACCTGCACGCGCATCTCACGCCGGACGACCGCGGCTTGGGCGGCTTCGCTTATCTCGCCACCGCGGTGAAAGAGGAACGCGCGCGCAGCTCGGCTAGCCTTTATCTCAACGCGGGCGACCTGGTGCAGGGCACTCCTGTCTCGACCTTATTCAAAGGCGTGCCAATTTATCAGATCGCCAACCGGCTGGGTTTCGACGTTTCGACGCTCGGCAATCATGAGTTCGATTATGGATGGCAGCGCATTCAGCAATTCGTCAAAATCGCCAAATATCCAGTGGTTTCGGCGAACGTTGTCAACGATCAGGGGGCATTTCTTGCCCGCGCGCCTTACGTCATCAAGACCGCCGGAGGCATCCGCGTCGCGGTAATTGGAATTCTGCTGGGCGATCTGGTGGGCAATCTTGCCACGCCCGATAAGGTGGGTCCGTGGCACGTGCAGCCGGTGGTGGAGACGGTGCGCAAATATGCGGCCGAGGTGCGCGGCAAGTCCGACCTGATCGTGGTGCTCGGCCACATGCACGATTCCGAGGCCGACGATATCCTGAAGCAAATCCCCGAGGTATCCATCTGCATCGTCGGCCATGCGCATCGCGCCTACGCGCATCTGCACAACTTCGACGGACGCGTCGGCGCGCTGGTGACCTCTTACGGTGTCGAACTGGGGCGCCTGGACGTGCAGGTCGATATGGCTGCGCACAAACTGAAGTCGGCGGAGTGGAATATTATTCCGGTTGATTCGAAGAAGCTGACGCCCGATCCGAAAGTCGCGCACGACGTAGCGCGTTGGGAGAAGAAAGTATCGAAGATCGTCGACGTGTCCATCGGCGAGGCCAAGCGCCGCTTCGAAAAACGCGATTTACAAGTGCTGATCGAACGCGCCATGGCGGAGCAGACCGGCAGCGACCTGGCCTGGATCAACCTTGGCAACGTGCGCGACGTGATTCCGCAGGGCACGGTTCTGGCGCGCGCCATCTGGAATATTCTTCCGTTCGACAACGCCGTGGTGATCGGCAAATTCAAAGGCAGCCAGCTTCCGGCAAAGGTGCGCGAGGGCCACTCGATCGATCCGGAGCGCGAATACACTCTGGCGACCACGGATTTTACGGCGGCCAATCAAGCGTCGGCCGATCAGTTGGGCGTCAGCGGCCTGGCGTTTCCGCGGACCGACGCGATGCAGCGCGACATGGTCATCGATTGGATCAAGAAAAAGAAAGTTTTGGAGTAACAAATATGGCAACCCTGGGACTGATCGAATACTCGGACGCCTCGCCCGAGGTCCGCGCCGTTTATGACGACATCATGGCCACGCGCCAGACCGATTACATCAACAATTTCTGGAAAGCCATCGCGCACGATCCGGCCACACTGCGGCGCACGTGGGAGTCGATCAAGCAAATCATGGCTCCGGGCGCGCTGGATCCCTTGACGAAGGAGATGGTCTATCTCGCCGTCAGTTCCACGAATCAGTGCGGATACTGCATCGCGTCCCACACCGCGGCCGCACGCAAGGCCGGCATGACAAGTGAGATGTTTATGGAACTGATGGCCGTGGTCGGCATGGCGAACGAGACCAACCGAATCGTGAGCGGCTATCAGGTGGAAATCGACGAGCGGTTTAAAACCTGAAGACCTGCAGCAGATTGTTGTAATCGTCCGTCCACAGCCGATCGAGGCGTGGGGCGATGTTCCTTCCTTGCGAGAACGGCGCGCCGCGCGTCATCATCACCCAATCGGCTTGAAAGTAAGAATGTGCATCGTCCTTCGGACTGGTGATCAGCACCGCCTGCATGCCATGCGCGGCTGCGAGCTGCGCGACCACCGGCGCAAGATCCAGGTATTGATTGGACACGTGCACGCCGAGAATCCCGTTGGGCTTCAAGTGGCGCAAGTATAAATCGAACGCCTCGTTCGTGAGCAGATGCACGGGAATGGCGTCGCCCGAAAACGCGTCGGCCAGGAAAATGTCGTAGGGCTCGCCCGATTCGCGCTCCAACGACAGGCGCGCATCGCCCAACGAAACATCGACGGACGCCTTGGAATCGCCGAGGAATGTGAAGTGCGACTTCGCCAGCGCGATCACCTGCGGATTAATCTCGTAGAAGCGAAACGAATCACCGGGCTTGCCGTATGCGGCCAGCGTTCCCGCGCCCAAGCCAATGATGCCGACGCGTTTGGGGCCGCTCGCCGATTGCAGCACGATGCCCGCGCCGGATTCGGGGCCGAAATACGCCGTTGGCCTGTCGCGGCGCGCATCCAGATACTGCACTCCGTGCTTAACGGTGCCGTGCAGCAGCGTGCGCGTCCCGTTCGCCTGCACCACGCGCAGGGAGCCGTAAAAGCTCCGCTCCAGCGCCAGCGCATCCTTGTGATAGCCGCGAATCTCCTCGCCCAGCGCCACCACCGTCGCGATCATCACCGCAGCCCACAGCAAGCGCTGCGCCCATCCTTCGCGCCAGTTCAACCACAGTGCCAGCGCCGCGGCCAGCACCAGGGACAAGGGAAATTCGTAGATGCCCGAGAACACACGCGGCGCGATCAGCCCTGCGAACACTGCGCCCAGCGCACCTCCCAGGGCGATCATCAGGTAAAACGCGGTGAGCCGCGGCGCATCTGGCTTCAACCGGCTCAACTCGCCATGGCAGAACATGCAAGCGATGAACAGACCGATGGTGAACAGAGGAATCGCGACGATGATCGCGTCGCTCACCTGGATGTCGTACAGCGCATAAGCCAGCGACCCCAGCACCACGGCCAGCATACGCAGAAAAAATCCACGCTTGTACCACCGTGGACTGTCGAAGCAGATGATGAACGACAACAGGTAGGCCGAAAGCGGCAGGATCCACAAGAACGGCACCGCTGCGACGTTCTGCGTCATGTGGCTGGTGGTCGAGACCAGAAACATCGAGCCAGTGGCCGAGAGCAGCAGCCACAACATCGGATGCTCCAGTTTCACGGCAAGCGCGGGGGGCGCTTCACTTGTTCGCGGGCGCCCGATCCACGCCGCTGCGCCGCACAACACGGCGAACACCGCGAACGCGCCCGACCAGGCGATGTTCTGCTGGCGCGTGGGAATCCGGGGCTCGATCAAGATGGGATACGCCGCCAGAGCCAGCAGCGATCCTACGTTGGAAAGCGCGAAAAACCGGTACGGCGACCGCGTCCGCGACATCCATTTTTGCAGCAAAGGGCTTGTCGAAGACAGCAGCACGTAGGGCAGGCCAAGCACCACAGTCAGCATCGCCAAAATTCGTAGCGCGGGATCGCCATCGCCCGATGGCTTCCAGCGATCGCCCGGGAGTACCGGCAACACCGTCAGCGCAGCGGCCAAAAGCGAGCCGTGAATCCAGGGCTGCCAGCGTGAGGCGACGCGGCGCGTCAGAAAATGCGCATAGGCGTATCCTGCCAGCAGCGCGGTTTGGAAGAACACCAGGCATGTGGACCACACCGCCGAAGAGCCCCCAAACCACGGCAGGATCAGCTTGGCGAAGATCGGCTGGATCAGGAATAGGAGGAACGCGCTTAGAAAAATGGTCGTTCCAAAGACGGCTGCGGGCATCAGTCAATTCTAGAACGCATCACGCGCGGCATGGAGCCAAGTCGTCACCAGAATGGTGGCGACGACAAGAACCTTTGTATCCAACGCCATCGCGGTATTATACATCCGATGCGTTGGATATTAACTTGGATTATCCAAAAATGAGCGAACTCGCCATTCTGGGAGGCGAACCGCTGCGGCGCGCACCCTTTAGCCACTGGCCGCGGTATCTGCCGTCCGATGCGGCAAGGCTCCAAAGCGTTCTCGAAAGCGGCCACTGGGGTGGATTTCCCGTGCCCAGCCTCTACGCCGCCGAGTTTGCTGAGAAGTTCGCCGCGCTCCACGGCGCGCGCTATGGATTGTGCATCGCCAACGGCACCATTGCACTGATCGCGGCGCTGAAAGCCGCCGGCGTCGGCTTCGGCGACGAAGTGATTGTGCCAGCGTATACATGGGACGGCACGGCTACCGCCGTCTTGTTCGCTGGCGGCGTACCCGTATTCGCCGATATCGATCCGGACACCTACTGCTTGGACATCGCGTCGGCGGAGCGAGCCATCACGCCCCGCACGCGCGCCGTGATTCCGGTTCATCTGGCCATGCGCTTCACCGATATGGACGCGCTAAGCGCGCTGGCCGCGAAGCATAATCTGAAGATCATCGAGGACTGCGCACACGCCCACGGGGGTGAATACAAAGGCCGCGGCGCAGGCTCCATGGGCGACCTCGGCTGCTTCAGTTTTCAGGAAAGCAAGCTGATGACGGCGGGCGAGGGGGGCATCGTTCTGACGTCGGATTTGGCACATTTTGAACACCTGCAATCGCAGGTGAATTGCGGCCGCGCGAGCCTCACTGCGCAGTTTGAGCAAAACGTTCTGGGTTCGAATTACCGGATGACGGAGTGGCAGGCGGCGATGCTGGTCGGCCAATTGGAAATGCTGCCGGAACTTGCGGCGAAGCGGGTGCGCGGGGCGCGCCGGCTGAC
>Ga0075030_100003597_pt1 | contig 14045 bp, 13 predicted proteins | sample LitLauG_LLR_2012_FD_71393 | JGI IMG/M metagenome (GOLD analysis project Ga0075030, IMG submission 71393) | Freshwater sediment microbial communities from Pennsylvania, USA - Little Laurel Run_MetaG_LLR_2012 | ecosystem: Environmental > Aquatic > Freshwater > Creek > Sediment | place: USA... | reverse complement strand
AGCGAAATGTCGCCAAACCCGCCAAGATCGTAAAAATACAGATTGTAGGAAATCCCCGAAATCACGCTCGAGGAGATGATAACCATAAGATCGACGAGGGCCGCGATGACGCTGGCAGTGACAGCGGAGACGCCGAATTTGCGCACCATGGTCTCAGACGGCTGAAATTTCTCAATGTTTTCAACTTTACTCACGTCTGTCGCCCCGTCAGTCGTTTCGTGAAACGAGCCGTCCTTCGTCCTAGCCAGCAGCTGATTTTTTCAGTCGCAACCTCGCCCCGCGCGGGGCAGTCGCAGTCCGACCGGCCGATAGCGGCCATTGGACATCGACTGTCCCCTGTGACGCGATGACGTGGATCATGGTTACGGGATGATTATTAGGAAGTTTCCGTGACATGGCCACGACACGGAGATCCTCTCCCCGCCCCAGTAACTCTGCAGAAACCGCTCCAGTTTCTCCATTATAAAGCAAGACATATGCCCACTTCAATCAAATCGAACGGGCAGAGCACCTTCTTTTGAGCGCCACGGAATTCGAGCTCCGGATCAGACCGGCGGAGCCGCGAAGCGGGCCAAAACCGTGGCCCGGGTGATAAAATTTGGGTGCGGCAATATTGATTCCGGCATGGTTTTCCGTGATTGTTGGGACCTCTTTAAGGGAAATCATCATTGAGAAGGCGCTGTTTCCGGAAGCGCGGGCGTATCGCGAAAGCGCGGCTGGACGACTGAGCTGGACCGCGGATCATTGGGGCGTGCGCGTCCGTCCGACGTTTCGACTTACGCCGACTTTGCAATCGCGCTTCAAACCACGATGCCGGTCTTGGCGATAGAACCCCGAGGCCTCGACGGATCAAGCGCGCCAGACTCGAGCGTTGACGAAACCGCGAAACATTATTTGACTCGCATGAGAACCGTGCAGGCCGCTGGACCCTATTTTCTGTGCGGACACTCCTATGGAGGCCTCGTGGCCTTGGAGATCGCCAACCAACTCCTTCAAGCGAAAGAGAAGGTCGCATGCCTCGTCATGCTTGATTCGCCGGGTCCTGAAGGCTTCAAGGCGAAAGCGAGTCGCCATGCCAAAAAGTTACTGACCGTTTCGCTGGGCGAGAACCTTGAATTCTATTATCGGCGCTTGTTTTTGGCGAGCGCCCGCCGATGGACTTCACGAGCGACAACGATGATGCGTCACGCCTCGCGATTGCCCATGCAACCGCGCGGGCAAATTACCGCCCGAAATTCTATCCGCACAAACTGATATTTTTTCGCCCGTCCCTGCGGAGCGATCACTATGAACGCCTTTGGCGCAATCGGGCCCGTGAACTCGAAATTCATTCCGCAGCAGGCGATCACCTCAGCATGATCGATCCCCCTAACGCGGCCTCGCTAGCCGCCGATGTGTCGGCATGTCTGCCAGCCGACCAACGGGCTGCTCCATCCGCTCTTGAAGCGCTCCCGGACGCATCAATTGGAGCTTCCGCGCGAGCGACCACTCAAGGCTGACCGCAGCTCCAAGCCCGTCCATCGCCTTGACGCGACGGAGTTTGCGAACCGCGCGGCGAACACTCTCACGTTCAGCAAATTCACCGCGATCGCCGCGAGCGCGTACGTGGCTGCGCCCAGTCCCGCGCGCAGGACAAGTCCGACCCAGCCGCTATCAGGCAGCAGGACGACGACGGGCGTCATTGCCGCACAGCAAAAGCCAACGCGAACCGACGCCGCGAGCGGCAGCGGAATCGAATAGGCATACCGGCCGGCGATCAGCGAATGCACGCAGGCGACCGCATAGGCGACGGTGACCGCGATGGCCGCGCCCATCGGACCCAGCCTGGGGATCAGATAGAGGCTCAAACCGATGGCGATGATCGCCGCAAGCGCCATGACCCAAATCTGCAGGTGGGCCTTCTTGCCCAACTGGAACGCATGGTCGAGGTGGTTTGCGCGCAGCGCGTTGAAAAAAGAACCTGCCGCAATCCAGCTCATGAGCGGCGCAGCGCCGGCCACGAATTTGGCGCCGAGAAAGGTTGTTGCGATGCAGTTTCCCGTAAGCGCGATGCCCAAACTCGCGGGCGCGAGCACCGCGAGCAAGAGAGTTCCATTGGCCTGAAGCTGCCGCTGCGTGGCCGCTTCATCGCCGCGCTCCACCTGCTTGACGGCCAGCGAATAACCGGCCGAGGCGATGCCCGCCGCAAGGACCTGGATTGGGCTAAGATGGCGGCGGCAGTGAAAACGCCGAGGGCCTGTGGCGAGTCCAGTCTCTCAAGGAGCACGCGAGATCCCGCGTCGATCATGATGAACAGCGACATGCCCGCCGCCAAAGGCGCGCCAAACAGCGTCACATCGCGAGCCAGGCGCCCATCAAACCGGTGGATCGAAAGGCGGGGGATCGGCGCTCCTCCAAGGAAAGCGCCAGCCAAAATACCAACCCCCGCGCCCGCCGCGGTCCAAATTGGACTTCCCGTCAGCCCGGCGAGTGCCGTTGTCATCGCCAAAATCGCCACCGACCGTACGACATTCATGCGAAGAACCTCGATCGGCCGGAACTGCGCCACCGCCAGCCGCGACACCAGCTCGAACCACGAGGAGGCCCAGATCAACAGCAGGCCCACGATGCAGGGGCCAATCAGCTCATTCGCTACGATGCCGCTGATCATCGCTGTCCCAAGCGCCAACGCCGACACGATGCCCAGCGCGACGAACATCCACATGAATGTCGACAAAAATCCTGGATCCTTGCGACCCGCGGGATGGAAGCGGAGCAGCGATTGGCCCAGCCAATCAAACAGGACCATCGAGCCCGACGTCATGATGACCAACGTCAAACCATAGAGCCCATATTGCTGCGGATCGAGCAGCCGCGTCAGAGCCGCCGTCGTCGCCAGACCAAACACGCCGGGAAAAAGTTTGGCGATTGCATAGAGAGCACTGTTGCGGATAAGCATGTCTTCCCCAAGGTGGAAGGCTCCGTCCAAGGTGAAATGTCCCGGCGTGAACCCACCCTATCCCGATTTTCTGACATACCGACGTGTCCGTTGGACGAGCGCGCCAGTTGTGGATTGTTGTGCGATATTCGGCCCACGATTAAATGTCGCGGACAATGTCCGGGGCCATCGGTTCGGCAAACAGGATTCAGCGAAAAAAATCTTGGCGTTTAGAGTGCGTCTGTCCCTCCATTGTCAAGCGCTCTGTTCTGCTCGGAGCAGCGGCCCCGAACTTAAAAGCAAACTCGCATGGAGCCCGCCAAGTTCCTCCGCGTAGCCGCGGACGTCGTATTTTTCGAGAAAGCGGCGGCGGGCGCCCGCGCGCAATCGCTCGCGCAAGCGATCGTCGTCGATAACGCGAACCAATGCGCCGGCCAGCGCTTCCACATCGCCGGGGGGAACCATGATCCCTGAAACCTCCGGCTCTATCACCTCTGCGTGAGCGCCCACCGGAGTGGCAATGACCGCGAGCCCGTAGGACAGACCCTCCAGCACAGCCATAGCGAGCCCTTCAGCGTGTGAGGGCAATACGAGAATGTCGGCGTCGCCGCACAGAGTGTTGACCTTCTCGGCGCCCACCCATCCGGGGAAATCGATTCTATCGGCGATCCCGAGATCGTTCGCGAGGCGCCGGTATTCATCGACCGGGCCGCCCCCCGCCAAAGTCGCTCTCCAACGTCGGCTCGCCAATGCTGGGCTCGCAAGCGCGCGCAAGAGCTCCGGCACCCCCTTTCGCGCACTGAGGTGGCCAAGAAACAGAATATGATATGGCGGCTTTCTCTCCGGCGCGGCGCCAACGTTGCGGAGCGGATCGGGCACCGCATTCGGCAGGACCGCGATCTGATCTTCGCGCAGTTCAAGGAGCTGGGACAGGTTCGCGCGCTCTCGGGCCCCCAACACCAGCACCTTGTCGGCATGCTGGAAGAAAGTCTTGATCAGCCTCTTTATGACGCCGCCGCGCCGACCGTATTCCGCGGAGTAGTCATAATCGTGGACATGCAGAATGTATGGCAGTCCGAGGGCTCGAGCGACGGTGAGGACGAACACTTTGCGGACCGTACTTCCCCGTCCGGTAATGTTGGCGTGAACGATGCAGTGCCTGGTCTGACGGCGAATAGCCCACAGCTTCGCCATAGCGCCTGCGAGGTAGACCGCGGCAAGACCAATATGACGGGGCGAAGCTCCAAGAAACCAGGGACCACGGGAGTCGATGACCCGATATTCCACCGCTGAATCGCCGGCCCGACGCTCTTCCAGGAAATACCCCATCTGGCGGCCAATTCCGCCGCCATGCTCCAGCCCTCCGGGACATACAACGATGACGATGCTTGAAGCAGGGAGTTTATCGACTGGGTTCGCTGCGATCATGGACCCCTTGAATATTTTCTTGTCGCCCGATACTCGGGCGCCATTCGCTGAATGAAGGACCAAAGGGGCGAAACGATAGAAACAATGGCCTCGGCATTTCGCGGATATTGATATGGAGTGCTCAATTCACGGTCAAGCCTCGATTCCCCCCGCATTATCCTAGTGAAAAATGACTATTCGGCCGATTGACAATGGCATCGCTCTCCCCGAGTTGCTCCGCAGAGAGGATTGCAACAATGGGGTTTTGCGTTCAGCATGAGGCGCAGTCCGTTGTATTGCGGGGCGCGAATCCAAAGCTGCGGCTCCGTTGACAATGCAGGCTCTAGTCGGGTTTGAGTCCTGGACACAGAAACGACCGCCGTAAGGAGATCGCTAGTGAGTTACTCGACGGACGTTCGCTATGCCGCTGAATCTGAGGACCGCGGCGCCGGCGCGCCAAGAGTCAACCTGTTGGGCGTGCTTATTACCCCGACAAATCTCGCCGATACAGTGAAGACGCTCGAGACGTGGCGGGCGGAGGGTAAGCGGGAATACGTGTGCTGTGTGTCCGTTCACGGAATTGTTGAGGCCCAAAGCGACCCCGCCTTTCGGAGTGTGTTGAGCCGGGCGGCGCTAACGACGCAAGACGGCATGCCGCTGGTCTGGTGGTGTCAGCATGCCGGTTTCAAGGCTGCGAGCCGCGCCTGCGGAAGAGATGTGATGCTTGCGATGTGCGAGATCGCAGCCGAAAAAGGACATCGCCACTATTTCTACGGGGGAGCGCCGGGCATCCCCGAACTCCTTGTCGCGAATCTTACGAAGCGTTTCCCCGGTCTCCCGATCGCAGGATACCGCTCCCCGCCGTTTCGCCAGCTATCGCCTGGGGAAGACGCGAGAGAGGTGGCGATGATCAACGAGACAAAGCCCGACTTTGTTTGGATAGGGTTGGGGACACCCAAACAAGATCGATGGATGGCTGATCATCTCGGCAAGATCGAGGCTGCCGCGATGCTTGGCGTCGGAGCCGCATTCGACTTCCACGCGGGCGTCAAGTCGAACGCGCCGCAATGGATGCAACGCTCCGGACTCGAATGGCTGTTTCGGCTGGCGAGCGAACCGCGGCGGCTGGCGGGTCGATACCTCATCGGAAATTCCATATTCGTCGCTCGTGCAACACAACAGCTTTTGGGCTGGAAGTCCTACGGTGGCGGACGATAGGAAGCGGATTGGACCCCTAGCATTCCATCTGCTTGGCGACCTCTTCGGCTATCGACATGCAGGCGGTCAACCCGGGGCTTTCGATTCCGAAAAGATGCATCAAGCCGGGAAGGCCGTGTTCAGCCGGCCCATCAATCACGAAGTCGGCGGCGGGCGCCCCGGGTCCGCCGAGCTTAGGCCGTATGCCGGCATAATCGGGAGCGAGAGCATCATCGGGCAGGCCCGGCCAATAGCGCCTTATTGCGGCATAGAAGCTCGCGGCGCGCTGAGGCGCCACGTCATAGTCGCGTCGCTCAACCCATTCGACATCGGGACCAAATCGCAGACGGCCGCTCAAGTCGAGCGTCACATGCACACCGAGACCGCCATCGACCGGCGCAGGATAAATCAATCGCGAAAATGCCTTTGGACCGGTGCAGCTGAAATAGTTGCCCTTGGCCAGGACGAGCTTAGGAATGCGCTCCAGAGGATATCCCTCCGTTGCCTCAGCGAGCGCCTGTGCATCGAGCCCGGCGCAATTGACCACGGCATCCACCAGGATCGACTCTCGCCCTGCCCCGCCGAATCGGACATCCCATCCGGTTTTCGTCCGGCCAATTCGATCGATCGGCGTGTAGAAGGCGATCACGCCGCGGTTGGCCTCGACATCGGCGAGAAACGCGAGCATGAGGGCGTGAGTGTTGACGATTCCCGTTTCGCTCGACAGCAGGGCCCCCGTACACCGCACATTGGGCTCAAGACCGCGGGCTTCATCGGCATTGAGCAGCGTCAATCCTTCGACGCCATTGGCAAGTCCCTGCTCATGAATAGAAACGATCTTCGCCATTTCGTTGTCAGACGTTGCGACAATGAGTTTCCCGCAGCGGCGGTGGGGCACGTGATGGCTCTCGCAAAAGGCATAGAGAGAGCGGCGTCCCCGGACGCAATGGCGCGCCTTCAGGCTCGACGAGGGATAGTACATTCCGCCGTGCACGACTTCGGAATTGCGTGATGAGACCCCAGTGCCGAACGCCTCGGACTTCTCGGCGACGATGACGCCATGCCCCCTCATCGAGAGCGCACGCGCAATGGCCAACCCGACGACGCCCGCGCCCACAACAAGTGCTTGCATGGCTTTTCGTAGCCCGGCGCGGCTGGAGGATCAATCGAAAGACGGTCGGCGCTCTCTCGGGAATGCCGGCTGTTGGTCTGAGATTTTGGTTCGTGCATGCGTGAACCTGCGGGCAGGCGGAGAATCGCCTCAATGCGCGCCATTAAAGCGTAGTATAAAAGAACAACTCCAGTGGATTACGCTTGTGCTGCGGGCGACTCAAAAAGAGATTCGCGATATCTTTCCCGCAACTACTGTTCTATAGGCTCCGAGCCGCAGACGATTGAGTTCCGCGTGTCGCCAACCAACGGGGAGAAGGGGGTGAGCATGGCGATTAGAGGCCAGATCACAAGATTAACCAGGGCATTTGGCGAACGGGAGCTCTTTTCCGAGGCGGTCGCGTTGCGGGAGCTGGGAGACAGGCTGCGCGATGAACGCCGATTCGCGTCGGCCGCGGAGTCATACGAGAAATACCTTAAGCTGCGTCCGAACGATTTCGAGATTTGGGTTCAGCGCGGAAATTGTCTGAAAGAGGAAAGTCGATTTGCCGCGGCGAGACTCGCTTACGAGCGCGCACTAGCGCTGCAAGAAGATGACGCCGACCTGCATCTGCAGATGGGCCATCTGATGAAGGTGCAGGGCTATACAGACGAGGCCGTGAAGTACTATCTGAGATCGCACGACCTCGATCCGGCGAGTGGCCTGGCGGCCCGTGAACTCAGTATTTACAACGTTCGGCCAAATGCGCTCAAATCGCCGTTGGAGAGCAATGAGCTCGCGAACAAGACAGTAAAAATCTTCGACATTTCAGATTTGTTGGCCTTCCTGGACGTCCATAATCGCGTCACCGGAATCCAGCGCGTGCAGTCGTGCATCATTCATGAAATCATGACGGCAGCCGACAATCTGGGCTGGGCATCGAACTTTGGCGGGCACAATATCGTTCTGGCCTATTGCGATCAGGCGCAACAAACAATTTATGCTGTTTCGTCATCCCAGGTCAAAGCTCTGCTTGCCCTTGTGCAATCCAAAAGTCCAACACAAGCAGAAGTCAATGAGAGTCTCGAGCGGGTCCGGGCATCGAAAATCAAGATCTCGCCGAGGTCCGGCGATATATATGTAATTCTCGGCGCGTTCTGGATTGGCGGCGATTACTCCGGAACTCTCGTTGGGCTGAAGCATAAGGGTGTCAGAGTAGGGGTATATATCTATGATCTTATCCCCCTTACGCACCCCCAGTTTGTAAGCGAGTCGACGCGCCAGGATGTTCTGGACAAGTTCGGCGACATCATGTCGTTGGCAGACTTTGTCCTCACAATCTCGACTTATGTGGCCGGGGAAGTGGCGTCCGTATTGCAAAATGAGTTAAACCGGGCGCCGCCAATTTACGCCGTGCCCCTGGCGCATGAGCTGCCCCGTTTGGTGGACGACCCGGAAGTCGATGCCGAATTCGAAGCATCGTTGCCGAAAGACTATGTCCTCTGTGTTTGCACTCTTGAAGGGCGCAAAAACCATATGTTGTTGCTCAACATATGGAAGTCCCTCAATCGCAAGTATGACGGCGACGTCCCATATCTTATTCTTGTCGGAAAGTGGGGCTGGCGCATCGAAGAATTCAGGTCGCAGCTGGAGAGCGAGCAGAACGTCGACGGCAAGATCGTCATCATGGGGAACCTCTCGGACTCGCAGCTGAGACTGCTTTACCGGCGTTGTTTGTTCACAGTATTTCCCAGTTTTGTGGAGGGTTGGGGCCTGCCTGTTGGAGAAAGCCTGGCCTACGGAAAGCCGTGCATCGCTTCCAACACGAGTTCGATACCTGAAGTCGGCGGTGATTTTTGCCGCTACATCAATCCATATGAACCGCTCACTGCGGCCGCGGAGATCGAGCGCGCATTCATCGATCGTGACGACCTTCGAAAATGGACAGCCCGGATCGTCAGTGAGTTCCAGGTCCGCACCTGGTCCGATGTGGCGACGGATTTTCTTGGGAAGGTTGGCGCTGCTGCGCAATTTGATAAATCGGAAAAACATCGCGTCCCGGTAACCTTGGAGGCGGGCCGGGTTTATCAATTCAGCCGCTCGGAGGCCGGTGTTCGCGATAGAGCCGCATGGGCTAATCGCGCGGTCAAATTCGTGTGCTCGGCAGGATGGTGGCCGATCGAAAACTGGGGAGTTTGGTCGTTCTCGCGAACCGCGCGACTCCAGTTTGGCACAAATCTGCCTGCGAAGACCAAGATCCGGCTTCTGATGTATTTGCGCCTGCCGCCGCCCACAGACTGCGATTCTTTAAGAATAACCGACCTTTCCAACAATTCGAAGGTCGCATTTTTCCCCGACGGCCTGCCCAAGTGGGTCCAAATGGAAACCGAGGTCGATGAGTTCGGCGTCGCCATGATCCAATTGGAGCGCGGCGGACAGGTGCAACAAATCGACCCGGACCGCGAGCTCTACAGCGGCATAAGCTCGATCGCGTTTCACGCCAGGGATGATCTTGCGGGTCGGATGGATATTATGGAGTCGCTTTTGTTGTTTGAAGGTCGTTGACCGAACAAAAATCAGCACTTGCTCCACCCCAAACCGGTCTCTCGTCAGTCGCTTAGGTTGAATCGCCAAAGGCGAGTCCGATTTGCATTTGCCGGCCCTAAGGAGTTGAGTCCGCGCCACATTGATTTTCGAGCGCGTTTCCCTTTGAGCGAGCGAAATCGGAGCGTTGGTGAGATCGTACAGGACCTGTTCCCATGCCTAAGGCTGACCTTCGCGAGGTCTATTTCGACGATGTCGTGCAGGCCTATCGCTGGATATTGGGGCGCGAGCCGGAGATCGATGCTCTCGCCACACAAGCGCCAGCGGGGCGGGACGTTCGAAGCCTTCGCTTGATATTGCTCCGCTCGCGGGAGTTTCGGACCAAGTTTCTCGAGAGCGAGATAGAGGCTTTCTGCGCCGATTCAGATCTCGATTTTCTGCCCCAAAATATCCCCCGCCTTGTCTTCATCCACATTCCGCGTTCGGGCGGAACGTCTTTGCACCATATCCTTGCCGAAGCTGTCGGGCCGGATAAGGTATGCCCGGCGCGCCCTAATAATCTTTGGTTTCGCCTTGCCGCCGATATGGCCAGAGCGCGCTTGTTTTCGGGTCACTATGATCGCAACTGCATTGCACTGATACCCGGTCGGACGGTCAAAACAGTTACAATGCTTCGCGACCCGCGCGGCAGACTTATATCAGTCTATAATTTTCTTCGAGCCCACCGCCCTGAGGTTATCAAAGCGAACAATCTTGCCCTGGCGGAAGCGGCTCGCAAACACACGCTCAGCGGCTTTCTAAGCGCCGCAATGGAAATCAATCCGGCCGCGGTCGACAATACGTATTTGCGCACATTTGGCGGGCGTCTGCCGTTTGGCCGGTGGGAGCAGGCTGCGGAGCCAAACGCGCCAAGGACCCTGGCGGACTTCGGATGTTCTCCAGCCGAACTCTATGAACGTGCGGCGGAATTTTTGCGATCGATGGCCGCAGTGGGGATTCTGGAACGGTTCGAGGATTCCGCCCGAGTCATTTCGCGAGCGCTTGAGCTCGAGGAGCCGACCGCATTTATCGCGCTCCAAAGCTTCGCGGAGATTACCAGGCGCCATGAGAACATGGAGCCGGTTGACGCCTATAGCGTATCGAGCACGGACGAAGATCACATTGCCGAACTGACGCAGTACGACATGGATCTCTATAAACTGGGAACACATTTTCTTGCGCGATCAATCGCCCTTCAAGCTCCAAAGCATGGTGTGGCCTATGAACGCCCTAACGGCCAAAAGGACATCGGGCATCAAGAGCCTGCCGCCGCTTCATCAAGTTGCCATTCGCCTCGCCCGATCGACGAGGTCGTTTCAAAATCGCCAGATGGACCGCCAGGATTGACCGCTGCAGCCGACGCGACGCGCGGCAGATAAGGCCGCCACCAAAGCGTCTTTTGAGCGCAACGGAGGTTATCTGTGCGCAAATACGTATTCATTCATTTGCCCAAGACCGGCGGCACAAGTTTCCAAACTGCGCTTCGGGGGTTGGTCGGCGACGATGCCGTAAGTCCGGCCTTTACCGCGTCTAATCTCTCCGAAGCCGACGCTGAGAGGCTCGATCGATATGCTGTGATTTCCGGGCATATCAGCATGGCCGACGTCACGCGTTATTTTTCCGACCGGAAAATCCTGACGATTCTCCGGAACCCGCTCGAGCGCTGCGTCTCATGGTACTATTTCGCCAGGACAACGCCGCCTTCCCCGGACGCATCGTCAGATGTGCTCGCCGCGAAACGAAACGAAATCGAGGCATTTTTTGACGAAGGCCGGGATGTCATCTACAGGAATATTTTCAATCGGCAGGTTCGCCAACTTGGCGACCACGTGTTGAACGTCGCGGCGGATCATGCGCGCGCCCTTGAGAACGCCATGAACACCTTGCGCGCGGCGGCGTGGGTCGGCTTGCAGGAGACGCTTGCGGCGGACTGCAAGAAACTGGCTCTGATTTTTCCTGAGGCGGCAGGGTTGTCGCTTCCGCGGTTAAATCTCACAATTGGAAAGAAACTCACGAGCGGCATGAGCCCCGGATTGCTCGCGTCGATAAGGCGATTCAATGAATACGATATCGCGCTCTACCGTTTTGCCCGCGCTGAGATTTGTCATCAAGACGCGTTAAGCGCGGGGGCATCTATCGATACGGCGTGAAGCGAAGCGATGTTGCAAACGCGTCAAATATTCTGGCGCGCTCGCGGGGAGCGCTCATCACGTCTTCAAATGATGGCACGCCAAATCTGAACCCACACTTTTCGTGCGCCTCCAGCGCGCGGTATGCAATTCCGGTTCTCCGCGATACGTCTTTCAGCGCCGCGTCGAGCTCTTCGTACCGATAGATTTTGTCGACGATCAGTTCCGCCGATGAAGAACCGGACGCTCCATCGAGATACCTCGATGTGTCAATCGGGAAATCGCCCCGTTCCAGATACTCCGTCCATGTTTTTGGATTGCCTGGATCGTAATGATATCGAGAATTCTTGAGCATCGCGAAGTGTGACAGGCACTTCTCAACCGGATGGCGTTCAAAGCAAAATTTGAAAAAAGTTGCAAACGCCTCCGGCCGCAAGTCGCGGATCAAGGTCGCGGGCATGTGGTTAAAATAGACTGCGCGCTCCCCGTCAGAATAGTTTTGAGGATTATGCGCCGAATTTGGCGGAGCGATCGGCGTTACGATGTCCTGCGGACCGCAATGCGCCGAAAGGTGAATCTCCAGCGAAGTGCCGGCTGTCTTCATGGTCTTTATGAAGATGAATTTATGCCTGAAAGAAATTATCGCCATCGAATGAGAGTCCTGCGATCGCCGGGACGGGCGGCGACAATTAGTAGCCGAGAAAAGCCATGTCCTCGGCGAATTGTTCTTCTATTGTCCTGCGAAGACCATTGTCGCGAAGCGCCGATTCCATTTGGCGATGTACGTCGGCGGTCGCGTTAAAATGTCCGAGCGGCGCGGCGCCATGAATACCCAGAGCTTTTGTGATTCGTTCGTAGTCCGCAGCGATTGATTCCAGTCTGATAACGTCATCCGCCGGATATATTTCGCCATCGACTTTAACATAGCTCACGATGGGCCTCATTCTGCCCGCAAATGCCAGAAACTCGGTATAGTTCCAAACGGGCGAGTGGATTTTCCATGTCCCCGAGCGGTTCTGCCTCGCCCAGTTGCTCGGCGAGAAAAAACCGGAAATCACGCGCCGGAACGGATGCCGGGCGCTAAAGAAAACGAAGTAGCGATCAATGCCCCCCAATGCCGCCTTATAGGACGCGAGGCTCATGTGTTTGGTCGACGTGGTTGGCCCGGTTATGTTGAACCGGTCGATGCCATCCTGATGCGTGTTAAGCGCTCTCCTGTCGTCGCTGAATGGCTCCAGCGAAGTCTGAATAGAATTCCCTCCGGTCTTCGGCACATGGATGTAAATGAACTTGTGTTCGGTCGAAATCATCGAGCAACCCTATGGTCGTCTTCATTATGCGGCTGGATATCAGTCCGGCGCCGCCTTGAAAACTCCGTCACGCAGGGTCATGTTTACTCCGAATCATCGCCCTTAACGCAGGATCGCACCACTGACCCTAAGCTCACAGACTGCCCTCGCCCCGAAGCGCCGCGCGCGGACCGCAAAGCCGGCGCCCGCCGCCGAAGGGCCTGATCTGGCTAAGCTGGCGTTGGCCAGCCTTGAAGACTCCAAGGCAGAGAGCATCGTCGCGATCGATCTTAAGGGCAAAACGAGCCTTGCCGATCTGATGATCATCGCAACCGGACGCTCGAGCGTGCACGTCGGTGCCATCGCCGATCATCTCACGAAAGCATGGAAGGCCCAGGGACTCCGCGCGCCGCGTATCGAGGGTCTGCCGCATTGCGATTGGGTGCTGATCGATGCCTACGACATCATTATCCACATCTTCAAGCCCGACGTGCGCCAGTTCTACAATCTCGAGAAAATGTGGGGCGCTGACCGCCCGAACGAACGCGCGGCCAAAGCTTAGGGCCCTCTGTGCGGCTGGTGATGATCGCCGTGGGCAAGCTCAAGGCTGGCCCGGAGCGCGATCTCTTCGAGAGATACTTCAAGCGCGTGGGTGATCTGGCGCGCCCGCTAGGGTTCCAGGGCATGCATCTGAGCGAGATAGACGAAGGCCGCGCGCCGCGCGCCGCCGACCGCCAGGCCGAGGAGGCGCGGGCGATTCTCGCCGCAATGCCCAGGAACGGGAAAATGATTGTGTTCGACGAGCGCGGCACGGCGCCGACCAGCGCCCAGTTCGCCGCCGAGATCGCCACAGCGCGGGACAATTCGACGCCCGCCTACGCCTTCGTTATCGGCGGCGCGGATGGATTGGGGCAGACTCTGCGCGATCGCGCGGACAAGATAATTAGTTTCGGCGCAATGACCTTGCCGCACCAGCTTGTGCGGGTGATGGCCGCGGAACAACTCTATCGCGCCCTTTCGATCATGGCGGGGCATCCTTATCACCGGGGGTAAACTTTGGCCTGTCTTGTGACTCGCTGTCTTTACGCTTTCGTCCTAGTGGCGGGGGACGCGGCGCGATACAAACCGGCATGACGAATCGGGCGGTCCGCAGCGCCAAAAATCGAGCAAACGCGCGCGCCCCGGCGATTGCGCGCTGGCTTCTTGTGGCCGCGCTCCTTGCGTCCCCGACCATCGCCGCGCCGCTCTCGCCTGACGATCGCGATGCGAAATCGACTGAGGAAATGCATTTGCGCGGCGTCGAGGATACGCTGCAGCAATCGGACGAGCAGCGCCGCCGCATTGAAGCCGACATTGAGAGCATCCGCGTCGACCGCGCCCGACTCAATGCGGCGCTGATCGAGACCACCGCGAAAGTGCAGGACAATGAGCGC
>Ga0075030_100003596_pt1 | contig 14047 bp, 8 predicted proteins | sample LitLauG_LLR_2012_FD_71393 | JGI IMG/M metagenome (GOLD analysis project Ga0075030, IMG submission 71393) | Freshwater sediment microbial communities from Pennsylvania, USA - Little Laurel Run_MetaG_LLR_2012 | ecosystem: Environmental > Aquatic > Freshwater > Creek > Sediment | place: USA... | reverse complement strand
AACCCATCCTTGGCGAGGACCTCGACCGCCTTGGCCGTGGTGGCCAGATACGTCACCGATTCCCCGGCCAGCCGCAGGCCCTGGTCATAGGCCGCGAGCATCGTGGTTTTCCCGGCCCCGGCGGGGCCTTCGACCAGGCTCACGCGGTTGGCGGAATGGAGCAACCCCTGCACGACCTCCCACTGGCCGTCGTTGAGCTTGCCGCGCGTGAGCTCGCCCGCCACGCCCACCGGAGCGGCCGAGCCCAGGCCCTTGCCCGCGAAGGAGGCGATGCTGCGTTCTTCGGCCTGCAAATGCTTCGTCGTGGCCATCGCACGGCCGTTGATGGTGCCGGTCAGGACACCCTGCCTGGGCAATTCAGCGGTGATCTGCTCGGGCGTGACATCGCCCAGGCCGTGGAGCATCGCGACCCGCAGGAGATCGCGCTCGGGAAACGCCGATTGCTGTTCCGACAGATGGGCGATCGCGAAAGACACCGCTTCACCCGCCGTCATCGGCCGGTCCGGGGCGATGTCACGTGCATAGACGCGAGCGAGCGCATCGCGGTCGGCGTCGGTGAGCTGCGCCCACCAGGCTTCCCGCAATTGCTCGGGCGTCAGTTCCTTGTTTTTTCTGCGGCGGGTCGTTGCGCCGAGCTCCGCCTTGAGGGCGGCATCCGTGATCCCGAGCTTGGCCGCGATATCCTCGATTTCGTCCTTGCGCTTGGAGAAAGTGTTAATCATTGCTTGCGTGATGCCCGCGACTTTCCATTGCTTGCCGCCCTGGCGTTCGATCCGGAAGCCGAGCTTTTCCAGCTCGCCCGCATAGAGCGCGTCGAAGAGGGCTGAGTAATACTCGCCGTCGCGCTTGATATTGCCGAACTGGCCCGCGAGGATCTTGCCGTCGTCCCGCTTCGTCGCGTTGAACACAAGCAGATGCGTATGCTCGTTCATGTCCGGCGGGTGCCCGTTCACGGGGCGGCTGGTCGTGTGATGGAAGGCCGCGTAGACCAGATTGCCGGTTGCGATGTCATGGTCGGCCCCGCCCCGACGCTCCCGGCACATCATGTCGGCCTCGATCGCCTCCATCATGCCGGCGATCGCCCGGTCGCGGGCGGCATCCAGGGCCCGTGCATCCTTGTCCCCGGCGAAGGCCCGCAGGATGCTGGCGGATTTATTGACCGAGATGGTGAAATCGTAGCCGATCCGGCGATTGTCGTTGGTGCGGGCGGTGAGTCGGGTGCCGTCGGGCTTCTGGTTATCGACCATATAGCCGAAATCGTCCTGCTTCACCTTGCCGGACAGCCCCAGCTCGGGGGCGAGCTTGCCACCCCACTGCCCGATCGTCTCCTGCCCCTGGCTGTAGTAATCCGCCTCGGAATAGTATTTCTTGGCGTCGGCCGCCGAGCAGTTGATTTCGTGGATGGTGAGCATGAATGCGCCCCGACATGATTCCACAACCCGTGGTGTATCGTATGAGCGCGCCCTACCAAGTCAAGTGGTTTTCGCATAGGCGCACGCTTATCATTGGTGACAGACTTCTCCCCTTGTGCGTGCCCAAGGTCAATTTCACGGGAAAGCGGCCCCGAAACCGACCCCCCAACAGGCCGCGTCGCCCCTCCAAAACCGTGTCGATGGATTAACGATCGAGCGCGTTCATTCGTTGCGCATTGGTAAGACAATCGCCCTGATGTTAAGCACTCGATCTATACCCGGTCGCCGCGTTGACACGCATGCCGATATCCTGCTATGCCGTGGAGAATGACGACCGTCCCCACCACCGATCGACCCCCCTGGATCAAGCCTCGCATCCAGGCCGCACCGAAGATCCGGCAGATTTACTGGTGCGACTTCTGGAAGGATGCCCGCTTGCCGGAGATGTGGAAAACGCGGCCTGTGATCGTGGTGTCTTACAAGAACACGCTTACCGGCCCGTGCCTGGTGGTGCCGGTGTCGACTGAGCCCCAGGACAACAACGGCTGGGCCCACCGCCTGTCGATTGAGATCGAAGGCAACGGCGTCATGTCCTGGGCGATATGTAATCAACCGTCGACGGTATCGCCAAGCCGGTTCTCTCAGTTTCGAGGCAACATCCCGCTCCTTCCCAGGGAGGATTTCAATCAAGTCCTTGAAAGACTGATGAAATGGCTGCCAAAACCCTTTGCTCTGGATTCATAATCGGTATGGCCTAAGCCTCGATCTTCTGCACGCAACATCACATTACTGCTTGCTATATAGCTCACTATGTGCGATAGTTGCTGTGTTCACGGCTCCGGCAACGGATGTCCGCTGCCCTCCGGTAACGGAGGGAGTCAATCGCCAGGGGAGCCGCAAGGCTCCCTTTGGTTATTGATTCGCGTGCAGTTCGAGCTTTGTTTCCTGTCGCGGCGCACCCCATCATCACCAGGGTGATGCGTCTGAAAAGCAACGACGATGGCCGTGCCATGACCGACCTCCCATGCGATGACGAAGCCTATGATGACGAGGACGAAGGCCCGTCGCTTGCCTATCCGCCGATCTATGTGCTTCGTTCGGCGGACGATTGCCCGGTGTGCGGACAACCGAATTTCGTTTACGCCCTGGGGTGCGTGGCGTTTCGTGATCGACGGGAAGGCGGCGCTCCGATTGAAGACTTTCATTTCCTCCGCTATGTCGAGAGCCTCCCCAAGCCGCTATTGACCCTCCTGAAGTCGAAATTACCGAGCTTTCGCCTCGACCGTGACCGTAGGGGCGAGAAGCGGTATCTGATGAATCACTGTGCGTGCGGGGCGAAGCTCGACGATGATTTCGTAGCGGGTGACGTGGGGGCGGCGTTCTTTCCGGATACACCGGACGGGTATCGGGTGTTCCGACTGCTCCAGCTTCCGGTGGACGAACCGATCCCGATCGAAGCATCGTATACGCTTGGCGGCGGCGAGTATCTGGATTTCGAGAACACCTGGACGTGGTCATGATCCGGACGGCTTGCATCAAAACGCCGAAGGCCACGCAGGGCCATCGGGGATGATCCGCGAAGCGGATGGCGCATCGCTGCGCCGGTCATCCGTAATGAAAGAGGAGCCTTCGGAGAATTGAGAGACGCATCCAATGGCCCCCTTGCCACCGCTTGACCTCCCCTCATCCGTCCCTTATGCGTGGGGTGACTCACATGTCAATGCAGAGGCCCCATGATCGGCAAGGTGCAACCCCAGGATACCCATAGCGGGCTGGTCGAGCGCAGCTGGGAACGCATCAGCCCTCGGCGTGGCCGATCGACGGAGCGTACCCTGGAAGGCGAGCAGGTCGAAGCCACCTGGCTGGACGGGTACGGAGGCATCCAACGTGCCAGCGGGGTCGTGAAGCGAAACGAAGCCAGTGAGCTGGCCATCGAAAGCTGGGCCGATGGCATCCGAAAACACACCCCCGTCCCGCGTGACGCCCGCGTCGATGTCATCTCGGGCCAGGAACGCTGAAACCCTGTCATTGCCGCCGATTCCGGCCTGGCCGCTCTTTATCATCAAAACACTTGCACGTGGTTTGATTGCGTATTACCACGATCAAAACAGCGATCGGGTAGCTCGCGTTCGGCATGGCACGGCAAACCACACCGTCATGGTTGCCACTGGATTTCTCCGAAGTTCCAGTCGATGACGCGCCGCCAGGCACAACCCCGAAGCCCGGAGGGTCCCATGCTCTACAAGACGATCACCCTGGACCTGCTTCAGGAGCAACCGGAATTGTACGAGCGCCTGCGCAGCACGAAGCGGCTGCTTCCGGCGATGGACGATTACGCCACCCAAATGAAGCAGATCCACGAGGACTGGAAGGAAACGCTTGGCCAGGCGAACCCGGGCAGCGACCCGAGGCAGCTGTCGAGCGAAGCGATGGAGCGGGCGATCGAGGCGATACGGGAGCGTTTGTCCTGCGCCTCACCGCAGGGCGCAGCCGAGCCGCTCTCTCTGGACGCCGCGATGAGCTTCCTGCGACCTTCGTCGCGCGCGTAAGGCCCGCGCGCTCAGGCGACCCTTCCCATTTTCGGATCAGCCCCTGGCCGAACCTCAAGGTCATCCCTTCCAGGCGAAGCACTTTCATCGGCACCTGCCCCGAGCAGCCAGGGACTTTCTCCGCCGACGCTACAGGCGGAGCCGCCCGTGTCAACGGCAAAAACGGCTTTCACCACACATGTATCGCATAAGAGTGAACCTTCCGTTTTTGCCGTGGACACGGACACGCGGCGGCACGATGCCGCCGGTGGGCTAAAGCCCGTCCCGCGCCTGCCTGCTGGCTGCGAAAGTCCCCGGCTGTCGGGGACTGAGTCAGCAGAAGGAGTTCACCCCATGGAAGGAAACATTACCCATACAGAGACCAACACAGCGATCGCCACAGGCGAAAAAGCGAAAGCCCGCGACATCATTGCCGCGATTCGCACCCTGCGCCAGGTCGAGCGGGAGCAACGGCCCGCCACGGAAGGCGAACGGCAGATCCTCGCCCGCTTCGGCGGGTTCGGCGCGGTCGCCTTATCGATACTCCCCGATCCGGTCAGCGGCCAGTACAAGCCGGGCTGGCAGGCAATCGGCGAAGAACTTCAATCCTTACTTACTCCCGCTGAATACGATTCCGCCAAACGCACGACGTTTAATGCCTTTTACACCTCGCCTATCGTCATCCAGGCCATGCACCAGGGCCTCAAGCGCCTGGGCGTGCCTGAGCACGCGAGCGTGATGGAGCCAGGTTGCGGCACGGGCAATTTCATGCGTTATGCGCCGCAACCTATGCGGTTTACGGGCGTTGAGCTGGATAGTATCTCCGGACGCATCGCCCGGGCGCTGCATCCGGGCCACGATATCCGCATCGAGTCTTTCCGTGATACGAAACTCAAGGAAAACAGCCTCGATGCCGTGATCGGCAACCCGCCGTTTGCCGATGTACGGCTTGATTATCGCGGCATGAAGCTACCGCTGCATGATTATTTCATTGCCAAATCGCTCGATGCGGTCAAACCCGGCGGCGTGCTCGCCTTGGTGACGACGCACTACACGCTCGACAAACGCAACAGTGCGAACCGCGAATACCTCGCTCAGGTTGCGGATTTCGTGGGCGCGATCCGCCTGCCGTCGGACGCCTTCAAGCGTGAAGGCACCTCGGTCGTGACCGACATTGTGTTCTTACGCAAACGTGCCTCTGGGCAGGAAGCCCATCACGCCGACCCCGATTGGCTCACCACCGGGCCGCTGGAGGTCGAAGGCAGCCAGGTCACGGTGAATCGCTATTTCCTGAATCACCCCGAGATGGTGCTGGGGTCCTGGAGCCGCAAGGATCGGCTGTATGGCGGGGAAGGGGGCTACAGCGTCAATGGCACCGGAGATCTGGCTTCCCAGCTTCCTGAGGCCATTGCGCGGCTTTCCGCCTGCGCCAAGGCTTCGGCGGACATGCCTGAGCCGGGTTCCGCTGCGAAACCTGTAGCCGCGTTCGTCCCACCCCCTCCGGAGCGTCACATCGCCGAAGGCAGTTTCTTTATCGGCGAGGACCGGACGATTTACCAGCTCGAAGGCGGGCAAGCGCACCCGGTCACCTATGGCGGCACGCTGCTCAAAGCCGACGGCACGATGACCGGCAAGCGGCTGGCGGCTTTGGTGGGCCTGCGTGACCTCGCGAGGCGCGTGCTCCAGTCACAGAATGATGGCTGGCCCGAGGCGAACCGCATGCACGCGCGCCGTGACTTAAACCGCGCCTACGATTTGTTTGTGAGCCAGTACGGCGCGATCAACAAAACCACCTTCAGCCAAACCGCCGAGGGCACGCTCAGCCGCCGCATGCCCAATCTGGTCAAGTTCCGCGAAGATCCGGACGCCATGCTGGTCATGGCTTTGGAAGATTACGATGAAGTGACCGCCAAAGCCGCCAAGGCCCCGATCCTGCTGCGTAACGTGGTGGGCAAAACCCCGCCCGTGACCCATGTCACCTCCGCCGAGGAGGGGTTGCTCGTGAGCCTCGATGCTACCGGCGGGATCGATCTGGGCTATATCTCAAAGCTCTACGGCAAACCCGAAGACGCGATCATCGCCGAACTCGGCGAATTGATGTACCACGATCCGCAGAGCCACTCCTGGCAGACGGCGGACGCGTATCTCTCGGGCAATGTCCGCGAAAAGCTGAAAGTCGCCGAACATGCCGGAGCGGCATACGCCCGCAATGCCGAGGCGCTGAAGGCCGTCCAGCCCGAGGATGTGCTGCCCGGCGACATCGATGCGGGGCTTGGGGCTCCCTGGATTCCGGCCACGGACATTCAGGCGTTTGCGGCTGAATTGTTCGGCGTGGAGCCGTCAGCCGTGCCGATCGGGCACGTCAAGAAAGACGCGGTGTGGAGCCTGGAGGCCGGGCACGCGGCGGAAAGCTCCGTCGCCGCGACCGCCGAATACGGCACGCAAAGAGCCAACGGCACCTGGCTGCTCGAACTGGCCCTTAACATGAAAACCCCCGTGATCTATGACACGATCCAGGGCGTGAACGGCGAGGAGCGGGTGGTCAACCAGGATGACACGCTCGCCGCCCGCGAAAAGCAGAAACTCATCAAAGAAAAGTTCAAGAGCTGGGTCTTCGCCCAGCCGGAGCGCACCGAGCGCCTCGTGCGGCGCTATAACGACACGTACAACAATCTGCGGCCCCGCCTGTTCGATGGGTCCCACCTGGATTTCCCCGGCATGAGCCAGGGCATCCAGCTCAATTCCCACCAGAAAGACGCTGTCTGGCGGGGCATGAGCAGCGGCAACACGCTGCTCGCCCACTGCGTCGGGGCCGGGAAAACCTTTACCATGGCCGCCACGGGCATGAAGCGCAAAGAGGCCGGACTGGATAAAAAGCCGATGTATGTGGTACCCAATCACATGCTGGAGCAGTTCGCACGCGAATTCATGCAATTATATCCGAATGCACGGCTGCTGGTCGCGGCCAAGGAGGATCTGGCGAAAGACCGCCGCAAGTTACTCACGGCCAAGATCGCCAGCGGCGAGTGGGACGGCATCATCGTCACCCATTCGAGCTTTGAGCGCATCGGCATGTCGAAAGCCTATCAGGAGCGGTTCCTGCGCGAGCAGATCAGCGAATACGACCAGTTGCTGCGCGAGCATGCTGGATCCGACACGCCGCGCAACCTCATCAAAACCATCGAAAAACAAAAGGCGCGCCGCGAGGAGCGGCTCAAAGACCTGATGGCCGAGGATAAGAAGGATGACGGGCTGGTGTTCGATGAACTCGGCGTGGATCACGTTTATATCGATGAAGCGCATATGTTCAAGAACCTGGAGACGCCCACGAAAATGGACCGCGTCGCCGGGATTCAGACCGGAGGCTCCGAGCGGGCCTTCGATCTGTATATGAAAGCTCGCTACCTTGGCGAGCAGCATCCCGGTCACGGCGTGACGTTCGCCACGGGCACGCCGATTTCCAACACGATGGTGGAACTTTACACGATGCAGCGTTTCCTCGACCCCGAGGGCCTGAAATCACGCGGCATCGAGCATTTCGACGGGTTATTCCGATCTCGGAATAAGCCGTCTTATACCGAGTGGTGGATTATGCCGATCGCTTTGCTGAGCGCTCTATCTCATCGTAACGCACATACTGAGTTTTTCTGTTATTCGCCGCGAACACTCGGCATAGTTTCGGTGTCCTCTCCTTAAGCTCGGTCGGCTTAGGAGAACACACCATGGACCACTATTTCCGCTCCGATGCCATCCGCCAACGACTGCGTGTCGGGCCTTTGAGTAGCTATCTGGATACTTTCGCGCAGAAGTTGTCCGCGCTTGGCTATGCGATCGGCACAGGTCAGCAACAACTTCGGACTGTATCTCGTCTGAGTCAATGGATGGACTGCCGGGGCCTGCAGGCCCACGATCTCAGCGAGCAGGTTCTGAAGCAGTTCCTTGCAGACCGGCGATGCCAGGCACGCCTACGGCGCACCGATCCGAGAGCGCTGGACTGGTTTCTGGAGCATTTGCGGCAAATGGGTGTCCTGGAGCCATCGGTCCCTTGCTGCGTGGATGACAGGTACAGGCCTCTCGAACGAGATTTTGAGCGCTATCTCCTCCACGAGCGTGGGCTGGCGGCGGCGACAATTGACAACTACTTGTGGGTCGCGCGCACGTTTCTCACGACGCACTTCAACAAGGAAATGGTCGATCCTCAACAACTACGCCCCTCCGATGTCATCTGTTTCGTGCAGCGAATCGCACAGTCGCAACCGCCCAGTTCAGCCAAGTTCACCATCACCGGCCTTCGGGCCTTCTTGCGCTTTCTGTACGTGCAAGGTCAGACGGCCACCAATCTCACTTCCTCGGTCCCAGCGATACCCCACTGGAAGGTGACCGTCATCCCCAAGACATTGAAAGTTCACGAGATCGAATCCCTGCTCCGGAGTTGCAACCGGACGACGATGGTTGGCAAGCGGGATTATGCCGTGTTGTGCCTGCTGGCTCGGCTTGGCCTGCGGGCCGGGGAAGTCGTCGCCATGATCCTCGACGATATCGACTGGCGTGCCGGAGAACTGACGGTTCGCGGCAAAGGCAAAACGCGCGAGCGGCTGCCCCTCTTGGTCGAGGTTGGCCAGGCCTTGGCCGCCTACCTCCGTGAAGCGCGTCCGTCGTGTGCCAGTCGTCACCTTTTTGTGACGACGCGGGCGCCTTTTCACGAGTTGGCGGGACCGACAACGATTGGCAACATCGTGAGACGAGCGATCCAACGGGCTGGTCTGAATCCACCACGGCGAGGAGCCCATCTGTTGCGTCATTCCTTGGCGACCACCCTCTTGCAACGCGGCGCTTCGCTCCAAGAGATAGGGGATGTCTTGCGCCACCGTCACCCTGCTACCACGCAGATCTACGCCAAGGTAGACATCGCGGCCTTGCAGACCCTTGCCCAGCCGTGGCCGGAGGAGGTGTCATGACGATCTTGAGGCAAGCGGCAGAGGAGTATTTGCGCCTGCGACGCGTGCTGGGGTTCAAGCTCCGCGACGTCGGCCCGGCGCTGTTGCGTTTCCTCGCATTCTGCGAAAACGAAGGTGCCGCCGTCGTTACCGTCGACCTGGCACGTCGCTGGGCCATGTCCGCCAACGCTTCACCGGCCCGGACGACCTGGCGGCTTCAGATTGTTCGCGACTTCGCCATCTATCACCAAGCCAGCGACCCACGGACCGAAATCCCACCGAAAGATCTCTTTCGGGATTATTATCATCGCAGAAATCCTTACCTCTATTCCAAGGAAGAGATCGGGCAACTACTGCAAGCGGCCCGGGAACTTCCTCCGGGCCAAGGACTGCGGCACCGAACGTACGGCACGTTATTCAGCCTGCTCGTGGTCACCGGCCTTCGGGTCGGTGAAGCTCTGGCCCTGGATGATGCGGACGTCGATTGGCAGGCGGGGCTGCTGGTGGTCCGCCAAAGCAAGTTTCGCAAATCGCGCCTGGTGCCGGTGCATGCCTCCACCTTGGACCGGCTCCGGCAGTACCAGGAAGAACGGGCACGGATCTATCCGACGCCAAAGACCGCAGCCTTCTTTGTCTCCGAGAGCGGTCAGCGGTTACCTTACAGGACCGTCAACGGCCTTTTCCGGCGTCTGTGTGCGCGGCTCCACCTCCAGGGGTCTTCAACTTCGCGGAGTCCTCGCATCCACGATTTTCGGCATCGGTTTGCCGTGAATACCCTCATCCGTTGGTATCAAGAAGGCACCGATGTGGAACGCTGTCTCCCCAGGTTGAGCACGTATCTGGGACATGGGTGCTGTGCCGATACCTATTATTATTTGACCGCTGTCCCGGAATTGCTTCGGTTGGCTACCGAGCGTCTGGAGCAGAAAGGAGAAAGTCATGCAAGCTAAGGCCATCCTTGCCGGGTTGCTCCAAGGGTTTTTCACGGATCGACTGATTGGGCAACGACGTGTCAGTCCTCATACGGTCGCCAGTTACCGCGACACGTTCCGCTTGCTCTTGAAGTTTGCCCAGGAGCGTCTGAAGAAAGAGCCCTCGAAGCTCAGGCTGGCTGAGATCGATGTGCCCTTCCTGATTGCCTTTCTCGATTACCTGGAGAACACACGGGGCAATAGCACACGCAGCCGCAACGCTCGGCTGGCAGCGATTCATTCCTTCTTCCGCTACGTGGCCTTGCAAGAACCCGAGCACGTGGCGCAGGCGCAACGCATACTGGCTATCCCCTGCAAGCGGTACACGCGCCGGCCGATCGACTATCTGACGAACGTGGAGGTGGAAGCGCTGCTCCAGGCACCCGATCAAAAGACGTGGGGAGGCCGACGCGACGCCGTCTTGTTGAGGGTGGCGGTGGAAACGGGATTGAGGCTGTCGGAGTTGATTGGCCTGCGTTGCGAAGACGTGGTGTTGCATCACGGCGCACACGTCCGTTGCGAGGGCAAAGGTCGGAAGGAACGCTGTACGCCGCTGCGGAAAGAGACCGTGAAGGTGTTGAGTGCCTGGCTTCGGGAGCGTCAGGGCAAGCCATCGGATCCGCTGTTCCCGAACGCTCGGAGAGGTGCCTTCAGCGCCGATGGGGTGCAATACTTGCTGGCAAAGCACGTGGCCACAGCGACTGCGCGCTGTGCCTCGCTACAAAGCAAACGGGTGACTCCGCACGTACTCCGTCATACCGCGGCCATGAATCTGCTCCACAACGGGGTAGATAGCACGGTAATCGCGCTCTGGCTGGGTCATGAACAGGTCGAGACCACGCAGATGTATCTGCATGCCAGTCTGGAGATGAAAGAGCGGACCCTAGATAAGATCGATCCCTACACGACCCCAGGAACCGGTCGTTTTCGTCCGGATGATCAACTTCTGGATTTTCTGAACAACCTCTGAGAGCCGTCTCGCTCGGGTTGCTTGGTGATACCTCTGTGGGCGATCGGAGGAGCGCCTCGGCATAATCCGCCACTCGGTATAAGACGCCTTATTCCGATCTCGGAATAAGGCGTCGAAATGCTCAAGGCCGCGGCTCTTCAAGCCTTCGGGATCGAGGAACTTCTGCATCGTAAAGAGCTCGACCATGGTGTTCGAGATCGGCGTACCGGTGGCGAAGGTGACCCCATGTCCGGGATGCTGCTCGCCCAGGTAGCGGGCCTTCATGTAGAGGTCGAAGGCGCGCTCGGAGCCGCCGGTCTGGATTCCCGCGACCCGGTCCATCTTGGTCGGCGTTTCGAGGTTCTTGAAGTAATGCGCCTCGTCAATGAACACATGATCGACGCCGAGCTCGTCAAAAACGAGCCCATCATCCTTCTTCTCTTCCGCCAGTAGCTCCTTGAGGCGCAACTCGCGCTTCACTTTTTGCTTCTCGATGGTCTTGATGATGTTGCGGTGGCCTCGCGACGTGTCATTGCGGGCGGTGTCGACGAGCAGTTCCTCGTACTCCCGGATCTGTTCGCGCAAGAAGCGTTCCTGGAAGTCGCGAGACATTCCAATCCGTTCGAAGCTCGAATGCGTGACAATGATCCCGTCCCAATCGCCGCTGGCAATCTTGGCGGTGAGCAGCTTGCGGCGGTCGCGGGCGAGATCGTCCTTGGTCGCGATCAAGAGCCTGGCGTTGGGATACAGTTGCATGAACTCGCGGCCAAACTGTTCGAGCATATGATTGGGGACGACATACATCGGCTTTTTGGCCAAGCCTGCCTGTTTCATTTTCATGCCGGTCGCGGCCATCGTGAACGTCTTGCCGGCGCCGACGCAGTGGGCCAAAAGTGTGTTGCCCGCGCTCATGCCTCGCCAGACGGCGTCCTCCTGGTGGGGGTTGAGGTGGACGTTGCGATTCATGCCGGGGAAATCGAGGTGCGAACCGTCAAACAGTCTTGGCCGCAAATTGTTGTACGTGTCATTATACGAGCGAACGAGCGATTCGGTGCGGTCGGGATCGTGGAAGATCCAGGAGCGGAACCGTTCCTTGATGAGCTTCTGTTTCTCGCGGGCCGCGAGCGTCTCGTCCTGGTTCACGACCCGCTCCTCGCCGTGGGCACCTTGGATCGTGTCGTAGATCACGGGCGTTTTCATGTTCAGAGCCAGATCGAGCAGCCATGTGCCGTTGGCGCGCGGCGTTCCATAATCGGCGGTCGCGACGACGGAGGCTTCCGCCTGGTGGTCGGCGTCGACGCTCCAGAGCGCGTCCTTGGCGAGGTGTCCGATCCGGATCGCGCTGGGCTCGACGCGGAAGAGCTCGGCGGCGAAGGCCTGGATGTCCCTGGTCGGAATCCAGGGGGCACCGAGATTGGCGTCGATATCGCCGGGGAGCACGTCCTCGGGCTGGACCTGCCGGAGCGCCTCGGCGTTGCGTGCGAACTCCACTCCCACCTTCTCGGCGATCGCCAGCTTGGCCCGCACGTTGCCGGAGAGGTACTCGTCGGCGGTCTGCCAGGCCTTGGATTCCGGGTCGCGGTAGATCAGATCACCGAGCTCCGCGATGATCGTGGCCTCGGGCTTGCCATAGAGCTCGGCGATGAACGGCAGGTCGACGGCCCCTTTGCGGTCGAGCGAGACGAGCAGCCCCTCCTCGGCGGATGCCACGTTGGTGACCGGAGGCGTCCGCCCGACGACGTCTTTTTGCAAGATCGCCGCCTTGGACGCCTTGCCGGTCATCTCGTCATAGTCTTCGAGCGACATCACGAGCATCGCGTCGGGGTCCTCGCGAAACTTCACGAGGTTGGGCATCCGGCGGACCGTCGCCCCGTCCTTGGTCTCGGTGAAAGTCGTCTTGTTGATCGGTCCATAATTGGAAACGAAGCGATCGTAGGCGCGATTGAGGTCGTTGCGGGCGGTGTCGCGATCGGCTTCGGGCCGGCCTTCGTTCTGCGACTGGAGCACGCGGCGAGCAAGGTCGCGAAGGCCGATCAGGCCGGCGATCTTGCGGGCGTTGGGAGTGCCGTCGGCCTTGAGCAAGACGCCGCAATACGTGACCGGGACGGCCTGGCCGTTCTCGATTTGCGCGATGACACGATCGTCGCCGATGAAGAAGCTCCCTTCGCCGCGATTCCGCTCGGCAAGAGGCGGGACTAAGCGGGGAGGGGGGTCGTCGTGGGTAATTACCGTAGGCGAGGGCGAGAATTCCGGGAGCCTCCGGATCGCATCGCCAAGTTGCGTGGCGAGGTCGCCGTTGCCGATCAGGCTGTAACCGCCGTCGCCGCCATAGAGCCTGTCTTTGCGGCTCCAGTCTCCAAGAACCATCTCCGGATGGTGTTGAAAATAGTCGTTGATCGGGACGTCGACCCCCTCGATTGTCCTCGGCGAAACGTGCAACCAGTCGGGATAGACGTGATTGGGTGCTTGTCCGTTGCCGCGTTTCCACAAGAAGACGATATCGGTGACGACCGCCGTCCCCTCGCGCTTGAACGCGTCGGAAGGGAGGCGGATCGCCCCGAGAAAATCGGCCTTCTCCGCCAGGAGTTCGCGAACCGCCGCGTTCTGCTTGTCGAGCGTGAAATGCGACGTGACCAGGGCCAGCACGCCGCCGGGCTTCAACGCGTCGACCGATTTGGCGAAGAAGAAATCGTGGAGCGAGAGCTTTTGACTGCGGTAATCGATCTTGATATCGGCGAACGGCACGTTGCCGATCACCGCGTCGATGCTCCCCTCGGGGAGCTTGGTGTCGCGGAAGTTCTCGATCCGGATATCGGCATCGGGATGCAAGGCGCGGGCGATCCGGCCGGATATCGAATCGAGCTCGACGCCGATGAAGTGCTGGCCGGGAGTGCCATGCGAGAGAAAGTTTCCCGTTCCGCAGCCCGGCTCTAACAGGGTCGCGTCGGAACGGACGCCGAGCCGGTCGAGGGCGTCGTGCATCGCGAACATGACCGTCGGCGCGGTGTAGAAGGCGTTGAAGGTCGTGCGTTTGGCCGAGTCGTATTCTGCGGGGGTGAGCAGCGAGTTGAGTTCCTCTCCCAGCACTTGCCAGCCCGCGTCCTTGTAGCGGCCGGTGACCGGATCAGGAAAGATCGACAGGGCGACGCTGCCGAACCCTGGAAAGCGGGCGAGGACGGCTTGTTCCGCCGTCGTGGCCGGGCGGTGTTCGGATTCGATCGTCTGAAGGGTGCGGATCGCGGCGAGGAGG
>Ga0075030_100003593_pt1 | contig 14056 bp, 12 predicted proteins | sample LitLauG_LLR_2012_FD_71393 | JGI IMG/M metagenome (GOLD analysis project Ga0075030, IMG submission 71393) | Freshwater sediment microbial communities from Pennsylvania, USA - Little Laurel Run_MetaG_LLR_2012 | ecosystem: Environmental > Aquatic > Freshwater > Creek > Sediment | place: USA... | reverse complement strand
GTGATAGACGCCTGCAGCCCTCTTCTCGAACAACGATGCGATCAACACAACTCCGTTATTGCGGGCAGCGGCGGCTATCCTTTCGGAGCACGGGCCGGGAATCGGTTCGGCGAGATCAAAAAGAGAATGATCTTCGCACTGGCAAAAGTACTGCGTCTGAAAAAGCTCGGGCAGGCACACTACCTTTGCGCCACGGCCGGCAGCGTCGGCCACACGGCCCAGCGCCTTCTCCAGATTCTTTTCCGGCTCCGGACCGCACGACATTTGCACCAGCGCTACGCGAAATTTCTCAGGCGGCACGCGTTCCTACCTCCGCGATCAATATAGCATCCGCGTAACAGCTGTCAGCTCTCGGCTGTCAGCTTTCAGCAACCAGCGAGCTTCCTGTAGAGTATCTTGTCGGGAAGATTCGTATTTCGGCTTGGAGGAGTGTTCTTGAAACCCAGCCATCATGGCAGTTCGAAGAATAATTCACACCAAGGGACCGGCCACGACGGCCCCGGTGGTGAGGGAAAAGACCGTCACCTGCACAATCCCATCGAAGACCGGCTGATTCCCCTGGAACCGCTCGACCTGGCCAAAGTCACGTCGATCGATAGCCTGGTGCGCGCGATGTCCAAGACCGCCTTCACCGGCCGTCAATTGGGCGAGGCCGCGGACGTGCTCGAAGCCATGGCGCTCGATGAAGACGCTTTCATCGTGATGACCCTGGCGGGCGCGATGACCGTCGCCAAGCAAGGCCTGATTATCACTGAGTTGATCGATCGCGGCATCGTGAATGCGATTGTTTCGACCGGCGCGCTCATGGCCCATGGACTCGTCGAAGCCACCGGTCGGGCTCACTTCCGCGCCAACCCCGAGGTCTCAGACGAGGAACTCTACGAACAGGGATACAACCGCGTTTACGACACGCTCGAGCCCGAACAGAATCTCGACGACGTGGAAGAAGTCATGTCGGCCGTGCTCGAGGCCTGGGATCACAACGACATCATGTGTTCTTACAAGCTGAACCATGCCATCGGAGCCTACTTATCCAAGCACTCTCAGGGGCAGCGAGGAATTCTGAAGTCGGCCTACGAAAAGGGAGTGCCGGTGTTTGTTCCGGCATTCAGCGATTCGGAACTGGGGCTCGATACGGCATTGAACAACCGCCTGCGCGAGTCCACCGGCAGGCACAAAATCCGCTTCGACCCGTTCGAAGACCTGGAGCACTTTGCGGCGACTCTGCTGCGCCAGAAGAAGCTCGGGATCTTCACCATCGGCGGCGGCGTGCCGCGCAACTGGTCGCAGCAGTTTGGACCCTTCTGCGAGCTGCGGCACCGGCGCCTGGGAGAGAACGTTCCACTGAAGCGCTACCACTACGGGCTGCGCATCTGTCCGGAGCCCGTCTATTGGGGCGGACTGTCGGGTAGTCCCTACAGCGAGGCCATCTCGTGGGGCAAGTTCGTGCCGCCTTCGGAAGGCGGAATGTTCGGAGAAGTCTTCCTCGATGCGACCGTGGGCCTGCCGATCATCGTGGCCGCGGTCATGGAGCGGCTGGATCAAGGCCATAAGGCGGCAAAAAAAGGAAAGAAAGAACTGGCCAAACGGAAGTAGACTACGTCCGGGCTACTGCAGGTTTCGGCGCCGACGGGAGGCGTTATGAGATCAGTCAGGTGGCTTTTGGGCCTCAGCCTTACCTTTGTCGTTCTCCTGTTCCTCGTAGGCTGTAAATCGCTGGTTAACAGCCTGGTTGGCGGCCAAACTCTTACCATCAGCGTATCCGCTAGCAAAACCACACTGCAAGCCGGCGACTCGACCGGAGTTTCGGCGAACGTGAGCCATTCAGGCGGCAACCCCGCTGTCACGTGGTCAATGTCAGGCTCATCCTGTGGCAACAACTGCGGGTCGTTGAGCACCGTGAACGGGGAGACCTACACGGCACCGGACTTCGCGCCCGCGACCTTCATGGTGACAGTCACGGCAACCGCGGTAGCCGACACGTCAAAGACAGCGTCTGTCGTTCTGACGGTCAATCATTCTCTCTCCGTGAGTTGTCCTTCCGGCCACGAAGCAGGGCTGAGCGGGCAGTATGCTTTTGTGCTCCGCGGCGGCGGCTCGTCGGGCGGTGTGGTGACGGCGGGAAGCATCACGGCGGATGGTCAGGGAAACATCACGGCAGGACTCGAGGACATCAACAGTAACAGCGCCGGGCCGCAGACTGGCCTGACCATTCCTTCTGGCCAGAGTCTGTACACGGTGGGCGCGGACGACCGTGGCTGCCTCGGGTTGGCGAACTCGCAGAACACCATAAACCTCTACCGCTTTGGCCTCGCCACCTTCTCGTCGGGGATAGCGGCCTCGGGACGGATCATCGAATTCGACGACACAACCGGCAACGGAACGCGGGCCGAGGGGTTTCTCGCGAGCCAGGATACGACCTCGTTCGGAACCGGCTCACTGCAAGGAAATTACGTCTTCGTTCTAGGTGGCGGCGATGGCAGCGGAGGACGCTACGGAAGTGTTGGCGTTTGTGCCGCCAGTGCAGGATTATTCAGCAACTGCAACATGGACTCCAATGACGCGGGAGTTCTGGGAACAAACGTCACCGGCCTCACGGGCAGCTACAGCGTCTCATCCACTGGCCGGGGCACGATGAACCTGAGCACCAGCAGCGGACAGAACTTTGCCCTTTACATGGTTTCCGGCTCCCGGTTCGTTGCCATGGCGACCGATCCCCTCGACCCTTCCCACCCCCTGCAAAGCGGACAGTTTTTCCTCCAGGCATCGGGCGGTTTCACCAATGCGTCGCTGGACGCACCGTCGGTGCTGGCGCTGACGAGCTTCGACAAGACCAGCTCGGCACCCGGCGCTACCGTCGGTCTGCTTAGTCCCGACGCGAACGGTAACGCTACGCAGGTGCTGGACACTAACGTCGGCGGAAATTTCACGGCGATGCAGACTTCCGTGATCACCTACACGGTGAGCCCGAACGGCAGGGTGGCGCTTTCCGGGCTCACTCCCGCCCCGGTTTTCTATCTCTTCGAGCCCAATAACGGCTTCATCGTGGGAACCGATGCCGCCTCGACCCTCGGAAGCCTGGAGCCACAAACCGTCGGTCCTTTCGATAACACAACGCTGTCAGGAACCTACACCTACGGCACAGAGGGCACTGCCGTAGGCAGCCGGCGCACTGACGTTGGGTCGCTTGCTTTTGACGGAACACAGAATGTGCAGGGGACCGAGGACGATTCGTCCCCGGGTGGACTCCTGGCGAACAATCCTCTGAGCAATGCCCAATACTTGTTCCCGTCGCCATCTACCGCCCCTTCAGGCAGAGGAACGCTTGATACCTCCAACAACGTGAACCCGTCGGTGGCCTACATCATCTCGCCCAACAAGCTGATATACATCAATCCTCCTGCCACCTCGCCGCGACTGGTGATCGTGGAGAAGTGAGCAAAGCGTCAGGTGCCTGGGCTCATGTCTGTGGAACTACGATTCGTGGGGAATCGAAAAGGAAGGCAGCTTACACGGGTGTCTCGAAACCGGAGGAATCCCGGGTGGGGGCTTCCGGGGCAGATGTGGCCTCTTGCGAGTCCTGTTCTTGCGTTCTGAGCCGCCGATAAAGAGGTGCAAGAATACTCTTTCCAAGCACTTCTGACTCTGCCTGAAACCAATCCTTCAGGTCCTGTCCTTCCTCTTGGCCACGGGTCTCATATATCTGCTTGGCCCGGGACCTTACCTTGCGCTCCACAAGTTCTACCATGAGATCCCGCTGTTTCCTTCTACGTGTTTCGATGTCCAATTGCCACTCCAATCTGAGTTATTCTTCCATCTCTATGATACCTGATTGCTGTTAACGGAGTATTACATTGGGCGGAGGGCACAGGTTACTAAAGTTATAATGGATACGGCAAGCCTGGCATGAACTTCAAGTTAATTAGTTTCAGTTACTTAGCGGTCGGTTTCGTGCTGGCTTCGGGCTTAACGAACGACGCACTTGCACCAGGTACACAGGATTCCCAGCGTATGTGCCCTGCAGCGCGATTTCGGCGTGATCGTTCAGCATTCGTTGAACCAGCCAGCCTGGACTGCTAGCGAAATCGATCAGATAAAACTGTGGGTGAGAATTCAGAAAGGATGATAGATCCGTGATGGGAAGTCTGGTTTTGCGCCGCAGCGCCTCAGTCATCAGAAAACTCGTGTTCTGGTGAAGTAAGCGGACAAAATCTGGGTCGGTGGGAAATATGCACCGCGCGCGCAGAGATGCCGGTGCGTGGGCCTCGAGCCGCAGAAAAAGGCCGTCAACCCCGGGTACGATCGGCAGATTTGGTTTCGCCGAGAAAATCGACACGTCCGCGAAAGTCATGGCATCTCCCCCCGCTGGCACCCCCAGAAGCGCGTCGTATCTGAGAACTAAGGCACAGCCCCCTAGGATCGATACCGCTAGGGCCATCCAGATGGCGACCCGGCGCACAGCATCGCGAATCGCCAGAGCCACAAGAATCAGAAGGCCGATGGTGCAGAGCAGTACGTATCGCGGTTGAAGGGCGTGAGTCACAAACTTGCCCACAAGAAATCCCGCAAGGGGTGCAAGTGCGAAACCAACAACGCCAATGATCACGGGGCGAGGGACGGAAGATCCCTCGGCCTTGGGTGGGGGCGCGCTGAACAACCGCGCTAAAGCCGAGACCACCAGTAACAATGTCAGCGGCAGCATGCACGGCTCCAGCACCAATTGGAAACTATCCGAGACGTTGCCCAGGCGCACGCCTCCCCACGCCGGCAAAGCCCTGTACTCGGAGGCAGCTTTCAACAACGGGAGGTATGCGAGTGCTGTTCCGGCACTGGCCACCAGTGAGGCCCACACTTGGGCGTCGATGCTCCGCTTTTGCCAGGTCCGTACTGTCTCTCCAAGGACCAGCGGTACCAGCACGAGAAATCCGAACCAGTGGCTCCCCACCGCGATCGCGACTCCCAGAAACAAACCGAGGAGGGCGCGCTTCCTCCTTTGCCGCTGGTCGACAATTCTCGCCCAACAAACTAGCGCCAATGTGTCTGCGGCCAACACTAGCGCGTACGGGCGTGCATCATAAGCAAAGGGGAACGTCCCACACAGAAGACACAGAGCAACTACGGCCAGTCCCGTGTAAACGTCTGTGTATCGACGTACGAAACGGTACAAAAGGAAGCACATGCAGGTGTAGGCCAGCACCGACGGCAGGCGGGTAAAGAACTCGCTCGGTCCTAAGATTCGTAGGCAGTAGTAGATCAGGAAATGATAAAGAGGTGGGTCCACAGAAAGCGGAGCCGTTCTCAGCAAGCGCCACACTGCAATCGGCGAACTGGAAAGGGCGGTCTCACGGACGAGATACTCATCGACATCGAAGGGCTGGCGCCAGGCAAAAAGCAGCGAGAACACCGTTAGAACCGCGAGGGCAGTTACCAGAAAAAAACTCTCGTGCCGGCGGATCTCCCTATCGAATGCCCTCCTTACAGTGTCCAACCACGTTGTACCCGAGTTCGTCCCCGGTCCCCGGTTCTCGGGTTGGGCTGCATCTCTGGTACTGAAACTGTCGATCATGTCTGCCATCAAGTCCTGAACCCCTTTTTTGTGTGCTCCCGAATCTACCACTCTTGAAAAACGGTCGTCGGCAAGTGTGGCGCGGGTTCCCTCGCCCGCGACAAGCCGGAGTATTTGCCCGATCTTCAGGGTAAAGGAGACACTTGATCAGACGTTGCTTAACTTGCCGGTTCTGGGGCCCCGGACTCCGCGCCCCGCGCGCGCCCCACCGCCGTCGCGGCGCAGATGCCGCAAACGATGTAGAACAGCGCCACCCATCGCTCTTGCCAATTTGGCAGGACCAGGAAATGCAGGACCACGTAGGAAAGGGTCACTGCAAACAGCGCCCTCAGCTCCTTTGCAACGAGTCCGACCACCCCAAGCAACAAGAACGGGATGAAAAAGCTGTTGGCGGCTAGCGTAATCCCTGACCGGAAAGCGGAAAGGTAATCGTGGAAGGAAAACTGAACCGTCATTTCCGCCGGCGCCACCGGAACGCCGATAAAGTTCCGGTAGTACAGCATCTTAATGCCGTAGTCCCCGGCGAAGTGATTAATCGCCAGCACCGATCCCACCGCGATCATAGCCAACACACTGGCTTTCCAGAAGTCGATTCGCCGTTCCAGCCAGCACACCAGAATCACTGGCCCGGCTAGCACCACGAAATCGGTACGGAAGAAGATTGACACCAGCAGCAGAGCCAGACCGGTAGCGAGCCGTCGTCTTTCGAAAATAAGGAATAGGGAAGCGAACGCAATCAAACTTGCCGGTGCATCCGAGGAAAATTCTCTTCCCATCTCGGTCAATGGGGGACTGATCATCATCAGCAATGCCATTGCTGAGCCAAACAAAACTCCCGCGTACCGGCTGATCCAGACCAGCAGCAGAATCCCGATCGCAAAATACGAGGCCACAGAAATCAAAATCCCGGATCGTACCAGACCCAAGCCCGTCTTGCTTACCAGCCAAAGGCTCTGATTGTAGAGGGGACGAATGGCAAACAGGGGCAGAAACTGGGCGTATCGCTGAGGGCTTCTGACGCGCTCCCGGCGCGAGTCATTCTGATCTTGGGGTGAGCCCTGTTCATTTCCGAGCAAGCCGCGAAGCGCACTTTCCGGCACCCACCGGTTCAGTTCCGCGTAGACGCGACGATGAACGCTGACAATATCGGTGTCCTCCATGAGCAGAGCGTTGCCCATGTATTGAACCGCATCCATCGAATAGATTGGCGTGCGATACAGGTGGATAGAAGCGAGACCGAGCGCTAGCACGTAGAGGAATAAAATCGCCCAGTCTCTCGCCGCCATCGGTTGCATGTGGAGGAAAAGTCTACCACTCCATCACTTCCGATGAATGTCCGGCGGGCGATGTTTCGAGCACCAGCGTCAAGGAGTAAACTGGATGCCACAGGAAGCCAGGAAAGGTGGGCCTCCATGCCAGTTGAGCCTCAGCTGATTGATGTTGATGCAGCGAGCTTCGACACGCTGCCCTGCTGCGGGATCAAGGACACCGCTCATCCTGGCCGTCAGCAGAAACATTGCTGGCTGCAGGCGAATGCCAAATTCGGCCTGCGCGCAAGAACACTTGTTGCCCCGGACGGCCGCCCGAGCGGCTACATGTTTATCCATTGCGTTTGGGTCTACTCCAGGCGGTATCAGCGAAAAGGCTGGGGCAGCTTCATGATCCAAGCCTGCTTGGGTGATGCGAAAAAGGCCGGCATGAGCGGCGTTGCCACAATGGTCCGAGATAGTCCGTGGCTGGCGGACCGCCGCTTGTTCCTGGCAAACGGCTTCGAATCCGTCGATACTGCTCCGCCGGACTACCAGTTGCTCGTTCGGAAATTCAGCCGTAGCGCCGTCAACCCCGCCTTCAAAAAAGGTTGGGATCAGAAACTTGGGAAGTACAGTCGAGGCCTGACCATCATCCGCTCGAACCAGTGCCCGCACATTGCGAAATTCACGGCTGACATCGTTGAGACGGCGGAAAAGGAGTACCGCTTCAGGCCCACGGTGGTCGACCTCAAGTCGTGGAGTGACGCTCAGGCTGCGCCAACTCCCTACGCAATTTTCGCTGTGGTTTACAACGGCCGGTTGCTGGCCGATCACCAAATCAGCCGCACCCGCTTCCGCAATATCATGAAGCAATGCGGAAGATAGCGGCGGTCAACGCCAACAAGTACATTTCGAATGCACCCAAGTACTTCCAGTTGCGTTCTTAGTCAAAAATCAATACTGCCGACGCGATCACAGTGGTCCACAGCCCACGCTTGTCGCCGACCGCCGACTGGGTGACGTTGGCGGTGCGCACGATTTTATTGGACAGGCGGTAGATCTGCTTCTTTTCGTCCCAGGAACGGTCGGGATCGAATTCGACGTTGAGGGTGGTGGCCAGCATTTCGGCGGCGAGCTCTTCCGCATACTCGCCGGCAGCGTCTTCGGTCTCGCCGAAGGAATGATGCTCACTGAGGTAGCCGTAAGTATTGCGGTCGGCCGGAATGGCCACTCCGATCGACGAGGCCAGCAAGCGGTGCGGTTCGCGGGTGGAGTTTTCTGCAACAACGGCAAAGACCACTTCTCCCGGATGCAGGTACTTCACGCCTTCTTTGCGCGCCAGCAGCTTGCAGTTGGGCGGGAAGATAGAGGAAACGCGCACCAGATTCTGGGCCGCGATGCCGGCATCGCGCAAGGCCAGCTCGAAAGAGGTTAGCCGTTCGCGGTGTTTCCCCACTCCTTTGGTGAAGAAAATCCTCTTCGGAACCATGTCTTTGCCCAATTCCGTGATCCTCCGGCAAGAAAATATTCAGATGGAGAATGCACAATCTAACACAATGATTTGTAAAGGAAATATGAATTTACAGGAAGGCACGAATATTTGCGGGAGGCGCCGAGCGCGCCTGCCCGCAACCGAAGCGGAAAACAAACCTGCGAAGAAGAAGCGCCGCTTACTGCGCCGCCTTTACCGAACTCACGGCGATGCTGTTGTCTTTCTCGGTTCCGGTCACCGTGACCTTGGACCCAGCCTGCTTGTCAAGCATGGCCAGAGCGGCCTTGTCGCTGCTTTCCAGCGTGTACACTTTGTCGCCCACGACCAAGGCATACTTGGACCCCTTGGATACGCAGGCCCGTGTGCAGCCGGCATCGTCGCCCGCCATGGCGTGCTTGGCGCCGCACATCGCGTCGCTGACCGTCCCTGTGTAGGCTTTGCCGCCTGCAGCAAAAGCCGAGGCGCTCAGACCTGCGGCTAAAACCAGTGCGAATCCGAGTTTCTCTGCGCGAGATTTCATTCAGCAATTCTCCTTTTGAATTAGCCGGGCCACGACCTCGTCTGCTGCCCGTCGGAGGACCAATCCTCCACGGTCCATGATGCTCAACTCAGCGGAAAGTTTCAACTTGCGGAAAAATGCGGGGAGGCGCTGGCGCGCCTCCCCGCCTCATGCCCGGTGATATATCAGGGGGAGGGCCCGGGCAAAACATGTCTAGTCAGCCGCATAGACTAACCCGGGAATCCCATATCCGGAAGAAAAATCTGAAGTTGTTTCAAAAACCGAACAACGCCCCCTGGCGGCAGTCCCGCTAGCCTGGAGTTTTGTCACCTCATCCAAGTTTGTCATTCCGACCCTGAGCGCAGCGAAGGGGAGGAACCTGCGGTTCGGCGGCAGCGCCGCGTCTCTACACTCACTTTGGCGCCCTGACCGAGTACACCAGATCCACGTCAACCGTCTTCTCGTGGCCATTCGCGGTTACGTGCGACGCAACCTCCCAATCCAGGCTGGGTGGCAGCAACTTCTGGGCCGCCGGCAGGTATTGGTCCAGGTAAGACGCATCGTAAACGTCGCCCGGGCGCAGCTTCCACGCATTGCGCAGCTTGGCCGTCAGGCTGTTGTCGAGCCCGCGAAATTCCAGCTCGCCCATATGAAACTCGGGGCCCTCTTTTACTTCAAGACGGATGGCGACCGCGTCGGCAGCATCGTCAAATTCGGCATCCGCTATCACCGTGGCCGTGACAAATCCTCGCGTTCCGTAGAGCTTCTGGACTTCCTTCAGCTCTTGGTTCAGGCGAACTGTGTTGGCGGGCTGTCCGGTTTCGATATGGACCATTTTTTCGAGCGTGGCGGTGTCGACCTCATGGTTGCCGGTCCATGCCAGGCTCTTCAGCTTGTACTGCCCCCCGGGGGTGACCGCGAACGCGACGTCGACCACGGTCTGATTGCGCGGGCCTTCAACCAGTGCTTCCGCGCTGGGCTGCTGCACGGCCTTGGGTTCCGGATCGCCGAATGAGGCCTTCAGATATCCGCGCGCGTGGTAGATCGGCAGCAGATCGCGCTGCACCAGCAGGTTGAGTCGGCTGCGGGAGAATTCGCGATCCTGCAGCCTTTGGGCAGCGCCCTCCAGGGCCGGCTTTTCTTCCTCGCCTGCCCCGTTGAACTCGATGTTACGCACCCGAATCAGCACCTCGGAAACCTTGTAGCTGATCCATTCGACCGGGCCGTCCGGCTTGCCCTCGCGCACATAGTCCACGTGGCCCGGGATCGCCTTCTCGACCAACATAGCCTGGAGCACGTCGGACACCTCGTCGGGCATGCGCCCCGACAGCGGAAGTTCTCCATTGAACAGCGGAACGTGTTCCTTGATTCGGCTGAGAAGCTCGGCGTCGGAGAACCAAACGAAATCCTCAAAGCGGGCGGGCACAAATTTGTCGGTGTCGGTGACCTTCAGCTCGAGCTTGGTCCCGACGGAAGAATACGTGTAGCTGTAACCGATGTCGGTGAAGGCCCCTGTATCACCTAAGTTGCGCGCCGCTTTCTTGAAGTCGTCCTCGCCGACAGGGGTGCCCAGTTGCAGGCCAGTCGAGGCCGCGATCGCGTCTTCGGGGAACCGTTTGCTGCCCGTGACTTTGATGGCGATCAGTTGACGGGCTGCGGCGGGCATCTGGGCCAGAGGCTTCTGCCCGGAGCCGCCTTGCGCAATAGCGGGCAAAGCCAATGCAACCAACAGGAGTAGAAGCAGAAATCTGGCGCCGGCTTTCGTCATCTGCTGGGAGTCTGCACCAATTCCTGGGTGGATTTGTGTTTCACGGCGATCTCGATGAAAGCCAGCGCGGCGCGGCTCAGGGCCTTGTCTTTGCGAAACACCAGCGCCAAGTCGCGGCGCACCTGGGCATCGGCGATGGACACCGCCGCCAGCGCCTTGGCGCGCACGTCTTCCTCGACATTGGAGCGGGCGACGAACCCGATCCCCACGTCGGCGGCTACAAAGCGCTTCAGCAATTCGCTGGAATCAAGTTCCATGCTGAAATTCGGCTTCAGCCGGCGCTCATGAAAGAGTTGCTCGATGGCATCCCGCGTGTGTCCAGCCTTCGGAACGATCAGAGGGTACTTGGCGACTTCGGCAACGGTCGCTGACTTCACCTTGCCCAGCGGATGGTGCGGCGGCGCGATAATCGTCAACTCATCCCGATGGATGAGCACCACGGTCAAGCGGTTGTCCGTCACGGGAAGGGAAACGACGCCAAAGTCAACCGAGTTGTCGATCACCGACTCAAGAATCTTGGCGTAATCGGACCGCTTGATGTTCACCGAAACGTCGGGATATTGCTTCTTGAAGTCAGCAAAAACGTAGGGCAGGATGTGCAGGCAGGTACCTTCGTTGGCTCCAACGATAATCTCGCCGCGGGGCACGCGCTCCATCTCGGCAATGGCCACCATCATGGCCTTGCGGGCATCGAGCGTCTCCTCGACGTACTTCAGGAATGCCTTGCCCGCGGCGGTGAGAGAAACTTTGCCCCCGGAGCGGTCGAAGAGCTTAGCCCCGACTTCTTCCTCGACCCCGCGAATCTGCGACGAAATCGCCGGCTGGGTGCGGAACCGCTTCTCCGCCGCCCGCGAGAACGAGGCGTGCCGCGCCACTTCGAGGAACGTTTCCAGCTGGTCAAAATCCATAAGAGCAGTTGCCAGTTGCCAGTACCCAGTTGCCAGCCTTTGATCCCAGCTGGATCGGACTCCCCCCCGGAATAGGTTTAGGGAAGGGCATTTCGGGAAAGAGCATTTCCCGAAAGGCCATCTTCGGAAAGGGCATTTCCGGTAAGGGCACGGCTTCAGCCGTGCCACTAAAGGCCGTGACGGACGCGGGCTTTAGCCCCTGAGGGCCGTATTCGAAGGAAGCATCCCTCAATGCCTACCCCCAACCTCACTCGCATTAGCTGAAAGCTGATAGCTGACAGCTCAAGTATAAAGTCCCGTTATCGCCGCTATAAGAACAATCGAATTGCCACTGTCAAAAGCAGGCCTTACACTCGTCGGTCCTGCACAACGCGACCGATTGTAGCAGCCTGCCGGGTGCCCCATTCTAGCGAGGTTTGCAGGACCTACCGCAACCGCTCGCCCGATTTCTGAAAGGGAGACGCTTCCCGGCAAGGAGCCCTCATGGCTGACGCCAAAGCCGTTCTTGAATTCGCCAAACAGCACGACGCCAAGATCCTCGATCTGCGCTTTACCGATCTTCCCGGGCTGTGGCACCACGTTTCCTATCCCATCGACCAGTTGACGGAAGCGTCTTTTGAGGAGGGCTTCGGCATCGATGGCTCGTCGATCCGGGGCTGGGCGGCCATCCAGGAAAGCGACATGCTGCTCAAGCCCGACCCGAACTCCCGCCTGCTCGATCCCTTCACCGAAGTGCCTACGCTGGTGCTGGTTTGCGACGTCGTCGATCCCGTGACCAAGCAATGTTACGACCGTGACCCGCGCTACATCGCGCGCAAATCCGAGGAGTATCTAACGTCCACCGGCATCGCCGACACCGCCTATTTCGGCGCCGAGGCTGAGTTCTTTATCTTCGACAACGTGCGCTTCGATCAGCGCGAGCAGTACGGCTTCTACTACATCGACGCCGAGGAGGGCCGCTGGAATTCCGGCAGGGAACAGAACAATCTGGGATACCGGCCCCGCTACCGGGAAGGCTACTTTCCCGTCCCCCCCACCGACCACTATCAGGACCTGCGCTCCGAGATGGTGCTGACCATGCAGAGTTGCGGGCTCGAGGTCGAATGCCACCACCACGAAGTCGCCAGCGCGGGCCAGACGGAAATCGACCTCAAATTCGATTCGCTGGTGCGCTCCGCCGACAAAATGCTGCTTTTCAAGTACGTCGTCAAGAACGTGGCCAACCACTACGGCAAGACGGTCACCTTCATGCCCAAGCCCATCTTCGGCGACAACGGCAGCGGCATGCACACCCACCAGTCGCTGTGGAAGGGAAGCGAGCCGCTTTTCTCGGGCGACGGCTACGCCGGCATGTCGCAACTTGCGTTGTGGTACGTGGGCGGACTGTTGAAGCACGGCCCGGCCCTTTCAGCCATCATCGCGCCGACCACGAATTCCTATAAGCGCCTGGTTCCCGGCTTTGAGGCGCCGGTAAACCTGGCCTACTCGCGCCGCAATCGCTCGGCGGCGTGCCGCATCCCCATGTATTCCGCCTCTCCCAAGGTAAAGCGGGTGGAGTTCCGCCCTCCCGACCCAAGCTGCAATCCCTACATGGCCTTCGCCGCCATGCTGATGGCCGGCCTAGACGGTATTGAAAACAAGATGGACCCCGGTATGCCGCTGGACAAGGACATCTACGAACTTGACCCGGAGGAACTGGCCAGCGTGCCGTCCATGCCCGGCTCCCTGGAAGACGCGCTCGACGCGCTCCAGCGCGACCACGCTTTCCTGCTGAAGGGCGACGTCTTCACCGAAGAAGTCCTGCGCACCTACGTCGACTACAAGCGCTCGAAGGAAGTGGACGCAATCCGCCTGCGCCCCCACCCGTACGAGTTCGCGCTCTACTACGACATCTAGCCGAGGGGTCGGATCAACACAGGTCGGCCACGACTTCACAGGTTGCTGAAGAATCCCGGGGCCAGACTGATTTGGGAAGGGCACGGCTTACAGCCGTGCCGCCTAGGCCCGCCAAAAAGATGACGGCTTCAGCCCCTGAGGGCTGCTTCAGATGCACGCAAGGCAAAAGCAAACCTCAGTGGCTAAAGCCAGGGCATTCGCTTTAAGCGACATTGGCACGAGTGCAACTCGTGCCCTTCCCGGTCGTTTCTTACTGCGACATTTGAGCGTAAAATGTGTTTATGAATCGCGAAGTCTCCGAGTTACTGGAAAAGGCGCTCTCACTGCCGCCTGAGGCGCGCGCTGCGCTGGCGGGGTCCCTTCTTGAGAGCCTCGACGACACCGTTGAGGTGTCCGCGGAAGAGGAATGGAACAGGGAAATCGCGCGACGCATTGAGGAACTGGATTCGGGGAAAGTGAAAACCATTCCTTGGGGCGAAGCGCGGCGGCAAATCGCAGCCATCCTCAATGGCCGGTAAACAGCTCGATATTCACCCGGCAGCGCTAGTGGAACTGAAATCCTGCTTGGATTGGTATCTGGCACGAAGCGAGACGGCAGGAATTAAGTTTGTCGCCGAGTTGGACCGCGCCATGGACTTGATCATCCAATCGCCCAGTCGCTGGCCCAGCGGCGAACA
>Ga0075030_100003592_pt1 | contig 14057 bp, 7 predicted proteins | sample LitLauG_LLR_2012_FD_71393 | JGI IMG/M metagenome (GOLD analysis project Ga0075030, IMG submission 71393) | Freshwater sediment microbial communities from Pennsylvania, USA - Little Laurel Run_MetaG_LLR_2012 | ecosystem: Environmental > Aquatic > Freshwater > Creek > Sediment | place: USA... | reverse complement strand
GTGAAGGTGCCGCCGTCACCGGGCTGTGGCGTCCCCTCGAGCGATGCGGTCGACCCGCCGGTGTAGACGAGGTGGATGCTGGCCGGCAGCGGGGAGGGCGTGCAGCCGCTGAACGCGGCGTCCGTGACCGAGCTGACATCGGGGGTCCCGGTCGTCGTGATGTCGACCACGCCTGCGTTCCCGGCCGAGAATGTGGCCTGGTTGCCGCTGGTGATGGCGGGGGCCGACGAGGTGCCGGTCCCGGTGTATGTGTACTGGTCGGCGGGCGAGACGGTGCTCGTCCCGGCCGGCGTCGTCACTGTGATGTTGACGGTGCCGGGGTTGACGGCCGGTGGGATGGTGGTCGTGATCTGGGTCCCGCTGTACGTCATGGAGCCGATGCTCACGACCGACCCGAAGTCGACGATCGGCGTCACTCCCCCGTCGTAGAAGTTCGTGCCGTGGATCGTCACGCTGCCGCTCGGGATCTCGGGGCCCGACGAGGGCGACACGGACGTGATCGTGGGTGCTGCCGCCGGGGCGTAGGTGAACTCGTTCACCGCCGGCGTGCCGGTCGTGGTGGACAGGCCGCCCGTGGTGGTGCTGACCGTCACGACCACCTGGTCGGTGGCGTTCCCGGCCGGATCCGCCGGCGCATCGGCCGTGAGCTCGCCGTTCCAGTCCACGTGCACGTTGGTCGCCGGCACGCCCCCGAAGAACACCTGGGGCGTGGGCGACGCGATGAAATAGTTGCCCTCGATCGTCACCGGCGTCCCGGCGCCGGTCTCCGGGGACGAGGCCGGTGAGACTTGCACGACGTCGGGTGCCGCTGGCGTGGAGGGCGTGGACAGGGAACCGAGCGTGATCGGATCGACCAGCGCGTCGGCCGGATCAACCTGGGTGGCGAAGATCTGCGTGTACTGGCCCGCCGGCGTGTCCGCGTCCCCCATCATCGCCGTCTGGCCGCTGACAGTCGTCACGGCACCGAGGATGTTCTTCCGGTGGCCCCAGCAGCCCGGGTCCACCGGCGTGGTGCATAAGAGGTTGGTCCCGCCGTAGCCGTCGTCGTACATCCAGGCGAAGTCCGCCCCGAGCGGGGTGTAGTCGAGGGCAAAGATGGATCCGCCCGGGCCCTGGAAGCCCGCGGGTAGGAGCGGGTCCGAATTCGACAGCGCACCGGTCAGTGCAGAGGCGTTGAGGGTTGCATCGAGACCGAGGTACTGGGAGAGACCGCGGTCGCCGCGTTCCTCGTCGGTCAGGATGAGTTGTTGTTCGGCGACGGGGTCGGTGGCGTAGCCGCTCGGCAGGACGAGAGGACCGAGCCCCTCGAGTGAACGGGCGTAGTTGATGTTGTGCAGGATGGAGTCGATGCAGCCGGCGCTGTGGTCGTTAACTGGCGAGAAGGTGCACGCCGGCATGACCTGCGGCTGCACGTTGACGGACGGGACCGACGGCGGGACGATGCCCGAGGCCCCGGCGGGGACGGGCCCGGCGGACAGGATGACGAGAGCGGATCCTGTCCCGAGCGCGAGCGCGCCGGCGGTTCGCAGCAGTATCGAAAGGGCGCGCGCGCCGGCTTGGTGCTGTCTCACGCTTCCGTTCGCCCCCCTCGTGCGTAGGAATCGACCAGCCCGGGCAACGTAACATTTCCGGCTCTGGGTTCGGAGCGGCTCGAACCCGAATTGTCTGCCGGTTGTCGCTTGATGCGAGCGCCACCCACCGCGATGGCGTCACGGCGATCCACCCAACGGGTCAACCGCAACTGGTCGGGCTGCCGGGATTTGAACCCGGGACCTCTTGACCCCCAGTCAAGCGCGCTAACCAAGCTGCGCCACAGCCCGTGTGCCATTCGACCTGTTCAATAGGGCGAATGGCGAACTCTCACCCTAGCCTCATCGTCGGAGCGCCCTGGGTGCAACCAAAACTGCAACCCAGGCCGACCCGTTGGGTCTCAGGCACACTGGCCCGCGGCAGCTCGGTGGGTACTTCGGTGGGCCCGGATGCCGGGGTCCCCCGTCATTCCGACTGCCCGAATCCATACTGGACGGGGACGGTGACGTCGCCAGCGTCATCAAAGACGGTGGCGGACGTGAAGTTGCAGACGCCCGGTGAAACAAAGATCGGGACGCCGTCCTGCAACTGGAACTGGAACTGGAACTGGAAGGCGGTGGAGGTATCACCGAAGACCACTCTTCCCGAGGTTCCGTCGAGCTCGAGCCTCACTGCGTTCGGCCCAGCTCCGCACAAGGAGAGCCATAGGTGGACCGGCGGCTGCGTCGTCGATGTGGTGTCTGTCGGTGGCGGCGGCCGCGTGTTGCCAGACGGTCCGGTCGTCGTCATGCGCGAGCTCGACGGGGTCCCGGTCGAGCCGCACGCCGCGGTCCCGAGCGCGACAGCCAACGCGCAGGCGACCGCAACGACCCTCAGTAGCGACTTCGCCCTTCTTCGGAGTAGGTCCACGGACAACTAGAAGGACTAGATATATCTCGTGGGATTGACGGCAACCTCCATGACATGGTCGCTGTCGTTGGAACCATGTCTGCAACCCAACCACGCGGCACCGCCAGAAATGGGCCGTTATGTGCCGCTACGGGGAGAGGGAAGAATCCGAACATGACCAACTCAAACGAGACCTCGCGTAATCCGACGTCACGGGCCGAGGGAAGCCCCCAGTCAAGCGCGCTAACCAAGCTGCGCCACAGCCCGCTCCTGGCCAGAACCTTAAATCAAAGCACCACGGTACTCGCCGGGGTCGTTGCGTACACACTGCGAGCAGTTCCGGAACGACTGAGCCAGAGGCTACTCAATCCGGAGATACCGCATGGCCGATCCCGGCGGACCACAGGGGCCGGCTCATTTCGGCTGTCTGGGCCTCCTACCCCTCCCCGCAACGCGCTGTTAGCTTTCATCGCCAAGTGACTTTCGATTGCGAAGAACCAGCAGGCGAGTTCGCGGGAGCGAGAGATTCACAGATCGCAGGGCATTGATGGTCGGCACAAGATGATTGCAGTCGTCATCCCGACATATCGTCGGCCGGACATGCTACGGGCGCTTCTGCTGTCCTTGCGCACGGGAACACGGGTTCCGGATGAGGTTATCGTCGTGGACAACGATCCGACCGGATCCGCGTCTCCGGAACCGATCGACGGCCTGCACGTCCGAGTGATCCAAGCGGGACTCGGCTTGAGCGTCGCCGGAGCAAGGAACGTCGGTTGGAAGGAGTCGTCCTCGGATATCACTTTCTTCATCGACGACGACAACGTCGTTGAACCAACGGCAATTGCCGAACTCGCCCGGTCCTTCGAGATTGGAGACGTCGGACTCGCGGGCCCGATCATCTATGCCGGTGATGGTGGAACAATCTGGTGTGCGGGCATCACACGTTCGCCCTGGACCGGATTCACTCGATGTCTACTCAGTGGAGCAACGGAGCTTCCGAGCGAATCGACGTGGCTCACGGAGGACATGCCGGATGCGTTCGCGGTGCCACGTGATGTCCTAGAGGCGGTGGGTGGCTTCGATGAGCAATGCTTTCCAATTCACTACGAGGAGGCAGATCTCGGTGCGCGAATCAGGGAATGTGGATTGCGGACCATCGTAGTGAGGGATGCTCGAGTCCGACATTACGGCTGGGTTGGACTGAGTGCAGGTCGTGCGATGGTGCGCGCAACGGTGAGCCATGGTGAAGGGCGTGCCCGGCAGATGGCGCTCTCGAGGATCCGCTTTCATGCTCGCCACAGTCGCGGACTCCACCGCGTAAGCTCTGTCGGACTCTTCATCCCCGTGTGGCTCGTGGTGACTTCGATGGCATGCCTCCCCGCACGCGCCCCGTTGATCAGCCGGCTCACGACCGTGCGTGCGATTTGGGCCGGAGCTATTGCCGGTTATGCAGAGCTAGTCGCGGGGCGCACTGGCGGATGATGTTCCGAGGTCCCGTATTCTGGTACAGGCGGGGCCCGGTGTGGATCCCAGGCCGGCACTGAGTCTGACCTGCGACCGTCCACGCTTCCCTTTCATGTCGAATCATGAAGCTCGCATGATGAGCGGAACAACGGCTCCCGGTTCATTGAGGTAGGGAACGGAGGTCCGTTCTGGGTGCGAAGTCGTCGGCCAGTACTCCGACCCAAACCCGCAGTCGCTAATCTGCTCGACGTGGCGCACACCGATGCGAGTACACGGCGAGCTTGTCGTCAACATCCTTCCTGGAGTCGGGATAACGGCAGTGCAGCCCAGGGTTAAGACCGTTCTTGCGAGAACCTTGAAGACGATTGCGTATCGAACCGGCTTACATCGATTCGTGTTCTACCGTTATGAATACATGTTTCGCCCGCGTGAATTGTCCACGCTCGTCTCGTGTCTTACGGCAACGTACGGTTTGACCGGTCCCATCGTGGAAATCGGCTGTGCTGCCGGACATACGACCGTATTTCTCAACAAGCACCTGGACGATCTCCTCGATACCCGTCCATACGTGTGCATAGATACGTTCGCAGGTTTCACCGAGCAGGACGTCGCGGCAGAGAGTGCTCGCGGCAAGGATCACCGACTCTACTCAGATCTCTTTCGGTCTTACCGGAAGGAGTGGTTCGATCAAACCATGTTCAACAATCGCGTGAGCCGAGTGACATCGCAGCAGGCCGACGTCAATACCTTCGATTTTGAACCACTGAAGGACATCAGTTTCTGCCTTATCGACGTGGATCTCAAACGTCCTGTGGTGCGATCACTCGAGGAAGTGCTTCCGCGAATGGCACACGGCGGCATCATCGTTGTGGACGACTGCACTCCGAACGCCAAATTTGACGGTGCACTTGCTGGCTATCTCGAAATCGTGGAGGATCACGGATTACCAGTGGACATTCGAGATGGCAAGCTGGGCATCATCGAGGTCGCACCGCCAGCAGATCGGCCATGAGGCAATGATCGAGGACCTCTCAACGGGCATTTGATCCCTGCGACGACGCCGCCGGACCGGGAGGTTTGGAAGCCATCACTGGTCCTCGTTGACCATGAAGGCACACCCATAGGCTGAGCAGCAAAGTGAACGCCTGCACGCCGAGCACCGTCGCTCCGAGCGCGGCCGCACTCGGCCGCGAGAACCAGATGGCGCATAGCGCAAATAGACCGAGCAGTAGAGGCGGCCACGGCCGAACGATTCCGAGCGCAACGTCGCAGTTCACGATGACGCCGGTTGCACCAGCGATCGACATCGCGCACCCTAAGCAGATGAGGAGCCAGAACGGGGCAGAAGCCTGGCCGAGAATGTGGCCGATCACCCCGCGGAAGACAACCAGGAGGGAAGTGACCGCGAGGCCGAGCACCATCGTGGCCATCGCGCCGATAACAACGTTGCGCGCCTGTGCCTTCGAGCGGACGTAGGGAAACACGACCAAGCTCACGGCCGCCAGCACGAGGTACACACCCTTTGCTGGCACCGCAGCAACGTCGTACTGAACGGCAGCGGTCCTCGATAGCGCTCGTGCCGCCAGCAGGATGTCCATCTGGACCAGAACCCCCAGCAAGACAACGGAGAACCACGTGTCAAACATCGGTGTTAGGGGCCTTGGTCGCTGAGCAGCGGTGACGGGCGTGGTTGGCAGGATGAGGAGCGCGAGGAGGGTCGCTAGAGCCAGACCGGCCACCAGGCCGTTGATTCCCCATAGGAATCCGGCAACAGAGCCAAGAGCCACCCGCAGGATTGCCTCGAGCAGCATATTGGCACCGAGTGCAGTGAACCTGTGGAATGCGATCAGCCCGCCGCGCCGTATGGCCAGAGGAAATGAGAGAAGCACCTGGGCGACAATCAGCGCCACGCTCAAGGTGGGCAGCCCGAGCAGGTATCCCAGCAGTGGCGAGATGGCCGTCCCAGCGAGAAGTGATGGGATCACGATCTTTCGCGTAATCCGCGGCGGTGGGGCTCCATCCGCTATCAGCGCAGCGGATCGTAAGGGAATACCCGACGGAATGAGTGACGCGATGAACAAGAGCCCGAACACCGCCGAGAGCCCGGCGAAGCCTTGCTGGTGCAGGTGTCGAGAGAGAACGGCCAACAGGATTACCGTCGACAAGCCGAGGGCGACCATTCCGCACCACACCAATGCCCCGGCTCGTGCCACCTGTTTGCCCAGGGATACGGGGTCAGCTGGTCTCACGGGCGGGTCCCACGTGCAGCTCGCTTCTGGCTCTTGTGCGGTCACGGTTGCCACGCCACGGAGCTGTGCGATGAGGACGTTCCGGACGCCCTCGAGTGTAGGAATCGAGCCCCTCTCGGGACCAACGCTTCGGAAGCCGGACGCGCTTCCCGTGCCGTCGGTCCAGGCCCTTCACCTGCCGCTGCTCGCACCGTCACCAAGGGCTTACTCTACGTCGGTCTGTCGGAAACCTCTTGGAACAGGCTTGGACGCTCCCTGGGGAGGGGCGAAGTGCCCGTGGTCGTCGAGCAGCGATTGTCCGAGTGAGGTTCGGCCAACCGCTGAGTAGCTCGGCGCTGCCGTACTGGCCGTTCCGGTCATGCGGTCCACGCACCAGGTTCGCGAACACTGGGCCGTCGCAGCTGGACGTACGGACCAACTCGGAGCCACCCTCGGTGGGCCCGGTTTTCGGGCGTCTCGGATCCGCTCCCCCGCCATCTCGGGGCCGTCTCGGGGCCGTCTCGGGGCCAACAGCGGACCTCTCGAGGGCTCCAGTGTGACCGGCCGCCGCCCCCGCCCGCTCCCAGCTCCTCGAAATACCTCAAACAGCCTCGATACACCAAGTATCGTGTGCCGGTCGTCCGGAGCGGGCAAGTACGGGGGAAGGCCGATGAAGACCATCAAGCGGGAGGGATACTCGCCAGGTGAAGGCATGCGAGTGGCTACCGAGCGGCGCCAAGTCGCTACGGGTAGCTCCCCTGCTAAGTGTCGCGAGGGACGCTACCTTGTCCGTTGACCAGCCAATGCTGAGCATCGTCGTGCCGGCTTTCAACGAGGAAGGGCGCCTTCTGGAGGAGGCCGCTCGACTCGAACGCGCTGTCGTCAGAGGCGCAGTAGATCCGTCCTCGACCGAACTGATCGTGGTTGACGACGGCAGCTCCGACAACACAGCGCAGTGTGCTGAGGACCTCTTCGCCCTCACTTTCACGGATCTTCATGTCTTGCGGCGCCAGGTGAATTCTGGAAAGGGAGCGGCCATTCGTGACGGGGTAGCGGCTGCGCGAGCACCTGTGGTCGCATTCATGGACGCAGACATGGCAGTCGATCCTGAGCAAGTCCCTCTTCTCGTCGCTGCGATTGGCGAGGCCGACATGGCTATCGGCTCCCGCTCCGTTCCCGGATCGAGTGTCGAATGTGACAGCTTTCGCCGTGCTTTGATGGGAAAGACTTTCAATCGCCTGGTCAACACGCTCACAGGCTTGGGAGTTGGCGACACCCAGTGCGGGTTCAAGGCATTCCGCACTCCTGTGGCCCGCCTTCTCTTCCATTGCATGGTTGTTGAGGGATTTGCATTCGACGTTGACTTGCTCGATCTCGCTCGGCGCTTGGGTGTCCGTGTGGCGGAAATTCCAGTGCATTGGCGCGACGTCGACGGGAGCGCGGTGCGACCAGTGGTGGATCCTCTGTCGATGGCCTTCGATGTCTTCCGGTTGCGCGCACGAAGGAAACTGCCGCCGATACCCGCAGTGTCGGTCAGCATTGGTCCGCATGATCTTCGTGAGAGTCTGCGCTCCGTGCTCTTCGACGAATTCGGACGCACGCTTCCTGTTTTGGAAGTGGCTCCGGATCGTGTCGTCGTGCTCTTCCCGTTGTCAGCACCTGAAGCCGTCGACCAAGCGGTCTCCCGGGTCGGCGAGCTCATCCCAGACTCGATCGCTCGTAATCATTTCGTTTCGATTTCAGAGCTAATAGATCACGGTCCGCTACCGGCGCTCATGAGCGATGGTGTCGTATCGAGTGCTCCGGGCGAAATTGCAACAGCGGAGAGGCACAACAGTGAGGAAGAGGAAACGGCTCATCGCTAGGCACCTAACGGGATCGCAGGCCGGAAGCCCTCTTCTCTTCACCGTTACTGAATTGTGAGATTGGTTGCCATAAGCTGGCGGGACCTGGCGAACCCGATGGCGGGCGGCGCTGAGGTCCTCCTCGATCGCTTGCTGTGCGCGCTGTCGAACAGAGGTCACGATGTGACTCTGGTGTGCGGTGGGCCGGTGTCTCAACGCAACTACCCTGTGATCGAAGCCGGAAGCACCTACTCGCAATACCTGCGAGCCCCGATCGTGTGCGCCACTCGGTTCGGGCAGGCTGATGTCGTGATCGACGTGGAGAACGGGTTGCCGTTCTTTTCGCCTCTCTGGAGACGCAAGCCGTCAGTCTGCCTTGTACACCACGTCCATACAGACCAATGGGGCATGCAATTCCCCGCTCCGGTGGCTGCCATGGGCCGTTTCGTCGAGACCCAGGTGATGCCTGCTGCCTATCGAAAGCGGGTGTTCATCGCCGTATCGCGCTCTACGGCCGAGGCGCTCCGTGACATCGGCGTGGCCGACAATCGCATCGAGGTCATCGAAAACGGCGTCGACATCCCATCAGGGCCGATGCCCCCGAAGGCCAGTGAACCGCTGTTCTTGTCGCTGAGTCGGCTGGTTCCGCACAAGCGCCTCGATCTGCTGCTCAGAGCCTGGGCACTGGCAGCTCCGGCACTGGGTGGGCGGCTGGTCGTCGCGGGGGACGGGCCAGGCCTGGCGGATCTCCGCCGTCTGGCTACAGAAACTCCCCTCGTTGAAGTCGTTGGTCGGATCACTGAGACCGAGAAGAGTCGCCTGCTTGCCGAATCCTGGGCCGTGGTCAGCGCCGCTCACCACGAGGGCTGGGGCATGTCCGTCATGGAGGCCGCCGCACACGGAACCCCGGCACTGGCGGCTGATGCGCCAGGGATCCGCGACGTGATCGTTGACGGAGTCACCGGGGTCCTGGTTCGCGCCCCGGAGCGCGAGTTACCCGAGGCGCTCGCTCGTGCATGGGTCCAACTTGCTTCTGATGCCGATGGCCGCGATCGGATGGGTGAAGCGGCCCGAAACAGGGCAATTCAGTTCACCTGGGAACGCACGGTCGATCGTTGGCTCGAAGTGTTGGAGGACGTCGCCGGGACCAGCCCCGTTAGCCACCTGAATGGCAGGGCGAGGCGGGCGCACGGCTCGGGTTCCCACACTCACGCAGGAGATTCGCAGCTTCATCTTTCTGCTGCGGCGGAAAGCAATTCCGATCCGGCGAGCGGAGGAATGCGACGATCCATCAGACTGTTCAATGCATTCCGTTTTCAGTTCGACGACCCGGACGGCTTCTACACTCTTCTGGCGAACGACACGGTCGCGCTCGTCGACCGCTACCATCCATTGGCTGGAGAGCGGGTACTCGACATTGGCGGTGGTGCGGGTTATTTCGCCAAGGCATTCCGACGCGCCGAGGCCGAGAGCTGTTTCGTAGAGCCATTCTGGGACGAGCTCACTGCTGCCGGACGCGGACTCGGATACGGAGTCATTGCGGACGGTATGAGATTGCCCTTTGCCGACGGCACGTTCGACGTCACCCATTCATCCAACGTCATTGAGCACGTCACGGACCCGATGACATTCTTCGAGGAGATGCTCCGTGTGATCCGGCCAGGGGGCACGATGTTCCTGGCCTTCACGAATTGGTTCTCACCATTCGGAGGCCATGAAACGTCGCCGTGGCACTACCTCGGGGGTGAGCGGGCCGCGATGCGGTACGAGCGGACCACCGGTCACGCCCCCAAGAACCGATATGGCATGAATTTGTTCCGGTTGGACATCTCAGAGGTGCTGGCCTGGGCGCGGAGCGCGCCGAACGCTGACCTCATTGATACGTTTCCTCGGTACTACCCTGTCTGGACGAAACCTGTAGTGGCACTCCCGGGCGTGCGGGAAGTCGTCACATGGAACCTTGCGCTGGTCATGCGGCGCCATTGAGACGCCGCTCTTCCTTGCCTGGATCATTCTTGTCGCCTATCAGACAGCATGTCGACACCACCTTCGACTCGAGAGGATCAATGGCCTGCTGATGGAAACACCAGGGTCCGTCCGGATCCGCCGTACGCCAGACACGACCACCGACTTGAAGGACCACGCTCGCTGCCCGGACCCAGTGAGCCGCTGGGTGCTCGCGGGTTTGGGAGCAGGGTTCCTCGCAGTCACCTTTGTGCAGGCCAGAGGTGTCATCGAAGACGACACCAAACTGTCACTCATCCTGACACCGGTCGCCTACTTCAAGTCAGCGCTGCATCTCTGGAGCGACCATCTCTTTGGCGGAGCCGCCACTCAGTCCGTGGACTTGTTCTTGCCGATAGGACCGTTCTTTGCACTCACACATTGGCTTCACATCCCGACCTGGTGTTCTGAGCGACTCTGGTTGGCGCTCCTGCTCACAGTCGGATGTTGGGGTGTGGTCCGGCTGGCCGAGGCACTCGGGATCGGGCGACCCTATGCCCGCGTGCTTGCCGGCGTAACCTACTGCGTCACGCCAATCGTCCTCACATGGACGACGACAACAGCGGCTCTGTTGGCGGTAGTGCTCCTCCCCTGGGTCGTACGACCGCTCGTGGTCGGTTCAGTTGAGGGATCTCCCCGACAGGCGGCTGGACGCTCTGGTATCGCGGTGGCGCTGATGGGCGGAGCGAATGCCACCGTCGTCTTCGCCGTCTTACCCGTCGCAGCCATATTCCTGCTGACTCGTAAGCCCTGCCCTCGACGCCGGGCATTAGTGGGCTGGTGGGTCGTCGCGGTCGGGTGCGCGTGCTTCTGGTGGGCCATTACCCTCGTCATCGTCGGCAGATACGGCTACAACTACCTCCCCTATACCGAGACGGCGGCGGTCACGACGAGCACCGCATCCGTCTTTGAATCGCTTCGGGGGGCCTCGTTTTGGACTGACTATTACGCCCTGGGCGGTGCTCTCCTGCCAGGAGCCTGGACGATCGTCTCATCTGCTGTCGTCATTATCGGAACTTCTGTGGTCACCGCGCTTGGGCTGGCCGGCCTTTGCCGCCGCACTTCCGAGCGCTTATTTCTCGTCGCATCGATGGCGTTTGGCGCTGTTGCCATCGCCATCGGTTACGCCGGCCCATACGGTGCCCCTTTCGCCCATGCCCTGCAGCCGCTGCTCGACACGAGCCTCGCTCCCCTGCGAAACGTGACTAAGTTCGCTCCCGACGTCGCCTTGCCTCTCGCGTTGGGTGTGGCTTCGATGCTGTCCCCGGAGCCGCGTCTTCGGGCGAGGCGCGCTCAGTTCCGGGTTGGAGTCTCCTCCCGCCGCCTCGCGGTCGGGGCGGTCGCCGTGGCCGCCATAGTGATCGCTGCGACCCCGTTCTGGCGCCTCCAGCTCTACGGCGGCGGAGGCTTTACAGCGATTCCGCATTACTGGAGCCAGGCTGGCGATTGGCTGACCGCACACCAGGGTCACCAGAATGCTCTCCTCGTACCGGGTGCAAGTTCGGCTCAGTACACGTGGGGAAGCCCGCTCGACGAACCACTGGAAGTGGTCGGAGACACGTCTCTCCTCTGGAGCGACGTCGTTCCTTTGGGTTCTAATGGCTCGACTCAGACGTTGACTGCGGTCGAACAGACCCTTGACTACGGGATCTCACCGCCCGGCTTCGGACAATTCCTGTCCCGAGAGGGTATCAAGTACGTCATCGAAAGGAACGACCTCAATTGGACGGCCACGGGAGCCCCCCCGCCGGCGCAGGTCCACCAGGTGCTCTCCGAAACTCCAGGTTTGACCGAAGTCGCCTCGTTCGGCCCGATGCTTCCACAGCGTCAAGTTCAGGTCGGCGCGTTGCCTGTGTACGACTCATCGGCCTACACGCACTTGCGTGCGATCGAGGTCTTCCGTGTCGATTCTTCCGCTTCTGCGGTTCACACCTTTCCGGTAGCCAACCCCGTTGTAGTGAGCGGTGATGCGGGATCACTTCGCCCGTTAGAGGGTGCCGACGTCTTGAACGGGCGCGCGTCTTTCCTGGCTGGCGATGCGCTCGCCCGAGGAGTACCGATTGGGGCCAACGCTACCTGGGCGATCACCGATGGCAATCAACGCAGGGACGTGGGATTCGGCGGCGTCCGAAACAACACGTCGTATCTGCTCGGTCCCGGACAATCCTCCAGCTCGAAGCCTGCCCACATACCACTGACGTACAGCGTCGTATCAGGTACGCAACATGAAACGGTTGAGGCACCGATTGGAGCCGCCGCCGTAACGGCATCTTCCTACGGATCCTCACTTGTTGCCCAACCGACTGAAGGCCCATATTCGGCGTTCGACGGTAATCCGTCCACGGCTTGGGTGGCGGATGCCACTGACAATTCGATTGGACAGTGGATCTCCATCAGGTTCGATCACGCGGTTCCTCTGACGACGATCACCGTGACCCCACTAGCCGGGTCTCCCCAGCAACCCCGTATTTCGGAGCTCTCGATATCGACCGACCGTGGCAGCACGAGGCGCTTCCTGCCAGACACATCGTCGCCTGTACCACTGACCGTTCCGCCCGGCAAGAGCCGGTACCTCAAGATAACCATCGCCGGAGTCAGACCGCCGTCGCAGCATCTGCCCGCCGGTATCGCAGTAGGGGCTGGAATCACCGACATCGACATTCCTGGTGTTTCCTTCCAGCAGAACATGAAGGTGCCCGACGACGAAGCCGCGTCCTTCACTGGTTTTCAAAGAAACCCACCGGTCATCGTCTTCAACCGACTGCTACCTAACACCAATCTCTCTCTCGGCTCGAGCGTCACGGACGATCCGACCATGTCTCGGACGTTCGTGGTCCCTAAGGCAATGGCGACGAACATCACGGGATATGCCGTACCCGTACCGGGTCCCGCGCTCGAATCCCTGCTGGAGTTCTTGACACCAACGGTCTCCGCGGATCAGCAGGTCAGCGCTTCATCTTGGTTGGGGTATCTGCCTCGGTTCAGAGCCGAGAACCTGCTGGACAATGCCGGCCTGCCTTGGATCGCAGCTCTTGGCGACCCCCGGCCCACTCTCAACTTCACGTGGAATGGCGTGCGGACCGTCGATTCGATTGTTCTCACACCTACGCCTCGCGCGTCCCGGCCCACGGACATTTCCGTATCGGGTTCGACTGGGCAGTCCCAAGTGCTGCGCGTTCCTCGAGCGGGTGGCCTCATCCATTTCGTCCCGCTCGTCACGAATGTGCTGCGAGTCGAAGTTCTGCGCGCCACGTCAAGGACCACGCTCTCGCCCGCCTACGGCGTGCCGATGACCGTTCCCGTAGGACTCGCGTCGGCGCGCATACCGGCGCTGAACGACACACCTGTTGTCATCCCGAATATGTCCTCCACGTTGACTCTGGGGTGTGGCCAAGGTCCGCCGGTACTCGTGGATGGCGTGTCAACACCCACTTCGGTGTCCACATCGTTGGGAGATCTGCTGAGATTGCGCCCAGTTGGGATCTCTGCCTGCACCTCACCGGACGGTGTGCCACTCGCCGCCGGCCATCACTCGGTCGAGGCAGCGGTCTCTTCAGCACCGTTCGAGATGACGTCCTTGGTGCTTCAGAACACCCCATCTGTCTTCGCGTCAGGGTACGGGCACACAGCGCGTACGGCGAGCGTCGAGCATTGGAATGCGGCCTCCAGAACTGTCAAGGTCGGTCCCGGTGCGGCGACATACCTGGTCATCCCGCAGAACTACAATTCTGCATGGGTGGCAACACTCAGCGACCGCACTTTGACGCCGGTCCGAGTGGATGGTTGGCAACAGGGCTACATCGTTCCAGCCGGCGCGGCGGGCACAGTGCAATTGACGATGCGACCCGACGGCCTCTTCCGGGGAGGGTTGCTGCTCGGTGCATTCTTGCTCGCAGCTCTCTTGCTGTTGGCACTGCTTCCCTCCAAGAAGTCCGCACGCGAGCCAGCCGGTGCGCGGCCTTACCCTCCCTTCTGGTTGCTGGCCACGTGCGCACTCGGCGCTCTGTTCCTGGTGGGCGGTCCGTTGGCGCTCGTCGCTCTCCCGCTCATGTGGGCAGCGCGGAGATGGGGTGGGGGCCTGATGGCCGTCGTGGCATTC
>Ga0075030_100003591_pt1 | contig 14058 bp, 16 predicted proteins | sample LitLauG_LLR_2012_FD_71393 | JGI IMG/M metagenome (GOLD analysis project Ga0075030, IMG submission 71393) | Freshwater sediment microbial communities from Pennsylvania, USA - Little Laurel Run_MetaG_LLR_2012 | ecosystem: Environmental > Aquatic > Freshwater > Creek > Sediment | place: USA... | reverse complement strand
GACCTTGTACCCGACCATCGCGGCGGAAGCAGGGTTCGTGCCGTGCGCGGTGTCGGGCACGATCACCGTCGTGCGGCTCGCGCCTTGACCGATTTTCGCGAAGTACGCCTTGGCGATCAAAAGCGCGGTGAGTTCGGCGTGCGCGCCCGCCGCGGGATTGAGCGAGAACGCCGCCATGCCGAAGATCGACGAGAGCGCGCGTTCGAGCTCGTACATCACTTGCAGCGCGCCCTGCGCCAAATCGTCCGGCGCGAACGGGTGCAGGTCGCGAAATCCAGGCTGCGCCGCCATCGCTTCGTTCACGCGCGGGTTGTACTTCATCGTGCACGAGCCGAGCGGATAGAAGCCGAGATCGATGCCGAACGTACGCTGCGAAAGCCGCGTGAAGTGCCGCACGACGTCGAGTTCGCTGTGGTCGGGCAACGGCAGTTCGCCGCGCAAATGCTCCGCCGGCAGGAACTCGTCGGCACGGCGGCCGTTCGGGAAATACGTGTTGGCGCGACCGGTGCCGGTCTGCTCGAAGATCAGTTTCTCGCCGTGCGCGACGCCGGCGTTGACCGCTTCAGCCACGAGCCGCCACCGTCTCTCTCGCGCCCGCGATCTGCGCGAGCGCGTCGCCGAGCGCGTCGATCTCGGCGGGCGTCGTGAGTTCGGTCGCGTTCATGAGGATGCAGTCGGCGAATTGCGGATACCAGCGGCCGAGCGCGACGCCGCCCAGGATCTTGCGCGCTTTGAGCGCCTCGAGCACCGCCTCCGCGCCGAGCCCCGCCGGCACGCGAATGACGACTTCGTTGAAGACGGGCGCCGTAAACGCCCGCGTGAAGCCGGGCACCGCCGTGACCCGCGCGGCCAGTTCTTGCGTCCGCTGCAGGTTGAGCGTCGCCGCTCGCGCGAGCCCGGTCGAACCGAGCGCCGCCAGGTAAATCGTCGCGACGAGCGCGCAGTGCGCTTGGTTGGTGCAGATGTTCGAGGTGGCTTTTTCGCGGCGGATGTGCTGCTCGCGCGCTTGCAGCGTCAGCACGTAGGCGGTGTTGCCGCGATTATCGACGCTGCGGCCGACGAGACGCCCGGGAATGCGGCGCATGTGCTCTTTCGTCGCGGCGATGAAGCCGACGTAGGGTCCGCCGTAGGCGAGCGCGTTGCCGAACGATTGTCCCTCGCCGACCGCGATGTCGGCGCCCCACGCGCCCGGCGGCTGCAGCGCGCCGAGCGAGAGCGCTTCCGCCACCACGCCGATCGTCACCGTGCCGCTCGCTTTGATCGCGGCCTGCACCGCGGCGGGCGGCGCGTCGATGCAGCCGAAGAAATTCGGCGATTGCAGCGCGACCGCCGCGAAGCGGCCGTCGGCCAACCGCGCGTTCAGGGACGCGAAATCGGTCGTGCCGCCGGCCGCGACCGGCAGCTCTTCAACGTCGAGATCGAGGCCGCGCGCGTAGGTCCGCAACACCGCGCGATAGTTCGGATGCACGGCCGACGAAACCAGGATGGCGCGCCGGCCCGTCGCGTTGACGGCCATGATCGCGCCTTCGGCCAGCGCCGTCGCACCGTCGTACACGGAGGCATTGGCGATGTCGAGCCCGGTGAGCAGGCAGATGTAAGTTTGCCACTCGTAGATCGCTTGCAGGTAGCCTTGCGACACTTCGGCCTGGTACGGCGTGTACGCGGTCAAGAACTCGCCGCGCATCGCGAGCGACACCACGACCGGCGGCACGTAGTGACGGTACGCGCCCGCGCCGAGGAACGACGCGTACTCCGTCGCCGCATTCCGTTTGGCGTAGCCGGCGATCTTCGCGGCGAGTTCGACCTCGGGAAGCGCCGGCGGCACCTCCATCGGCGCCTTCGGCGACAGCCGTTCGTCGACGCGAACGAGTTCCTCGAGCGAAGATTTCCCGACGGCCGCGAGCATCGCGGCGACGTCGGCGTCGGTGTGCGGTGCGTACACTTAGTGAGCGCCTTCGGCGACGAGGGCGTCGTAGTCGGCGGCCGACATCAAATTTTTCTGCTCGCCGACGTCGGCGAGCTTCACTTTATAGAGCCAGCCTTCGCCGAACGCGTCGCGATTGACCAGCGCCGGATCCGCTTCGAGCGCGGCGTTGACTTCGGTCACTTCGCCGCCGACCGGCGTGAAGAGATCGGAGACGGCCTTGACCGATTCCACCACGCCGATGCTCGCGAACTGTTCGATCTTCTGCCCGATGCGGGGCAGTTCGACGTAGACGATGTCGCCGAGCGAGTTCTGCGCGTAATCGGTGATGCCGACGATCGCGTGATCGCCGTCGACTTTCAACCATTCGTGTTCTTTGCTGTAGAGCAGGCCGTCGGGCTGCGCCATCGCGTTCTCCTAAATCCTACGTGCGACGTTTGTAGAAGGGAAGCGGCACGACGCGCGCCGCCTGTCGCGTGCCGCGAATTTCGACGTCGAGCGCCGTCTCAACTGCGCTCGCATCCTTGCGTACGAGCGCGGTCGCGACGTTCTTGTTCCCGCATGCGGGCGCTACCGACGCGCTGCGCACTTCGCCGACGCGCTCCGCGCCGCGAAACACCGAGTAACCGCCGCGCGCGGGCACGCGGCCCTCGAGCACGATCCCCACGATGCGGTCGTAATCGTCCGCCGCGAGTTGCGCGACCAGCGCCTCCTTGCCGACGAACTCGCCCTTGTTCGTTTTGACCGCCCAGCCTTGTCCGCCGGCGAGCGGCGAGAGGTCCTCGGTCAGCTCGAACCCGTAGAGCGGCATGCCCGCCTCCAAGCGAAGCACGTCGCGCGCGCCGAGGCCCGCCGGTTCCAGGCCGTCCGCCGCGCCCCGCGCGAGCAGCGTGCGCCAGAGCCGGGGCGCGTCCGCGCCCTCGACGAAGAGTTCGAACCCGTCTTCGCCCGTGTAGCCCGTGCGCGCCACGACGGCGGGCGCGCCGTCGACGCGGCCTTCCGCGCAAAAATAGTACTTGAGCGCGGCCGCATCGAAGTCGCACAGCGGCGCCACGATCTCGACGGCGCGCGGACCCTGCACGGCGATGAGCGCGCGCGAACCGTGGTGGCTCTGCAGCGCGACCTCCGCGCGGCCGCTCGCCGCGTCCTGCAAGTAAGGCCACATTTTCGTGGCGTTTCCCGCGTTGACGACCAGCAGCCAGCGGTCGGGCAGGCGGTAGAACAGCACGTCGTCGTGACAGCCGCCGCGCGGGTTCGTGAAGATGTTGTAGCGCGCTTGGAACGGTTTCATCGTGGCGACCGCGTTGACCGTCAAGCCGTCGGCCCACGCGGCGACGCCTTCGCCCCGCAACTCGTACTGCGCCATGTGCGAGAGGTCGAACAGTCCGGCGCGCTCGCGCACGGCGTCGTGCTCTTTGAGGATGCCGGCGTATTGCACCGGCATCTCGAAGCCGCCGAAGGGAACCATCCGCGCGCCGAGGGCTACGTGTTCGTCGTAGAGCGGCGTGCGTTGCAACGCGGCGGTCTCGAACGTGCTCATGACTCGCTTACTCCCGAGGGATTCCAGCCGCGCGATTCTTCGAGCGGCGTGTTGAGAAACGACAGGGTGGCGTGCGCGACGACTTTTTCACCGCTGTACACGTGAACCTCGCCGTAGACGATGCGGCGCCCCGGCTTGAGCACGGTCGCGCGCGCCACGAGATCGTCCGGCGGCAGCGCCGGACGCAGGAAGCTGCAGGTGAGCGAGGCCGTGGCCGTCGGCTGCGTCGGGCCGTAAATCGAGGCCAGCGCCACCCAAAACGCCGTGTCGCACAAGCTGACGATCGCGCCGCCGTGAATGGCGCCCGCGCCGTTCATCACTTGCGTTCGAAAGGGCATGCGCATCTTGGCCGTCCCGCGCCCCACGTCGACCAGATGCAGGTCCAGGGTCTTGATGAAGTTCGCCTTCTGCTTGTCCCAACGCTCGATCGCGGCGTCGACGATCTCTTTCGTCAGCTCGCTCAAAACACGTCGCCCTCTTTGGCCAGCTCCCGTCGCAAGTAGAGCGGCAGACTGAAAATGCGCCGGTGCGTCTCGGCGTCGTAAAAGTAGTTCTCCCCGCGCAGCCCCGCCACGTAGGCGTCGACGCGCTCGGGCGCCAGCGCCGCGACGTCGACCGCGTCGCTGCACGCCAAGAAGGCCCAATCGTTGTCGAACGCGGGCACGTGGGCGTAGAACGACCGCACGAAGCGATAGTAGCGCCGCAGCGTGCGGGCCATCTTCGCGTGCAGCCGCATGTTGTGAAAGCCGGCGGTGCTCGCTTGCAGGACGTAGACGCCGCGCGGATCGAGCCGCCGCTTGATGTCGGCGAAAACCGCGTCGCAGAAGAGCGGGCTCGAGGGCGAATCCTCGAGCGGTTCGGTCAGATCCGACACGATCGCGCCGTACGTACCGCGGTCGTCGCGCAAGAAGGCGAGCGCGTCGCCCACGATCACCCGCGCCCGCGGATCGTCGAACGCGCCGGCGGACCATTCGGGCAAATAGCGCTTCGCCAAGTCAACGACGTCACCGTCGATGTCGACCATCGTGCAGCGCAGCACGTCCGCACGCCGCAAGGCTTCGCGCAGGGTCGCGCCCTCGCCGCCGCCGAGTATGAGAATCTCGCGGCGATCGTCGATCGCGGCGAGCGCCGGATGCACGAGCGTCTCGTGGTAGATTTTCTCGTCGGCTTGCGAACTCTGCGTATCGCCGTCGAGCACCAGCATCTTCCCGAACGTTTCGGTGCGGATGACGGCGACGTCCTGAAACGCCGTGCGCCCGGCGTAATAGGTCTCCTCGATGGCGTGATGGTGCAACTCGTCAGGCGAGAAGCGCTCGACGTACCATTGCCACCGTTCGGTCTTCGGCATTGCTAGGCGTTAGTGAACGTAGAAGTCGTCGACGCCCGGCGGCGGCAGAATCATGTTGTTTTGGGTGAACCGGCTCGGCGTCGGCGACGCGCCGGGGCTGGCGCTCACCGTCGGGCCCGGGCTCGGCGTCGAGCCGGTGGACGGGTTGATCGGAATCGCGACCACCGAGCCCGTGTACGCGCACTGCACGTTGCCGGTCTGCGGCGGCGGATTGCTCGTGCCGAGCGCGGCGACGTACTGATTCGACGTGCCGGGAATGAAGCCGGCCGAGAAGCCGACGCCGTACACGTCGGTGAGCGTCGTCGGCTGGCCCGCGCAGTTGATGTAAGGCAGCTGATTCGCATTGGCGACGTTGGTCGGCGTGAAGGCGGGCACGAGCGACAGCGACGCGCCGTTCACGCCCGAGAGGAACGTCAAGCCGGCGTCGGTCGCGACCGCCGCGATCGCGCCGGTCGAGGAGAACTGAATCGCCCGGATCGTCGTACCCGGCACGGCGATTCGCGCGGTCTCGTTGATCGCCGTCGGCAGACCCGTGACGAGCGTGACGATGTTGCCTTTGCCGACGAGCGCGCGCGAGACGTCGGTCGTTCCCATCGCGATCGCGCCGCTGCCGCGCAGCCCCGCCGAGCCGAAACCGAGATTGGGATCCTGCGCCTCGGCATTGAATTGGAATCCGGTGCCGACCACCGAGATGCCGAACGACACGAGGTGGTTGACGCCGCGCATGAGCGCGACCGTCGAGTTCGCGGACGTTTGAACGATCGAATAATTGTCCGGCGGAATCTGAATCGTATACGTCGAGCCGTTGAATGGAATCGCCGAGCCGTACTGCGGCGGCGCGTTGGTGAGCGACGTCAACGCGACGATCGCTTGGGCGCTCGGGCCCGTGAAGAGCGCGATCGACTGCGAGAACGTGCCGATGATCGCGGTGGAACTCGCGTCGGAGATCGTCGCCGCCGTCGCGTTGGGATTGGGCGTCGTGGAGGGCAACGGCGTGGGTTGGACGGCGAGGTCGTACGGGAAGCCGGCGGGCACGAGTTGGCCGATGCTGGCGCCGAAAAGATCTTGCGCGTAGCGATAGCCGCCCTGGCCCAGCAGGAGCGCGACGGCCGTGGAGAGACCGGAGCCTTGGTTGGGAGCGAAGGCGAGGCCGCCGACCGGCGCCTGGAAAGCCGTGATCGACGGCCGCGAGGGCGCGCTCGCACAGAGATACCCCGAGGCATCCTGGAAGCGCGCGGCTTGGATCCCGTAAACGCCGCCGCCGTTGCCGTTGTCGGGCTCGTAGGCTTGGCCGAACGTGTTGGCGCAGGGCGACTGCAGCGACGACGGCGTCGACGAGGCACTCGCGCTCGCGGTTGCCGACGCGCTCGGCGACGGCGTCGGCGTACTGCCCGAGTGGCTGCAGGCCGCAAAGGCAAGCGAAACGGCCGCGAAGCCGATTCCGAGCTTTTGCCGCCGCGCGGCGGCTCGCGGTCGCCCCGGTGTCAGTGGATCCAACGTGGAGTATCCCTTTCGATTGAAGGCTGCCCCACGCTGCGCGCGGCCCGGCCGGCCCGCCTTACGCCGAGCGCTTGGCCATCGACTGGCCGGCATGCTCGTGGACGACGTGGGTGTACTGACCGTTGGTCGACGCGATACCGCGCTTTACCTCGGTCGTGAGCATGCTCGTCGCACCCAGCATTTGCGCGGCGTATTCGCACGCCCGCCAAGGGTTCGTATGGTCGCCGCACGTGTAGAAGTCGACGGCCGCATAGCCGGACTCCGGCCACGTGTGGATCGACAGGTGCGACTCGGCGATGACGACCACCCCGGAGACGCCTTGCGGCTGGAAGCGGTGGAAGGCCACCTTCAAAATCTCTGCGTTGGCTTCGCGCGCCGCGCTTTCCATGACGTTACGGACTCCGTCCACGTCGGTAAGCAATGCGGGGCTGCAGCCGGACAGCTCGCACACGATGTGAGTGCCACGTGTTTCCAATTGTTCTCCTCGGGTTTGGTTGGGAAATCCCACCTCCAGGCTGCGTCGGCTGGCGCGTGCGGTGCACTTGCGTCCCCGACCTATCGGAGCGATCTTGGCGGCGTCGCCGAGCTTCTTTGCGACGCGGACGTCTCTCCGCGAAGGCACGTAGGGCGTGCCGTCCCCCTTTTGTCGTGACCGAATTCCGGTCGAAAGCCGCCGCCCGTCCTTAAGCTCGTCTTAAGGGTCCGGCCGGGACCGACGCACATGATACCCCCCTACCCCCCCCTTGTAAAGCGTTTTTCCAGCCTGATTTTCCGCGATCCGAAGAAAACCAAGAAAGCGCCGAAATATCTTGACTATCATCGGCCGGGGGCGTAGCCTGATAGGGTATGGCAACCGAACTGACCGCCGCGGCGGGCCCCGAAACCATCGGCGACGACTATCGCCACGGATTCCACGATTCCGAAGACGCGTACGTCTTCAAGTCGAACAAGGGCCTCAACCGCGAGATCGTCGAGCGCATCTCCTCGATGAAGAACGAGCCCGCCTGGATGACGGCCTTCCGCCTCAAGGCGTACGAGACGTTCCGCAGCAAGCCGATGCCCGACTGGGGCGACACGGCGCGGCTCGAAGAGATCGACTTCGACGACATTCACTATTATGTGAAGTCGAGCGAGAAGACGGAAATTTCGTGGGACGACGTCCCCGCCGACATCAAGCGCACGTTCGACCGGCTCGGCATCCCGGAGGCGGAGCGCAAGTTCCTCGCGGGCGTGTCCGCGCAGTACGAATCGGAAGTCGTGTACCATTCGGTCCGCGAAGACCTCGAAAAAGAGGGCGTGATCTTCTGCGACATGGACACGGCGCTGCGCGAGCATCCGGAGATCGTCAAGCAGTACCTCGCGACCGTGATCCCCGTGGCCGACAACAAGTTCGCGGCGCTCAACTCGTCGGTGTGGTCGGGCGGCTCGTTCGTCTACGTGCCGCCGGGCGTGGAAGTGAAGACGCCGCTGCAAGCCTACTTCCGCATCAACACCGAGAACATGGGCCAGTTCGAGCGCACGCTGATCATCGCGGACAAGGGCTCGAAGGTGCACTACATCGAGGGTTGCACCGCGCCGCAGTTCTCCACCGCCTCGCTGCACAGCGCCGTGGTCGAACTGATCGCGATGGAAGGCGCGTCGATCCGCTACACGACGATCCAGAACTGGTACCGCAACATCTTCAACCTCGTCACCAAGCGCGCCGTCGCACACAAAAACGCGACGGTCGAGTGGGTCGACGGCAACATCGGCTCGCGCCTCACGATGAAGTACCCCGCCATCTACTTGATGGGCGAAGGCGCGCGCGGCGAAATCTTGTCGATGGCGTTCGCGGGCGAAGGACAGCACCAGGACGCGGGCGCGAAGGTCATCCACGCCGCCCCGCACACGACCTCGGTCGTGACCAACAAATCGGTTTCGGCGCACGGGGGCAAGACGACGTACCGCGGCCTCGTGGAAATCTTTCCGGGCGCGACCGGCGCCAAGACGCGCGTCAAGTGCGACGCGCTGATCATGGACGCGCAGTCCTCGAGCGACACCAAGCCGACGATGAAGATCGACGAGCAGAGCGCGACGGTCGAGCACGAGGCGAGCGTCTCGAAGATCGGCGAAGAGCAGCTCTTCTACGCGATGTCGCGCGGTCTTTCGGAAGCGGATGCGACCGCGATGATCGTCAACGGTTTCTTCGACTTCTTCGTCAAGGAACTGCCGATGGAATACGCGGTCGAGTTGAATCGCCTCGTGAAGATGGAGATGGAAGGCGCGGTCGGCTAACTGCTACTAGCGTAGGTCGGCACGATTCACCGAGCGTTCTCGAATCGTTTTGCCTGCCGGTCAGCGGACTCCACGACCGCGTGACGGTTATCGACCCCGTCTTTGCGCCGACGGATCGAGTCGACGATGCGCCGCCGGTCAGTGCAGCGCTTTCTCAAGCGACTGCTTGTAAGAGAGAACGCAGAAAATCGCGACGTGACTAACGAGCCAGGCAGGTAGCAAGACAGTAAGTAGAACCCAGCCGAAGGGACCGAGAACGTTCGCGTCATGGATGCTTGGGGTCACGCGGGCTGCCGCGTTCAAATAGTCGAGGGTTCCGATAATGTTGAATACCCAAGCGAACGCAACTCGGTAGCTCGATCTCGCCAGAAATAGGCCGAAGCAAATGAGCGCCAGGACGGCAACGAACACGTCGCCCGCCATTATTTGAAAGAGGTAGTCTTGAGAGAAGCCCGCGGGGGCAAGGTTCAGGACGCCCGGCAACAGTGCCGCGAGGCCAAAATATCGGAAAAAGTGGATCGGTATCAACGCCTTGAGGTGGGCGTCCCGTCCCATTTCAACGAGCTTTCGCCGAAGTGACCAGTAGATGAGAGCGAACGCGCACGTTCCGAACGTGTATCCTGCAAGATGGAAATAGAGTTTCGGCTCCATCAGGTCATCCTACGTTTCTGCAGCTAGTGTGTCGAAAAAGCGGCCCTTCGTCCTACGATTGCGTGACGACGATCTTTCCGCGGACGTCTCCATGCTGTAGCGCGCGAAGGGCCTCGATCGCCTCATCGAACGCAAACGTCCGGCCGATTTCCAGCCGCAACGAACCGGAGATCAATGCAGAATATAGCTCCGCCGTCGTCGCCTGACCGCCCTCGTCCATTCGAACGTACCTAAGCGACACGCCGCGGCCGAGATCTTCGCTGGCCGGACCGAACAATGTCGAGACAAGGGTCCCGCCCGAGGTGACGGCCGAAGCGATCGAAGCGAGGTCTGCGCCTGCGTGGACCAGATCTACGACGACGTCCGCTCCAGTCGGAAGTCGCTTCCGAACGCCTTCGACGATCTGCTCCGCATCGTAGTCGATGACGTCGCCGGCCCCTAGCGATCGAAGGAACGTCACGTCGCCGGGCAGACCCGTAGCCGTTACGCGGGCACCAGCGGATACGGCGAGCTGCACGACGAGGCGCCCTACGCTTCCCGTCGCGCCGACGACCACAACATCCTTGCCGCGTACGTCACCGGAAACGCGTTGCGCACCAAGCGCCGCCAAGCCAACGACCGGAGCGGCGGCAGCCATTTGGCTGTCGAGTGCGTCGGGCACCCGGGCTAAGAGCGGCGAGGTGACGTCCGCTCGCGAGAATTCAGCGAGACCCGCATGAACCGCGCCCCCGACACGATCGCCGACGGCATACGACGTAACACCGGGACCGACTGCAGCGACCGTGCCTGCAGCATCCACCCCAGGAATATACGGAAATTGCGTCTCGAATAACATCTTCAGTGCACCCGAGAGCGCCTTCAAATCCACGGGATTGAGCGACGTCGCTTCCACGCGGAAAACGATCTCGTTTTCCCCCGGCGACGGATCGGGAACCGACTCGAAGCGAAGGGCATCGAGGTCGCCGTACGAATGAGCAACGATCGCTTTCATCGATTGAGGTTTTGACGGCGAGGGGACCTGAACTGTGGACTTTTCCGAACGCGACGTTCCGATCTTCGTCGCGCTTGACGCAGGCGCGCCGCGCCGCCGCACCTGTCGCATCGAGAGTCCCGCCGGTGGGACGGCGATCGAGCGATTTCTCGGACGTCGCCTCCAGGGTTTCACTGCAGTAGTTCGCATTCGGAGCGGCACAGGGCGGATCTTTGGCTCGTTCGGAAGCGTCGCAATCGGGGAGGGAGACCTCTTGATCGTCCCCCCCGGAGGCATCTCCCATGCGTTCGAGCGCGAGCACTCGGCCGACATGTTGGCCCTGCCGCATCAGATGCCCGCGGGCGCCGTCGTCCGCGCGGCACACGTGCCCGATTACCTGTTCGAACTCGACGATGAGGCGGTTAAAGAGCAACTCCAGCGTGCGCCCCATCGCGCCGCGTTTCGTCGTTCCGAAACAGAGACCACGTTGATGAAGACGCTTGAAGCGATCCGCTCCCGGCCATCTTCGGCACGCCGGTCGCGCGTCGCGCACGAATTCGGGTACACGGCGGACGGCCTGACGGCGCTGATGAGACGACAGACGGGCCGCACGTTCGCCGAGTGGCGCGAGGCGCTCGCAATGGCGAACGTGCGCGCTTTGCTCGGAGGCGTCGCCAGCGTCACCTCGATCGCCGGCGAGCTCGCCGTCGACCAGAAGTACCTCCATCGCCGCTTTTTGCGCGCACATGGCGTGACGCCGCAGGCATGGCGAAAAACGCCGCAGCCGCCAAGCGGGGCGATCGCCCATTTCTGGGATGACGTGGAGCGATTCGCGGGCGGAGCGTAGTAGCGGACCCTCAAAGTCGGCTGCATCTGCGCGACTCATGGCCGAAGCCAAGGACGGCCTCGCAAAAAGTCGAGCGCACTAACTACACTAGCCGGCGACGCGGGTTCGAAACTCCGTTTCCGGCGCGACGCCGGCCGCGAGCGTCTGATACACGACGCAGTAGCGTTCGGTCAGCTTCCGCAGCGTCGCCAACTGCTCGTCGTTCGCCTCGCTTTCGAGATCGAAAACGAGGCGAATCGTTTTGAAGCCGACCGGTGCCGCCTTATCGATGCCGAGCGTGCCGCGAAAGTCGAGTTCGCCTTCCGCGCGCACGGTGCCGGCCGTCACGGGGATTCCCGTCGCGGTCGCCACCGCGCGCAGCGTGACGCCGGCGCAGGCGACGAGCGCCTGCAAGAGCATGTCGCCCGAACACGCGAGCATCCCGTCGCCGCCGGTGGCCGGATGGAGCCCGGCGGTCACGAGCGCGCGGCCCGTTTCCACGCTGCAGCTGACGCCCTGCGGGTCGTCGAGCCGGCCTTCGGCGTGCAGGGTGACGAGCGCGGCGGCGGGTTCGGCACGGTAGCGATCTTTGAGCGGCGCTTGGAGGGCGCGCAAGGAGTCGGCGTTCATGGCACGACTCTTTCCCGGCGCCCGCAGGGTCCCTCGCGGCGCGGTAAACGGCGGCCGGCGCGCGAAGGCGCCGCGATGGCCTTTCCTTCCGAACCCGTCGCCCGCGTTTCCGACGTCGCGCCCGGCACGACTCGCCGCGTCGAGGTCGCGGGCGAAGCCGTCCTGCTTTGCAACGTCGACGGCGCCTTCTATGCGATCGAGGACGTCTGCTCGCACGACGGCGGCGAACTCGATCAGGGTGCCCTCGACGAATGCCGCATCGAATGCCCCCGTCACGGGGCCTTCTTCGACGTCCGGACGGGCGCCGCGCTGACGCTCCCAGCGGTCGAGCCGATCCGCACGTTCCCGCTCCGGCTCGAGGGCGATGCGATCTTCATCGACCCCTCTTGACCTTGACTCGCCCCGGGGTCGCTGGTAAACTACCGCAGTTATGTACGCGATCATCGAGGCGGACGGCAAGCAATTCCGCGTCAGTGAGGGCGACACCATTCGTTGCGACGCCGTCGACCGTGAAGTCGGCGCGACCATCGCCTTCGATCGGGTCGTGCTCGCCGGCGCCGGCTCTGCCGTGACCGTCGGAACCCCGCTCGTGGCCGGTGCCACGGTGACGGGCACGGTCGTGCGTCAAGCCAAAGACAAGAAAATTCTCGTATTCAAGTACAAGCCGAAGAAGCGCCAGCGCACGCTCGTCGGGCATCGCCAGCGCTTCGCGGAAGTCAGGATCGATAAGATCGACCTGCCGGCCTAGGGTTGGTCAGCGTCCACATCCGCAGAGACGGCCGCAAGCGGCTGTCTTCTTTTTTTGCCGCCGGTCACGCGGGCTGGGCCGACGAGGGCGAGGACGTGGTCTGCGCCGCCGTTTCGGCCATCCTCCAGTCGGCGTGGCTGGGGCTGAGCGAGGTGGCGAGCGTCGACGTGGCCGGCTCGCGCGACGCGGGTGAGTTGCACCTGCGCTGGCCCAAAGCGAAGCGCTGCGACCCGGCGGTGCGCGCGATCGTCGCGACCGCCGCACTCTCGCTCGAACGCATCGCCATGCAGTATCCCGAGCACGTCGCCGTGGTATACGAACGGGAGCGAGAGCGGGTAAACGCACCGCATGCCGACGAAGGAAGACGAACCATGACCGACATCTATAAGCCGATCAACGACGACCGTAACAACGGTGCGTCGAACGCGGGTTCCGAGGGCTACGCCGGATCGGGCTCGCCGGAGGGGAGTTCCTCGGGCGACGCGGGCCGCGCGCTGCTCGCCGGACTCGTCGGCGGCGTGGTCTCGGCTGCGGGCTACCTCGTGTACCAGCGGCTCCCCGACGATCAGAAAGCCAAGCTGCAGGCTCAGGTGCGCTCGCTCGTCGAGAGCCGCGTCAACGAACTGCGCGGCCGTTTCAATATTTAATCGATAACGGCTAGACGGCCGGCGGGCGTTCGGGCGCGTCCGCGTTCTCGGCCACACCGGCGGGCGCGGCGGGCGCCGGAACGGCGTGATAATCGCTATCATCTGCGGCGCGTTCCATCTCGCGAATGAATGACGCGGACGTGTTTTGAACGTCGCGCACGACTTGGCCCGCGCGTCGGGCCACCTTCGGTAATTGGTCCGGTCCAAAGACGACCAGCGCCGCCGCGCCGATGATCAGAATATCAGCAGGTGAAAGCAAAGGGTTCCTCCCGCCGCTCGTACAACGATTCGCGTCCGAGCCGTCGCGAACGGCTCCCACAAGGACGGGCATCGAGCGCTTGAAGATCATCTACACGCGCGGGAACCGCACCGAAACGCTGGCCTCGATCTCGACGTTGCGCAAGATCTTGAGCCGCTTCGTGCGTCACCGAGTGTTCTACGAAGTGTCGTCGCGGAATAAACGCGGTCATGAATTTTTCTCGACGAAAAATACGTTCGTCGTCGGGTCGATCGAGGTCGTCAATCGCGACTACCTTACCGTCACGATCTTCGACGCACACAATTCAACGCACAGCATCGAAATCCTAAACCCGTCGGCGCTGCGCATCTACGACGAGACGATGGGCAAGGGCTTCGCGATCTCGTTCTTGAGCGAATCGCCGGGCGACGTCGAGTCGCGCTGCTACGTGCGCGACGAAGGCGACGAGAGCGACGGGCTCGTCGAGAAGTGCGAACTCGAGAAGATCTCGCTGCCGCAGCTCTTCGAGTATCTCGAGGAGATCACGCACGTCCAGGGGGCCGCCGGCTCTCGAGCCGCGCCGCCGATCGCAACGCTCTGACCGCTTCGGCGCGGCGGCCGAGGCGCTTGTAGGCGACTGCCAGATTGCGGTACGCCGCCGGATAGGTCCGGTCGGCGCGTAGCGCCGCGTCGTAGTAGTCGATCGCGTCGAGCACGTGGCCGTCCTCGAGCAGGAGGTTGCCGAGGTTGACGAGCGCCGGG
>Ga0075030_100003587_pt1 | contig 14073 bp, 10 predicted proteins | sample LitLauG_LLR_2012_FD_71393 | JGI IMG/M metagenome (GOLD analysis project Ga0075030, IMG submission 71393) | Freshwater sediment microbial communities from Pennsylvania, USA - Little Laurel Run_MetaG_LLR_2012 | ecosystem: Environmental > Aquatic > Freshwater > Creek > Sediment | place: USA... | reverse complement strand
GTTTGAGAAAATACACGGCGGCCGGTTCCCAGGTTTCATCACCGGCAAACCCGTCGGCCTGGGTGGGTCTCTGGGCCGAACCGAGGCTACTGGATATGGTGTCGTCATTACATTGCGTGAGGCGCTCAAAGAATTGAGCATCCGGCCCGAGAATACCCAGACCAGCGTCCAGGGTTTCGGCAATGTCGCCCACTACGCCATCGAGCTCTACCAGCGGCTGGGGGGTCGAGTGATCGCGGTCGCCTGCTGGGATCAAGCGGACCAATGTTCCTACACCTACCGCAAGCGTGAGGGAATCGATCTCGGACAGCTGTCGTCAATCACGGATCACTTCGGCGGGATCAACAAGGGCAAAGCCACGGAACTCGGCTATGAAGTATTAGCGGGCGAGGCATGGATGGAGCAGGATGTCGACATTCTTATTCCGGCGGCGATGGAAAACCAGATCACCGGCGACAACGTTGGTCGGATTAGCCCCCGCGTGCGGATTATTGCTGAAGGCGCCAACGGACCCACGACTCCGGAAGCCGACGCCCAGATTCGCGAGCGCGGCATCTTGCTCATCCCCGACTTTCTGGCGAATGCGGGGGGCGTGACGTGCAGCTATTTCGAGCAGGTGCAGAGCAACATGAACTACTTCTGGGAGAAAGACGAAGTCCTCGGGAAACTCGATTTGAAGATGACATCCGCGTATTTTGCGGTCTCTGATCTAGCTCGCCGGGAAAAGTTGTATATGAGAGATGCTGCCTACGCCATCGCGATTGGTCGCGTCGCTAAGGCGTGCCACGAACGCGGCTGGGTGTGAGCACCGTCGTCGAGCTCGAGATAGAATCGCGCCGCTCCGGCGCTGCGTTTTGAAACGTGCGGCATCCACCAGGATGCAGTGGGAGGTACCGATGAGCAACTTGAAGCCTCTCGTTGCCGAGTTGCCGGTCTTCAACCGCAAGTTCTGGGATGGCACCTTCCGCTGTACACAGATCGGCTCCGGGTCAATCGGCGGCAAGGCCAGCGGATTGGTATTCGTCAAAGATCTCCTTGCCGAGCAGATCGACCCTGCCTCTTTTCCTGATGTTGTTATCAACGTGCCAACCATGGCAGTTATCGCGACGGACTGCTTTGATCAATTCATAGCTCAGAACCGTCTGGCCGATTTGCCCTTCGAAGAAATGGCCGACCACCGCATCGCCCACGCCTTTCAGAAGGGCGACCTCCCGATGGAACTGCTCGGCGATCTCCGTGCGCTGATCGTTCAAGTCAAGACTCCTCTGGCGATCCGCTCCTCCAGCTTGCTTGAGGACGCACTTGAGCGTCCGTTTGCCGGGGTCTACGCAACCAAAATGATCCCCAACAACCAGCCCGATCCGGACGCACGATTTCGTCGGCTGGTAGAGGCCATCAAGTTTGTGTACGCGTCTACCTACTTCCGCGGGGCACGCGACTACATCCGGACGACTGGGACCAAGCCTGCCGAAGAAAAGATGGCTGTCATTATCCAGGAAGTAGTCGGCCAGCGCAGAGGAGATCGCTTTTATCCTGACATTTCCGGCGTGGCGCGTTCCTACAACTTCTACGCGTTTGAACCCGCCCGTCCTGAAGAGGGCGTTGTGACGCTGGCATTGGGGTTGGGGAAGACGATCGTGGACGGTGGCATAGCCTGGACTTTTTCGCCTGCCTATCCGCAGAAACCACCCCCATTTGCTTCGGTGCGGGAGTTGCTGAAGGGCACGCAAACAGAGTTTTGGGCAGTCAACATGGGCAAGCCACCCGCGTACGACCCGGTCAGCGAGACCGAATACCTGGTGCACGCAAATCTCGCCGATGCCGAAGCCGACGATGCCTTGTATTCGCTCGCCTCAACCTACGATCCGGAACGCGACCGCGTCGTCCCGGGAGTCGGATCTCGGGGACCGCGGATTCTGAATTTCGCTCCGATGCTGGTGCAGGAGCGACTCCCTTTGACCGACCTCGTAAAGGCCTTGCTCAGCGCAGCGGAGAAGACCGTTCATGCCAAGGTCGAGATTGAGTTCGCCATCACGCTAGAAACGCCGCGCGGCGAACGGCCGCGGGTGCGCCTGGGATTTCTGCAGGTTCGCTCCATGGTGGTTTCCGACCAGGTGGTAGATGTGACAGTCGAGGATCTTTCCGATCCGCGTGCCATTGTTGCCTCGGACATGGTCATGGGCAACGGTTCGGCTGATGATATCCAAGATATTGTCTTCGTGCGGCCCGATAAGTTCTCGCCCTTGCACACGCCTGCCATTGCGCAAGAGTTGGAGTCGATCAACCGGGGACTACGGGATCAGAAGCGGCCCTTCTTGCTGATCGGGGTCGGACGCTGGGGCAGTTCCCATCCGTCGCTCGGCATTCCAGTCGACTGGAGCCAGATCTCCGGCGCGCGGGCGATTGTCGAGGCGACGCTGCCAGAGATGAATGTGGAGTTAAGCCAGGGCTCGCACTTCTTTCACAACTTGTCGAGCTTCCGGGCCAGCTACTTCATGGTGCAACACGGGCGTAACATTGGAATCAATTGGGATTGGCTGAATCGGCAGCCCGTGGTGCGCGAGACGGAATTCATCCGCCATGTGCGGCCGACAGAGAGACTCTTGGTGCGCGTCGATGGGCGGACCGCTCGGGGAGTCATCGTGTCGCAGACCCTCGACAATACAAGCCAGGCAAAAAAATGAAGCCGGACGAAAGCCAATTCGGCACGATGCTCCACGCTCTGCAAGAGCGGGCCAAGGAATTGAACTGTCTGTATCAGGTGGGCGAGCTCTTGAGTCAGTCGACCCGGCCTCTGGACGAGATCTTCCGCGGCATCATCGACGTCCTGCCGCCTGGCTGGCAATACCCGACCGATTGTCAGGCGCGGATCATCTTTGAGAACCAAACAATCCAACGGCCGGATTTCCATGCCACTCCCTGGGTTCAGAAAGGCAACATCGTTGTGCAGGGTGAGACGGTTGGAACGGTCGAAATCTCCTACCGGCGAGAAATGCCGAAGTCAGACGAAGGCCCATTTCTCAAAGAGGAGCGCAAGCTGATTGAGACGGTTGCCGAGCGCATCGCGAGCGCAATCACTCAACGGCATCTGCGAGCCGCATTCGAGGGCTGGGCGGCGGCGGATGCAGCAGCGACCTCGCAAGGGGAGTGGCGCATTGTCCTAGAGTTTCTGCGTGACACGGACCCGGCCCTGCTGAGACGGATTTCGCGCAAATTGATCAATCACCTGAGTTGGAGCGGGGTCCAGGAAGCCAAGGATCTCCTGCGGCGGGTTGGGTCAAGCGTGCCTTCCGAGCGGGGCTTCTCCACCGACGAGAACCGGCCACTTCCGCAGGACTCTCCCGGCCATTCCTCCGACTTGACGACCCAGGCGCTCCGCATCGCCGAGGAACACTTGAGTGAGACCGAAATCCTAAATTGTGTGACTCGATGGATCAAGGAGGACAAGGCCAGCTTCCTGGTGCGAGCGCTGGAAAACCAGGACACCTCGCTGGGAGAGATCATGGAGTGTGTCGAGCGTTATCGGCACATCGGCGTCGAGGAAGGCGAACTTTCGGTCTATACCCAGAAGGGACTCCGGGTATCGCTGATCCGCCGCTTCTTTTCTGAAAGCCTCGACTTCATCAACGTCGCCAAGAATTTCATCGATGTTAAAGATTTCTATGATCTGCTGGGCAAGGTCATCTTCCCGCCCGGCTGCCACGGGAAACTGGGCGGCAAGAGCGCCGGCTTGTTCCTGGCCAAGAAGATCATCGACAAAGCCCCGGAAGCGAGCGCACTTCTCCACGAAGTCAGGGTGCCGAGAACCTGGTACCTCACCTCCGATTGGATTCAGGACTTCGTGCACCATAACGATCTGGAGGACGTTCTCAACCGGAAATACATGGAGATCGACCAGGTTCGGCAGGAATACCCGCACCTGGTGGCTCTGTTCAAGAGATCGTCGTTCCCTTCGGAATTCGCCAAGGGACTCTCACTCGCGCTCGATGATCTCGGTGACGTTCCGCTCATCGTCCGCAGTTCGAGTTTGCTGGAAGACCGTCCGGGGTCGGCTTTCTCCGGCAAGTATAAAAGCCTGTTCCTCGGCAACCGTGGGACCAAGGAAGAACGTCTGGCCGCACTGATGGACGCTCTCGCAGAGGTGTACGCCTCGATCTTCGGTCCGGATCCCACCGAGTACCGTGCCGAGCGAGGTCTGCTCGATGTCCACGAAGAGATGGGGATCATGATCCAGGAAGTCGTGGGTGTGCCGGTGGGGAAGTACTTTCTGCCCGCGTGCTCCGGGGTTGCATTCAGCAACAATGAATTTCGCTGGTCCGCCCGCATCAAGCGCGAGGACGGACTCATCCGCCTCGTACCTGGGCTGGGAACACGCGCGGTGGATCGGGTCGCCGATGACTATCCCGTGCTGATCGCTCCGGGCCAGCCGAGTTTGCGTGTCAACGTCACGGCGGACGAAGTTCTCCGGTATTCACCCAAGCGCATTGATCTCATCAATCTCGAGACCAACGCCTTCGAGACCATTGATGTCGCGGAACTCCTGGGCTATCGCGGCTCCACGTACCCACAGATTCGCAACCTGGCATCGCTCGTGAGCCATGACCGGATCGAGCCGATGATCGGACCGATGCCTGACTTCAAGTCTCAGGATGCGGTCTTCACCTTCGAAGGACTGATTCGAAAGACTCCTTTCGTCAGCGGTATCCGTGAATTACTGAACCTGCTGCAATCCAAGCTTGGGACACCGGTCGACATCGAGTTCGCCTACGACGGGAAGGACTTCTATTTGCTGCAGTGCCGACCCCAGAGCTACGGCGCCGACTCGGTTCCGGTCGCGATTCCGCAGAACTTGCCATCGGACAAGGTCATTTTCTCCGCCAGCCATTTTGTTTCGAACGGCAAGGTGCCGGAGATTACACACATTGTGTATGTCGATCTGGAGGGCTACAGCCAGCTCCCTGACCCATCGGCCATGCGCGAGGTCGGACATGCCGTCGGCAGACTCAACAAGCTGTTGCCGAAACGCCAGTTCATCCTGGTGGGGCCCGGACGCTGGGGCAGCCGTGGAGACATCAAACTCGGGGTCCCAGTAACGTACTCCGATATCAACAACACGGCAATGCTAATCGAAGTAGCGCGCCAGAGAGGAAATTACCTGCCGGAGCTGTCCTTCGGGACACACTTCTTCCAGGACCTTGTAGAAGCCTCGATCCGCTACCTGCCGCTGTACCCTGATGATCCAACGACGGTGTTCAACGAACTGTTCTTTCGACGGTCCCGCAATGTGCTTCAGGAGTTGCTCCCTGAGTTCGCGCACCTCACGGAGACTCTCCGGGTAACTGACGTACCGCTCGAAACCGGTGGACTCATCTTGCGAGTTCTCATGAACGCCGACTTGGACCAGGCGGTGGGGTTCCTGTCCCCCCCGCAACAAAGGATCGGATCGGTCGAGTCCGAGGGTGAGTCGGTGGACCGGGGAACGAACGAACACTGGCGTTGGCGTTTTCGCATGGCACAGAGGATCGCGGCAGATCTCGACCCGCAAAAGTTTGGTGTAAAAGCCTTCTACCTTATTGGCAGCACGAAGAACGCCACGGCGGGCCCCGCCAGCGACATCGACGTCCTGTTGCATTTCCAGGGAACCGACGACCAGATGAAAGAACTCTTGCTCTGGCTCGAAGGCTGGAGCCGCTGTCTCGCAGAAATCAACTTCCTGCGCACCGGGTATCGCACGGACGGTCTTCTGGATGTGCACCTGGTTACCGATAAGGACATTGCTGACCGCTCCAGCTTCGCAGTTAAAATCGACGCAGTCACCGACCCCGCCCGCAAATTGCCGATGAAAGATTCACAGGGCTGAGCTAAAGCAACTCCCTGGTGGCGGCCTCGGGTGCGTTCAGATCAAAACGCACCAGCGCCAGGTCAGGCCCGTCGTGAGCGCCGTTTATGCAGACCGTTCGCCCGATCCGAATTCTCCACTCGCCCGTCAATCGCGCAGACTCGTGCACATGACCGTGCAGGGTAAGCAGAGGCTGCCGCTCCTCGATAAACCGCTTGACCGCGATGCTGCCGACATGTACATCGAGCGGAACGTACTCATAAGTCTTCCCGTCCAGCGCTGCGCGGTCGAGGGGCGTGTCGCCCGGTGGGGTGTGAAAAAGAAACACAGCGCGATCGAGCAGATCTTCCCCCACGAGCAAGGCAAGGTCCTTCTGAATCGTAGCCCATTTGATCTCGCTCTCTTCTGCCGGCACGCTCCTTCGACCCTCCTCAGGAGAAACACAGCCCGGCGGAACATACCGGGAAACGTCGTAATGCTCCCAGTCCTTCAGTAAGAATGGGGTCGGCGGAACATAGGCAAGACCATATACGGGGAAGTCTCTCAAGAAAAGCTTTCGTCCGTGGACGTAGTGCCAGAGGCCAGCGGCTGATGCCGCGACGAAACCCTCCTCTTCGCGACGTGGGTCGTCATTGCCGAGAATGATGAAGATGTCAGGATAGTCCGTGCCTAAAGCATCGCGGGTTCTCGTGAAAGCAGGGACTAGATAATCATGAACAAAATCAGCTTGTCCGGATTGAACTGCTGAGAACCCCGAGCGAGGAAGCAAATCTCCACCCAGGAACACGGCAGTTGGACGATCCCTGATGATCAACGCGAGGAGTTTGTCGTACCGATCGGTCTGTCCATGCAGATCCGTTGCAAAGAAACAGGTCGACAAGACCAATCCCTTTCGTCCTTATTGTTCTCAGTGTAGCAATGTCCACAACAGCGCCTCAAGTGGAGAACATCTGCACAAGCGCTTGACGGAATCGCCAGGGCAAAGGGCCGTACCTTTCGATGAGTGTTCTCGAAGAATACATCCGTTCTGAACAGGAGTTGGGGCGCATTGCCTCGGTGGTAGATTCAACACTCGCTGCGTATCTGATGATGTCTGCATCGTTTTTTCGAGCTTTCGTCGAGCATTTCGTCGGCAAATCGGTGCAGCCGGCATGGAGTAAATTCGCAGAACAGTTGGTTGCAACGATCACGCCGAAACAAGGGCGAACGGGACGGAATGAGAAGGTCACCTTTGGGAAGGTGAAACGCTAGATGGAGTTTGCGGGCAATCCTTGACGGATTACAGGCTAACGGGAAGGAATTCTCCTTGGGCCAAGTTGCCGGCGCCACTCGACCCTAGAAGTCCGGTGTTTTCACGTCCACGAACTGGCCGACGAGGTTGGCAATCTGGCCGGGGTTATTCGGATTATTCGGGTTAATCTCCAACGCATCGGTCCTGGCATCGTAAATACTGAGCGATCCTTTCTGGATCACATAGACGGCGGTGCGCTTGGCGATGGGTTGGATGCCAGTCACGTCTCCATTCGCGGGTGGAATGAGCACGCCGCCGGCCGGAACGGCCCCTACCGCGGTAGTCAGCGTGTTGTAGATGGAAAGGCAGCCGCGAACTTCATCGCCCGGGTTGACCGCAGTGATTTCCGTGCAAGTTCGCGCGCCCACAAAGAGCTGGCCATTAGCTCCGAGAGCCATGCGATTGTGGTAGCCGTCGGTGATCACAATCGTGGTCGCAGGATCGACCACAGTCATACTGGTAAGGTCGAAGACCGTGAGCTGCCCGCAATACTGGGCTTGGGTCGGGGTCGGCCCGGTGCTGCAGAGCAGACTGGGAGTGGGAATTCCGTTCACTAACGCAAATGGTGTTCCAGCCAGATACATGGTGGAACCGTTCACGATCGCGACGCTGGCGGCGGGAACGGGAATGGCTGCGCCTGGAGTGTTCGCCGTCAAGTCTAGCGTTTGAACGCTGGCCTCCTTTCCACCGCACTCTGGACCGCAGTTCACCACGTACGCAGTGCTGTCGTCGGGGCTAAAAAAGGCCGTAACCGGATGATCGAAACCGGGAACCCTGACCACCGCATTGGCCTGAGTCCCGATGTTGCTGGGCGTGATCACAGAGAGGAAGCAGGGGACCAGCGCAGAGCAGGGAGGGTCCGTCGAATCCGGACTATCACTGAAAGCAAGAATCCGGTTCCCGCCATTGTCGATCGAAAGATAGCGTACGGACGGAATGTCTACTTCTCCGGTGAAAACGGCGGTGCTCAGGGCAATGACCTTGACCGCGCCAGGAGACTGCCCCACCACGGAAGCGGTGGGTACGGCGGCGTAGGCGGTGGAGCTATCGGGCGAAACCACGAAGCTCTCGGTGAAGCCGGGCAAAGTTATGTGGTTGGCGTTGGTCTCCCTGGCATTGTCAATCAGGGTAAGCTGGTTTTCCTGGGCGCTGAATACCAGGGTGATGGTCCGGTTGGGCGTGAGCACCATCATTCCCGGAGCATTGCCCGCGCCAATCGGAGAAACTGCTGGGCGGACGTCGGTTTGGGCGTTCACGATATACACCGCCGCCGATATCGTGGCCGCGCTAACGTCTTCGCTCAGGAAGGCCCGGTCTGTCAGGCCGCTGGTGGTGGTGGTGCTCGTGCCGGAGGTGGAGCCGCAACTCAGCAACGTCAAACCGACCGCAGGGAGGAGCAACAGTAGGAATAGGGCTCTTTTCAAAACCTGGGACTCCAGGAGCATGCAGGATAATCACTTGGATGCAAGAAATGGATTATAGCAAAGACGCAGACGGCAGCCGCTTGGCTGCCGTCGATTCCGGCGCATCACTTTGCGTGCCTCGGGGACTGGTAAGCTGTTGGAGCGACATCCCTATTCGGATGTAGGGGCGCCGGGGTTTGCCGCCTACTTCCCTTCACCTGCACCAGCTGTTCTGAGGGACGTCCGCACAGGGGTCGGCCATGCTCGCCTCGTGCGGGATGGGTAACACGTTGACCTGAGTCTGAACCGGATACGAGGGAGGCGGATTCAAGGGGAACGGCAAATTGGTACAAAAGCCGTGCGAGGCGCGGCGGGTGAGCAGAGGCTATGCAAAGAACTGTTTCAGAAGATCCATCCTAACCTGCTCATTGGCAACGGCTTGCCCGAGGCGTCGCATGTTCTCAATCTGGTCGACAGCGTCCATTTCACGGACTTTGATCGGATCGATGTCGCCCAGATCTAATCCGTCGAGACGCTCGCGAGTCAGGTCGATGGTGATGCGCTGATAGGTCAGAGCCTTCGTGGATCCCAGTCCGGCGCTCATGACCTCCAATGCATCCGGAGCCGGCGTACCGACGGCTCGGGCCGCGGCAATTTCCACCTCGGAGGCTGGGCCTTTCCCCTTGGGTCCCTGGCCGATCAGGTGCATCAACACATTCTGTTGCAGATTCGCATCCGCCAGGAGTTCCTTGATCAAGTATTGAGCCCAGTTGAGCAAATTGTATTCCGCCGCCTTGCCTTCGGGAACGGTGACCGCGCTGAACCCGGTCCCGAGCGAGATCAGCAGGAGCTTGTCGACTCCGGTCGGCCATCCAAACTGATATCTCGGGTTGGTGGCTTCAAGAAAGACCTGCAACGACGGATTATTGTAGCTGCTCACGCCGCCATCGATGAATTCGTAGTTATGCAACTCGCCCTGGTCGTCGGGAACCGAGATCGGCTGTGGCGGGAAAAATGTCGGGGCGGCAGTGCTGGCCCGAACGACCTGCCAGAGTGGGAGCCCAGCGTTGTTGGCGGAGTACCGTCCCTTGGCATTGTTGGTGAAGAACCAGGTCGTTCCCAGCGTTGCGTTCTTGGAAACGACGAGCAGGTTGGTGCGCAGTTTCTTACTTCCGAGCGTTGTGTCTTCCCCAAATACCTCTTTCAGGTGGTGCGCGAGCGGCTCGCTGGGGTAGAGGTGCCAAAAACGCTCGGGCAGGAAAACCTTGGCGAAAATCTCCTTGCCGTAATCGAGGTAGAAGTCGCGGAGTTGCTCGGCCTTCAAGCCCAAGCAGAGACCAGCGGCGAGGATCGCGCCGGTGCTGGTGCCTCCGATCAGGTCGAAGCGGTCACAGAGCGGGGCTTCGCGACCGGTGATCCTGTTGAGTTGACTCTCGATTGCGATCAAAGACTCGGCCGGGATTAAACCGGCGAGGCCACCGCCATCGATGGACAGCAGACGCTTGGGCCGGTTTGGGAGATTGCTCGCATAGTCTTCCATGGGGTCCTCAAAGACACACGAATGCGCGGTTGAGTCGAGGACCAAACGTTAGGGCGATTCAAACGGCATGTCAAGCGAGAGGAACACTCCGATCGCGCCCCGGGCCGCCTCTGGTTCCTGTATTCTCAAACAGATGGCGCAGAATTTTCGCGAACGCTTGAAGAAGTCCCCCGTGCTCTGCGATGGAGCCATGGGTACGCTGCTCTATGCCAAGGGTGTCTTTATCAATCGATGTTACGACGAGTTGAACCTGTCGCAGCCGGAGCTGATTCGAGGCGTCCACCATGAGTACATGCAGGCAGGCGCCGAAATTATTGAAACCAACACCTTCGGCGCGAACAGCTTTCGCCTGGCCCGGCATAGCCTGGACGACCGCGTACACGACATCAATCTGGCGGGTGCTCATATAGCCCGCGAAGCCGCCAAGAGTTTCGATGTCTGGGTAGCTGGGTCGGTTGGTCCGCTCGGAATTCGCATTGAGCCGCTGGGCAAGATTGCCTTTGAAGAAGCCCGCGCATCGTTTCGCGAACAAATCGCCGCCCTCGTGGAGGGCGGCGTCGACCTGTTGATGCTGGAAACCTTCGGCTACGTCGAAGAGTTGCACCAGGCCGTGCTCGCCTGCCGCGAGGTGAATCCGAAGACCCCAATCGTTGCCCAAGTCACGATTGACGAAGACGGCAACTGCCTCGACGGTTCCGATTCCGAGGCTTTCGCCGCGCGCCTTTCAGAATGGAACGTGGATGTGCTCGGAATCAATTGCAGCGTGGGACCGGTGGCCATGCTGGAGGCCATCGAGCGCGTTCGCGCCGTCACTTCCCTGCCCCTGGCTGCACAACCGAACGCCGGCATGCCCCGCTCGGTGGAAGGACGCAACATTTACCTATGCTCGCCGGAATACATGGCAAGCTACGCCCGAAAGTTTGTGACTGCCGGGGTCCGGCTGATTGGCGGATGCTGCGGCACCACTCCAGAACACATCCGCGCCATGAAATCCGCGCTGCGAGCCGGGGATGCACGCGCCAAGACAGCCGTGTCGGCCGCCGCCCATTCTCACGCTGCGCCCACAACTCCAGCCACGGTTCCGATGTCCGAACGCTCGCACTTGGGTAAGAAGATTGCCGCGGGCGAATTCATCACCATGGTGGAAATCGTCCCGCCCAAGGGCATCGACATCCGCAAGGAGGTCGAGGGCGCGAAGTTCGTCAAATCCGTGGGGGTGGACGCCATCAACATCCCGGACAGCCCGCGCGCCTCGGCTCGCATGAGCAACCAGGCGCTGTCGTTGTTGATGCAGCAGCAAGTCGGCATTGAAGCCATTCTGCACTACACCTGCCGCGACCGAAATGTGCTGGGCATCCAGTCCGACCTGCTGGGTGCGGCGGCCACTGGAATTCGCAATTTGATCTGCATCACCGGGGATCCACCAAAAATGGGGAATTATCCCGACGCCACCGCGGTGTTCGACGTCGACTCCATCGGCCTGGTCAACATCGTCCACAACCTGAACCGTGGCTTGGATTTAGGCGGCAACCCGATCGGCACGGGAACCCGCTTCGTGATCGGCGTGGGCGCCAATCCCGGGTTGCCCAATCTGGACGAAGAGATCCGGCGCTTTGAATATAAAGTAGAAGCCGGCGCGGAATACGTGGTCACACAACCGGTCTTCGACATCAGCCTGCTCGAGAACTTCCTGAAGCGGATTGAACACTGCCGTATCCCGGTGGTGGCCGGAATCTGGCCGCTGGTAAGCGCGCGGAATGCGGAATTCATGAAGAACGAGCTGCGCGTCTCCGTACCGGATGAAATTCTCAACCGGATGACCAAGGCTGCGACCCCAGAAGCAGCCCGCGAGGAAGGGGTGGCCATTGCGCGCGAGATGCTAGCGGCGGTGCGGGACCGCGTGCAGGGCGCGCAGATCAGCGCTCCCATGGGCCGCTACGCCTCGGCAGTGGATGTTTTGGAAGCGCTGGGCTCGAAGTAAACGTTTCCGTTTCATTTTTCATCACAAAGCACGCAGGAACTGTATAAACAATTTACAAGGTTCAAAGATTTATCTGGACATTTGCACCCGGAAACGGCATTACAATAGCAGTAGGAGCAAATTGAATTGGTAAAGTTTGAAGACGGCCTCGAGCGTCTGGAGAAGATCGTCCAGGAACTGGAAAAAGGGGAAGTTCCCCTGGAAAAATCTCTGACGCTCTTTGAAGAAGGCATGCAACTTTCCGCGACCTGCAGACAGCAACTGGAGGAAACGGAGGGGAAAGTAGAGATTCTGTTAAAACAGAACGGGAAGCTCCAAACTGAACCGTTCGAGCCCCCGGCCGAGAAAGCGTTGCGCAAGTAACGCTGTTCGAGCTCGGAGTGATTAACGCCTGTGGTAGCAGTTCGCTGTCGCAGCCAAAGGCCACCGCGCAACCGGTGATGTAGGGGGAAGTATGGAGCCAGTCAGTATTGTCCTCTATCAGAATGACGCCAGAACTGCTCAGATTCTGGCGAGCAGTCTTTCCCAGCACTTCGAATCCGTTCATCTTGCCCGCAGCCACGAAGAACTGGGTCCAACCATCGCCCGCAACCGTGCCGAAGTGTTGGTTCTGGATATGGAGAAATCATATTGGGGTGAGGTAGAACGTTTGCATCAGGAGTTCCCAAGCTTGTCGATTGTTTGCACACACCGATTGGCCGATGAAGAACTTTGGACTGAGGCGCTCAGTCAAGGCGCATCCGACGTATGTGAACCGCGGCAAGATGAAGTAGTGCGGTCCGTGATCCGGGAACGGGCGAACCGCGCCGCCTGACCACGAGACTGCCGGTTGACAAGGACGCTTGCGAGCGTCCTTTTTTATTGCTGCGGAACGCTCCTTGTTATACTGCGAGACGATGCTGAAACAGGTCCTGGAGCAGGGGCGCGAAGCCGCCGACGCAGCGCTCGAACGGCTTCTGCCGGCTGCGACACAACATCCAACCTCCATCCATCAGGCCATGCGGCACAGCGTGTTTGCCGGGGGCAAGCGCCTGCGCCCGATTCTGTGCATGGAAGCGGGCCGCCTGATCCTCGCGCCTCGGGGCGGCGGAGCGCTGCCGGCTGGCATCGAAGACGTGGGGGCCGCGCTCGAAATGCTGCACACCTATTCGTTGATCCATGACGATCTGCCGGCGCTCGATAACGATGACCTGCGACGAGGGCGCCCGACCTGTCACAAAGCGTTTGGCGAAGCGACCGCGATTCTGGCCGGAGATGCATTGCAGACGCAGGCCTACGAAGTGCTCGCACAGATTCAGTGCCCGACCGATGCCAGGGTCGCGATCATTCGTGAAGTTGCCCACGCCACCGGCACCCTCGAAGGCATGATCGGCGGGCAGGTGGTCGATCTGGAAGCCGAACACAAGAAGCCCGACCTGGCCACCCTGGAATATATTCATCGTTCTAAGACGGCCGCGCTCATCACGGCCAGCGTGGTCAGCGGGGGAATGTACGCGGGGGCAACGAATGCCGAAGTTGGCCGGCTCCGCACCTACGGGCAGTCCATTGGCCTGGCGTTCCAGATTGTCGACGATGTGCTCGATGTAACGCAAACCTCCGAGCAACTGGGCAAAACCGCGGGCAAGGACACGGCTGCAGAAAAGACGACGTATCCCGCCCTCTTCGGAGTGGAAGAGTCCATCCGCCGGGCGGACGCATTGGTCAAGCAAGGGTGCGGGCAACTGGATGGGTTCGGCGAACCAGCCGAGACGTTGAAGTCGCTCGCGCGCTTTCTGGTGGAACGCAAGAGTTGAGCAGGGGTGCTCCAACTCTGTTGCTAGCGCCCAGCCCAACTTGTCACGAAAATGAAAGGGCCGCTGCGAGGGAGCGGCCCTGGTCTTGAACGGCCTAATCCGGCTCTCTGCGAACTTTTTTTCGGGCACGCTTTCGGGCCAGAGCTTCCTTGACCCGGCGCTTCGCGCCCGGCTTCAGGTAGTAGGAGTGACGCTTGACTTCCTTAATGATGTCTTCCGTCTGAAC
>Ga0075030_100003585_pt1 | contig 14077 bp, 7 predicted proteins | sample LitLauG_LLR_2012_FD_71393 | JGI IMG/M metagenome (GOLD analysis project Ga0075030, IMG submission 71393) | Freshwater sediment microbial communities from Pennsylvania, USA - Little Laurel Run_MetaG_LLR_2012 | ecosystem: Environmental > Aquatic > Freshwater > Creek > Sediment | place: USA... | reverse complement strand
GGTTGAGGGCGATGGCGCCGGTCGACCCGTGGAAGACGGCGTCGCCGAAGGCGAAGATGCCGCCGTCGGACGCCACCAGCCAGTAGCCCCGGCGGTCCGGGGCGGGCGTCATCCCGACGATCGGCCGGCTCAGGGGCTGGCCGGACACCGATCCGAGCAGTGGGGCGTCCCCGAAGGTGGTGATGCCGCCGTCGCCGGTGGTGAGCCAGTAGCCGGCCGGTCCGCCCGCACCGCTCGGGGATCCGCCGCTGTTGGGCGATCGGGACGTGGTGGGCGGGACGGTGGTGGTCGGGGTCATCCCGCCGGTTCCGCCGGTGGCGGCGGTGGCGGCGTCGACGAGTGACGGCAGCGCCGAACCGTCGACCACTGCCGGGCCACCGGCACCCGAGTAGGCCTGCACGGCGTGGACGAACGCGGCGGCCGGCTGGGTGGCGGGCCACCACGGGGGGATGCCCCCGCCGTAGTACCCGCCGTAGTCGAGTTCGCCGACGGTGATCCGCAGCGCGGCAACGACGATCGGGGGGAAGGCGAGGAGCGCCTCGTGGTTCCGGCACTGGCCCTGCTCGGTGGCCACGGTGACCCAGCCGGCCCCCGGCTCGTCCACCGAGAGCGTGTAGTCCCGGAGACCGGGCGCGGTGGAGCCGACCGACTGGGTGTCGACGACCACCCGGTCCAGGGTCGACGGTCCGGCCAGGGTGACGGTCAGCGACGGCGTCGGGTCGTTCGGGCCCGACGTCCAACCCAGTCCGTAGCCGGGGGGCAGGCCGCTGATGGCGGCGGACCCGTCGCCACTGGTGGCCGTGGCCGTGGCCCCGGCTGCCGCCGCGGCCAGGTCGGTGCCGAACGGCTCGGTCGGCCCGACGGTGAGGGTGTCACCGGCCGGGTAGGTCAGGTAGGTGACCTGATCGGACAGGGGGAGCGAGTAGGCCGTGCCCGAGGCGGCCCGGACCGTCGTGGTCCGTCCGAACTCCGACGTCACGACCACCGGGTCGGCACCGCCGCCCGGACGGTCGACGGTGACCGACGCGGTCACCGGCAGCCCGTCGGTCCACACCGCCGACACCCGGGTGGTGCCCCCGGACGTCGTGCCGAAGTCCGCCCGGTACCCCTGGGGGATCCCGGTGGTCGGCATGGCCAGGTAGGGCCGCCCTGCCAGCGTGCCCGAGGCGGTCATGGTCGCCAGGGCTGCGGGCTTCACGTAGTCCACGGTCCGGCCGGCCTGGACGAGGGAGAACGAGATCCCGTCGTTGCCCCAGCTCCCCTCGTCGAAGAAGTAGTTCTGGACCGGTACCCCGAGTGCCCGCTGCCAGATGAGCGACCGGGTGACGGCGTTGGCCTGCCCGAGGAAGTTGTAGTCGCCGTCGCTCCACCAGCCGACCTCGGTGAACCACAGGGGTGTGCCGCCGAGCAGGGCCTGGAGCTGGCGCACCTGGGCGGCCATGCCGTCCTCCTCGAACGCGTCGTTGGACCCCGTGTAGGGGTGCACGGCCGCAACGTCCATGTCGGCCAGTCCGCCTGCGCCGAGCAGCTGTCGCCACCAGCCGGTGACCGGCTCGAGGGTCGAGCCCCCGATGACGGTGGAGGACGCACCGGGCAGCACCGACTTGACCGCGGCGTGGAACGGGGCGAGCACCTGGGCCACGTTGGAGCCGCCATCGGCCCAGCCGGTGTTGTTGGGCTCGTTCCAGGCTTCCCAGCTGGTGACCGGGGCACAGGCGCCACAGCCGGACGGCACCGTGGCGTAGTGGGCCACCACCGCGGCCACGTCGGACTGCCAGAGGCCCGCACGCACCAGCGCGGTGGGTACCGGCTCGCCCCCGGCGGCCTGGACCCAGTAGGCGACGTGGTCCTGCGCGGCGAGGTAGGCGGCCCGGTAGGGGTCGGTGCTGGCCGAGGCGAAGGTCAGTGCTGACGGACCACAGGTGGCCGGCGTGGGTGCGGCGGCGTCGCACCCCGGCAGGAGTGCGGTCCAGTCGACGACCTTGGCGGCGCGCAGCGAGTCGAGCCCGAGCTCGGAATTGAGGGCGACCCCTCGGGGGTCTGCCGGGCCACCCGAGTCGGTGCCGGCCGGCAGCGAGGCGAAGTCGAGACGGTCGCCGGACGCCCCCACCGTGTAGGGCAGGCAGGTGGTCCCGAGGACGGTCGGGGGCGTGGTGGAGGTGTCGCTGAGGGTCGCCTGCACCTCGTAGGGGCCGGGTGCCGTGTCGGCTGGCGCGATGGCCAGTGGGATCGACGCCAGGCCGGCCGCGGTGGTGGGCAGCGGCACCACCGTCGGCGCCGGCACGGTCCCCGCCGTCAGCGACGTGGCGTCCTCCACCGAATAGGACAGCTGGAGCCGGGGGGCCAGCGACCGCCACCACGGGTCGAAGGTGGCGTCGACGGTGGGGGTGGCGCCGGGGCCGAAGTAGTTGCCGGTGGCCGGCGTCACCAGTCCGGCTCCCCAGCCGAGGCTGTCCGACGGGGCCTGCGACGACGCCAGATAGGCCTGCACGGTGGCCAACGGGGTCGCCGAGATGCCGTCGGCGGCGGAGTCGAACGGCGGACCGCTCTGGTAGTAGAAGGTGGAGCCCACCAGGGCGAGGCCCCAGCCGCCGAAGTCGAGGGCGCCGCCGAGGGTCGTCGATCCCTCCAGCACGCCGGTGGGCGAGGTGGCCTCCAGCGTGTGCAGCGGGTCGGCGGTGAAGACGGTGCCGTCCGGTCCCTGCACCGCCTGGCCGGGGTAGGAGAACTGCGTGCCCGACCCGGTGTGCTGGGCGACGCCCTCGATGTGGCTGGCCCCGAAGGTGGCGAGGACCCTGCCGGTGGGGTCGAGGGTGTCGACGTAGCCGTCGCCCGAGTGGAGCAGGTCGCCGCCGGCCTCCTGGGTGACGTAGTCGTTCACGCCGGCCACCAGCGGGAAGGTACCGGTGACCGCCCCGGTCGCCGGGTCGAGGAGCAGGCTCGCCGCGCCGTCCTGGACGATGCTGACGGCGACCGAGAACGAGGAGCCGGAGCCCAGACCGTAGATCGCCGTCGGATTGCCGCCGTTGGGGTCGACCGACCAGACGAGCGTGCCCGAGGGGGAGAACTTGTCGACCGCGGAGCCGTAGTACGACGACAGGTAGATGTCGCCGGAGGGGTCGACCACCGGCCGGTAGATCGGGTGCGCGCTGCCGGCGAACCCGGGGGGCAGGGCGAAGGACGACACCTGGGTGCCGGCCAGCGTGTACGTGATCAGCCGGCTGCCGGTGTCCACGTAGAGGTCGGTCGAGGTGGCGGCAAAGGTGCGGACCCCTCCGACCGGCACGACCACGGTGGAGGTGGGCCTCGTCGGGACCGTGGTGGCCGGTCCGAGGGACGACGCCGGCGTGCTCGTGGTGCACACCGGGCTGACCTCGGCGGCGGTGGGCGCGGCGGGGCTGCCGGGGATCTGTGGCGCGGACGCTGCGCCGTGCGCCGGTGCGCTGACGGTGCCGACGGTGAGGGCCGCCACCAGGGCCACGGTGGCGAGCACTCCCACCCGCACCGCTCCGCTGTCCCTGGGGATGGCCCCTGCCCGGTCCATACCTTCAGATCGGCCTCCCCCAGGGGTACTTGAGGGCAATCCCACCAGCGGTCATCTCCCGACCACTGGGGTCGAGGATGTCCGGTCATCCAGGTGGGCACCATCGGGACCGACCGCCGTGCCCCGGGTCCGGCCCACCGGACGGGTAAGGTGCGCGCGTGTCGACTGCAGGCGAGCAGGTGACGTCGCCCGTCGGGGGTCGTGGACCCCGCGTGCTCCGGATCTCCCACAGCAGCGTGGTCACGTCGTGGCGCGAGCGCGAGCGGCTCCTGCGGGCGAGGGGTGCGGCCGTGACGCTGGCGACCTCCGCCCGGTGGGAGGAAGGGGGGTCGATGGTGTCGTTCACGCCGGACGGCGACTCGTTCGCCGTGCCGGTGCGCACCCTCGGGCGGCATCCCAACCTCTTCGTCTTCGACCCGCTGGCGCTCTGGCGACTCCTGGGTGACGGCAGGTGGGACCTGATCGACATGCACGAGGAGCCGTTCGGGATGGCGGTGGCCGAGGTGCTGGTGCTCCGGTGGCTCCATGGTCTGCGGACCCCCTTCCTGGTCTGCTCCGCCCAGAACATCGAGAAGCACTACGCCATCCCGTTCCGGTGGATCGAACGGTGGTCCCTGGCCCGGGCGGCCGGCGCCTACACCTGCAACACCGAGGCCGGCGAGATCCTGCGCCGCAAAGGACTCACCGGCGAACTCGAACTGCTCCCGCTCGGCGTCGACGTGGCCCGGTTCAGGCCGGCGGACCGCGAGCCGCCGGCCGGGCGCCTGCGGGTCGGCTTCGTGGGCCGACTGATCCCGCACAAGGGCGTCCACGTGCTGCTGGCCGCGGCGGCCCTCGACACCCGGATCGACGTCGACGTCTACGGTGCCGGGCCCGAGGCGGAGGCGCTCGGCTCGCGGGCCGGCGCGCTGGGCATCGCCGACCGGGTGACCTTCCACGGCCACGTCGACGAGTCGGAACTGCCTGACGTCTACCCGACCTTCGACGTGCTGGCGGTCCCGTCGGTGCCGGCCCCGGGTTGGCTCGAGCAGTTCGGCCGGGTGGTGGTCGAGGGGCAGGCGGCCGGCGTCCCGTCGGTCGCCAGCGCCAGCGGTGCGCTGCCCGACGTCGTCGGCCACACCGGGCTCCTGGTCCCCCCGGACGATCCGGGGGCGCTGTGCGCCGCCCTGGTCCGCTATCTGGACGAGCCCGGACTGTGGACGGAGCGCCGCGCCGAGGGACTGTCGACCGTGGACCGCTACTCGTGGTCCAGCGTGGCGGACCTGCAGCTGGCGCTCTACGAGCGGGTCACCACGACGGCCTGACCGGCGCCGCGGCGACCACCGAGGCGTACAGCGCCTCGAGTCGGTCCAGGTGCCGGTCGATGGAGTAGTGCTCCTGCTGCCGGGCCCGGAGGGCGTGGCCGACCGATGCCAGGGACACCGGGTCGTCGGCCAGCCGGGCCAGTGCGGACGCCGCGCCGTCCGCGTCGCCCGGCGGGAAGAGGACGCCGTCGGCGCCGACCGTCTCCACGTGGGCGCCGCCGCTGGCGGCCACGACCGCCAGCCCGTGGGACATCGCCTCCACCACGGACAGCCCGAACGGCTCGGCGGGAGCCGGGGCGAGCAGGATGGAGGACCCGGCCAGGAGCTCGTCGGTGTCGGCCACCTGCCCCGCGAAGGTGACGCCGGATCCGCTGCCGAGTCCGGCCACCAGCTGCTCGAGCTCGGGACGGAGCGCCCCCGATCCGGCCACCACCAGCCGCCACCCCCGCGCCGCCAGTCCGCTGCGGGCCCATGCCCGCAGTCCCACCTCGGGCGACTTCTCGCGGTCGAGTCGTTGGAGCATGACCACCACCGGCGCGACGAGCGGCGCCTGGGGCCGGGACGCCACACCGTTGGGGACGAGCTCGGTCGGCCCGTCGACCGAACGGGCCACGAACTCGCTGATGGCGATGTCGGCTGCCAGGTCGCGGGTGACGATGTGGGAGAGCGCCCGGTGCACGCGGGTGCTGCCGCGTTCGGCCGCGAAGTGGCGGGTCGCCACCACCGGCGCCCGGACCACGGGGTCGGCCAGGTACGCACACGCCTCGGCGGCGCTCATGTGGACGTGGACCACGTCGACGCCACGGGCGGCGACCAGCGCACGAGTGGCCTGGGCGATCGTGGCGGCCGGGCGGTGGGTCACGGTCCGGTCCAGCTCGGCCCGCATCCGTGACGGCGCGCCGCCGATCACATCGATCTGGTGCCCGCGTGCGGCCAGCCCGTCGGCGACACGGCACACGTAGCGCTCGACACCGGCGAAATTGTCGGTCACCACCACGTGGGCGATGCGCAGCCCGCTCCGCCCGAATTCGGCCTCGGCCCGCAGCGGGCCCCGCCGCAGCAGCCGGTAGCGGAGGGCCGCGTCCTGTCGCCGTCCCCCGGTGCGCACGACGGTGCGCACGGCGGAGCCGAACAGGGCGGCGGTCCGGTACGACCACCAGCCGGACGTCCCGTGGTGGGCCCGGACGTAGCGCTCGTGCGATGCCTGGAAGTGGGTCTCCCGCTCGACAGGGTCACCACCGGTCCCCGCGCCCACGTGGGTGGCGGTCACGTCCGGGCAGAGTGCCACCCGCCACCCGAGGTCCGCCGCCCGGCGCTGCCAGTCCGCCTCCTCGGCGTACAGGAAGTACCGGTCGTCGAACCCACCCACGTCGCGCAGCGCCCGGTCGGCCAGCAAGAGCACGGAGCCGATCAGGAAGTCCTGCCCCCGGCGGAGGTGCCCGAGGCCGAGCGCGTCGAGCCAGGCGCCCCCGGGTGTGGGGAACGGCCACGCCACCCGGGCCTCGGTCCCGCCCCCGGGTTCGTGCTGGGCCGGTGCCACCGCGGCCAGGGCCCGGTCGCGGTCCAGTCGGGCGTGGAGGCGGCGCACGGCCGATGGGGAGATGACGGCGTCCGGGTTCAGGAGGAGGACGTCGCGACCGTCCCGTGCGGCGCAGCCGACGTTGACCCCCCCGGCGAATCCCAGGTTGTGGCCCGGGGCCCGGTATCCCGAGCCGTGGCGGGCGGCGACGTCGGCCACGTCGGCATCGGAGGAGTTGTCCACCACCAGGACGGCGAACTCGCCCCCGAGTCCCGACAGGCAGCGGTCCAGCAGATCGGCCGCGTGGTAGGCCACGACCACCACCAGCGGGTCGGGCAGGGCCGGGGGGCCCGTCCCCGCCGGTGTCATCGTCGGTACGCGTAGTCCCGGTAGCCGGCCGCGGTGGCGTGGCGTACGTGGTTGAGGACCAGGCCCAGCACCGGGCAGCCGGTGGCCTCGAGCCGCTTGGCCGTCCGATCGAGGTCGCCCCGGTCGGTGCGCCCGTCCGACGCCACGACGATGGCCCCGTGGGTCAGGCCGCCGAGGATGGCCGTGTCGGGCGAGACCAGGACGGGCGGCGTGTCGAGCAGCACGATGTCGGCCAGCAGGCGCAGGTGGTCGAGGACCGGCTGCATGCCCGGACTGTCGAACAGCTCGCTCGGATTGTCGAGCAGGGTCCCGACCGGCAGCAGCTGCAGCCCGTCGATCCCGGTCTCCAGGAGGTGGTCGGCGACCGAGGCATCGCCGGTGCCCGCCGGACGGGCGGTGCCGGCCCCGGCGTCGGCGTCGGCCCGGTCGTCGTCGGGGACGGCGACCTTCCAATTGGCCTTGATGAGATCCGACAGCCCCGGCCCGGCGTCGGTGTCGAGGCCGAACGCCTCCTCGAGCCGAGGCCGCCGGAAGTCCGCCGACACCACGATCACCCGGCTGCCGGTGAGGGCCCACGACACGGCCAGGTTGGCGGTGACGAAGGTCTTGCCGTCGCCGGGCTCCGGACTGGTCACCGTCAGGATCGGGCTCTGCTCGTCGACCAGCAGGACCCGCAGACTGGTGCGCAGGTCCCGGACGGCCTCGGCCAGCGCCGACTGCGGCGCCTGGACCATCGACAGGGTCACCAGTCCCTTCTTGACGTCTGCGTCTTCGGGCAGCTCGCCCAGGACCGGGCGGTCCACGGTCTCCTCGCCGTCCTGGCCGATGCGGACCCGGTCGTCGAACTGCTCGCGGACCAGGGCGATGCCGCACCCCACCAGCAGCCCGGCCAGGATGCCGAGGGCAAGGAGTTTGGCGGTGCCGAGGCCGGTCGACGTCCCCGGTCCGGCCGCCACCTGGACCACGGCGTACGGCATGCCGATCTGGATCGTGGACTGGGCCGCCTCCAGGGTGCTCGCCGTCTGGGTCAGGGCTGCGATCTGCGCCGTCGTCAGCGCCGTCGGCGGCCCCGCGGACACCTGCGCCTGCAGTGCGGCGATCTTGCTGTTCACCTGGTCGAGGGCGATCGTGTACTTGTCCACCTGCTTCTGGGCCAGCGCCTGCACCTGGGCCACGTACGCCTCGGAAAAGGCCTTGGCGACCGCCTGGGCCTGCTCGGGCGTCGACCCGCTCCCGGTCACGGTGAGGGCGCCGGTGGTGGAGTCGACCGTGCCGGTGACCCGGCCGGCCAGCGTCTGCGGCGAGGGGTCGCGCAGTGCGATGGCCGCCGCCAGCTGCACACCGGTGCTCGACAGCTCCTGCACCGGGTCCGGCAGGGTGAAGGTGGAGCCGCCGGTCGTGGCCGTCTGGCTGGGGGTGGTCACCTGGACCAGCGCGCTCGACTGGTAGGTGGGCTTGGCCACCTTGGCGTAGGCGAAGGCTGCGGCGGCCGCCACCACCACGCACACCGCGATCGTCACCTTCCGCTTCCAGAGCGCGTGGAGCATCTGTCGGGCGGTCACGGGGCACTCACTTTCGGCGGCACGCGGAAGGTCCAAGGATACGGGCGCAGCACCCGGGAACGGCGCATCGTCGCACGGTGGCCGCGGGTCTCCGCCGACCGGGTCACCGGTGGCTCGCTTCGGCGCGGACACGGTGCATGACGGTCCGCATGGACTCGGCGCGTTCCCGCCAGTCGGCCACGGGCGCATCCGTCCTGCGGTCGGCGTCGGCGTCGTCCGGGCGGGGCGCGGTGTCGAGCACCTGGGACACGGCGTCGACGAACCCGGCGCGGTCCGCCACGGTCACCGGGGCACCCAGGTCGCGGAACCCGGCCACCGGCGTGGCCACGGTGGGCCGTCCGGCGGCGACGCACTCGTAGGCCTTGATGGGATCGAGGCTCTCGGTGAACGGGTTCACCAGGTGGGGAACCAGCACCACGTCGGCGTGCTGGAGATAGGCGGGGACCCGTTCGTAGGGTCGGGGGCCGAGCCGGTGGACGTTCGGTGCGGCGTCCAACCGGGCGGCCGACCCGGAGCCCAGGCTGTCCGGGCCGACCAGCGCCACCTGGACGTCGCGGCGGGAGGCGGCCAACTGGAGGACCAGGTCCACGTCGATGCGTTCGTCGTGGAGCGTGCCCACGTAGACGGCCACCGGCGCCGGCGGCAGCCCGACGGGTCGGGGCTGCGGAGTGCGGAAGAGCTGGACGTCCACCCCGTTCGGGATCAGGTCCACCGGTCGCCGGCCGCCCCGGGAACGGGCCAGGTCGGGCGAGCACACCACCACCGCACCGCTGTGGCGCAGGAGCAGCTCGTCGTCGGCGCGCAGCCGCGCCGCCTGGCGGCGGGCGACCGGTGCGAGGAGCCAGTCGTCGGTGATGTCGTAGAGGGTGGGCCACCTCGTCGACAACGCGAAGGCGGCGTAGCTGGCGTCGTTCACCCACACCAGGGGGTCGACCAGTCCGAGTCGTGCCGCGGCGGACGCGACCTGTCGGCCCAGCATGCGGTCGGCTGCCGGACCTGCCGCCCGTGGGAGCCACTTCCGGGGTCGCAGGACGTGGATCCGGGGGTGGACCTGCTCGAGCGACGGCCCCACCGGGTGGTGGAACCGACCGTGGGCGAGGTCGAACGGGACGTCGCGGGGTGGTGCGACGTACAGGACGCGGACCGACGGGTCCATCGTCACCAGCTCGTCGACCAGGATGCGGATCCGGCGCCGGACCGGGCCCCACTCCTCGAGGGAGCACACCACCAGGGACGTCTCGTCCGGCGCGTCGGCAGTCACCGCGGTGGTGTCGCCCTGGTGTGCCGTCGAGGTGCCCACGTGATGCCGTCCTGGTCTTCGCCCGGTGCCGCCGCTCGGGCAGCACCGCGGTCCGGGGCCGATCCCCGTGACACGGAGAGGATCGTCAGATGCATGGAAGACCTTGAGGTACGTCCGGGAGTTGCCGATGGAGTGCGGAGACCACCGACCGATCGGCCCGAGGCGCCACGCATGCCCAACTACGATGGTCCGGGCGCCCCTCGCGTCGCACCGGACGTTCCCCGAGGCACCATGTCCCCATTCCGGACGTACCCATGACGTCGACACCTCCTGGCGTCGGCGCGCCGTCCCGTGGGCGGCGCCGACGGTGGACCGAGCTCGGGGGGTGGGCGCTCGGCTGGGTCGCGGTGGCCGTCGTGGCGGCCGTGGCGGGGATCTCGGTGGGCGTCAACCTGGCGGCAGGCCTCGGTCTCGCCTTCCTCGTCTTCGCATTCGGCATCTTCGTGGTGGACCCGATCCTCGTCGCGGTCATCGTGCTGCCCGGTGCCATCCTGGTCCAACGGGTCGGTGGGTCCGGCACCAACCTCAGTGTGGCCGATCTCCTGGCGTTCGTGGGTGCCGTGGTGTGCCTCTTCTTCGTCGACTGGCGCTCGGCCACCCACCTGAGGCGCTTTCTCGGAGCCATCGTCTGGTACCAGGCGGTCCTCGTGCTGGTGGTCCTGGTCCATCCCTTCCGCGGGGACGTCATCGAGTGGTTCCACCGGTTCTCGTACCTGGCGGGGAGCACGCTCGTCGGGTGGGTCGTCGCCTCGCACGGCCGGGCCCGCCAGGCCTTCCGGTTCTACCTGTGGGGTTCGGCGGTGCTCGCTCTGGTCACGCTCGAACACGCCGTCGCCCTGCATTTCCAGCCGGCGCAGTGGGGTGTGTACCAGAAGAACGCCATCGGCGCGGTCCTGTGGGTGGCGATCGTGCTCGCCCAGCTGAACCCGGTGTGGGCCCGGATCCCCAAGGTCGAGGCCCGCACGATCGAAGCCCTCTGCGTCGTGGCGCTCCTGGCGACCCAGTCGCGTCAGTCGGCCATCCTGGTCGTCCTGGCCATCGGCACCGCGCTGTTCCTCAACTCCGACGTCCGGGCCCGGGCGAAGATGATCGTGTTCATCGCGGTGCCGGTCCTCGGCCTCGTGTACTACAGCTTCGCCCTGGCCTTCCGGGACAATCCGCACTTCAACTCGGTCGCCATCCGGCTCGGCCAGATCGACGCGGCGCTGCACGTCTGGCACCAGAGCCCGTGGCTCGGGCTCGGCATGCGCTTCTACAACCTCCCGCAGTACCTGACGGTGACAGCCCCGCCCAACTCGCTGGTCGACAACCTGGCGTCCACCGGGGTCATCGGTTCGGTGGCGTTCGTCTTCCTGGTGGTGGCGACCATGCGCTCGCTGAACCGGCTCCCCCGGGTCTACGGGACCCTCGGACTCGTGGTGCTCCTGGCCCACTACGTCGACGGACTGTTCGACACCTTCTGGATCGGGGCTCTGTCGATTGCGCCCTTCCTGATCGCCGGGATCTCGCTGGGCATGGCCGACAGCGACCCGCAGGCCGAGCAGGTCCCCGGGTCCGAGGTCGCCCCCGTCGGGGCGGCGCGCGGACCCCGGACCCCGGTGCCCGCCGTCGGAGCCGGCTCCGAACCCCTGCGTCGGGACGGTCCGATCCCGCCGGGACACGACCGCTGACCGGCCCGTCGATGTCGGTCCGCGCGCTCGGCCATGAGCCGGCCCGGCCGGGTGCCGGACCGTTTCCGACGACGCCTTCAGCGGCCCGTCCGACCTGCCGATGGTGCAGGTGATGGTTTGGGAGACCCGCGAGCAGGCGCCGACCGCGGCCACGGGCCTGGTCGACGCCACAGGACGGGTCGTCGTCGGCGCGCGCCGCGACGGCCCCCAGGAGACGACCGCCCTGTCGGCTCACGTCGAGTGCCGTCCGGGGCGGGCCGCCACCCGGCCGCGCCTGGTGGTGAACGCCCTGCCACTCGAACGACAGGGGGGTGGAGTCACCACCTACATCCGGGAACTGCTCACCGCGCTGGCCCCGGTGGTGGACGTCGACCTGGTCGCCGCCGTGCGACCGGCGGGACTGCACGAGCTGCCCGCCGGGGTCGTCCCGTTCGTGGTCCGCGAGTCGAGAGGCGTCCGTCGCGCCGTTGCCGGTGCCCGGGGATTCGGGCCGGCCGACATGATCCACGGTCTGGACGGTGACCTGCCGCTGCGGGGCGGCTGTCCACGGGTGACCACGGTGCACGACCTGGCGGTGTTCGACGTGCCGTGGGCGTTCCCCCGGATGCGGGTGGCGGGCGAGCGCCTGCTGCTGCGGTCAGCGCTCCGTCGGGCCGACGCGGTGATCGCGGTGTCGGCGTTCACCGCCGAGCGGATCGAGGCGATCAGCGGACGGCACGCCGTCGTGGTCCACGAGGCACCCAGTCCGTCGATGGTGCCCGCCGACGACGGTGAGCTCGAGCGGGTCCGCGTCCACTACGGACTGCCCGACCGGTTCGTCCTCCATGTCGGCAACATCGAACCGCGCAAGGACCTGCACACCCTGGCTACAGCGTGCACCCGTGTCGGTGTGCCTCTGGTCGTCACCGGCCACAGCCTGTGGTCGACCCGGGCACCGGCCTCGGTCGTCGAGATCGGTCACGTGCCCGCCAAGGACCTGCCCGCGCTGTACGGAGCGTCCACCCTGGTCGGCTACGCCTCGCACTACGAGGGATTCGGCCTGCCGCCGGTCGAGGCCATGGCCTGCGGGGCCGCGGTGGTGTCCACACCGGTGCCGGCCGTGGCCGAGCTGGTGGGCGACGGTGCCGCCACGTTCCGTCCGGGTGACGTCGACGGTCTGGGGGCCACGCTGCGTGCACTGCTGGACGACGAGGACCAGCGTCGCGCACTCGCCGACCGCGGCCGCCGTGCGGTGGCGTCGCTCACCTGGGACCGGGCCGCCCGGTCGACGGCGGACCTCTACCGCTCGCTCGGCCTCGACGCCTGAGCCCGACCCCGGAAACCGGGCACGGTCGGGTCGACGTGGGCTTCAGCTGGCCCCCGATCGTGCCGATGCACCAAATGATGAACGGGCAGGGTCGCACCAGGGCCCCGGGGCTGCAGCGGCTGCAGGCACTCGAGGGCGGGACGGTCCATCGGGAGGTGCTCCCGATGGCGGTACCGGACATCGGCACGCTCGCCGTCCTGCCGCCCCGGACCGTCGTCCGGCCGCACGGGCTCGACGTCGTGATCACGCCGGAGCTGGTCGCCGACCTCTACGACCCGACGCTGGTGATCTCCCACAGCTACGTCGGACCCGAGCGGCGGCGCACCGACCGGTCGGCCGACGGTCGGGGGACGCACTCCTGGATCCGCAGGACGTTATCGGTCGTGCTGCTGACCGCCGCCGTCGTCATCCCCTGCACCCTGATCGCGGCACGCTCGCTCCCGCCGTCCACCCCGGGCCCTGCGCCCGCCCCGTCGAGCGCCCCTTCGGCGTCGACACCGCCCGCCGCAGTGCACCACGGCGCCCAGAACCAGGGGGCCACCGGCCAGCAGATCGCCCGGGCCGAGGCTGCCTACCAGAAGGCGCTGGCCCGGGCCGGAGTCGCCGCCCCCGTCGCCTCCACCGGGGCGGGACAGGTGGTCCGGACCACCGGCCCCCGACGGGCCGCGGCAGCGGGGGCCTCCCAGGCCCGGTCCGAGGCCCGGGCGGCGGCGGCCGCCCGTCATCAGGCCCGGGTCGCCGCCCGGGCCGAGGCCCAGGCGGCCCGGGCGGCGACCCGGGCCGCACGTGCGCAGGCACGCGTCGCCCGCACGGGCGCCGGTGGTGCGGGTACACCGGGTGCGTCAGGCACCTCGCCCGGCACCGCCGTTCCCGGCACCTGACCGGGAGTCGGCCGTGTCCACCCGAGTTGCTTCAGTTGACGGGTCGGTGTGCCGATTTTCCGTCATGGAGTCGGAGGCGAGGGGCGTGGCGGATCAGGGTGGGGACACCGTCGTGGCCGCCCCCGTCGATCCGTTCGCGGACTGGCGTGCGCTGCAGCTGGGCGACGCAGCCGTCCTCGGGCGCACCGCCGCACATGCCCTGCACGCCGTCGTCGGCGGTCGGGCGTCCGGCCCGGGACGGCTCCCCGTTCCCGAGCTGTCGCCCACCCCGGTGCCGCAACTCCACCCCGATGTCGACGTGGCCGGTTCGGTCGCCGTCCTGGACCATCCCCGGCTGGTCGTCACCGAGGGCTACATCGGCCCGGAACGACGCCGCCCGGGCGTCGGTGCGCGGGTGGGCCGGTCCACGTGGGCCGGCCGACGCCGACTCCTCCGGCTCGACCTCCTCATCGTCCTCGCCATGGCGACCATGGGGCTCGGGGCCCTGCTCCTGACCGGTGGTGGCGACACCGCGACACCGACGGCCACTCCGGCCCACGGGTCGAGGACGGCCGTTCCCGCCCGGTCCACCGGGCCGGCGTCGGCGGCAGGGGTGGCCGGACCCCCGACGCGGTCCGGGAGG
>Ga0075030_100003582_pt1 | contig 14086 bp, 17 predicted proteins | sample LitLauG_LLR_2012_FD_71393 | JGI IMG/M metagenome (GOLD analysis project Ga0075030, IMG submission 71393) | Freshwater sediment microbial communities from Pennsylvania, USA - Little Laurel Run_MetaG_LLR_2012 | ecosystem: Environmental > Aquatic > Freshwater > Creek > Sediment | place: USA... | reverse complement strand
ACGTTGTGCGCCGCCCCTTCCTTGGCCAGCACCCGCGCCAGCCCCAGCAGCCCGTGCTTGGCCGTCACGTACGCCGACTTCAACGGCGAGGCCTCGTGCGAGTGCACCGACCCCATGTAGATCACGGTGCCGCCGCGGTTGCCCGGGTACATGTACTTCAGGGCCGCCTTGGTGGTCAGGAAGGCCCCGTCCACGTGAATCGCCAGCATCTTCTTCCAGTCCGCAAACGAGTAGCTGTCGATCGGATTGACGATCTGGATGCCGGCGTTGGACACCAGGATGTCCACGCCCCCGAAGGCGCGCGCCACCTGGTCGGTCGCGCCGTTCACGGCCTCCTCGCTGGTCACGTCCATCGCAACGCCCAGGGCCCGGCCGCCCGCCTTCTCGATCGAAGCGGCCACGGCCTGCGCCGCCTGCAGGTTCACGTCGGCGATGGCCACCCCCACGCCGTTGCCCGCCAGCAGCTCGGCGATCGCCTTGCCGATGCCGCTCGCCGCCCCCGTCACGATCGCACTCTTTCCTTTCAGGTTCATCGTCTTGTCCTCCAGCGTCGATGCGCCGCAGTTTGACATGGCGGGCGCGTCGCGTTCATCGGCGCCGACCGCCGGGCTAGCCTGTGTCGGGTACTCGTGCGCTCGCATCAGCCCTTGCCGCAGCAGGGGATGACACGTCGATGAACGGTGCGAGCCGCACTTGGACGCGCAGCCCTCCCAGCGGGGAATCGGTCAGCTGCACCGCCGCACCGTGGCGCTGCGCGATGCTGCGCACGATCGCAAGGCCCAGGCCGCTGCCGGTTTCATCCTGTCCGGCCGCGCCGCCGGCGGCGCGCCGGAAAAAGCGGTCGAACACGCGCGCGCGGTCCGACTCCGGGATTCCGGGCCCGGAATCGTCGACCGTCAGCAGGACCTGCCCGCGCTCTTCGGTCAGGGCCAGCTCGACCTGTCCGCCGGCCGGCGTGTAACGCACCGCGTTGTCGGCCAGGTTGCGCACCAGGATGCGCAGCTCCGTCGCGTCGCCCTGCACGGTGCAGGCACCACGCGCGTGCAGCGACAGGCGGATCGATCGGGCGTCGGCCAGGGGCACCACGTCGGCCACGGCCTGGCGCGCGGCCTCGGCCAGGCCGGTCGGTGCCAGCGCGGCCCGCTGCGCGCCGGGCTCGGCACGCGCCAGGGTCAGCAGCTGCGTCACAAGGTGCGTTGCGCGCTCGATTCCCGCCGACAGCGCCTCCAGGGCCTGGTCGCGCGAGGCGGAGTCGGTCGTACGGCGCAGCAGCTGCAACTGCAGCTTCAGCGCGGTCAGCGGAGAGCGCAGCTCATGCGCCGCGTCCGAGACGAATGCGCGCTGCGCGTCGAAAGCGGCGCGCAGCCGCGCCAGCAGCGTGTTGATCGATTCGACCAGCGGCGACACCTCGCTCGGCAGGCCGGATGCGGCCACCGGTTCGAGCGCGTCGGCGTCGCGCCGCTTCACTTCCGCGGTCAGGCGCCGTACCGGCCGCAGCGAGGCGCCCACCGACCAGCCGATCGCCACGGCCAGGATCGGTACCAAGGCCAGAATCGGCGCGACCCCGCGCAGCGCCGCCCGGGCCGCCAGCTGGCGTCGGATCGCAAGCGGTTGCGCCACCTGGATCACCCGATCGCGCGTCGCGGTGCTGAACACCCGCCAGGTTCCGTCGCCGAGGCGGATCTCGGTGAAGCCCAGTATCGCGCGCGGCGGCAGAGCCAGCCCCGCATTGGAGGTATAGATGCGCGTTCCGTCGATCGTCCAGATCTGCACCACGAAGTCGAAGTCGTCGTTGGCCAGAGCGGCGGCTTCGTCGGGCGCAATGAAACCCTGGTCGCGCAGGGAAAGGGCCATCTGGCGCAGCTGGTAATCGAACAGGGCCTCGGCTTCGCGCAGCACGTTGTAGTAGGTGATCGCGGCGCCGAGCAGCGCGCTCAATCCCACCACCGCAAGCAGCGAAACCAGCAGCCGCGCACGAATCGATTTCACCGCGGCTCCCCGGGGCGACCCACGTAATAACCGACCCCGCGCACGTTGCGGATGAAGTCGTTGCCGAGCTTGCGGCGCAGCTGGTGGATGTAGACCGAGACCGCGTTGCTCTCGATCGCGTCGCCCCAGCCGTACAGCCGGTCCTCCAGCTGGGCGCGCGACAGGATCGCGCCCGGCCGCATCATCAGTGCCTCGAGCACCGCGTATTCGCGCGCCGACAGCATGACCGGCTCGCCGCCGACCGTGACCTGGCGCAGCGCCGGATCGAGGCGGACCTGGCCGACCTGCATCGCAGGTTCGGCGCGGCCCGATTTGCGGCGGGTGACGGCACGGATGCGCGCTGCCAGCTCCTCCAGCTCGAAGGGCTTGACCAGGTAATCGTCCGCGCCGGCATCCAGGCCCGTGACCCGGTCGGCCAGCGCGTCGCGCGCGGTCAGCACGATGACCGGCGTCTGGTCATGGCGCGAGCGCATCGCGCGCAGGATCTCGATGCCGTCGCGCTGCGGCAGGCCCAGATCCAGCAGCACCAGGTCGAACTGCTCGCTTGCCAGCGTGCTATCGGCGCTGCGGCCGTCGCGCACCCAATCGACCGCGCCGCCGTCCTGCCGCAGCGCAGTGCGGATGCTCTCTCCTATCATCCGGTCGTCTTCGACCAGCAGGATTCGCATCGGATCGTCTCGCCTCGGGCAAGGCCGGATTGCATCAAAGCACAGCAGGCAGCGTGCGGTATCGTTATCGTAATAGGGTGGCAATCGCGATGGCACGCATCGGCCTGATTTCCGACACGCACGGCCTTCTGCGGCCGCAAGCCCTTTCATTCCTGCAGGGTTGCGACCACATCGTCCACGGCGGCGACATCGGCCGCGCCGAAATCCTTGCCCAGCTGTCGGCGTTGGCGCCGATCACCGCGGTTCGAGGGAACAATGACGCAGGCGTCTGGGCCGACCGCCTGGCGCAGGCCGAGCTCGTTCGGATAGGCGAGGTCTGCGTCTACGTCTTGCACGACGTCGCCCAGCTCGACATCGATCCACAGGCCGCCGGTGTGCACGTGGTTGTTTCGGGGCACTCCCACAAACCGTCGGTCAGCCGCCGCGACGGCATTCTCTATGTCAACCCGGGAAGCGCCGGCCCGCGCCGCTTCATGTTGCCGATTTCGGTTGCCGAACTGATCGTCGCCGACGGCGCCGTGTCGGCGCGTCTGGTCGAGCTTGCGCAGTAACATGTTGCCTGAAAGCTGACAGCATGGAGTCGAGGCAAGCAGGCGTGGGAGGTCCGCGGCGCAGCAATCAAGGGCGCAGAAACGTGACCCTGACGATCCGGCCACCCTTTGTCTCGTAGATCGCGACAGCGTCGGTCACCTTCCCGTCCGGCAGGCCCGTGACCCTTTCCTGATCGATCACGAAGCGATCAAACACGGTGCGATGCTGGATCGTGGCGTGCAGTTGCTCGGCGGGCTGGAAAAGCTTGCGGTAACGGTCGCGCATTGCATCCTTGCCTGACGCCAGGGCCTGATCCGGATAGTCGAGAATCCGCGCATCGTCGGCATAGAAGCTCAGGAAGCGCTCCAGATCGCGCGCATTGAAGGCGTCGACCTGGGCCTGGACGATTTCACTGGATGACGGCACGGCCATGGCCGCTGGCGCCGCCATGGCCGCTGGCCCAACGGTTACTCCTGGCGCGGGCATGGCCGCTGGCGAGGCCGAAGTCACCGGCGGGGCAGGAGTCTGGACGAATGGCGCTGTTGCATCGCCGCCGCAGCGATAGGCGGTCCCCGTTCTGCGCAACGACGACGTGATGAGCAGCACGTTGCCCCCCAGGCTGAGCGTTTCATTTCGCATTCGACGATCCACGTCGGGGTCCGTCATCATCGGCGGGGGGCTGCTCATATCCCCGACCGGCGTGCAAGCCGCCACATCGGCGGCACGGCGGGTGACCGTTACCTGATCGGCTCCGGGAGCCAGAGATACGCTCGCGCATCCGGCAGCGACCGTGCAGATTGCCGCCACGGCAGGTTTCCATCGAATCGTTTTCATCAGCGCCTCCAGGAGCGGGTCATGGTTGATCACGAGACAGGTATTCTCAGGCAATGAAGGCAGGCGCCCCTGCGCTTCAATACGTCATGCAGGCCGCATTGAGCAGACCCAGCGAGATCGCCATCGCCGCCAGGAAAATCCCGCTGGCAAGCTTGCCGTCGGCCACGTCGCGCGGCAGATGGGGCACGAACTGGTGCACCAGGAAGTAGGCCAGCAGCTGGACCAGCAGGGCGACAATGGCCCAGACCACCATGTCGATCAGCGACTCGCTGTTTTCGACGGCGCTCGCCAGCGGCAGCACGAACCCGATCACGGCTCCGCCCAAGCTGGTGCTGGCGGCCACGTTGCCCTCGCGGATCAGCTTGATCTCGGGATACGGCGTCATCCGCAGGTAAACGGCCAGGAATACGGCCAGCAGCAGCAGGCCGACCGCGAAATAGGCCGCGAATTGGGGCAGACCGGCAAGCGATGCGGTGGTGATCTGCATGGTATCGGTTGGCTCCTCGCGAACGCGCAGTCGACTAGGTGAAGTAGTGTGGAACGAAGCGGCTCGTGTTGCGCGTGATCGCCGACTCGTCCTCGCGCAGACCGATGCCGGCCGGCTCGCCGTCCACGATCCAGCTGCCGATCGCCGCGTGATCCTGGCCGAAGCGGGGCAGCGGGGCGAGCGCCTGGAACACGCAATCCTCGCCGTCATACGGCCCGTCGGACTGTTCCACGCGCGCGCCATCGACCAGCGTCACGTTGGCGCCTTCGCGTGCCAGCTTGGGCTTGCGCGCATAGCGCGATCCGAGCCGGGCCGGGTCGTAGTAGGCCGCAAGCAGGTTCGGGTGGCCCGGAAACAGCTCCCACAGGACCACCAGCAGGGCCTTGTTGGACAGCAGCATCTTCCAGGGCGGTTCGATGAACTGGACATGCGAGCCTGGAAGGTGAACCCCGAATTCCTCGCGCGCCATCCACTCCCAGGGATACAGCTTGAACAGGGTTTCGATCGGTCGATCGTCCTGGTCGACGAAGTCGATGCCGGCATGTCCGATCTGGTCCATCGGCAGCGCGACCGTGCTCCAGCCGGCCTGCATCGCGGTATCGCGCAGATACTCCAGATTGCCCCAGTCCTCGGGGCTGTCGTCTTCGCCGACCGCCGCGAAATGAAGGCGCTGCGCTGAGCTGGAGCGCTTCAGGCGCGTCCAGGCCGCGATCAGCTTTTCGTGAATCGAGTTGAACTGGTCGGCCTGCGGCCGCACCGCCTGCAGCCAGTGCCACTGCGCCACGCTCGCCTCCAGGCAGGCGGTGGGCGTGTCGGCGTTGTATTCCAGCAGCTTGGGCGCCTCGGTGCCGTCGTAGCTCAGATCCATGCGGCCGAACAACGAAAACCCCGCGCAGTCGCCCTGCTCGAACGCCTCGAAGCTGCGTTCGATCGACGGCGTCATTTCCGGCGCGATCGCGAATTCCCGGTAGCGGCCGTGCTCGATCACATGGCGCGCAGCGTCGAGCGCACGCAGGTGCAGCTCAGCGCTGGCCGCCTCCAGCCGATCGATCTCGTCGCTCGTGAAGCGATAGCAGCGGCTTTCGTCCCAGTAAACGCCGTCGATCGTGTGATAGTGGAAGCCGACCGCTTCCATCTGCCGCTGCCAGCCGTCGCGCGGGCGCAAGTTTTCTCTGAGCATCAGCCGAGGCGCCCGAAGGAATGGGCCGAGCTGCCGAAGCCGCCTCGCGAGGGCACGGCCTGTTCGATCGCGTGACTGCCGGCTCCGGGAGCCGCCGGGTCCAGCTGTCCGAGCTGCAGTGCCTGCCTGCGCGCCTGGTATTGAGCTTCGTCGCGATAGCCGATCGGGTAGTTCGGCCCCCGATAGTAGATCCCCGGACCCCCGAGGCTGGACGGGCGGCGCTCGTCGTCCTGATCGCACACATCGGGTCGCCCCCAGTCGGCCGCGCACTCCTGCACGCTCGCGTAGCGGTCGTGTACGACACCTCGGGTATCCGGCGAGCAGGCCGGCAAGGAAACGGTCCCGATCAGGACCAGCACGATCCGCTGGGAGCGGCGGCGCTCGGACATGGCGCGAGCATACCGGCACTGCGAGAAGTCAGCTGTTCTCCATCTCCCGCTTGCGAGAGAGGGCAGGGGTGAGGGGAGAACTTCTCCGGCTGGCGGCTTAAGACGCTGCGCCGATTGCTGCATCGAGGTTTTGCTATCGTTGAGACAAAGGAGGGCGGTCGCGTGATCACACACTCCGGGGGCTGTCACTGCGGTCGGGTCCGATTCGAAGTGATCGCGCCGGCCGAGCTCGAAGTCGGCGAGTGCAACTGCTCCGTGTGCAGCAAGGCCGGCTACCTGCACCTGGTCGTGCCCGCAGATCGCTTCAAGCTGCTGTCGGGCGGCGAGGTCTTGACGACGTACAGCTTCAACACGCACACGGCGAAGCACCTGTTCTGCGCGGTTTGCGGCGTCAAGTCGTTCTACGTGCCGCGCTCGCACCCGGATGGCTTCAGCGTCAACGCCCGCTGCCTCGACCCGGGCACCGTGCGGGAAATGTTCGTCGAGCAGACCAACGGCCGCGAGTGGGAAAGACAGTACCCGCAGGGCCGCGGAGATTACGCCGCGTGAGGGCGGGCCTGTTCTCCGCGGCGCCGGCCGGAGCCTTGTCGCCCGGGAGTTGACGATGAGCCGCAACACATCGGCGGACGCCGACGGCGTGTTCGAGCCGTTTTCGATCGACGAGGTGCCGTGAGAGGAGTTCTCGCACGGCAAGCGCTTCCATGTTCACTAGAAGCCCCCTGAGGTTCGCGCTGCTGCTCTGCTGCGCCGCGCTGTTCATCGGGCTGACGTCGTATTCGCTGCCTGATACGGTGGCGTCGCACTTCGAAGCCGACGGGTTCGCGAACGGCTTCATGCGTCGCGCCATGTACATCCGCTTCACGCTCGCCTTCGCGATCGGGCTGCCGTTGCTGCTGGGCGCGGTGTCGTACTTCGCGTTCGGCGCTTCCAATGCCCGCATCAACCTGCCGAACCGCGAGTACTGGCTGGCGCCCGAGCGAAGGGACCAGACCGTGTCCTATCTGCGCGTGCATCTGGCGCGCTTCAATTCGGTCCTGGTCGTGTTTCTCTGCTACGTGCACTGGCTGGTAGTGCGCGCCAATCAGGTCCAGCCGCCGCACCTGTCGACGCCCGCCATGCTCACCGCCCTGGCCGCGTTCGCCGTGTATGCGATTTTCTGGACCCGGTTCTTCCTGAGGCGCTTTCGCAACGCGCCGCCGGCGCAACCGGGCTGAGGGGGAGCCGACATGCAGGACATGCTGGTTCGATCCGCCACGACGGCCGACGCGGAGGCGATCGCCGCCATCTACGACCACTACGTGTCGAATACGACGATCACGTTCGAGGAGCAGCCGGTTGCGCCCCTGGAAATGGCCGCGCGCATCGAAGAAGTCCGCGCGACCACGTTGCCCTGGCTGGTGGCCGAAGAGTCCGATCGCGTCGTCGCGTTCGCCTATGCCGGCAAGTGGAAGGGCCGGTGCGCCTATCGCCACTCGGTCGAAAGCACCATCTATGTCGACCCGGCGCTCGCCGGTCGCGGCATCGGAACCCGCCTGTACCGGGCGTTGCTGGCCGAGTTGCGCGGCAGGTCGATTCACGTCGTGATCGGCGGCATCGCGCTGCCGAACCCGGCGAGCGTCGCGCTGCACGAACGGCTCGGCTTCAGCAAGGTGGCGCACTTCAAGGAGGTCGGATACAAGTTCGACCGGTGGATCGACGTCGGTTACTGGCAAACAACTCCCTGATGCCCGAGACCGCTTCGGTGGCGCCTGCGCAGGCTTTCGGCGAGTACTCGATCTCGACCGACAAGCAACTTCTGGACGTTGCGCTGATCCACGAATTTCTCGGTCGATCGTACTGGTCGCCCGGGATTCCGCGCGCCGTGGTCGAACGAGGCATCGCCAACTCGCTTTGCTTCGGCGTCTACCACGGCCGCCAGCAGGTCGGCTTTGCGCGCGTGATCACGGATCGTGCCACCTTCGCCTACCTGGCGGACGTTTTCATCGTCGAGGAGCATCGGGCCAGGGGGCTGGGCCGGCGGCTGATCGGTGCCATCCTGCGGCACGAGGACCTGCAAGGACTGCGCAGGTTCCTGCTCGCGACCCGGGATGCCCATTCGCTGTACCGGGCATTCGGCTTCACCGAGGTCAACGCGACGCGCTTGATGGAGATTCACAACCCCGACCCGTACGTTGGATGAAGGCGCCATGTATCTGCCTGGACACTTCGAACAACCGCAGCCCGAAGCGCTGCACGCGCTGATGCGCTCCCATCCGCTTGCAACCGTGGTCACCCTGTCGGCCGGAGGCATCGACGCGAATCATGTCCCCCTGCTCTGGTCCGCCGAGCCGGACCCGTTCGGCACGCTGCGCGGCCACGTCGCGCGCGCCAACCCGATGTGGAACGACCGGGCGCCGGACGTCGAGGCCCTGGCGATATTCCAAGGAGCCGACGGCTACATCTCGCCGTCCTTGTATCCGACCAAGCGGGAGCACGGCAAGGTGGTCCCGACCTGGAACTACGCGGTGGTGCACGCCTACGGCACGCTGCGCGTGATCGAGGACGCGGCCTGGCTGCGCGACCTGCTCGAAGCGCTGGTCAGCCGGCACGAAGCGTCGAGCAGCGCGCCCTGGTCGATGGCGGACGCCCCGCAGGAATACATCGAGCGCATGATCGGCTCGATCGTGGGATTCGAGATCGTCATATCGCGGCTGATCGGCAAATGGAAGGTCAGCCAGAATCAGCCGGCCCAGAACCGGGCCGGCGTGGTCGACGCCCTGTTGCGGCGCGGGGACGCCGAGGCGATCCGGATGGCCGCGCTGGTCGAGGAGGCGTCGAAATGACCGAAGCCCCGGGTGGTCCGCTGGAAGGCGGCTGCACCTGCCGCGCAGTGCGCTACCGGATGACGAGTGCGCCGCTTTTCGTTCACTGCTGCCACTGCCGCTGGTGCCAGCGCGAGACGGGCGCCGCGTTCGCGCTGAACGCGATGATCGAGGCCGATCGCGTCGTGCTGCTTCAGGGTCAGCCCGAGGTCGTGCATACGCCGTCCTTGAGCGGCATCGGGCAGAAGATAACGCGCTGCCCGGTCTGCCGCATCGCGCTGTGGAGCAACTACGGCGGGGCGGGCGACCGGGTCCGTTTCGTGCGGGTCGGCACGCTCGATGACCCCGATCGGCTGCCGCCGGACATCCACATCTTCACCGCTAGCAAGCAGCCGTGGGTGGTGCTGGGACCGGATGTTCCGGCTGTGCCGGAGTATTACGACCGCAATGCGCACTGGCCGAAGGAAAGCCTGGAGCGCCGCGCTGCGCTATTCGGGTGAAGGATCGGCGGACGTGGCCTCGCCGGTCGCGCTGGGCGGCCACAGCGCCTCGGGGTCGATTTTCGCGCGCACGGCCTCCGGCTTGACGTCGGCGACGATCTCGTAGTCCCGGTGGCTCGCGGTCAGGCGCTTCCTCGGCGTTTCGTATGGCGCCGTGGTGCCCTGGTGCAGCGCGTACACGACCGGGTGCTTCGGGTCGATCAGCCGGCGTACCACGATCGCCGTTTCGCCGTTGGCCAGACGCACGTAGGCTCCGGGCGGGAACAGGCCCAGGGCGGAGATCAGCGCCCCGACCAGGGACGGATCGATCGCGCTGGCGGCGCGCTGGTGCAGATCCTTGATGGCGGTGCGCGGCGACAGCGCCGCCCGATAGGCGCGCTGGCTCACCATGGAGCAATACCGGTCGACCAGCGACACGACCTGGGCCTCGCGGCAGATGGCGGGGTCCTTCAAGCCGGCCGGATATCCCGATCCGTCGCGCGCTTCGTGATGCTGCTCCACTACCTGCAGCCATACCGGATCCTGGACGCCGAAGCTGCGCAGCGCCTTCACGCTTTCGCCAGGGTGCAGCCTCAATGCCGAGCGCTGCTCGCCCGCCAGGGGCTCCTGCTGCCGGTACAGGGTGTCCTGCAACCCGAAGATGCTCAGGTTCATGGTCAGCGCAGCGCCAACCGCCGAATCGGTCCGGTCCGCGTCGTGATGCAAGCGGCCGAGCAGCAGCGCGGTCAACAGGGCCGAATTGATCGAGTGCCGCAGCGAATAACGCGACGCTTCGAAGAGCAGCACGTGCGCCAGCGCGGCGTCGCTGTCCAGCGCACAGCACTCGCGAACCGTGGCGATGATCGAGCGGATGCCGGCTTCGAATCCGGGCGCCGTCGGCTCCAGCGAAGACAGCCCGTCCAGATCTCGCGCGGAGTCGGCCAGGCGCTCGAAGACCGAGACGCGGTTGCGCAGCGATTGCGACGGCAAGGGCGCGAATTCGTGAACCACGCGCCCTGGGCCGCCGGCGTGGGCGCTGTGCGCCTGAGCGCTGACCGGATCGTACAGTCCGCTTTCAACCAGCCGATCGAGTTGATGTTCGCTCTCGACCGAGTGTCCGCGGCGCAGCAGCAGTCTGCCCGACGAGTTGTAGATGTCGAACGGCACGGGCGCACCGACCTGAAGCAGGTCGGCCCTGATCCTCGCCATGCTCAATTCGAGATCGCTCCTCTTCTTGAACGTCTTAACCTCGATTTCAGTATAGGCTTGAGCCGCCCTCTACAATCGGTTTGCAGGGCTCCCATTCGGTCCCAAATTGAAAATGCATGACGCGCCGCAATATATGCCTGGCGCGGCGCGATCGAATTCGAAAGCAAGACGCGGAGTGCCGGCTTGCGGCTCGATGACTAGAGTTGCGCCATCGAAGGTTCGATATCGAGGGCGAACGATGAACGCGAACAGCAGGAGCGAACAGCGGGCGGCGACTCTGGCCGATCCGCGCTGGGCCGCAGTCAGGGCGCGCGATGCGCAGGCCGACGGCCGGTTCTTCTACTCGGTCCGCACGACCGGCGTGTACTGCCGGCCCAGCTGCCCGTCGCGCGCCGCGCGCCCGGAAAACGTGGTGTTTCATGCGACCGCGGCCGACGCCGAACGGGCCGGCTTTCGCGCCTGCCGGCGCTGCCGGCCGGATCAACCGACGCTGGCCACATCCCAGGCCGCCATGGTCGCCGAGCTGTGCCGGTACATCGAGGCGGCCGAGCGGCCTCCGACGCTCGAGCAACTGGCGCGGCGGGCGGGCATCAGCGCGTTTCACCTGCACCGGGTTTTCAAGTCGATCACCGGCGTGACGCCCAAGGCGTACGCCGACGCGCATCGGGCGCGGCGGATCCAACACGAGTTGAAACGCAACGGCACCGTCACGGACGCGATCTACGGGGCCGGTTACGGCTCCTCCGGCCGGTTCTACGAAGGGGCCGGCCAGCTGCTGGGCATGACACCCACGCGCTACCGCTCGGGCGGGGTCGACACCGAGATCCGCTTCGCGATCGGCCAGTGTTCGCTGGGCGCGATCCTGGTCGCACGCAGTGCCCGCGGAGTGTGCGCGATCATGATGGGCGACGACCCGGATGCGCTGGCGCGCGAACTGCAGGACCGTTTCCCGAAGGCGCAGCTGATCGGAGGCGACGCTCGGTTCGAAGAGTGGGTCGCCAAGGTGATCGGCGTGGTCGAGGCGCCGCGCCTGGGGCTGGACCTTCCGCTCGACGTGCGGGGCACCGCGTTCCAGCGGCGCGTGTGGCAGGCGCTGCGCCGGATCCCCGTAGGACGCACGGCCAGCTATACCGACATCGCCAAGCGAATCGGCTCGCCCAGGTCGGTGCGCGCGGTGGCGCAAGCCTGCGCCGCCAATGCGCTGGCGGTGGCGATTCCCTGTCACCGCGTGGTGCGCAGCGACGGTTCGCTGTCCGGCTATCGCTGGGGCGTGGAGCGCAAGCGGGCGCTGCTCGAGCGCGAGGCAGCTGCATGAATGCACCCGATCGGCGCAGCGGGCTCCCGGGGCTTGCGCTGGACCCGAACGATCATATCCCGCTGGCGCCGGGTGCCGCCCTGCTGTGCGGCTTCGCACTGCCGCGCGCCGACGAGTTGTTCGCCGACCTGCAGGGCGTGCTGGAAGCGGCGCCGCTGCGGTACATGGTCACGCCCGGGGGCTTCCGGATGTCGGTGGCGATGAGCAACTGCGGCTCCGTGGGTTGGGTAACCGACGAGACCGGCTACCGCTACGACGTGGTCGACCCGCAGGGCGGTCGGTGCTGGCCGGCACTGCCCGCTTCGTTCGTCGAGGTTGCGCGCGGCGCCGCAGCGGCAGCCGGATATCGGGACTTCATGCCGGATGCGTGCCTGGTGGGCCGGTATGTGCCCGGCGCGCGGCTGACGCTGCACCAGGATCGCAACGAACACGATCTGGAACAACCGGTCGTTTCCATTTCGCTGGGATTGCCTGCGGTATTCCTGTTCGGAGGAGCGAAGCGCGCGATCAAGCCGGCGCGCATCCCGTTGACGCATGGCGATGTGGTCGTATGGGGCGGACCCGCCCGTCTGCACTACCACGGCGTGTCGAATCTCGCGGACGGGCTGCATCCGCTCGTCGGCCGCTGCCGCTTCAATCTGTCGCTGCGCCGCGCAGGCTGATACACCCTCACCCCCGACCCCTCTGCCGCAAGCGGGCGAGGGGAGGAACTGCGCCGACGCTTGCAAGAGCGAAGCCGAATCGCCCCTCGCCCGCGCAGCGGGAGAGGGGAGGGGGTGAGGGTCGCTGCTCCGAGGAACCGCCTCCGCGCCTTGCAAGAATGAAACTCAATCGCGCAGCGAGCGCCCCTGTTCTTGCGATCCCCTTCACGAGATTCGTTACGCCCCACTAAGCCCCGCTAAAGCTTCAAAGACACCCGTCGTAATCCGGGATGCCCCGGGCGGCAAGCATCCACACGCCACCCGGACGCACCGACTCACTCACCGCGAAGGAACCCACATGCAGGTCTCATCCGCAACCGCCGGCATCTCCCCGCCCACGGCCGTTGCCCCGGCGGCTGCCGAGCGCACCGAGAAACGCGAGAACGACGGCGACGGCGACGATGCCAAGGCAGGGGCCGCTTCATCGCGGCCGCAGTCAATCAATCTGAACGGACAGGTCACCGGCCAGTTGATCCACCAGACCGCGTAACCCACGCCGGCGCCGGCGAGTCTCCTGGATCAGGCAACGTGCAGCATCAGCTTGCCCATGTGCTCGCCGGTGAACAGCTTGCGCAGCGTGACGACCGCGTTTTCCAGCCCTTCATGCTGCTCCAGGCGGAACTTGAGCTTGCCCTGCTGCAGCCAGCCGCTCAGTGCCGCGATGGCTTCGGGGTAGCGCGGCATGTAATCGAGCACGATGAAACCGTGCACCTTCAAGCGTTTCATCAGGATCGCCGGATAGTGCACCAGACCGTGCGGGATGCCGATCGCGTTGTACTCTGAAATCAGGCCGCAGGTCGGGATGCGCCCGTTCAGGTTCATCAGTTTCAGGCACGCATCGAGTATCTCGCCGCCCACATTGTCGAAATAGATGTCGATGCCGTTGGGGCAGGCGCGCGCGAGCGCCGGGCCGACGGCCTCGGTCTTGTAGTTGATGGCCGCATCGAAACCGAGCTCGTCGACGATCCAGCGGCACTTCGCATCCGAACCGGTCAGCCCCACGGCGCGGCAGCCCTTGATCTTCGCGATCTGCCCGACCAGCGAACCGACGGCTCCGGACGCCGCTGAAACCACCACCGTCTCGCCGGACTTGGGCGCACCGTGCTCGAGCAGACCGAAATAGGCGGTCGGCCCGACTACCGCGAACAGGCCGAACGCTTCCACGTCCGGTATGTCCGCGGGCGTCGTGAACCTGCCGACCACGCCCGGCGCGCCGATCTGATAGTGCGCCCACACGCCGATCCCACTCACCCGGTGGCCCGGCGCAAACTCAGGATGCTGCGACTTCACGACTGTGCCGCAGACCACGCCGCGCATCGGATGGCCGAGCGCCACCGGCGGCATGTATTGATCCATGTCGCTCATCCAGATCCGATTGGTAGGATCCAGCGACAGGTAGTCCAGCCGAAACAGGAACTGGCCCGGGCCGGGCTCGGGGATCGGCTCCTGATCGAAGCTGAGCACGTCGTCGTCGATGGTGCCGATCGGCCGCTTGCGCAAGCG
>Ga0075030_100003580_pt1 | contig 14087 bp, 13 predicted proteins | sample LitLauG_LLR_2012_FD_71393 | JGI IMG/M metagenome (GOLD analysis project Ga0075030, IMG submission 71393) | Freshwater sediment microbial communities from Pennsylvania, USA - Little Laurel Run_MetaG_LLR_2012 | ecosystem: Environmental > Aquatic > Freshwater > Creek > Sediment | place: USA... | reverse complement strand
CACCTACAGCCTGGGCCAGGAATTCTTCCGCTGGGAGATCGCCACGGCCGTTGCGGGTTCCGTCATCGGCATCAACGCCTTCAATCAACCCGACGTGGAAGCCAGCAAAATCGAGACCCGCAAGCTGACGTCTGAGTACGAGAAAAACGGTTCTTTTCCTCCCGAGAAGCCGGTACTGGAAGAAGCAGGCATCAAGCTTTTCACCGACGAGAAGAATGCCGCGGCGCTCGCCCAAGCCACGGGCTCCGACCGATCGCTGAAAAACTACCTTCACGCCCATCTCGCGCGCCTGGGTGCGGGCGATTACTTTGCCGTGCTCGCCTATATACAGATGAATCCGGAGCACGAATCTCTGTTGCAGAATCTGCGGCACGCGGTGCGGGATCGCAAGCACGTGGCGACCTGCCTCGGCTTCGGACCGCGCTTCCTGCACTCCACCGGACAGGCGTACAAAGGCGGCCCCAACAGCGGCGTGTTCCTGCAGATCACCTGTGACGAGGCGCAGGACCTTCCTGTCCCCGGACAAACCTACAGCTTTGGCGTAGTAAAAGCTGCGCAAGCCCGCGGTGACTTCGCCGTCCTCGCCGAACGCAACCGGCGGGCGCTGCGCGTGCATCTGGGCAGCAATGTGAAAGCGGGTCTCGAGAACCTGGCGGAACTAGTGCGACAGACCCTGTAACACGACAAAAAGTGGAGCGACGGGCGCCCGCGCCCGTCCACCACAAACGAACGTTAAGGAGCAAGAATGCAACTCGGAATGGTTGGTTTAGGGCGCATGGGCGCCAACATGACGCGGCGCCTGATGCGCGGTGGCCACAACATGGTCGTCTGGAATCAGACTCCGGACAAGGTCCAGCAACTTGCAGGAGAGGGCGCCACGCCATCTTCATCGCTCGACGATCTGGTCGGCAAACTTCGCGCGCCGCGTGCCGTGTGGGTCATGGTTCCCGCCGGCGGACCGACGGAGAGCACGGTCAAGTCCCTCCTACAGCTACTGCAGCGGGGTGACACCATCATCGACGGCGGCAATTCTTATTTCAAAGACGACGTGCGCCGCTCCACGATGTGCGCGGAAAAGGGCGTTCATTATGTCGACGTCGGCACCAGCGGCGGGATTTGGGGAATCGATCGCGGCTACTGCATGATGATCGGCGGCCCGAAAGACGGGGTCGCCAGGCTCGATCCGATCTTCAAGACCCTGGCCCCCGGACGCGGCGACCTCCCGCGCACTCCCGGACGCGAGAAAATGGGCGGCACTTCGGAAGAAGGCTACATCCATTGCGGGCCCTCCGGCGCAGGACATTTTGTGAAGATGGTCCACAACGGCATCGAGTACGGCATGATGCAGGCCTATGCGGAAGGTTTCGACATCTTCCGGAACGCGACCTGCAAGGACCTGCCCGAAGAGATCCGCTACGATCTGAACCTCGCCGACATCGCCGAAGTGTGGCGGCGCGGCAGCGTGGTTGCTTCCTGGCTCCTGGATCTGACGGCGATGGCCCTGGCCGAGAATCCAACGCTGGCCGAGTACAGCGGTTTCGTACAGGATTCCGGCGAGGGACGCTGGACCATCCAGGCAGCCCTCGAGGAAGCGGTTCCCGCCGACGTGCTTTCGGCGGCACTGTACACCCGCTTCCGCTCGCGGCAGGATCATACCTTCGCGGAAAAAATGCTCTCCGCGATGCGACAGAAGTTCGGCGGGCACGTCGAACCTAACGCTAAATAACCGCTCGGCAAGAGGAACTGATGGCTCAAACTGAAGCTCAGCCAGCACCCGCAAAACCGCGTGTCGGACGCGTGGCCGACCCCTGCGCCATGGTCATCTTCGGAGTCTCGGGTGATCTCACTCGGCGCAAACTGATTCCCGCCCTGTACAACCTCGCCAGCCAGCAGCTTCTGTCCCGCGAATTTGCGGTGGTCGGAATCGGACGGACTCCGATGACCACCGAACAGGCGCGCCAGAAATTTTCCGACGACTTCAAGCAGTTTGCCACGGGTGCCATTGATCCGGACTTGTGGGAGTGGTTCGTCCGCCGCCTGCATTACGTCAACGGAGATTTCAACGATCCCGCCACCTACGACAAGTTGAAGGAGACTCTGGCGAAGGTTGACGAAGATCATTCCACCCACGGCAACTTCTTTTTCTACCTCGCCACGGCTCCGGATTACTTCGGATCCATCGTGGAAAATCTCGCTCATAACGGCCTGATGGCGGAAGATGACGGCCATTGGCGGAGGGTCATCATCGAGAAACCCTTTGGCCACGATCTGGATTCTGCGAAAGCCCTCAACCAGCAGATTCTGAAAGTCGCGAGCGAACGGCAGATCTACCGCATCGATCACTACCTCGGAAAAGAAACTGTCCAAAATATCTTGGCTCTCCGTTTCGCGAACGGCATTTTCGAACCGATCTGGAACCGCCGCTATATCGACCACGTGCAAATCTCAGTGGCCGAAACCGTCGGCGTCGAGGGTCGCGGCGGCTATTACGATACCGCCGGAGCGCTGCGCGATATGGTCCCCAACCACATCATGCAGTTGATCAGCCTTACGGCCATGGAACCACCGATCTCGTTCGAGGCGAACGCGGTGCGCGATGAGCAGGCAAAAGTCCTGCATGCCATCCAGCCCTTCTCTGCCGAAGAGGTTCTCGTCAAGACCGTACGTGGGCAGTATGGTGACGGCACCATGAGTGGCCAGCGCGTACCTGCGTACCGCTCCGAGCCGGGCGTGCCCGCCGACTCGCGTACGGAAACTTTCGTCGCCATGAAGTTGCTGATTGATAACTGGCGCTGGGCTGGAGTTCCCTTCTACCTGCGCACTGGCAAGCGTCTTCCCGGACGCAACACGCACGTCGTGATCCAATTTCGGCGCGCGCCCTTCATTTTGTTCCGCGAAACCCAGGTCGAAGATCTGATGCCCAATCAACTGGTGCTGCATATCCAGCCGGAAGAAGGCATCTCGCTGCGCTTTGCCGCGAAGAAGCCAGGGCCAGCCATGCAACTGGGCGAAGTCGACATGGACTTCGAGTACGCCGACTATTTCGGGCAATCATCCAATACCGGCTACGAGCGCCTGCTGCATGACTGCATGATCGGTGACGCAACTCTGTTCCAGCGCGCCGACATGGTCGAGGCGGGCTGGAGCATTGTCAACCCCGTGCTTGACGTGTGGAAGGCGCTGCCTCCCCGCAATTTCCCCAACTACCCCTCGGGATGCTGGGGCCCGAAAGAATCCGATGAATTACTGGAACGCGAGGGCCGCCGCTGGAGAAACTTCGAACAATGATTCTGGCCGGTGACATCGGAGGAACCCACGCGCGCTTGAGCTGTTATCGGCAGGTGAATGGTCACTTTGTCGCTATCCGCGAAGACGTCTTTGCCAGCCGCGAATATCGCGGACTCGACGAAATCGTCGTCAAGTTCGTCTCCGACTGCGGCGTTCGACCGGACACTGCCAGCTTCGGAGTCGCCGGTCCCGTCCGCCATGGCCGGGTCGAGACCTCGAACCTGCCGTGGATCGTTGATTCGCTCCGCCTGGCGGAGGAACTTCACCTTCCCTCGGTCAATCTGATTAACGATCTTGCAGCTCAGGCATGGGGTATCCAATGCCTGGAAGAGTCCGATACCGTGCCTTTGAATCAGATCAAAGAGGTTCCCGTCGGCAACCAGGCCGTAGTAGCAGCCGGAACCGGCCTGGGCGAAGCCGGCCTCTTCTGGGACGGGCACCAGCACCACGTGTTCGCATGCGAAGGCGGGCACTGCGACTTCGCTCCCCGCAACGAACTGGAAATCGAGCTCCTGCGTTACCTGCTCACGCGCTTTGGACACGTCAGCTACGAAAGGATCGTCTCCGGCCCCGGCCTGGTCAACGTGTACCTGTTCCTCAAGGACACGCATCGCGGCGAAGAACCGCAATGGCTGCGCGACGAAATCGCCGGGGGCGACGCCGGCGCTGCCATCTCGCGCGCCGCCTTGGGCGGAAAATCGTCTCTCGCGGAGCAGGCACTCGATCTCTGGATCTCCATCTACGGCGCCGAAGCCGGCAATATGGCGTTGAAAATACTGGCCACCGGCGGCGTTTTTCTGGCCGGCGGCATCGCCCCCAAGGTTCTTCCCAGGCTCTCAGGACCGCTCTTCATGCAGGCCTTTCTCGGCAAGGGCCGCATGCAGACGTTGCTCGAAGGAATCCCAGTGCGTGTGATCACCAACGAAAAAGCCGGCTTGCTGGGCGCCGCCTACTACGCCGCCAGCCGGCCCGGGATGACTTTGTAAGTGCAGGGCGGACACTCCTGTCCGCCCAAAGTTTGCGTTGGCAAATTTGCCAGCAGTCTCGCCAAAGTCAGCGGGCGGACATGAGTGTCAGCCCTGCACAAAATCGTATGCCCCGAGCGATCCAAATCCTGGCCACTCCTGCCGATCTCTTTGACGCTGCTGCCAAGGAGTTCTTCCGCGTCGGCAAGGCTGCCATTGCCGCCCGCAACCGCTTCATCGTCGCCCTCTCCGGCGGCTCGACCCCAAAAAGTCTGTATTCTCTACTCGCGGCCAGGTACGCAGCGTTCGACTGGGACCGCACGTTCCTCTTTTTCGGCGACGAGCGCCACGTCCCACCCGGTCACCCTGACAGCAACTACCGCATGGTGAACGAGGCGTTGCTGACCAGGATCTCGATTCCCACCGAAAATGTTCTCCGCGTGAAAGCCGAAAATCCGGACGCTGCGGCCGCCGCGCTCGAGTACGAAAACGATTTGCGCCGCTTCTTCGCGCTCCGGCCCGGCGAGTTCCCGCGCTTCGATCTCATCCTGCTCGGCATGGGCCCTGATGGCCACACGGCATCCTTGTTTCCCGGTTCGGAAGGATTGGGGGAGCAATCCCGGCTGGTAATCGCGAACTGGGTCGAAAAATTCAACACCTATCGCATCACGTTCACGTTCCCGGTGCTGAATCACGCCGCCGAGGTGATGTTCCTGGCCAGCGGCCCCGACAAGGCCGGCATGGTGCAGCAAGTCCTTGAAGGCAGGAACGCGCCGCCCTATCCATCGCAAGAAGTACAGCCCATCGATGGCACGCTGCTATGGATACTGGACGAACCCGCCGCAAAACAGCTTTCGCGCAACGTCTTGTAAAGCACCGGCATCTGAGTCGGGCATCTCGCCAAAATTGTGGGCTAGTGCCCTCCAGACGTCTGCTGCGCAGCCACCCGCTTTGGATATCGCCCCGTAATCTTGCGGACAAACCCGTGAAAGCGATGAAAGGCCGCGCTTCCCGGCAAGAACATAAGCGGACACTCCCCAGGAATTACCCGGATCCCGCGGTCTTCGCAATACTGCACGGCTTTAGGGCTAACGGAGCCTCTTCCCGTCGCCCGGTGCATCCAGACAGTCCGCACCCCCGCGTCGAAGCAGTCGCGCACCACGGCCTCTGTGATTTCCGGCGGCGTCATCAACAGTACCGCCTCGACGGGAGGCTCAACATCCTGCACGCGACCAAAGCACCTGCGCCCTCCGACCTCACCACAGTTGGGATTCACGGGGACGACGTCGTACCCGCAACGTATCAATTCCTCGAAAAGTTTCATGCTGAAATTCGCAGGATCTCGTGAGATCCCCGCCATTGCCATGCGCTTGTGCGCCAAAAAGTCCGTAATGACATCCAGCGATGCTTGCATGGTTGCAGCCTCCAATCCGCAGTATCGGGTGTACGGATCCCAGCGCAGGGGCTCTACGCACACCGCTATTCCAATTTTGCGCTCTGTTCTGGGAAGAATCTGTGACGTTTGAACTTCTGCGTGTGAGGACGGAGGAATGCAAGCCTCAACCGGGCGAAAAGGAGGCTACGACAAGAACCCTAGGCCGCGAACCCGCGCCCGTCGCCGATCTCGCGCAAACCCTCTCCGCGGGCGTGTTCGAACAGCCTAACCTTGTGGCGGGAATGCTCGAATTCATGGATGTCGGCCCAGACCTCGGCCTGCCATGCCAGGTCGTGTGCGGCAGCCTCCCCGCAACTGGCGCAGCGGGTGTGGAAGGTCACGCCCGGCTTCGGCGCCGCCGGCACGTCCTGCAGTTCAATGAATACACACCGAACCTCTTCAATCTCGTCGTCCGGCCCCAGCATGTGCTCGTAGCGCAGCAGGTATCCAAAACCAAGCTTCCGGGCTTCCGCCTCGGCTTCCTCGCGCGTATGGAAGGGCCCGTATTCGGCTCGCAGCTGCTCGGTCGAATCGCATGCCATCCAGAAAGTGTCCTTGTGAGCCATACCTACCTCAGTTTAGGGGTGAACTGATCAAAACGGCCGAACGGGTCCGCAAAGAAGTGAGCAATTTCATGACCGGGACTAAAAGGCAATCCATCCCAGCGTTGGCATGCCACAGAAGCAGAATGAAGGAGCTACAGTTTTGAAAACATGCTAGTTAGGGGGTGCCCCAGGAATCATTCTTCCTTCTCCCGTCCAGAGGGCGTCCTGCGACCTGTGTGAAATCTGTTTCCACCAGAAACACTGGGTGCGAACAAGTTCCAACCCAGGCGTCTTCTCTGTACAGAAGTTTCGACCCTGCGTGTGTGTGTTGCCGGCCCAGGTACCGGATGCTTCCGTCAGTCAACTGGCTCGTTCAGCCTTCCAGTGCCGCCGGGCTGCGAGCGCCGTCAGGGTACGGGTATAAATCTCTTCGGGAGAGCCCTCGGCGACGACCGGCAACAGCAGGTTGAGGCGCCGGTAGAACTGGATCAGGGGTGCCGTGCTCTTTTCATACGCTTCCATGCGAACCGTGATCGATTCGGGACGATCGTCCTCGCGCTGAAACAGGCTTCCCCCGCAACGATCGCACAGACCAGCGGTTTGGGACGGCTGCTGCGTGACATGAAAGACAGCCTTGCACTTCTCACAAGTGCGGCGGCCGCTCAGGCGGTCGACAATTTCAGGGAGGGGTAATTCGTAGTTCACCACCGCAGTGAGCGGGAGTTTTTCGTCTTCCATCAGTTGCTTGAGCAACTCGGCCTGAGAGAGTGTGCGAGGAAATCCGTCGAGCACAAAGCCGCCCTGACACCGCAGACAGCTGCTGCGCTCGCGCACCATCTCCCAGACGGTGGCGTCGGGAACCAGCGCGCCCTGGCGCATGTATTCGAGCGCGGATTTCATGGCTGGTGAAGGGGTGCAGTCGGTCCGAGTGGCGGCCGCGCGAAAGACGTCGCCGGTCGAAAGATGGCAGGCTCCCAGACGCTTGTGCAGCAAATCGGCCTGAGTACCTTTGCCAACCCCCGGCGCGCCCAGCAGCACCAGTCGCCACGGGTTGGCCTGCGGTTCGGGGGGTAAACACTCAGCGGCAGGTCCTTGCAGCCATGCCGCCCGGTCGTTCTTGTTTTGCTCGCTCATGATTACACCTGGAAGAGGGCGCCATAGGTCGGCGGCCCGCCGGGGCAGGCTCGCCTCCGGAGGCACCCTCCGGAACCAAAGCCTAGCGTGGACTCGGGTCTTGCATGCGTGATGGGGATCACATTTGAATGTGAGCAGGAACCTGGCGCAGGCCTCGGCCGGAGATGACGAGTCGGGTTGGGGCGTAAAGTCCGTTGTGGAAAGAGACGTGCCCAAGTTTCACAGCTTCCGGGTTGCCCGTCACCCGTTCGCAATATGTAAAATGTCGCTCGATGGTCCTGCTACAATCCGCCGGACTGGCTTATAGGAGACTCGCTTGAAACGTCCATCGCTAGGGGCGCTCCTGCTTGGTTTGATTCCTTTCGTTGCTACTTGCTTCTCCGTTGCCCTCTGGGACCGCGTGGATCCCATGGTGCTCGGCCTTCCCTTCAATTTTTTCTGGCTGATTTCGTGGCTGCTGCTCACGCCTGTCTGCATGTGGGGAGCGTATAGACTGGAAGAGCCAAGTGCATCCGACACCCGCCGCAAAGAAGGTGCGGATTGAGTCGCAGCGTTGTTGCTCTGACAATCATCTTCGGCATTGTGATCGTGGGATCAGCTGTCGCCTTTCTCGCCGGATTTCGCCGCAAGATGGACCTCGAGCAATGGACGGTTGGGGGCCGTGGCTTCGGGCTGGTGCTGGTTTGGCTGCTAATGGCCGGTGAGATCTACACCACCTTCACGTTTCTGGGGGCCAGCGGCTGGGCGTATTCGCGTGGCGCACCCATCTTGTTCAATCTCGCACAAGCGCCTTTGATGTATGTCGTTTCCTTCTTCATCCTTCCGCTAATTTGGGAAGTCGGTCGAAAGTACCGCCTCCAGACGCAAGCTGATTTCTTTCAAGTGCGCTACGCCAGCACTTATTTGGCAGCCTTTGTGGCCTTGGTCGGCGTGCTGTGTCTCATCCCTTATTTGCAATTGCAGCTCACTGGTTTGGGGCTCATCGTGGAGGTGGCAAGCTTCGGAGGAATCCATCGCACGCCTGCGATGATTACGGCGTTCGCCCTCGTCGCCGGATTCGTATTTGCGAGCGGCGTACGAGGGGTGGCGTGGGTCAGCATCATAAAAGATCTCCTCCTGCTATGCACTGCCGTCTTCGTTGGTATCGCGGTGCCACACATTTATTTTGGCGGTGTTGGGCCGATGTTCGCGGCCCTGGCGCGTACGCACCCCACGCACCTTGTGATGCCGGGAGCCACCAAAAGCTTCGGCCACACCTGGTTTATCTCAACTGTTCTGATGACTTCCCTCACTTTTTACATGTGGCCACACTATTTCGCAGCCAGTTTTACCGCGCGGAGCGGCAAGATCTTGCGGCGTAACGCCGTCCTTATGCCGCTTTACTCCATTACGACGCCTCTGATGTTGTTCGTAGGGCTTAGCGCGGTTCTAGTTCTGCCCGGACTCCGCGACGGGGATCTCTCGTTGTTAACCATGGTTCAAAAAACCTTCCCGGCTTGGTTCCTTGGCATTGTGGGCGGCGCAGGCGCTTTGACAGCCATGGTGGCTGCGGCAATACAACTGCTGACCGGCGCAACGTTGTATGCTAAAAACCTGTTCCGGCCGATGCTGGCGCCGGGCATGAGCGACCACCAGGTTGCAATGATCGCTAAGATCATGGTTTTGGTACTCACGCTGGGCGCGTTGGTGCTTGCCGTGTACAGCTCAATAAGCCTTGTGTCTCTTCTGTTGCTGGGGTATGCCGGGGTCGCGCAGCTCTTTCCAGGCGTGGTCCTGGGCCTGTATTCCAGGCGAGTCACTACGTCCGGAGTTTTCGCGGGAATGGCCGCTGGCATCTGCCTGGCGGCGTTCCTGATGTTGACCGGGCGCGATCCCTACTTTGGTTTGAATGCCGGGTTCATTGCGCTGTGCTGCAATTTTGCGCTCACGGGCGTAATTAGCCTTCTAACCCCGGTACACGCCGCCGGTTTTAACGAAAGCCTCCCACTGCTTGCTGCCTCGGATTCAGCTGACAGTCCGGGTCTCCTCTAGGATCTCCTGCGTTCTCTAAGTAGAATGCAGGTGAACAATTGCTCGCCGTTTTTCCGAGTGCTCAGTCTCGGCCCCGCAATGATCCCAATAACTTCAGTGTGGTCGGCACTCCGGAAGCTATGCAGTCCGGTTCCTGCACAAGGAACCTGCGGAGGTCCTTTTCAGACAGTCTCGACGCTAGCTGCCAGCTGCCGAACTCCGGCTGCTGCCTTCCCGCAGCTCTGGCGGCAGGCCGCTATCAATCACCGCGCGCACTCTCGCCATCAGGCAATCGCGGTCGCCGAAGTCGGCGGGCTCGATCGGATCGTGGAAATGGACGGTGACCGTTCCGGGCTGGATTGCAAACCGCGCTTTGGGCATGACCTCTTCCGTGCCGGAAATCGTGATCGGCACCACCGGAACCTTGCACTCCTCCGCCAGATAAAAAGGGCCTTTCTTGAAAGGCAGCAGGCGTCCGTCGAACGAGCGTTTCCCTTCCACATAAATCGTCATGTTGAGGCCCTGCTCGATCACCTTGACGGCCTCCCGCACCGCCCCGATGCCCGCGTCACGGTTGCCGCGATCCACCGGCACCAGGGCGCCAATCCGCATGACGCTGCCCAGCAGCGGGTAGCTGAACAGTTCTTTCTTGACCATGACCGACGTGCGGCGCGGGATGAGCGGCAGTGTGATGGGCGGATCGAGGTTTGAAATGTGGTTGGACATGAAAATGTACGAGCGAGCCGGGTCGAGTTTGTCGAGCCCGAGGGTCTGCACTCGCACGCCGGCAATTCGGACGCCCGTGAACGCTCCCCACATGCAGGTGCGATACAGGAATGTGACGTCTTTAGTGAGGAAGGTCCACGGGAATCCGGTCAGCACCGCCAGGGGCAGTGCGATGGCCCAGAACAAGAGCATGAGGATGGTGCGAAACAAGGAAGCGTGTCTCCCGAATCGAGCCCCAGGGCCTTTTATGTACTCATCCGAAGCTTGCGCAAACGCTCGGGTAGCTTCTCATAAATGCCGCCGAATCCGCCATTGGATAGAATGGCAACCACGTCTCCGGCACGCAGTTCGGGCGCGATGGAGTTGACGATGGCGTCGGCGTCGGCCAGCACGCGCGCTGGCTTGCCGCGCTTTTGGATTTCGCCCGCGACCTGGTTCAGGTCGAGTCGCTCGGCCTCTGGAATCGCGTCGGACTTGAAGATGCCGGCCACCACCACCTGGTCGGCTTGCGCCAGACTGCGGGCAAGCGCCTCCTGCAGCACGTTGCGGCGCAGCGTGTTGGAACGCGGCTCCAGTACAACCCACAGACGCGCTCCACGATAGCGTTCACGCAACGCACCGAGCGTCTGCTCGATCGCCGTTGGGTGGTGGGCAAAGTCGTCCACGATGGTGATTCCGTTGACGTGGGCCTTTACCTCCAGCCGCCGTTTGACGCTGCGGAAGGTGGCAAGTGCCTGGGCGATCGCCGCTGAAGGAACGCCGTGATTCGCAGCCAGGGCTGCGGCTGCGGTCGCATTCCAGACGTTGTACTCGCCGGCTAGTGGAAATTCGAAATCGGCCCACGGTTTGCCCTCTCGCAGCACCGACCATGACGTACGCTCCGGCTCGAACTTGAGGTTTGCCACTCTCCAGGCCGCGCGTTCGGTCGTGCCGTAGCGCTCGACCGGACAAAATGCCCGGCTCAAGCAGCGATCGACGCTGTCGCCGCGGTCAAAGCCGACGATGCGGCCTCGTCGCGGTACGAGGTTGACCAGGCGCTTGAAGGCTGTTTCCACTGCGTCGAGGTCTTTGTAGATGTCAGCGTGATCGAATTCAACCGAAGTCAGAATCACCGAGTCGGGAAAATAGTGCAGGAACTTCGGACCTTTATCGAAGAACGCCGTGTCGTATTCGTCGCCTTCCAGAATGAAATGCTTGCCCTGGCCGAGTCCGAAACTGCTCCCGAAATTTTCCGCGATACCACCGATCAGGAACGAGGGCTGGAACCCGGCGGTTTCAAAGATCCACGCCAGCATTGAAGTCGTGGTCGTCTTGCCGTGCGTTCCCGCAACCACCAGCACTTCCTTCCCCACCAGAAACTCGTCATGCAGGATCTGCGGCAGCGAGCAGAATGGGATGCGCTCATCGAGCAGGTGTTCCAGTTCAACGTTGCCCCGGGAAAGCGCGTTGCCGACCACGACGAGGTCGGGTCGAGGATTCAAGTTGGCTTCGGCAAACGGCTGAGCGACAGGAATTCCGAGGGATTCAAGGAACGTCGACATGGGCGGATAAGCGGCCGCGTCTGAACCGGTCACCCGGAAGCCGCGCTCTTTCAGCATGCCCGCCAGCGACGCCATCGCGGTGCCGCAGATGCCGATGAGATGGATGTGTTTGAAGTTCATGCTGCAGGGGATTAATTCTCGCGGCGCCTGTCTCCTCTGTGTCCCTCTGTGTCCTCTGTGGTTATCGCCTCTCGGTCGCAGCCTCCATGATGTGCAGGGTCACACCCGAACCCACTTCCAGGCGCGCCCGCACGCCGAAGGGCAGCGTGATGTTAGCTCGGGAAACATGGCCGGACCGCAGTCCGAACGCCACCGGAATTCCGAGATCGCCCACGATGCGCAGAATCACCTCTTCGAGCGTGTAGTCCTGGTCTGCGCTCTGGCGGCAGCCCAGCATTTCGCCGAAGATGATGCCCCGCACGTCTTTCAGCCTACCGCCTAGTTTCAGTTGCATCAGCATGCGGTCGATCTGGTAGGGCTTGGTGGCAATATCTTCGAGAAACAGAATCGTTCCTGCGGGACGAATCTCGTGCGGCGTGCCGAGGGAGGCGACCAGGATCGAGAGGCAACCTCCGTAGAGGATGCCCTCGCCGGAACCCGCCACGAGCGGCTTTGCGCCGGATCCTTCGCCAATCTGCCACTCTGCAACTCCACCTAAAGCGTTTTGCCAGGACTCGGCATCGACTCCGCCCGCGACCGCGAAATCCTTGGTCACCATCGGGCCATGAAACGTCACAAACCGGGCGTTATCGGCGAAACAGGTCAGCAGCGCGGTCAGATCGCTATAGCCGACAATAATCTTGGGATGGGGCGCAATGTTCGCCGGATTGAGGGCCTGCAGCAGATAATTGGCCCCGTATCCTCCGCGGGCGCAGAGGATCGCGCGAATGTCGTCACGCAAGAACATCTGCTCCAACTCCCGCACTCTGCGCTCAACCGACCCTGCAAAGTACAAATCCCGATCGAGAATCGAGTCAAAATAAAATGGTTCATACCCGGCATGGCGCAGGGCGTCGCAACCCGCTTCCAACAATTCAAGCTTGATGTTCGAGGCAGGCGCGACAATACCGACCTTGTCCCCGGGGCGGAGCGTCCGTGGTTTGGTACGTGCTTGAGAACTGCATGCCATACGAGATCGATCTTAAACGATGAACTCTCCGCGGCAAATCAGTGTCGCCGGACCCTTCAGATAAACCTGCTTTTCCCAGCGCACAGTTTGCGGGCCACCGGGCGCAATCACCGTCACCGGAGAAGAAACCCGGCGGCTGGCGATGGCGGCCACCGCCGACGCGCACGATCCGGTACCGGAAGATTCGGTTTCTCCCACTCCGCGCTCGAACAGGCGGATTTCGATTTCATTCGGACCGCGCACCACGACATACTCGACGTTGGTACCGTGAGGAAACAGCGGCTGAGCGCCGATCAGAGATGCCTGCCGCTGCCAGCCTTCCGGAAAGTGATCGACAAAAATCACAAAGTGCGGATTGCCCATCGAAACATTCGAGCCCTGGGCCTGAACGGACGTCGTTTCAATCGACAGTTGTTCGCCGACCATGGGCTGACCCATCTCGGCCTCAAATTCGAACGTTGCCCCACGGCGAGATGTAAGCCGGCAAATCTTCAACCCCGCGCCGGTACGGATGATGACCTGCTCTTTGCCGGTGCGCGCGCACAAATCGGCCGCAACGCAACGCGTGCCGTTGCCCGAAATTTCCGCCTCCGAGCCATCCGCGTTGAACAAGCGCGCGGACACGTCCGCCTCGGAATCCGGGGAGAGCCACTCCACGCCATCAGCCCCGACGCCATTGTGCCGGTCGCACATGCGCCGGCTGAGCGCCGCAAAGTTCATGGGCGCATTCGCAGCGTCAACGATCAGGAAGTCATTGCCGCAAGCCGAGGCCTTCGTAAACGGGATGCCGCGGGCGGGGGCGCTCATTCGCGTTCCGTGATTCCCAGGTTGTTCACGGATGCAAACACGTTTGATTCGTGCAGGCGAACGGAGAAAAGGCTTTGCTCCTCGCGCTCGCAGTCAACCGTGAAAACGATACGGAAATCCGGGTCGGCGGAAGCGAGATGCACGCGCTGCATGGTGAGTTTTTCTTCGTCCAGAATGCGGTTCACTTCGCGCAGCATGGAGTCCACGTTGCGGCCGGTCACCTCGTAGGTAGTAGCGATCGTACGCAGCGCGAAGGTGCTCTCCATCCGTCCCAGCAGGGCCAGCGCAATCAGGATGATCGCTGTCGCAAAGCAGGCGGTCAGATACAAGCCGCCGCCGGTCGCCATTCCGACCGAGGCCACGACAAACAACGTCGCTGCCGTGGTCAAGCCGGTTACCGAACCCCGTGAGTGCAGGATCGAGCCCGCGCCAATGAAGCCGATGCCCGGGATGATCTGCGACGCAATCCTGGTGGCGTCGGTCTCGCTGCCGAGTTGCCGCGACAGG
>Ga0075030_100003575_pt1 | contig 14098 bp, 13 predicted proteins | sample LitLauG_LLR_2012_FD_71393 | JGI IMG/M metagenome (GOLD analysis project Ga0075030, IMG submission 71393) | Freshwater sediment microbial communities from Pennsylvania, USA - Little Laurel Run_MetaG_LLR_2012 | ecosystem: Environmental > Aquatic > Freshwater > Creek > Sediment | place: USA... | reverse complement strand
CTTGGCGAGGGTTGGCTCGATATTCTTCACCCCGACGATCGCGAGGCAGCCACGTCGATTTGCGCTGCCAGCCTGGTCTCGGGACGGGAATATGAAGTGGAATACCGCTTCCGCCGCTACGACGGCGTTTACCGATGGCACCTGGGCCGCTGTGTACCCATCCGCAAGACTGAGGGCCAGGTAATCGGATGGTTTGGAACCTGCACCGATATCGAGGACCAAAAACGCATTGCCAACGATCTGGAGGCCCTGGTTCGAAAGCGGACATCCGCGTTGGAGGCGGCCCTGGCCGAGAAGACCGTGCTGCTCAAAGAGGTTCACCATCGCGTTAAGAACAATCTGGCGATCATATCGAGCCTGCTGCAAATGGAAGCGCGAAAAACGAACAATTCCGGTGCCAGGCAAGGTTTTGAAGGCAGCCAGCGTCGCATACAGGCTATGGCGCGAGTTCACGAGCATCTGTACAGTTCCCAACAACTGGATCAGGTGAACTTCGCCGAGTATATCCGTCAACTCGCCGAGGAACTGTACGCTTCTATGGTGGCCGGTCCCGTGCAGGTCAAGCTCCGCATCGAGGCCGAGCAGATCCAACTGGGTGTGGACCGCGCCATTCCTTGCGGCTTGATTCTCAATGAACTCATCTCCAACGCCTTCAAATATGCCTTCCCGGCGGGCCGTGCGGGAACGGTGTTAGTGAAGCTGTGTCGAACCGGCGAAGATCGCCTCGCTCTCATCGTGCACGATGATGGGATTGGCATTCCGGATCACGTCGAATGGCGGAGGACGCCAACGCTTGGGTTGCGGATCGTCCAGGTCCTGACCAAGCAGTTGGAGGGGTCCATCGAAATGCGGCGCGAAAGCGGCACGCAGTTCCAACTCATGTTTCCCTTCCACCAGGAAGCGGACGGCATTGCCCAGCAGTGCAAAAGCGTAGGCGCGGGTCCCATTTGACGGCCTCGCGTTCTCCCAATGCGGAGAGGCTCCCGCAAGGAAGTCCGGAGCTCATCTCTTGTTTCTTGCCCGCCGTTTCTTGGCCCACTCCGGCTTCACCACCTGGTGCGCGCGGCCGAGAGCCAGCGCGTCCGGCAGCACCGGGTCCGTGATCACCGACCCCGCCCCTAAATATGCCCCGTCGCCAATCTCCAGAGGGGCCACCAGGGTCGAATTGCTCCCCACGAAGACGTTCTCCCCGATCGTGGTTTTGTGTTTCTCGACTCCATCGTAATTACAGGTGATGGTGCCGGCCCCGACGTTTGTGCCCGCTCCGATCTCGGCGTCGCCCAGGTACGCCAGATGATTGGCCTTCGCTCCCACGCCGAGGTGCGCCTTCTTCAGCTCGACGAAGTTGCCGACATGCGCGCTTTCTTCCACGTAGCTACCCGGACGCAGGCGCGCGTACGGACCCACGCGGGCCGCGCGGCCGACTCGCGAGTCACTCACCATAGTGAACGCTCCCACCTCGACCGCATCCCCCAGCTCGGAATTCTCCACGATGGCGCAGGCGCCAATGCGGCAGTTTTCCCCGATCCAGGTCCTGCCCAAAATCCGCGCAAACGGCTCGACCACCGAATCCATCCCGATGCACACTTCCGCATCGATGGTCACCGTCTCCGGATTCTCGATGGTCACGCCGGCGAGCATCAGTTCCCGCAGCTTGCGCTGGCGCAGCAACCGGTCGGCATCCGCCAATTCCACACGATCGTTGATTCCTAAGGCTTCGCGAGGGTCCTCGATCTGCACGACTTCGATGGAATAGCCCCCGCGCCGCAGGATTTCCACCATGTCGGTGAGGTAATATTCCTGAGCGGGATTATCGGGCCGGATCTCGCGGGCGTGTTTCCAGAACAACTCCGCGCGAAAACAGTAGATCCCCATATTGGCTTCGCGGATGGCGAGTTGCTCCGGGGTGGCGGCCTTCTGCTCCACAATCGCCGCCACATGGCCGGCGCTGTCGCGAACCACACGGCCGTAACCCGTGGGGTCTTCCATGGCCGCGCTCAACAGTGCACCGGCTGCTTGGCTGGCATCCGCCCGGGCGATGAGCCGCCGCAGCGTCCCGGCTCGTAATAGGGGACCGTCGCCATAAACAATCACCAGGTAGCCGCGCAACTCCGCCAGAGCTTCCCGCCCTGCCAGGACGGCGTGGCCCGTGCCTTTCTGCTCCTTTTGCTCGATGAATCCGACTCCCTGCGCCGCCAATACCTGGCGGACCTCGCCAGCCTGGTGCCCCACCACAACAAAGATGCGTTCCGGCGGCGCCAGTTCGGCCGCCGTGAGCACTACGTGCTCCACCAGCGTCCTGCCTCCCGCCCGGTGGAGGACCTTGGCCTTACGCGATTTCATCCGCGTGCCCAGCCCGGCCGCCAGGATCACAACCGTAACGGGGGTCTCCATAATTCCATTATGTCTGTCCATTTCTCCGGCGTCTGCCCTCCTGCGCGAGTTTCACCACCACCGCGGCGGTCGCGGCGGGGTCATGGCGTACGCGATCCGAAGTGAGCGCCAGATTGCCGGCCATCACCTTCAGCCCCAGCTTGAACAGGGTGTCGATATCGTTCTCCACGGGCAGCGCCGACTCGCGCGCGTAGCGCTTTTTCATGGCGGAAGTAATCGGGCGAATGTTAATCACCGAATAATCCAGCAGCTTGCCTCCGGCATGTTTGTGGATGGCGCGGATATGATCACTGGCCCGGAAATCGGTGGTCTCGCCCGGCTGTGACATCAGATTCACAAAATACGTTTTCACGGCGGGCGACCGGCGGATGGCGGCGGGAATCCCTTCCACCAGGAGGTTAGGGATGACGCTGGTGAAGAGCGATCCGGGCCCCAAGGTGATTACGTCGGCTTCGGCGATGGCCGCCAGCGTGGCCGCTAGGGGCTGCACCTTGCGGGAAGTCAGCCGCACGGAGGCGATCTTCTGCCGGCTGCGGCTGATGCGCGTTTCGCCCACCACCTTGGCGCCATTTTCGAGCGTCGCTTCCAGCGTCACGTTGGCGGTAGTCGAAGGATAAATTCGCCCGGCGATCTTCAGCACTTCCGAGGAAGCCTTCACTGCATCCGGAAAATCGCCCATGATCTGCGTCAAAGCCATCAGGAAGAGATTGCCGAAACTATGGCCTTTAAGCCCGCGGCCCGATTGGAAGCGATGTTGGAAGAGCCGCGCCAGCAGCGCCGAGTCCTCACTGAGCGCCACCATGCAGTTGCGGATGTCGCCGGGCGGGAGGACATCGAACTCGCGCCGCAGCCGGCCGGAGCTCCCGCCATCGTCGGTGACGGTCACGACCGCCGTGAGGTCCACCACGGGTAGCGCTGGGTCGGCCGGCCGGGTGTACTGCTTCAGACCGTGAAGCAGCGCGGAGAGTCCTGTGCCGCCGCCGATCGCTACCACGCGAAGGGGTGAGGTGTTATCCATGATATGGTGCGGGTGGAGCCGGGCACTCCACCAGCGGGCTTTTCCGGCACCCCGATCCAGGCGGTGCGTTCTACCAGCTCTTCTTCTCAGGATAAAGCAGCGCCTGGAACAGAGGTTGCCCGGCCATGGCGGCAAAATCGGTGTCCTGGCGGGCCATGATGCGGTTTCGGGGCTCCAGTTCGATAGCGCGTCTGAGGTGTTCGTGCGCTCCCGCGAAGTCCCCGGCCAAGGCCTGCACCAGTGCCAGGGCGTAGTGCACATGGTCGGAATCGGGAGCCATTTCGAGCGCCCGGACCAAATGGGTGCGCGCTTCCTCCACCTTGCGGGTGTTGAGCAGAGCGACGCCGTAGTTGTAATGTTCCTCGGCGGTGCGCAGGTTCACTGCCGGCTGCTCGAAGCGGCGCTCACACATGGTGGCGTGCAACCGGGCGCGGTGAGCCACGTCCCGTTCGGGTCCCTCGGCCGCTCGCAGAAACTGGTCCCGCGCCTCCCGAAACTTCCGTGCGTGGAAAAGCTTGATGGCGGATTCAAAGTTGCCAAGTTGTTTTTCGGCGTTGACGGCTTGGGCAGCCGCGGACACGCCGGAGCGCGAAGTTACGGGAGCATGCGTGCGCTCCGGTCCTTTGGAGGTTTTAGGAACTTGAGGGTTATTCATTCGCCTGTCAGGTGTCTTCGCTGGAGTAGTTTTTTTCTTATCGGACATGGGGTTAGCCGCCCGTCCAGTTTTCCAAACGATTAGGGTTTTATACCAGACCACGCCTCCCGTGCGCAAGTGCGGCTAGGGCAATCCCGCCTCCCTTAGGAATTTGGCCGATTCCTCGGGAGGGGTCGGATTGATATAGAATCCGCTCCCCCACTCGAATCCCGCCACTCTCGTGAGCTTAGGGATGAGTTCAAAATGCCAATGATAGTAGGGCAGATCCGGCTCCTGCACGGGCGCGCTGTGCACCATGAAGTTATACGCGGGCCGCTCCAGCACTTTGTCGAGCTTGCGAATGGTGGTTCGCAGGATCCAGGCGAGATTGGCCAGCGTCGGCGCGTCGGACTCCTCGAAGTGGGATGCATGACGTTTCGGCAGAATCCAGGTCTCGAAGGGGAAACGCGGGGCGTACGGCTGAAGGACCGTAAAACGCTCCGTCTCGCTCACCAGCCGCGAGCCTGCCCTGTTTTCCTCACGGATGATGTCGCAGAAAATGCAACGCTCCTTAAACTCGTAGAACTGTCTGGCGCCGTCTACCTCTTCTTTCACCCGCTTGGGGATCACCGGCAGCGCGATCAATTGGGAGTGAGGGTGTTCGAGCGACGCCCCGGCGGCCTCCCCATGGTTCCGGAAAAGGAGAATGTAGCGGAAGCGCCGATCCTTCTTCAGATCGTTGACACGTTCCTTGTAGGCCCACAGCACTTCTTCGATCTGTTTTTCCGGCAGGTCGCCCAGAGTGGTCAGGTGGTCCGGCGTTTCGATGATGACTTCATTGGCGCCGATGCCGCTCATCTTGTCATACATCCCCTCGCCTTGGCGGTTGAGGTCGCCCTCGATGCCCAGGACGGGAAACTTGTTAGGCACCACGCGCACGCGCCAGCCGGGTTCGTCCCGGCTCCCGCTGTTGCGATACGCCAACACCTCGGGGGGAGTTTTGTGCTCGTGGCCGTAATCGAAAGGGCAAATCTTGGACGAAGGAGGCGGGACGGATTGCCGGATGAAATCCGAGGGGCGCTTGGCGCGGTCAGTCGCGATGATCACCCACCGCCCTGTGATGGGATCCTTACGCAGTTCGGGCAAGGGATAATTATAGCGCCACCGTCAGAATGCCATGCTTTCGCCGGCCCGCACCGCAGCCTTCGACATCCTCCTCAGAACCGAGGCGGGCGGCTACGCTTCCGATCTGTTGCGGGCCGCGCCGCTGGATTCGCGGGATGCCGGCCTGGCGTCGCAAATCGTGTTCGGGGTGTTGCGCTACCGCGCCCAGCTCGATTTCCTGATCGGGCACTATTCGGGCCGCGGCGGCCAGCTCGATCCGGAAGTGCGCACCGCCTTGCGCATGGGCCTGTTTCAATTGCGGTATCTGGAGCGCATCCCGCCGCACGCCGCCGTCGCGGACAGCGTCGAACTGGTGAAGCGCGCGCGAAAGGCTTCGGCGGCCGGATTCGTCAACGCCGTGCTGCGTAAAGTGGACCGCAGCCCCGTAGCGTGGCCCAGCCGGCAGGTGGAGCTCTCGTGCCCGGAGTGGCTGCTGGCACGGTGGGAACGGCACTACGGGACCGAAACCGCGGCCGCCATCGCCCGCGCCGCGCTTGCCGAGCCGGAAACGTACTGGCGGATCAGCGCCGCCGGGGCGCGCATCCAGGATATCGGTTCGCAATCCATCGTTCCCTTGCTGCGGCTCGAACCGGGACAACGGTTGCTCGATCTTTGCGCCGCCCCCGGCAACAAGACGGCGCAAGCGCTCGAAGCGGGGGTGAGCGTGATCGCTTGCGATCTCCATTTCCACCGTCTGCGGCAGATGAAGAATCTAGGGACGGGCCTGGTGGCGGCGGACGGAACGCAGCCCCTGCCCTTCGCAGGACGCTTCGAGCGTATCCTGGTGGACGCGCCCTGCTCCGGCACGGGCACTCTGGGCCGCAATCCCGAAATTAAGTGGCGCCTGCGCCCCGAGGATCTGGCCGACCTGCAGAGCCGTCAGACTGCGCTTCTGGCCAATGCGCGCACAGCCCTCGGCCCCGGAGGATGGCTGGTTTACTCCACCTGCTCGGTCGAGCCGGAAGAGAACGAAAGAGTCGTCGAAAGCGTGCCCCGCGGGCTGCTAGCCGCGACCATGCGGCGCATTCCGGGACGCGACGCGGGGGACGGTTTTTTCGCCGCTGTGATAAAATCGGTCTAAGCCGTAAATGGTTGAAATTATTCCTTCAATCCTTTCTGCGGATTTTGCCCGTCTGGCTGAGGAGATCGCGCGTGTCGAACGGGGGGGCGCTGCCTTTCTCCATCTGGACGTGATGGACGGCCATTTTGTGCCCAATTTGACCATAGGTCCGCCCGTTGTGGAATCGCTACGGAAAACCACGCGCGCCCACTTTGACGTGCACCTCATGATCGAAAACCCGGAGCGTTACGTCCCGGCCTTTGCGGCGGCCGGCGCCAACTCGATTTCGGTGCACTACGAGGCCTGCCGGCACCTGGACCAGGTGCTTGGGCTCATCCGCGCCGAGGGCGCCATGGCCGGAATCGTGTTGAACCCCGCGACCCCGGTGTCGCTGCTGGAAGACGTGCTGGAAGTGGCGGATTACGTGCTTCTGATGAGCGTTAATCCCGGTTTCGGCGGCCAGAAACTGATTCCTTACGTGCTGAATAAGGTCCGGCAGCTCGACCGCATGCGCCGGGAGAAGAAGTTGGCGCTGCCCATCGAAATCGATGGGGGCGTGCATCTGGAGAATCTGGCGGATGTCGTCCTCGCCGGCTGTGACTGGATAGTCACAGGGTCGGCCGTTTTTCACAGTCCCGACCCGGAAGCAACCGTGCGGGAAATGCGCGAGATCGCGGCCAATGCCACCGCGATCCGGTGTTGAAATTTATTAGTGGGTGAATTCATGATGCTTCGCAGTTTGATTCGATACACGGGAACGCTCGCCGCGCTGGCCGTTTTGCTGAGTTCGTGTGGGTTGCGCAGGCACCCCTACCAGAACCCCATCACCAAGGACACGCAACAGCCGGATAAGGTTTTGTTCGATAAGGCTGTCAACGATCTGGAGCATAGCAAATACGAAATTGCGCGGCTCACCTTGCAGACGTTGATCAACACGTACGACACCAGCGAGTATCTGGCCAAAGCCAAACTGGCGATCGCGGATAGCTGGTATCGCGAGGGCGGGGCTCACGGCCTGGCGCAGGCGGAAGCTGAGTACAAGGACTTCATCTTGTTTTATCCGCAGATGGAGGAGTCCGCCGAAGCGCAGGAAAAGGTGTGCGACATCCACTACAAGCAGATGGAAAAAGCGGACCGCGACCAGACGCATGCGCAACGGGCCGAGGACGAATGCCGGCAATTACTGGTGCAATTCCCCAACAGCAAGTTTGCGCCGGAGGCCCAACAGAAGCTGCGCGACATCCAGGAAGTGGAAGCCGAGGCGGAGTTCCGCGTGGGCAGCCTGTACCGCGCCAAGGGCAGCTTTCCGGCGGCCGCCAACCGGCTGCAGGGCGCGGCCGACCAGTTCCCGCTGTACAGCCGCGCCGACGACGCGTTGTGGTTCGCGGCCGAAGCCTACCAGCGCATGGGCGACCGCTTCGAGAACCAGCAGGCCGCCGACTACTCCCGCATTGTGAAAGATTACCCGCTGAGCGATCATGCCGACGCGGCCAAGCAAAAGCTGCAGGCCATGAACCGCCCGGTGCCTGAGGCCGATCCGGTGGCGTACGCCCGCATGAAGTACGAGCTCGAGAACCAGCAAAAACCGGGTGCGGTGAGCCAAGCCCTCGGTGTTTTCAAGGCGCACCCCGATATGCGGATGGCGGCGAAATCGGGCTCGCCGGCGATGCAGGGATTGCGGCCGACTATTCCGGTTAGCGTGCCGGGCGGCGTCGCGGGGGCGGGGATCAACGAGGTGAATGCTGCCGTAGTCAGCGACACTTCGGCGCTGGATAAGGGTCCGGACGCGCGCGCAAACCCCCCCGCGGAGACCGCCGCCGCGCCCGCGGCCGGTGCTGCGCCCGCCGAGCCCGCCGCGGCGCAGACCAACACGCCGACTCTAGCGCAACAGCCACTGCCTTCCAATCACAATATCGCGCCGAAGAAGCAGAAGAAGGCCAAGAAGAGCAAGCAGCCGCCGCCACCAACCGCGGAGACGGCGCAGCAACCGCAACCATGAGCCGGATTCTGCTGGTGGACGACAGCCCACACGCGCAGCGTATGGGCGAGCGCATCCTGGCCGATGAGGGCTATGAGGTCGTCACCGTAAGCAATGCGGAATCGGCGCTCATCCGCCTGGATGACGTAGATCCCGATGTGGTGCTTGCCGATACGGTGATGCCCGGCCGCACCGGCTTCGACATCTGTTATTACGTGAAAATGAGCCCACGCCACCGCCACGTGCGCGTGATTCTCACGGCCGGAGTGTTGGAACCTCTGGACGAGGAGCAGGCCAAGCGCGTGGAAGCCGACGGCTCCCTCAAGAAGCCTTTCGAAGCCAGCGCGCTGCTGGCGGCGGTCAAGCCGCTGGCGGAAGCCGCGACGTCGGCCCGCAGTGCCGTCTCAGGGTCGCCGCCGGGAGCCGGGGGCCAGGGGCCGGGGGCCGGAGCGAAAGCGGTAGCACCCTTCGTAGCGGTCGTGGATAGCGAACAGGTGCACGCCGCAGTGACCATCGCGCTGGATGGCGCGATGAACAGTATCGTCGATGAGATTAGCCGGCGGGTAGTATCGGCGCTGGCGGCCAAACGTCCGGACGCTTTCGTGCCCGCGCCGGTCGCCGCTCCCGCCAAGCCGGAAGATCCGCAGCCCGCCGCGCCCCCTCCCGCCGCGCCGCGCGCCGAGACCGTGCGCCGCGTCAATCCCGTCCGCATCCGCTCCAGCTCCGTCCTGGGCCTCAATCTCACCCGTAACGAGCCGCCAGAAGCCGAATAGCCTATGCCCGACAATAGTTTTGACGTTGTATCCAAGATCGAGATTCCGGAAGTCTCCAACGCCGTGCAGCAGGCGTTGAAGGAGATCATCCAGCGCTTCGATCTCAAGGATAGCCATTCCGATATCGAACTGAACGAGAAGGACAACAAGATCACTCTCGCCAGCCAGGACGAGTACAAGTTGAAAGCGGTGATCGACATCCTGGAATCCAAGCTTGTGAAGCGCAAGGTGCCGCTTAAAGGTTTGACCTATGGGCCCATCAGCCCCGCCTCTGGTTCCACGGTGCGGCAGGAGATCTCACTGCAGCAGGGCATCACCACGGAAAAGGCGCGCGCGATTGTGAAAAAGGTGAAGGACAGCAAGTTGAAAGTCCAGGCGTCGATCCAGGGCGACTTCGTGCGTGTGTCCGGACGCGATCGCGACACGCTGCAATCGGTGATCAAGCTGCTGAAGGACACCGATTTCGGTATCGATATGCAGTTCACCAATTACCGCACAAATTGACGTGGCGCGGCGGATCGAAAGCCACTTCCTCCGCGGCCCCGCAGGGAAGCTGGAAGCCCTGCTGGAGGAGCCTGAGGATGGGGAGCCGCGGCTGGCGGCGTTGCTGTGCCATCCGCATCCACTCTATGGCGGCACGATGCACAACAAAGTGGTCTACCGGATGGCGCGCGGCCTGCGGCGCGCGGGCCTGGTGGTGCTCCGCTTCAACTTTCGCGGCGTAGGGGCCAGCGAAGGCGAACATGCTCACACGACTGGCGAGATCGAAGACGCCCGCGCCGCCCTCCAGTGGCTGCGCGAGCGCTACCCGCAGATCGGTTTTGCCTTGGCGGGGTTTTCCTTTGGCTCCCGGGTAATCACGCAATTGGGCTGCTCCATCCAGGGAGCCGCCTTCCTCATGGCTGTCGGCTTTCCTGCCGGCCCGGGCTCTGTGGAATACCTGGAAGCCTGCCTCACTCCGAAGGTTTTCATCCAGAGTACGAACGATGAATTCGGACCGCGCGCCGACCTGGAACGCGCTTACGCTACCTTCGCCGGGCTCAAACAATTGATCTGGATTGAATCCGCCGATCATTTTTTCGCCGGCGCTTTGGGACCATTGGAAGAGGCCGTATGGGAAGCCGCTACGGCTTTCACGCCGGTATAGGCACCGCTCAGGCCGCGTCCGCCGCGCAGTGGCGCATGTTGTAGTAGAGACCGGCCATGTCCGTTCGGCCATCCACGATCATGGACTCAAACTCGACGGTGTCGCCGCGTTCGGTCATCCACCGTTTGTTCTTCCATCGAAGCTCGATGGTGTCAGCGCAATCGTTAACAACAACCCGCATGCAATCCAGGCTGGCCGCCAGCACGATCGCATCGACCCGAATCCCGCTGGGGTACAGAAGAGTTACGAGCATCTCGGAGTCTCCTGACCTGATTGTTAATGCTAACCCTCTTGGTTTCCAAGTCCTCTTTAGTTATGGTATTTTAGTACCTAAATACCTGAATCAAGGTCGGTCTTGAGGCACAAGATCACTTCGCCCGTCCCGGCAGCAGGTGTTTCTGGATTTTCCCCATGGCGTTGCGGGGAAGGCGATCGACGGCGATAAACTCTCGAGGCACTTTGAACGAGGCCAGCTTGGCACGGCAGCGCCGCTCCAAGGCAGTGGGTTCGATCGTGCAGGTCAACACCACATAGGCCACGGGTGCTTCGCCGCGCACCCGGTCCGGCACGCCCACCACCGCTGCTTCCGCCACTTCCTCCTGTTCCTGCAGGAATTCTTCAATCTCCCGTGGGTAGATGTTGAAGCCGCCGGAGATGATCAGATCGCTACGGCGTCCGCACAGCGTGTAGTAGCCGTCCGGCTCGCGAACCGCCAGATCGCCGGTCTTGAAATAGCCGTCGCGGAAGGCGGCCTGGGTAGCCTCGGGCCTGCGCCAGTAACCGGCAAAGATGTTCGGGCCCTTCAAGAACAGTTCGCCCGTCTCGCCATCCGCGACCGGTTCGCCCGCCTCATTCAGAAGTCGCACCGAAACACCGGGCAGAGGCAGCCCTACACTGCCCGGGCGGCGCTCGCCGGTGTATGGGTTGGAGATGTTCATGATGGTCTCGCTCATGCCATACCGTTCCAGGATGGTGTGGCCGAATTTCGCGCGGAACTCTTCGAGCACCTGGGCCGGAAGGGGCGCCGATCCCGACACGAACAGGCGCATGAACCCGCCGATCGTGCGAGCCTGCTCGTCCGGAAAATCGAGCAAGCGGACATAGATGGTGGGCACACCGAAAAACAAGGTCGGGCGGAAATTTACGAAAGTATCGGCGGCATTCTGGCGCTCGAAGCGTTCCAGCAGCCGCATCCGGCACCCGCTCAGCAGCCAACAATGCAGCCCGTTTCCGAGGCCGTGTACATGGAATAACGGCAACCCCAGCAAGAAGCGGTCGGCGCTGGTAATCTGCCAGCACGCCACCAGGTTCACGGCATTCGCCGCAAAATTATTGTGCGTCAGCACCGCGCCTTTGGAGGTTCCCGTAGTGCCGGAGGTGTAAATGATTCCGGCCGGCCGATCGCCATCGAACGCGACGCGGGGGCGCTCGTCCGGAAGCGCGTTCGCCTCCGTACCCAGCTCCGCCGGATTCCAAATCGGCACCGGAGACGCGAAGCTCGCGTCGGAGACTACCGCCACAGGCCCGGCATCGTTGAGGATGTGGGTGATTTCGCGGTCGCGATACAGGATGTTGATCGGAACGAAGATCACGCCCAGCTTGACGCAGGCCAGATACAAATCGATCATCTCGACGCAGTTCGCCAGGTACACGCACAGCCGGTCGCCTGGCTTCAATCCACGGCCCGCCAGCAAGTGCGCCAGCCGGTTGCTGCGCGCATCGATTTCCCCGAAAGTATAGGTCTGCTCGTGAAATTCGAGGGCGATGACGTCGCGGCGGCCCTGGAAAGAGAGATCGAATAAGTCAGTCAGATTCAAGCGGGCAATTCCTTTCCGTTAGTCTCCACGCTCCAGAGCAGCAGTGCGATTCCGATCAGGAAGGCCTGACTGGTGGTCAGCCGGGGTATGACTTGCGGAGGCAAGGTACCAGTTTACTGGATTCGGTGCCGGGAACTGTGCCATGCTGAACGGTTCGTATGGACATAATCACAGGCAACGTCGGATGGATCGAAGTGATTTGCGGGCCAATGTTTTCGGGCAAGAGCGAGGAGCTGATCCGGCGGCTGCGCCGGGCGATGATCGCACGCAAACGAGTGGAGGTCTTCAAGCCGCTCATCGACGACCGTTACTCCGAGTTCGAGATCGTTTCGCATGGCGACCTGCGCATGAACTCGCAGGTGGTGAAGGATGCCGCGGAGATCATGGACCGTCTGGACTGGCGTTCCGAGGTGGTGGGCATCGACGAAGCCAATTTCATGGGGCCGCAACTGGTGGAGGTGGCGCAGCGCCTGGCCGACAGCGGCAAGCAGGTGATCGTTTCCGGCCTCGATACGGACTACTTGGGGCGGCCCTTTCCGCCCATACCGGACCTGCTGGCGCATGCCGAATCGATCACCAAGACGCTGGCCATCTGCGTACGCTGCGGCAACCCCGCCAAGCACACCCAGCGGCTGCGCGGGTCGGAGGAATTGATCGTGGTAGGAGCGGCCGAAATGTACGAAGCACGCTGCCGCCGCTGCTTCGAACCAGGCATACCGAAACAGACGGAGATGGAATTCGTGAGAGCGAAGCGGACGGAGAAGAGCTAAGGAGGCCGAACGCAGACGACAGAGACGATCGTCTGCGCCACCTCACGGCGCCCAGGACGGCATCACATATGAGTAAAACATCACCACCAACCCGATCGCCGAGGCCAGGATCACACTGTGCTTGAAGGTGAAGCGGAATAGCAGCGATTCGTCTTCCCGCTTCATGGAAGTCGCCGCGGAGGCCACCGCGATACTGGTCAAGCTAATCATTTTCCCCATCACGCCGCCGGCGGAGTTGGACCCGGCCATCAACGCCGGGTTCATGTGAAGCTGGTTGGCGGTGACTACCTGCAAGGTCCCGAACAAGGCATTGGCTGAGGTGTCACTGCCGGTAAGAAAGACGCCCATCCAGCCGAGCAGCGCGCTAAAGAAGGGGAACACGACTCCGGTGGTGGCGAACGCCAGACCGAGGGTGGCGGTAGCTCCCGAATAGTTCATTACGTATGCGAGGCCGAGGACGGCGGCGAGTGTGAGCTCGGCCAGAGCCAACTGCTTCGCCGTGTGGCCGATAGTGCGCACGTACTGCGCCGGCGACATCCGCACCACCAGGAAGGCGAAAACGGTCGCGACCAGGCACGCCGTGCCCGACGCGGAGAGCCAGCTAAAGTTGAAGACGGCGGCATAAGGCGCCGCCTGAGCGGTTACCGGCGGCATGCGCGCAATGGTGTTGTGCAGGCCCGGCCACTGGATCAGAATATCGTGAGCCTTGAGCCAGGCCGTAAACGGCGGGTAACTCCAGATCGAAACAAAAACCACGAGCAGAATATAGGGACTCCAGGCATTCAAGAGCTGGCCACTGGTATGGGGCATCACGGCGCGGACCGGGGGCTTGCTATCGCGCGGTCTCCACACGCGGGTGAGAAGAACGATGGCACCCATGGCCGCGAGTGAGGAGAGAATATCGGTAAGCTGCGGGCCGATGAAGTTGGAAACGAAGAATTGAGTGACGGCGAAGGCCACTCCACAAACCGCAGCCGCCGGGAAGACGGCCCGCAGTCCGCTCCATCCGGACATCACGAGCATAAGGTACGCCGGAACGATCAAGGAGACGGGCGCGCAGATTCGGCCTACCGATGCGCTGATGCGTTCCAGGGGCAGACCTGTAAGGCCCGCCAGTGTGAAGATGGGGATCGCCAGGGAACCGAACGCTACCGGCGCGGTATTGGCAAGCAGACAAATGCTGGCGGCGTAGAACGGGGTGAAGCCCAACTGCGTCAACATGGTGGCCGCGACTGCGACGGGCGTGCCGAATCCCGCCGCACCTTCCACAAACGCGCCGAAGGCAAAGGCGATGAGCAGCACTTGCAGCCGCTTGTCATCGGACAGGTGGGCGATGGAATCCT